>Ga0163163_10002525_pt1 | contig 15489 bp, 15 predicted proteins | sample S65metaG_FD_119766 | JGI IMG/M metagenome (GOLD analysis project Ga0163163, IMG submission 119766) | Switchgrass rhizosphere microbial communities from Kellogg Biological Station, Michigan, USA - S6-5 metaG | ecosystem: Host-associated > Plants > Roots > Rhizosphere > Soil | place: USA... | reverse complement strand
GCCCTCGACACGGAAAACAATAGCGCGGCCAACGCGCAGACAATGATCACGCAAGGGGCGCTCGGAAGCATTTCTGGTGCAGTCACCATCAATGCGCGCGACTCGGGGTGGTTCACAACAGATGGCACCCACACGGGGGCCAACAACAACTATATCGTCGGGCAACAGGTGTTCGGCAATCCGCCCAATCCGCTTTCGCAGTTCCGGGACTACTTTACGTTCGGTCTCCCGGCAGGGACGGGCACCATCATCGGCGCGGAGTTGCGTATCTTGAATCCGACGGGAGGCTACTCTAGCCCGGATCCGACAGAGACCTACTCCCTGTTCGATGTCTCCGCGACGCCGGCCGCTCTCGATGCCAACCGCCTCGCGAATGACCCGACCGGCATGGCTATCCATGCCGACCTTGGTTCCGGCACGGTCTACGGAAGCCGCGTGTTTTCCGCGGCGGACAATAACACGACGGTGGCGATCACACTTAATGCCGACGCCGTGGCCGCACTGAATGCCGCAATCGGGTCCACAATCTCGTTTGGTGGAGCAATCACGTCATTGGCGGGCACCGCGGCCCAGGTTGTGTTTGCCTTCAGCAACGGCGCTGCCGGAACGGTCCAGCTGGTGCTGCAGATCGCGGCGGATGACTGGTACTCCATAACAATGCCAAACACGGCGAACACGTTGCGGTTGGAAACCAGCACACCTGGCGATGGCCCAGGACAATTCGCTAACACACTTAACCCGGTCATCGGACTCTACGACAGCACTGGAACCACGCTGCTCGCCAGCGGTGTACCGATGGCCGATGGACGCAACGAATTCATCCTGGCCACCGGACTAACCCCGGGCGGAACGTACAAAGTCCGTGTCATCGGCGCGAGCGGCACCACGGGCGAATACTTCCTCACCAGGGCCTTCAGTTCGACTTTGGTGGCGAATGTGGATCTGGGATGGCCGGACAGCCAGGTCGACCCGGCATGGAATAATGTGCTGAACGCGGCCAATGGATGGGATTCCATCATTGACAGCTATACCGTCGCGGTGAAAAAGCTCCGTCCCTTCCTGGATGATGCTTTGTCCGACGATTGGCTCGTGATCACGGACACGCTTGACGAAGGTTAGAGGGCAAAAATCGGGGCCAGGCACGCTGTTTCCCTATTTTCCTACGCGAGCATTCGCGCACTTCGATCGAACTCACGGGAAAATAGGGAAACAGCGTGTCTGGCCCCGATTTTCGCCCTACACCGTCGCGTGCGCCCTCTGCATCATCCGGATAACTTCGTCCGCTTCGCGCACCCATCCAAAGACGTGCAGTGTTTCCAGATTCGCCTGATGAAGCGTCTCGCTGAACGTCGTGCACGCATCACTTACCACAACCACTTTGAAGTTCCGATCCGCAGCTTCACGAGCCGTCGTGCTGACGCAGACATCGGTCACAACGCCGGCAATCACCACCCGATCAACACCTCGACTGCGCAATAGCTTCGCAAGATCCGTCGTCGCGAAGGTACCTGCGGAAAACTTGTTCACGACAACCTCTTCCGATCGTGGTTCCAACGCCGGATCGATCTGCCAGCTGGCGTCGCCGACGGGAGGATGGACTCGAGTGCCAAGAAGATTCACTCCGGCTTCATCCAGAGCCCGCGCCCAGCCCGCCAGATCGCTGCCGTCCTTCGTCTCAGTGCCGACCGCCGTAAAGACGACGAGCGAGCTGGTCTTCCGAAACTGATCCAGCAATCGACGAATACTCGGAATGACGTTTTTCCGTACGCGTCTCAAATATCCCGCGCAAACGCCTGGAGACATTTTTTCGAAAAGATCCGTGAAAGGAAATGACGGCTGAGTGAAGTAGCGTTGCATATCGACGACGATCAATGCAGTGCGTGTAGGATCGAGTTCAAGCGGAGCGGTGTTTTTCGCGGCCAGCATTTCCGTAACTTGCTTATGCTCTGACATGGTCTCCCTCTCCAATGGGCTTTACCGCCGATTGAACAATGTTTGTCGTCTGAGGTCCACCGAAAATGAGTCGGTGCGAAAAGTCGCCGGACTTGCGGCGAACTCTGACATAAACTCTAGGAGTCCAAATGACACAATGTGGAGGAGAGGCGATGGGATCCACGGGTAACCTGCAGCGCAATATTCCGCCGCGGCAAAGGTCCGACTTTCGGTTGTGGTTCGGTGTGATCGTAACCCTGGTGTTTGTGGCTGCATTCCATGCGCAGTCCTTAAGGCCGGTACTGATACTGCTCGGACCGCCGGCGTCGGGGAAATCCACACAGGCCGCTTCGATCCAGAAAAGTTACGGTTTCGCACTGATCACGCGCGAGCAGTTGATGCAGGACGATCCCTCGGTGCTGGCTCAAACAAAGCAGCCGGGAATTCAGGCCATCGAGCCGCGAGTCGATCCGGCCCTCAATAACCTCTTCTTGAAACGCCTCGACAAGACAAATCTCGGCAAGGGGCTCTTGCTGGACGGGTACCCGGCCACAAAGGACCATGGCGACTTTTTTGTCAAAGAGATGCAAAGGCGAGGCTTCAAGAGACCGATCATTCTAAAACTCGACTTAAGCGACGATGCAGTCAGGCAGCGCCTCAAAGGTCAGAATTCGGCACAGGTTGAGCAGGACCTTAAGGACTATCATCGCGAAACCGATTTTCTGGCGGTCTACTTTCCTGACGCAGAAATCGTCAAGATCGACGCGAGCAAGAAAGAGAGCGATGTTTTCGCTCAGATCAGCAAAGCCATAGATGCGTACCTGAAAAAACCCTAGAAGATCTGAGGACAGACTCCGAATTCGAGCTTCCAAACCTTCAATGCTGTCCTCAGGCTTAGGTCGAATTCGGGAGTCTGCCCCCAGATCTTCGCTTTCACTGATACGGCTGATACGATTTGTCCGCCCGCTCTGCATCCGCGCCGGTCAGTTCATGCGCGGAATCGAGAAACTCACGCACTCTGGAAGCCCACTCGTCAAAGGCTTCGCGTGCGGCCGCGAATTTCTCAACGCGCGTAAAGTCCTTCGCACCCACTTCTGCGCCCGCGCCGAGGTTGCTTCGGTCCACCATCGCGGCAATCCGCTCACCAGTCATGGAATCCACCAATTCCATTTCGACCTGAACCTTTCCGATATTCATCGCTTGCTTGAGAGGTGTGGCGTCCGCCGGGGCATCGCCTGCCGCTACTTGTCCGCCGACATCAACGCCGACAAGCGCGGCTCGCAACCGCAGCGTCAGTGGTCCTGGTTTATCGACAGGCGGGAAGGCGTCCGACACCGCCTCGAGTAAGGCGTGATGGAAATAGTTGCTCAGTGTCGCGCGAGCGTCCTCATCAACCTTGCTTGCATCGGTATCGGTTGCAACGTACACCTCGATCGGGTCGACTACGATTGCGAAATAGCTTCGTAGATTCTTACGCGCCTCCGTTCCGGCATACGTTAATGCGTTTCCTCCAAGAGCTTCGTTAGGCTTCAGCTGTTCGTAGTTCTTGAGAAAACCGGAAAATTCCTGACCGGCAGGGATCTTTTTCACACTGGGTGCGCTGGCCGCGCCGGGTGCTGTATCGGCGGTTTTCGACTCCGTAGAACAGCCCAGCATCGCGCTCAAAAAAGTTACCGCAAGAAGACCCCGCGCTACGTTCCAAACAGTACGATCTTTGCTCATGAATGTTCTCCAGTCTTGAAAGGCGTTAAAGTTCAACACGGGTGGACGACCCGCTAGCCCTTGTCTTTTTTAGCCGGCGGCACAACACGCAACAGGTTGAAGACATGAAACGCCAAAGGCACCGTTTTCGCCTGGATCGAGGCAGCGTCGGAGTCTGGCTGGCTGATCACAGTGCCGAGGAGAATAATGTTGCCGTTCTTCACAATGATTTTGATGTCGGAGCCGTTGCTCCAGAAGTATTGAGAAAGGACCCGTTGAAGTTTCGCACGAACATTAGCGCGAATCTCCATATCCGTACCGCCCAGGGGCAGTTCCTCGATATTGTTAATAACCTGACGGACACCCGGCACCTTCTTCGCTCGGTACGCCGCGTCGGACCGGTTGGTCGCACGCACCGTCCAACCGGTCAGGATGACGGTGTCCTCAACAAGCGTGAACGAAATGAAGTCGAACTCGGTGATGTAGGGTATCATCGCCAGTTCGTGCCGGACCTTTTCGTGAATCTCCGCAGAGCCCTTTACCTGGTAATTGCGAACATCCAAAAGTTTCCGCGCCGGGTCACCTTGAGGGATATCGTTTATCTCCTGCGGCATGACGGATTGCAGCTTCATGGTTCCCGACTTCACCTTGGCCTCACCCGTGACTGCCGCGATTTTCCCCACATTTTCCTTTAGCAACTTTTCCTTGTTGACGCTAAAAACGGTGTTGTCGGTCAGACTGACCACGACAGCATTTGATCCTTCCTTGTAGGTCTTCAGGCTGCACTCGATCCGCGATTGCGTAATGGGGCCAAGCATAAGACGCGCACACAGGTCAGAATCTATATAAGCGTGAAAGGTCGTGACCTCCTCTGCTCCAAGGCACGTTACGCAGATGAGCAGAAAGATACACACGATGGACAACAGTCTTCGCATCTGTCCTCCTTTGGACATTCTCTTGTTCTTTTCCACTGGACTCGGTATGTCGTAGTTCCGGTGGATAATAATACCTATCAAGCCAAGAACGCGAAACCTGTCAATTTGAACAGGGCGTTTTCGCAGGTTCCCGGGTGCTTATCTTGCGAGGAATGCAGCCAATTCCCGGGCGATCAGGCCTGCAGCGCGCGCGTTGTGCACGAGAAGCGCCCGGTTCGTCCGCTGCGATGCGCCGCCGCTCAATTCGGACACGCGCTGCAGGAGAAACGGCGTCAATGCCTTTCCTCGAATGCCCTGCGCGTCTGCGTCCTCGACGGCGCGTTCGATCGCTGAATCAACGTCGGATGCGGATGCCTCGGACTCCGGCACCGGCACGACGACGAGCACGCCGTGCCGCGCATCCATTCGCTCGGCTGCAGCGATGATCGCAGCCGCCTCTGCGGGAGTTTCGGCGCGCACGTCGATCGGCAATCCGCTCGAGCGCGTGTAGAAACCGGGCAAGGTGTCCGTGCCTAGTCCGATAACGGGCACACCGTGAGTTTCCAGCACTTCCAACGTCAGCTGCAAATCGAGGATTGCCTTTGGCCCGGCGCACACAACTGCTACAGGCGTACGTCCGAGCTCCATCAGGTCCGCGGAAACGTCGAACGGCGCGCCGCGATGTACACCACCGATCCCGCCGGTGCCGAAAACCCGAATCCCGGCTCGATGGGCCACGATCATCGTTCCCGCGACCGTGGTCGTGCCGTCCTCTCCACGCGCGACTACAATCGGGAGGTCGCGCCGGCTGCACTTACGTACCGAACCAAACGGCCGATGCGCGAGATCCTCAATCTGCTCGCGCGAAAGACCAACCGTGATGCGCCCGGCAAGCACGGCGATTGTTGCCGGAATGGCTCCGCTCTCGCGCGCTGCAGCCTCCATCGCCAGAGCCGTCGTCGCATTCTCCGGCCACGGCAGCCCGTGCGTGATGAGTGTGGATTCGAGCGCTACGACGGGTTGCTTGTCGTGCAACGCAGCTTGAACTTCAGGAGCGAACTGTAGGAAATCGGTCATTGCGGAGTTCTCAATCGGTTATCACAATACACCGAGGGTGAACCTGCTTACGCAGAGAGGTCAAGGCTGTAGGCGCGGTCTATGACCGCGCAAAATTTCAAAATTCACAATCTGGCGCGGTCTATGACCGCGCCTACAGTTGAACTTCGCCGGATGGTCCCGCTCCACCGTGCAATCCAGCCGAAAAAGTCGTATCCTTCCAATACCCCCCAATTGCCGATTCCGGGAATCAAGTTTACCGAGGAGGAACTCATGAAACTCCGATCGACACGTTCGATACTTAGCCTCGTGCTGATCGCGACTGCGTTCTCCAGTGCGTGGCTCGCTCAGTCTCAGAACGGCGCGATATCGGGGACGATCACCGATGAGGCGAAAAATTTTATCCCGGGAGTAACGGTCACCGCTGTCAACGCGCAGGGTGAGAGACGTTCCACTGCAATCTCCAACGAGAACGGCAACTACACTCTCGGCGGCCTGCCACCGGGCACCTACACGGTGACTGCAGTACTGCCGGGGTTCGAGACGGCAACGAGTTCCGGCATCGCGCTGGCTTCTCAAGGACAGTCCGCGCAGGTGGACTTCACGCTAAGAATAGCCCGCCAGCGAGGAGGCGTCATGCCGCTGCCGCCCCCGGGTCCGCGAGACCGCGATGTCGCGATCCGCGCAGACAGCATGACAGCTCGCGGTTCGACCGTCCTCTACAAAGGCAACGTCGAAATGGCTACGGAATCTGTGATCATGCGCGCGGACGAACTCGATTTCAATTGGGCAACGCAGCAGGCCGATGCGCGTGGGAATGTCCGCGTCCAGGTACTGCCCATCACAGTTAGAGTCCGGCCGCTGGCGGATTAACCTCAATGACACGCGATGTTCGCATTATCAATATTCCTGCTCTACTTCTTTTGGTTCTGACAATCACGCTGGTCGCCCAGAACGAGCCCGTATTCCGTGTGAATGTGCCGCTGGTTTCCCTGGATGTTGGCGTACTTGACTCTGCGGGCCGACCGATTACCAACCTCACAGCGGAAGACTTCACGGTCTATGACAACGGACAGCAAAGCGAGGTCAAGAACTTCGCGCCGATCGAGACTCCTTACCACATGCTCGCGCTGTTTGACTGCACGGGCAGCACACGCGAGGCGTGGCCATTTCTGTTGAAGTCATTGAATGGTTTTGTGTCGTCGCTTCGCCCACAGGACAGAATAGCGGTTCTTGCCTTTGGCGCCGGTACGAGTGTTGTTCTCAACTGGACTTCCCGCAGTACGGAACCGTTGAACGTTCAGATGAAGATGCCGTCTCCTCTTTGCGATCGCACGGATTTCTATGGAGCGCTTGGGTCGGCTGCGTCAAGGATGCGCGATATTTCAGGTCGAAAGGGAGTGATCGTTTTCACTGACGGCGTCCACGGGGGGATACCACGGCAAGCAGTGAGAATTGGCGGAGTCACGCATGCCAGGTTCGTCGATTCTTCAGAAGATGCCGCGTTCCAGATAGTGCGCCGCGAGATCGAACGAGGCGATACCGTCTTTTATTTCATCGCCGTCAACACGGATCTCCATCCATCCGATGTCGATGCCGGTGATCTGGCTCCTGGAACGGCGTACACACCGCTGTCGCTCTACAACCTTCAGCAAGTGCGTTCCCGGATGGAACAGATTGCCCACGTCTCAGGAGGACGGATCGTCTTTTCTCAGAGGACTTCCGATACCGGTGTGCTCTTCGAACAAATCGTTCGCGACCTCGGGACTTCTTACAGCTTTGGGATTACGCCGGCACCGCCTGACGGAAGCTACCATCGCATTGAAGTTCGTGTCCGCGGGGGCATGCAGATTCGCCAGTCGCGCGACGGCTATTACGCACGGTGAGCTCTGGCGCTGTTCGTATTAGTTCCAGGCCTCGATCAACTGAATATCCGTTGTGATACGTCCCGACTCTTCGACGTGGACGGCTTTGCCACGATCCTCGAAAAGCCTGATGAATTCAGGATCCTGCCATGCGCCGTCTTCGGCTCGTTCGAAGGCGAACACCTTGTAGTCGCCCGGCGCAACGCCTGTAATCTGAAAGTAACCTGAATCATCTGTCAGGACGTACTTATAGAGATCGCCGCGGCGCCGGCGCGCAGCGCTTGGGACGATAACCGTGATGACATTCGCGACAGGCTTTCCGTCGTCCAACACCTGGCCCGCAACAGTTCCCCCATTCATGCTGACGACGATCTGCATGGATCCCCGCACGGGACTGTCCGCCTGAAGGCCGATATTGAGAATATCCTTGCCGTTAAACCGTATCGATTTGACGAATGCGTTTTCAAGCATCGTTGGAACAAGCGCGGTTGGAGGCACCGAGAGTATGGGCGAGACCTCAACGCGATAGTCGCCAGGAGTTATGTTTTCGAGTCTGAAAGAACCGTTGGAGGTCGAAGGTTTAACGGGATCGAGCAGCGGTGTTTCCGGCGAGGTGGGATAGAGATTCACAACCAGAGCGTCGCGGATGGCCGCAGAGGTCCGGCTCCCTTCGACATCAACAGTTCCGGAAATACTGAAGTCGCTTGCCACGGGAACGCGGATATTTCTTAAGTCTGTGTCGCGTACCTCGACTTCCCGAAGACCACGCAGCGAAGAATCGCGCCCGGTGGTGCGCGCAATCAGAACGTAACTTCCTGCCACGGGAACCTCGAGGTCGAAAACGCCATTCCGCACGCGTGCGGCATCGACGCGTGTTCTTTGATACAGCGGAGGAATGTCGCTCGGGATAATGCTGATCTCCGCCTGTACCACGGATGTCCCTTTCGCATCGACAATCACGCCGCTTACATGCCGAGACCCGAAATCCCGTATCACAAGGTTCAGATCGCCAACGATCGCCCCTGCGTGAAGGTTGATGGGCTTCTCCACTTTTTCGTTTGTGAAACTGGTGCGAACGTAATACTGCGCGGGACCGAGGCCGTTAAACCTGAATTCACCGCGACTATTCGTTTGAACGGCGCCTGCCCGATTCGTTTTGCCGTTGCCCTGGACACGGCCGATCAATTCGTTCCACCCAAGCAGCAATCGCCAACCTTCGAGATACCAGGGACGCCGAAGCTCGACAATGACATTCCTAATGCCCTGACCTCTGTCGTCGACAACGCGGCCGGATATCGTTCCGGCAAGCCACATCTCGATGCGCATGTCCTGCAGGCGATCGCCTTGCGCCAGAGGGATGGACTGTCCGGGGACAGCAGGAACTCGCTGGCCGTACTGAGCAGGCAAGTAATCCGGGAAATGCATGGCGACAAGGTGATACTCGGTTCCCGGACGGATGTTGCGAATCGCAAACCTTCCATCGCTTCCTGTTGTTGCCTGGTACGAGAGGACGCCGCCGTTGCTTGCAGACTCTTCGACATTGACCGAAATAACGCCGGTCTTCACGGTGGAACTGCCATCCACAATTCGCGGCGCGATCCCGGTCAGTTCGACGGTGGCGCCCGAGATCGGCGTGCCGGCCCCTGCTCTGACAACGATTCCTTCAATCGAAGCGAATCTGTCAGCATTCCGCTGAGGCTCCGCGGCAAGCACGAGAACTGCAAGCAGCAGGATTCCGAAGACTTTCATAGCGGCTTTCGAAAACAGAGAGTACGCCAATTGGACGCACTTCCTCCAGCATCGGTTGGCGATCGGTTGACGATGTCGCAGTTCCGGTGACGTTGGCCGAACTCATGTGGTAAAAGGGACTTTTAAAGACTAAGCTCGCGCATGACGTCGAAGGAGGAGAGTCGGTGAGACATCGATTTCCTGTGACGATTATCGTTTTAACGATTTTGATCTGCGTGATGTCCGGGCCGGTTCGTGCTGCAGGCCAGAAAGCAGCTTCGTCATCGGTTCCTGCAAAAACGTGGACGCCGCCGAAAACTCCCGGAGGAGATCCGGATCTCCAGGGCACCTGGACAAGCACAACGACTACGCCGCTCGAGCGACCGGCGCAATTCGGCAACAGACTCTTTCTTACCGATGAAGAATTGGCAGAAAGTGAAAAACAGCTGAAACGGCAACTCGACTCTGACAGTCAGGAAAACTCTCCCGACGGGAGAGTCGGGACTGGCCCACCAGACCACTGGACCGAACGAGCAAGCCGAGCGTCACGGCAAACGTCGCTGGTTGTGGAGCCGGAAGATGGACGAGTGCCTGTCAAAGCGTCCGCAGAGGCGAAAAGAGACTATAACGCTGCACACAGCACCGACGACTTCGAGTACATGAGTCCGTGGGACCGCTGCATCACCCGCGGCATGCCTGGCGGGATGCTTCCCGGCGGTTATGGCAACGTCTACGAAATTGTGCAGGCGCCCGGTTATGTCGCGATCGTCTCGGAGATGATTCACGAGACTCGCATCGTTCCGCTGGATGGACAGCCCCCCGCGAATATCCAACAATGGAACGGTCAGTCGCGAGGACGCTGGGAAGGCAGCACGCTCGTCGTGGACACGACGAACTACAACGACAAAGGCTGGATTGCGACCAATGTGGCCAGCGGGCGCATCAAGGGAATTCCGCAAAGCGAAGCGCTACACGTGACCGAGCGGTTCACGCGTGTGGATGGAGCTACCATTCAGTACGAAATCACGATCGAAGATCCCAACATCTACACGAGACCATGGAGAGTGGCTTTTCCGCTCTACAAGGATGCCAATGCTCGGGTCTTCGAATACGCATGCCATGAAGGCAACTACGCGATGACGAATATGCTCAGTGGGGCGCGTGCGCAGGAGAAAGCTGACGAGGAAGCTAAACAACAGAAATGATCAGCGTTTCTGCGCGTCGGCGACCTTGTTTGGTGTCATGCAGGACGGAGTCCAGCAGAAGCCTTTCCTGGTGACACGCGTGACACCGGCACGGTCCCGCTCCTGACGGGGTTCGCCTGCGATGGTGCTCCGAGAATTTGGTCGATCGACGCGTGAAGGCGTTCCGCGTTTGTTCCCTTGTCGAAGCGACGGCCATACATGCCGTGAACGACCGTATAGGGCTTCCACTCTCCGGGTTCGGCGACCGCTCTTGGCTTAGTGACAATCACATCAATTCTCTGGTCGGGCATTTCGGTGATCTCGACCAAACACGATTCGTTCGGAGGGCAGTAGCAATGCAATTCGTGTTGTCCTTGCTGCAATGACTTGATGATGGTTTCCCCTCGAGCCGTTAACGCTTTCAACCGAAATTCGATCACCGATCCGCCTTTCTAAAAAACGCCTCTGAACGCTCCAGCAGAGACTGCGAAATTTTTCAGACATCCTGCGGATGCTTTCAGGCATCCACCAAAACGAAAGGTGAGGCTGTGCTTAGTATGTGATAGGGCCATAAAAGTAAAGCTTTGATTTTGCAGGTGCAGGACTGCTAGCGGGCAGGGTCGTTCTTTAACCTTCCGTAGTCGTCGCTCATCCGTCGAATCGATAACCAAAACCCGGCACTGTCACAATAAATCGCGGAGCTTTCGGATCATCCTCAATCTTGTGCCGTAGCCGGAGGATGTGAACATCGACCGTTCTGGTTAAAGGAGCCTGTCGATATCCCCATACGTGTTGAAGCAGAGCGGTTCGCGAGATCGTCTTGCCGCGATTCTCGACGAAGTAACGTAGCAGCCGCGCCTCACGTTCCGACAGACTGACTGTCGTCCCATTTCGCGACAGACGCGATCGACGGAAGTCCACGCGGCGTCCCCCAAACTCGTAATTGACGATCTCGGGTTTCTTCCTGCGCTCGGACCGGATCAGGAGGGATTCTATTCGCGCCTGCAGTTCGTCGAGGTCGATCGGCTTAAGGACATAGTCGTCGGCGCCGGCTCTGAAAATCGCGACACGCTGTTGAAGTTGTTCCCGGCCGGCCAGAACAACGACGGGCGCTTCGATATTTCGTTGTCGGAGTTCAGTGCAGATATCCATCGCGTTAAGGCGTGGCTCACAGTGGTCGACGACAATGAGATCGAAACTCTCAGCCAGATCCGGATCGGCCCCGATTTCAAATCGCGAAGCACTCACTACCGAATAGCCCTGGCCTTCAAGAGCCTTAACGAGCTGCCGAACCGAGCGTACATCTTCCCTAATGACAAGGAGCTGGTGATCCATCACAAATTCCAGTTCCATAGACGGCCGTGGCGCCGAAATGTCTGTTACATTTTTTAACGACGACTCTCGTCGAAATATGGTCTAACTAGCCATCCAGGAGGACTCGATGAGAGACAGGACTCGCTTCTTTGGGATCGCCTTCGTCACCATTTTGGCACTATCGGCATCCCCGGCATTCTCACAGGCTCAGACGCAGAGTCGGATTCCACAGCAGATCGTGATTAATGGACAAATGGCCAGTGGCGCCTACGTTACTGCGGCGGGTGGCCAGATGCAGAGCTATACGTGTCCGTCGCCACAGCAGTACACGACGGCAGACGGCAGCTCTCAGGGCTGGGCCTGCTACGAGCAAACCACCGGTGTGTGGCTGCTCAACGCGGTGCCGCCGCAACCGGCTCCCGGGCAAAATCCCGTCCCGTCCCCTGCTCCGGCCGCTCCGCAGGTCGTTGCGCCGGAATCTCCCGGCGTCTGGTATCCGCGGATGCCTCCGGCTGTGGTTTATCAGCCACCTCCAACCGTCGTGTATCAGCAACCTGCAGTGGTCTATACGCAACCGGCGACTGTTGTTGTGCAGCAGCCCGCTCCCACGACAGTAGTTTATGCCCCACCGCCACCTCCCGTCGTTGTGGCGCCAACCTATCCGTCATCGGTGGTTCTCGGAAAGGCCGCAATAGACGCCGCAGGAAGAATCGCGTCTGCCGTGATTCTGAACTCGGGCCACCGCGAGTATTACTACTACGACTATGGCCGATATCCTGCTCGAGGTCGCGGCCACCGCTAGCAAAAAAGGAGGTTCCATGCTGTTTTCAGGTCTCGTAGCGCTTGTGATGGCTGCTGCCAATCCTTCAGAGATGGTGATCCCCGAAGGAACAATTCTGCCCGTTGTACTGAATGAAAGCCTGAACACCGCCAAGCTCGAGGAGAACGATCCCGTTTTGTTCACCCTCGCAGAAGATATCCGGGCGGCCGGCAGGCGCGGGCCCGTTCTGGTTCCCCGCGGCTCGAGTGTTGTGGGGCGGATAGTGATGACGGATCGCGCAGGACATTTCTTTGGACGCTCCAACATGGAGATCCGCCTGCAGGAGATCATTACGCCGACTGGCGAAGTCTATGACGGCGTTTCGACGAAAATTGTCGATATCTCCGAGAAGAAGGGGAAGAAAGGCGAAGTGAAGGGTGACGGCACTCTTCAGGGCCCTGTCCATCGGAAACGGGACGCCTTCTTTCTGTTGTTTCCGCCAACGACCGTATTTCAACTGATGGCCACTCCGAAACGCGGTCCCGACATCGTGCTTCCCGTCGAATCACGCCTTTCCGTCAAGCTGATGTCTCCGATCTACGTCGAAACGGCGCCGAAGGTGGCCGAGTTGCCGCCGGCGCAGCAGCAGGCACCGCAACAGGCAATGGTTCCCCAACCGGTGCCGGTCCCACAACCCATACCCGTTGCACAATCGGCAGCCCCGATACCGGTCACAACAAGCGGGAACAGTCTCGAACTTCTCGTTGCGCCCGTTGCCTCGTATCCGGACGCTATTATGCGGGATCTGCTCCGCGCGTCGGCTCACCCTCTTCAGGTGGTCCAGGCCAATCTATGGGTGCACCAGAGCCGGGATGCATCGGGGAGCCTTCCAGCCAGTGGGTACAACGAGTCTTGGGATTCCAGTGTCAAGGCGTTGACTGCATATCCAGACCTTCTACAGCGGCTGACGACGGATCCCGACTGGCTGGCACGACTCGGCTCGGCATACTCAAACCAGCCGGTAGAAACTTTGAACGCCGTTCAACGGATGCGACTGCGTTCTCAGCCCGTGCGGGCTGCCGCCGCGATGTTCTGAGAGTAAGCGTCCGTTACTCGATCGACAGCCTGCAAGCCGCGTAACCTGGCCCCTGGCCCCTCTGCAAGGAGGGGCCGCCGCGCCGATCAAGCAAATGTCACGCCACCGTTCGCCGGAGCCATTTCCGGCAGAAAAGTGCTACCCTCTACGGCTCCAGTCTCCACGGTATGCTGAACGACACATCGATACCTGCGCTTCCTCCATCCGGACCGTGGTCCGGGTACTATCTCTACGGCCATGCTGGTGCGAAACATCGCATGGAGCTCGGTTTGATTTTCTCAATAGACGGAAAAATATCCGGAGAGGGCATCGACGACATCGCCCCATTCGCAATCGTCGGCTTTTTCGACACAGCCACGAACCAGGCAACCTGGACGAAGTCCTATGTCGGCATGCACAGTGTCGAGTATCACGGGTTTTACGATCAGAGATCGATTTGCGGCAATTGGACTCTTGCATGGGCGTCGGGCGGTTTCTGGATCTGGCCCAGCGCGATAGAAGAAGGGGAAGGCATGGAAACGAAAGTCGAACAGCCGGTAGCAGAGCTTGCTACGTAAGACCGGCCATCCGCCGTCTCTCTATCTTTCCAAGGTTTCGGCCTTTTAGCTCCTCTATACTTCGGACAAACTCCGCTCGGGCGGTTTCCGATTCGATACGAACAAGTCGACCTTTGAAATGAGCGCTCACGTATCGCAGGATTCTGGGGAATTGGTTTTTCCTGTACTTCCAGATGTACCGATAAAATTCGAGATCAAATCGCTCTGCGCAGCCGGGAGCAAGATCGGGTCTAGTCTCTCCCTTATAGGTCAGCAATCGCTTGAATACTCTCCACAAGCACTTCCAACGGGGCAGATCAAACAACACGACGGTATCGGCTCGCGAGAACCGCATCTCACCAGATCCGGTCGTAAATCCGCCATCGATGATCCACGACTCCTTCGCTGCAATCTGTCGGACAGTCGATTGGAACGCGCCCTCGTCCGGATGCGGACGCCACCCGCTCTGCCAATACAACATATCGAGGTGATAGACCGGTAACCCCGTCTTCTCCCCGATAATCCTGGCTAGCGTGGATTTGCCGGACCCCGAACAACCAATGACAATGACGCGCTGCATCAGAAACATCTTCACCCGTATTTAACAAAATCCGCAAGCGAGTGAGGGCAAACGCACCGGTAGTTTGGCTGTCACTTTCTATGGTGGTCGAAGAAATCGAACATGCCTGCAAGATTGGGCGCCACGACACTGCCATGGGTTCCGCCTGGAACCTCGACATATTGATGTTCAATTCCCAAACGTTTCAGTTCCGCGACCATCGTTCGTGAACGCTCCACCGGCGCTGTTGTGTCGGCATCACCATGCACAACGAACTGTGGAATCGTTTTGACTTGAGGTGAACTCGCAGGCGTCACACCACCCGCAAAAGTCGCAAGGCCCGCCCATATCTGCGAATACTTCGGGCCAAGATACCAGGACCCGGAACCGCCCATCGAATGCCCTCCGATGTAAATGCGGCTGTTATCGATCCGATAGTCCTTCCGCATGAGATCGAGGACGTGCATGACGTCCTTTTCACTCAATTGCAGTTTGGGAATGTCTTCGGCGGGACGCGAGCCATTGTTGTAGCCATAGCCGCCATCCACTCGATAACCGAGCGGAGCGGCCACGATATACCCGCGCTCTTCGGCCAGCTTTTGGAGTGAGCCATTCAGGTTGTCGAAAAAGTAATTCTCTGTCAGGCCGTTGCCGTGAAGAGCAATAAACAGAGGGTAGGCACGATCACCTTTATAAGAGGTTGGAACGTACACGCGATAAGGCATGATCTCGCCGGCTTCCTGAAGTAGGTAATGACGTTTGAAGTCGCCGGTCTTTCCCTCAAACGGATCCTTGCCCGCTTTCACGCTCGCCATAGCTGCTTCCGCGAGCGTCATTTCCTTTT
>Ga0163163_10002524_pt1 | contig 15490 bp, 11 predicted proteins | sample S65metaG_FD_119766 | JGI IMG/M metagenome (GOLD analysis project Ga0163163, IMG submission 119766) | Switchgrass rhizosphere microbial communities from Kellogg Biological Station, Michigan, USA - S6-5 metaG | ecosystem: Host-associated > Plants > Roots > Rhizosphere > Soil | place: USA... | reverse complement strand
TTTCCGCCGCAGGCGTTTTTGTCAGAGCTGGATCCGCTGTTCGATGGAGTGCGGGAGAAGCTTGCGGGCGAGGTGTTGACCTCGGACAAGCTTGCGGGTCATCTTTCGCCGGAGTGGGCGGAGAAGCTTGGATTGCGCGCAGGGATACCGATTCCGGTTGGAGCGTTTGACGCGCATTGGGATGCGATTGGCGCGGGATGCCGTGAGGGCGATGTGGTGAACGTGGTGGGCACATCGACCTGCATCATTGCGATGGGGAAGAAGGCCGAACTTATTCCGGGTGTGTGTGGAGTGGTGCCGGGAAGCGTGCATCCGCAGTACACGGGCGTGGAAGCGGGCTTGTCGGCGGTGGGCGATATCTTCGAGGCCATCGCGAAGCGTGCGGGAACGGATGTAAAGACGCTGGCACAGGGGCTGGACAAGTATCGCGCGGGGCAGACAGGGCTTCTGCGGTTGAGCTGGGACAATGGCGATCGTACGGTGTTGGTGAAGTCAGAACTGGGTGGCATCACGCTGGGCTGGAACCTGCTGCATACGGCGCAGGACGAGTTGTTTGCGGCGATCGAAGGGACGGCGTTTCATACGCGCATCATTCTGGACCGCATGGCGGAGTATGGTGTGCCGATTGAACGCATCATCAATGCGGGTGGGATTCCGCAGTCGAATGTGGTGTTGAACCAGGTGTATGCGAATGTGCTGGGCAAGCCGGTACTTGTGCCGGAGTCGACGCCGACCAGCATCGGGTCGGGGATCTTTGCGCAGCTTGCGGCGGGGATCTTTGGAACGGTTGAAGAGGCGCAGAAGAAGATGTGTCCGGGGTACACGGTGTATACGCCTGAGGCTGAAGCGGTAAAGACGTACGAACAGCTGTATGGACTCTATAAGGATGTTTACTTCGCGTTTGGAGATGAGAACACTCCGCCGGTGAAGCTGGCTGGCGTTTTGGAGAAGCTTCGTCAGGTGGCGGCCAAGGCTCGTCAGGGCGCGGGTGCATAGCGAAGGATTCGAATAAGGATGGCGATGCTGCTGCAAAAGCTACGTGAGGAAGTGTTAGAGGCAAACCTGGAGCTGGTGCGACGCGGACTTGTGCTCTACACGTTCGGGAATGCTTCAGGGGTAGATCGCGAACAGGGTCTGGTTACGATCAAGCCTTCGGGTGTGGACTATGACAAGCTGCGGCCCGAGGACATGGTAGTAACGGACCTGACGGGCAAGATTGTTGATGGGACGCTGAAGCCTTCGTCGGACCTGGATACGCATCTTCTGCTGTATCGGGAGTTCACTTCGATTGGAGCGGTGGTGCATACGCACTCTGAGTTTGCAACGAGCTTTGCCCAGGCGGGGCTGGCTATTCCGGCGTTGGGAACGACGCATGCCGATTACTTTTATGGGCCGGTGCCTGTGACCGAGCCGTTAACTGACGCCGCGATTGGCGGAAGGTATGTGCATGAGACTGGGGTGGCGATAGTGGATCGCTTTCGAGGTGATCGAGAGAATCCGGCAATCGATCCGGTTGCGGTGCCGGCTTGCCTGGTGAATGGTCATGCGCCCTTTGTGTGGGGACCGACGCCGCATGACGCTGCTCACAATGCAGTTGTTCTGGAGGCAGTAGCACGAATGGCCTATCGCACGCTGACGCTGGAGGCCAATGTGGCGGGCGTTTCGCAGGCACTGCTGGATCGGCACTACTTCAGAAAACACGGTGCGAAGGCTACCTACGGGCAAGGGTAGGTGGATTGTGCCGGCGGATTTTTATTGGAATGCGAATATCTTCTTCCAGTCGTCCTTCATGCTGACGACGGTCCAGCCTTTGGCGGTGGCTTCATCGAGGGCCTTGTCGAGTTTACCGACGGAAGACTTGCGGTCATAGGCATACTCGCGCTCGGCGTCGGTGTGGTGGACGATGAGCAGGAAGCGGGCGCCGGTGCCAGCGGCGGTCCACTCCAGCATCTGCTGGTCGCCGTCAGAGTTGCCAAATGCAGCGATGGGACGGCGGCCGATGTATTGGTTGATGCCAACGGGTTTTCCGGGACCATCGTCGATGAAGTTCACCTCGGGCAGGCGCCTGAGATCGGGTTTGCCATCGACCATCTCAAACTTGGTTTTGATGGAGCTTCCGATGACCTGCTCCGGCGGAACGCCGTAGGTTTTCTCCGTCCAGGGGCGCATGAATTCGATTCCTCCGCCAGAGACGATGTAGGTCTTAAAGCCATTGGCACGCAGATAGGCGAGTAGTTCAACCATGGGTTGATAGATGCACTGGTTGTAAGGCTTGTGATACTTCGCATTCGTGGCGCTGGCAAACCAGTCGGTGACGATCTTGCGGAAGTCTTCTTCAGTCATTCCGCTATGGGTCGCCATTATTAATTCGACGATGCCTTTTTCTCCGGAGGCCATTACAGCTTTCATGTCTCCTTGGAGAACACCTTTGAAGGGCTGCGTTGTCTTCCACTCGGGATGGCTGGGAGCGAGTTGCTTGATGCGGTCGAGAGCGAAGGCCAACTGCACATACATGGGTTGTTCAACCCAGAGGGTGCCATCGTTGTCGAAGGTGGCTATGCGCTCATCAACGGGAACAAAGTCGGAGGTTCCTTCTTTGGTGACTTTTTCGACGAAGGCGACGATGGATTTCTTGGGGGCGGTGTCGTTCCACGAGGGCAGAGGATCCGTCTGCGCGTATGCGCACGGGATGGAAATGATGAGCAGGAAGAGGGAAGCAAGATGAATACGAATTCGCCGAGCGATCATTCGATGTCTCCTGAAACTGAGGGCCTGGTGTTACTTCAGTTTGCGACTGGATGCGGTTACGGGACCCAAATATGCTGACGATGCTGTGAAAACACTATACGTTTCACCGGTATATAGTTGCCATGCTGAAATAATTATCTGTTCTTGGCAGCTGAGCAAAAGAACCGGCGCGCAGTTGCGAGTCGATCATTGAGTCATCAGCATATTCGGTGGATGAGGGCATTGCCAGTATGTTCAACGCGACAGGAAAAGATCGCAGCAGCGCGGCAGCGAACTCCGTTGAACAGCCTCAGCAGGTTCCCCAGTCGGTGCAAGGCGTCAAAGGGCTACGCGCGCGTTTTATCTGGCTGTTTCCGGTCGTGTTCATCACCTACAGCCTGGCGTATCTTGACCGAGCGAACTTTGGATTCGGAGCGGCCGCGGGAATGAACGCGACGCTGGGGATCAGTGACAAGCAGGTTTCTCTGCTCAGCAGTCTTTTCTTTCTTGGCTACTTTATCTTTCAACTCCCGGGAGCGGCGCTGGCCCGGACGGTGGGTGTGAGGCGACTTGTAACAGTGCTGCTGGTGGGATGGGGCACCTGCGCAGCGCTGACGGGTGTGATTCAGAGCTTCTGGCTGTTGTGCGTCGATCGAGTGATGCTTGGCGCGGCGGAGAGTCTCATCTTTCCGGCCATGCTTTTTCTGCTGACGAACTGGTTTACACGGTCCGAACGTGGCAGAGCGAACGGTTTGCTGATACTGGCAAATCCAGTGACGGTGCTGTGGATGTCGCTCATCACGGGCTTTCTGATTCAGCGATTCGGTTGGCAAATGACGTTTGTTGTCGAGGGATTGCCGGCGGTGCTGTGGGCGGGGATCTGGTGGGTGGTTATTCGAGACAGACCGACGCAGGCACGCTGGCTAGATCAGACCGCAGCCCAATCGCTGGAAGAGAGACTTAGTGCGGAACAGGCTTTGGTACCTCCGGTCGGCTCAGTGATGGAAGCGTTGCGGAGGCCTGAGGTGATCCTGCTTTGCGTGCAGTACTTCTGCTGGAGCCTCGGGATTTATGGCTTTGTACTGTGGCTGCCCGCGATTGTGCGCGAGGGTGCTTCGTTATCGATGGGGCGGACAGGTCTCTTGTCGGGCATTCCTTATCTGGTGGCGATCGGCGCGATGATTACCATTTCCACGATCTCCGATAGAACAGGGCGGCGAGAGCTGGTGGTCTGGCCGTGTCTGTTGCTGGCGGCCGTAGCGCTCTTCTCCTCCTTTCTGTTTGATGGGAAGAGTTTTCCGCTGGCGTTTGCGTCTTTGGTTGTGGGGGGTGCAGCTATGTATGCGCCTTACGGGCCGTTCTGGGCAATCATTCCGGAGCGAATTCCGCGAGCGGTTGTGCCGGAGGTCCTGACGCTGATCAACAGCTCGGGAGCGTTGGGCGGTTTCTTCGGAAGCTATCTTGTGGGCTGGATGCGCACGATCACGGGTAGTTCGGCTGCTGGATTTTTGCTAATGGCGATCGCACTGTTGTGCTCGTCGGTGCTGGTGATGGTGCTGCCGAAGAGGCGCCAGATGGCAGCAAGTTCTGTTGCGTAGCAAGCGATGCAAAGTCGGGGGTTGGAGTTGAAAGGGCGAGAACTAAAGCTGCAGCAAGTGCTGGAAAGCGATAAGGAGTTCGCTGAGACGCGGACGCATGCACCGGGGCCGGAGGGGAGCCTGCCCATCACGCCGGAGATGCTTTTGCGTGAGCCATCGGGCAATCTCTTTGGATTGACCCAGAGCGCAGGCATGGGATGGGAGCCTGAGCGGCTGCTCGATCCGGAGTTCCTGATTTTGAGTACGCATGGCGGAGTTCGTGCAGCGGATGGAACTCCTATCGCGCTGGGCTTCCACACGGGGCATTGGGAGGTGGGTCTGCTGGTGAGTGAAGCAGCCCGCGAGCTACGAAATCTGCGTGCCGTGCCGTTTGCAGGTGCGTGCACTGATCCGTGCGACGGCAGAACCCAAGGGACGACGGGGATGCTCGACTCGTTGCCATTCAGGAACGATGCGGCGATGGTGCTGCGCAGGTTGATGCGATCACTGCCTACGCGCAAGGGTGTTCTTGGCGTGGCCACGTGCGACAAGGGACTGCCTGCGATGATGATGGCGCTGGCGTCTTCGGGAGAGCTGCCTTCAGTGCTGATTCCGGGCGGCGTGACGCTCTTGCCGGATTCGGGTGAAGATGCCGGCAAGGTGCAGACGATCGGTGCGAGGTTTGCACAAGGACAGATGTCTTTGGAAGAAGCAGCCGAAATGGGCTGTCGGGCTTGCGCATCGCCTGGCGGTGGTTGTCAGTTTCTTGGGACTGCGGCGACATCGCAGGTGGTGGGTGAGGCGCTGGGACTCTCGTTGCCGCATAGTGCGCTGGCGCCGTCAGGGCAAGCGGTGTGGCTGGATGCAGCGACGCGTTCGGCTCGAGCGATGTTGCGCTTGGTGCAGAACGGGATTGGCACACGAGACGTGCTGACCGACGCGGCGATACGCCATGCGATGGTTCTGCATGCGGCGTTTGGCGGTTCGACTAACCTGCTGCTGCATGTGCCGGCGATCGCGCATGCAGCCGGATTGCGGCGGCCCGATCGCAAAGACTGGGAAGAAGTGAATCACGTTACGCCCCGGCTGGTGGACGCGTTGCCCAATGGACCGCGAAATTTCGCTACGGTGCAGGTATTTCTTGCAGGCGGAGTGCCGGAGGCGATGCTGCATCTGGAGCGGATGGGGCTGCTTGATACGACCGTGCAGACCGTGACGGGCGCTACGCTCGCTGAAAATCTGCGCTGGTGGGAAGGCTCGGAGCGAAGGCAGGTCCTGCGCGAAAGGCTACGGAAGTTGGACGGCATCGATCCAGACGACGTCATCCTGTCGCCAGAGCGTGCGCGAGAGCGCGGACTTACTTCTACGGTGTGCTTCCCCAGCGGCAATCTTGCGCCTGAAGGGTCGGTAATCAAGAGCACGTCTATTGATCCCGCGTTGATCGATGCGGATCAGGTGTATCGGCACACGGGGCCTGCGCGAGTGTTTGTACGCGAGACGGACGCAATCGAGGCAATCAAGAGCGGTCGCATCTCCAAAGGCGATGTGATGGTGCTGATCTGTGCAGGACCGAAGGGGGCGGGGATGCAGGAGATCTATCAGATAACCTCAGCTCTCAAGAATCTGCCATTCTGCAAGCACGTGGCGGTGCTGACGGATGCGCGTTTCAGCGGTGTGTCTACAGGTGCTTGTGTGGGGCATATCTCGCCAGAGGCATTAGCGGGCGGTCCGATCGGTAAGCTTGTGGACGACGACACGATCACAATTGTGGTCGACCGGCGGTCGCTGGTGGGAACCGTGGATTTTACCGGGGAAGGGGAGCAGCATTTCGATGCCACCGAGGGGGCGCGACGACTTGTAATGAGAGCCGGGCGGCAGGATTTGGCGCCGCACCCGGAGTTGCCGGCGGATACGCGTTTATGGGCGGCGCTGGTGCAGGTCAGCGGCGGGGTTTGGGGCGGATGCGTGTATGACACCGATGCAATTTGTGCGGCGGTGGAGCAGGGCAACCACTAGAAAGTTTTGTTTCTCTTAGCGAAACGACGAAAGGGAATGAGGCGTGAAGCTCTACAGAACTGACAAGGGATTTTTTGGCGAAGAGAATAATCGATTCTGGCGCGTAGATGCGCCGAGTTGGGATGCGCTTTTAGCGGATGCGGATCTCCACGGCCGTGTACGCGCTGCGGGACAATCCGGCAGCAAGCTTGAGACGCTGGACGGTATGACATTGCTCAGTCCGGTAAGCACGCAGGAAGTGTGGGCCGCAGGCGTAACGTATTTCCGCAGCAGGAGCGCGCGTATCGATGAATCGAAAGATGCCGGTGGCGGTAGTTTCTATGATCGCGTGTATGTGGCGGAACGCCCGGAGCTGTTCTTCAAGGCATCGGGAAGGCGCGTGGTCGGCCCGTTCGGCGAGGTTCGCATTCGCAAGGATGCTCGCTGGTCAGTGCCGGAGCCGGAACTGACGCTGGCGGTTCATTCGAGCGGCAAGATTCTTGGCTACACCATCGGAAACGACATGAGCTCAAGGGACATCGAGGGGGAGAATCCGCTTTATCTTCCGCAAGCAAAGATCTATGACGGCAGTTGCGCGATGGGGCCGTGCTTATTACTTGAAGGCGGCGACCTGCCGAAGGAGACGGCAATTCGGATTCGGATCGAACGCGGTGGGGCCTCGGCCTACTCCGGGCAAACGACGCTGGCGGAGTTGAAGCGCCCGGTGACAGAACTGGTGAGTTATCTGCTTCGCGAGAACAGCTTCCCGGAAGGTGTGTTCCTGATGACAGGCACGGGGATTGTTCCGCATGACGAATTCACGCTGGCTGGGGGCGATCGGATTTCGATCTCGATCGAAAACATTGGAACGCTGGAGAACGTGGTTGCCGCGGGGTAAAGCCACAAAGGCCGCGAGACTGGCGCAGTGGGAGTGGAATCACAATCCGAAATGACAGAGATTGGTCTGTGAGGAGCGTCCGGGGTTCTTTGGATGAAGGCCTTGTTTGCTCCCGATCTGATTCACGCGCGGATACATTGACTCAACAGATGCAGTACCAGAATCTCTAGCTGACGGCGGAGATCGATGTGAGTGCGATGAAAGGCGGACAACGTGTAGGGTTGGCGATGTTTGGGGTACACCCAAGTTGAATCGGGATTGTGGACGACGGAGGAACTAAGTCGATTCACTATATGAACGATGGCATGGAGATAACAGTCGCGGCCTTAACGTGCGTCGAGATTCAGTTGCATGTATGTAAAGAACGAGCGCGTTTCCTACTCTTATAGCATCGACGGTGGGCGAACATTTCAGCTGAAGGGGCCAGCGAATCATTTTATGTTCAGTGGGTGGAAGGAGTCTCGTCCGGCTCTATTTTCGTTCAACACGCAGAATGGAGCCTCAGGGGCGGTCGAGGTCGACTGGGTGCGCTGTCATCCGCTCGACGACGTTGCTTCACGTTGAGCATTTGTATGCATATCTTGCTCCAGAACATACGTTATGGTTCTCGGCGCTCGGTGTATGTTTGTGTACAAGATGAATCCGATAAGAGCTGTAGCCACGGTTAGCCGTCGCGCAGGAACATTACATGCGGCGTCACTGATCCTTCTGATCCCCTCTGTCCATAGAGCTATTGCACAGGTGGAGTACGTAGACCCCACTATCGGTAATGTTGGCATTCTGCTGGAGCCGACACGTCCGGCAGTGTATCTGCCGAACAGTATGGTCCGTATGTATCCGATTCGGTCTGATGCATACGATGATCGGATTCGGTCGTTTCCTCTGACGATCAGCTCTCATCGGATTGACGAGCTGTTCGGCATCATGCCAGGTAAAGATGGTAGCCTGGCAGCATACGACCAAGAGAAGACCACGCCGTACTACTACTCCACGCGCTTCGACGAGTCGCTGATCCGCACAGAGTTCTCGCCAACCGAGCGCTGCGGCTATTTCCGTTTTAGCTTTCCCCATGGCGATGCTTCGGTCGTGCTATTCAATCGGCGCGCTGGTAGCTTGCAGTTACAGAATGGGAACGTGGTAAGCGGGGAAGAGTCGTTCAGCAACATGAAGGTCTACGTCTACGGTGAATTCAGCGTCCCGGTGACATTCAAAACAGAAACGAAGGGAGATCAGAGCAGGCTGTTTGTCTCAGCGAGAGACACGAACGCGCTCGAATTTCGCTACGGGATTTCGTTTATTAGCGTTGAGCAGGCGAAGAAGAATCTGCTGCGGGAGATTCCGGAATGGGGCTTCGATCACGTCAAGCAGGCAGCGAAGATTAGGTGGAACGAGACGCTTGGCAGGATTGCCGTGGAAGGCGGAACAGAAGCGCAGCGCAGGATCTTCTACACCGCTCTTTATCGCTGCTTCGAGCGCATGATTAACATCACCGAAGACGGTCGATACTACAGCGGATTCGACCATCAGGTTCATGAAGATGCACGCCCCTTTTACGTCGATAACTGGCTGTGGGACACGTATCGCGCGCTTGAACCTCTGCAGACACTGCTCAACCCGGATGTTGAAGCGGACAAGATACAGTCCTATGTCCGCATGTATCAGCAGTCGGGCGTGATGCCTACCTTCGCCCTGGTTTCCGGCAACTATGCGTGCATGAACGGCAATCACTCCGCCCCTTGGTTTGCGGATGCATGGTTCAAAGGAGTACGAAACTTCGATCTGCCGACTGCGTATGAAGGTGTTCGCAAGCGAGCTACTGAGATCACGTTGCTTCCGTGGCGTCTGGGGCCGAAAGGACCATTAGACGAGTTTTATGCTGCTCATGGTTATATGCCTGCCTTGCGGCCAGGAGAGAAAGAGACCGACCCGCAGGTTCATCCATTCGAAAAGCGTCAACCAGTTGCAGTGACGCTGGAGAACAGCTTTGACGACTGGAACATCGCCCAGTTGGCGCGTGTTCTCAAGAAGCCGGACGACGAGAAGCTCTTTCTCGAGCGGGCCGCAAATTACAAGAATCTCTTTCGTGCGGACAAGGGGCTGATGTGGCCCAAGGACGCTGAAGGAAAGTGGATTGAGCCCATGGATCCGAAGTTTGATGGTGGCATGGGTGGGCGCGATTACTACGATGAGAACAACGCCTACACCTACACATGGGATGTCATGCACGATGTCGCGGGTTTAACAGCATTGATGGGAGGAACCGCCAAGACTGAGGCAAATCTGGATCAGCTGTTTCGTGAGCCCCTTGGCCGCTCGAAGTATGCCTTCCAGGCAAAGTTTCCTGATTCGACCTCAATGGCAGGGCAGTTTTCCATGGGGAATGAGCCGAGTCTTGCGATTCCTTATATCTATGACCGTTTAGGAGCGCCGTGGAAGACTCAAAAGCGTATTCGTATGCTCCTGGAATCATACTTCACGGATACGATGCAGGGTATTCCGGGCGATGAGGACGGTGGCGGTCTGAGCGCATTCGTCGTGTTCTCGATGCTGGGGTTCTATCCCGTTACGCCGGGAGTTCCTGTCTATGACGTGGGTAGTCCGGTGTTCAACAAGACCACCATCCATCTTAAGAACGGGAAAGACTTCGTGATCGTTGCCAGAGATAATTCTCACGACGATAAGTATGTGAAGAGCATCCGGCTGAACGGTAAGCCTCTTAATCAAATATGGTTTCGTCACGCAGATATAGCCGATGGGGGAACGTTGGAGCTGACGATGGGCGATGTACCGAACACTGCTCTAGGAGCGGTTGGCTCCGTTCTTCCGCCTGACTCCATCTCCGCTCATCCTGAAGATTTTCAGTAGAGCCGAACCTATGAAGCAAGCCCTCAGACGTAGACCTTATGATGGAGTCCAATGAAGATATTGGATTGGATTGTGCTGTGCGCTTATTTCCTGGCGATGATCGGGATGGGTTTTTGGGCGCGTTCAAAAGTCAAAACAGCCAATGACTTTTTCACTGCTGGTGGAGCGATGCCGTGGTGGTTGTCCGGCATCTCGCACCATATGTCCGGCTACAGCTCTGCGGTTTTCGTTGCGTATGCAGCGATCGCTTACACGGCGGGCTTCAGTATTTACATTTGGTGGGCATGCTCGATCAGCATTGCGCTTGTTATTGGCTCAAATGTGTTTCCTGGCCGGTGGTCGAGGCTGCGTCAAAGGCTCGGCATTATCTCGCCCCTTGAATACCTGATAGCTCGCTACAATCTGCCGGCTCAGCAGGTACTGGCGTGGAGCGGCGCTCTGCTGAAGATCTTCGACGTGGGTGCGAAGTGGACGGCTGCAGCCATTTTGCTGCAGGCATTCGCGAATGTCCCGCCTTTTTGGGGAGTTCTGCTTACAGGCTCGGTGACGGTTATTTACTCTGTGGTCGGGGGACTCTGGGCCGATGCTTTGACTGACATGAGCCAATTCATCATCCAGGTAATTGCCGGCTTCGTGATGCTTGCGGCCGTGCTTGCCCGGCTTGGCGGCATCTCTGGTCTATGGACCATCTGGGACAGACTGCCCGCGAGTCATTCCCAGCCCTTCGCCGGCCAATACACAGTTGCCTTTGCGGTGGTCTACCTGCTGGTCAACACGCTTTCTTATAACGGCGGAACCTGGAATCTCGCTCAACGTTTCATTGCTGCGCCGAACGCGAGAGCTGCCCGCAACGCGGCACTTCTTTCGGCAGGCCTCTATCTGATTTGGCCGTTAGTCCTCTTCTTTCCGATGTGGGCATCGCCTCTGCTGCTTCCGAACCTTGCAGATCCATCGGAGTCGTATGCTTTATTGACGAAGACCCTCTTGCCTCAGGGCCTTATCGGATTAGTGCTTGCCGGAATGTTCGCCCACACCATGGCGATGACTTCGTCTGACGCTAACGCGATCTCATCAGTGGTGATTCGCGATATCCTGCCGGCTCTGCGTAAGGATCGCCAGCGTCCCAGCGATCGTATCCAATTGCTTTCGGGACGAATCTGCACGTTTCTCTTTCTGTTGCTTAGTATGTGCATCGCGTTCACAGCGGATCACTTTGGTGGAGTCATAGGCCTTGTCATCCTCTGGTACGGAGCGCTGCTGGGTCCGATTGCGATTCCCATTCTCTTCGGTATGTTGAATGTTTTTCGCCGATCCGGCGCGAATGCCGCTATCACTTCGTGGATTGCGGGGGCCACCGCCTTCGCCTTGATCAAGTTTGTGTTTCCGGCAAAGATTGCTCGTCTCCCCGGAGACCTCACGACCACAATCACAGTCGCTGGCCCTGTTCTCAGTTCGCTTGCTGTCTTCATTGGAGTTGGTTTGATCTGGCCAAGGAAAAAGCCCGAGGCTGATCGCCTGCTAAAGCTCATCAATGGTCAGGATGCCTCAAATGAGATCTATCAAGCTAGATAAACCTTGAAAGAAGACTTAGACGATGAGAGCAAGTCTGACAGAGAAAACCGTCCCCATTCCGTTTGTTGCAGCATCGCGCACAGCGATGGGAATAAAAGCAGCTGAGGACATTGCCGAGGAAATACGCAGGCGTTTGAAAGGCCAGCATGGCGTGCGTATGATCTTCGCCGCTGCACCCAGCCAGTCCGAGATGCTCTCTGCGCTGATGCTCATGCCTGGAATCGACTGGTCACGGGTGACGGCGTTTCACATGGACGAGTATCTGGGCCTGGCCGCCGACGCTCCTCAGCGCTTCGGCCTATGGTTGCGTCGGGCAATCTTTGACCATCTACCGTTCGGCGCAGTTCACTTACTTGAGCCGGGAAGCGACCCAGAGGCCACCGCAGGGGCGTATGCAGCCAGACTGGCTGAAGCGCCGATCGACATCGTCTGCTGTGGGATAGGTACGAACGGCCATCTGGCGTTCAACGACCCTCCCGCTGACCTGGATGATCCGGCGGATGTGAAGGTCGTGCAATTAGATTCCGCGTGCCGTCAGCAACAAGTCGATGATCGATGCTTCGAGAGATTTGAAGATGTTCCTACTCATGCCCTCACACTTACCGTTCCGCGTTTGCTTGAGGTCGACCGCATCTTCTGTTGTGTTCCGGGATCGCTCAAGAAGACCGCCGTCCGCCGCGCGCTGCAGGATCCAATCAGCGGCGTCGTTCCGGCGACAGCGCTCAGGACACATCCGAACTGGTCGCTCTACCTTGACGAAGATTCAGCGGTCGATCTGGCGAGCGCTCGTTCATAGACGGCTTGACATCAAAATCCATCGCGGGCCATCCTCTTGCTACCGGTCCATTTGGTCGAGGTCTGCGTACTACGAGAAGACTTCGCAGTGCGTTGCCTTCTTGAGCTATTAAATTTTCGCCGGATCGTAACGCGAGTGTTTGGCAGGATAGTCGAATCACTTCTGAGACTTAAGGGTCTGGCGATGTGAGCTCCAACCTTGGACAGCATCGCCGATCTCAGCGACTTCTCTCACAAGGGTGTCAAGGAGTGCGTGGACATCTGCACAATTCGAAAGGTTCGCGCTTTGTCCCGCCCAAAGAGGAAGGAGTTCGGGGTGTCCGGCTTTCTCGGCGGGTATGGCCAGGTGTCGCGTGAGCGCGCGCTGAAGGGGGTACGGGAGAATAGCCACATTTGGTTGGTTGAGCTCATCGAGGAGGCGGTTCTTAATGCCGCGAGCAAGTCTTCCCGTGAATCCACGAGTAAGAGCGGTCTGTCTCGCCTGCCCGCCGAGAATGGCCTTGCGGTGATATGTGTTCGCTCCAGATTCCTCGCATGCGAGAAAAGCAGTTCCCATCTGGACGCCTTCCGCTCCGAGGGCGAAGGCAGCGACGACTCCGCGCGCATCTCCAATACCACCTGCGGCGACGACCGGGAGCTTTACGGCATCGACTACCTGTGGAATCAGCGCGATCGTCCCCGTCAGGGAATCTTCGGATGACTGCAGGAAGGAGCCGCGATGGCCGCCTGCCTCAAATCCGGAGGCCGCAATCACGTCGACGCCCGCTTGCTCCAAAGCGATTGCTTCGTCCACTGTAGTCGCTGTGCCAATCAGTACGATTTCCCTCCGGCGGCATTCATCCAGGATTTGTTTGGAGGGAATGCCATAAATAAAGCTGAAGACGGAGATCTCCTCCTCTAGGAGAACCTGCACCTGATCTTCGAACTGAATGGGTTCGTAGGGGCGGTAGGAGGGTAGAGTTCCTCCTACGCTTTCGATATGTTTTGCCAGGGGAGAGAGGCTGCGACGGAAGTCCTCTTCCGTGGAGGTGAATGCTCCCCCGTCTTCCATGGATACCCATAGGTTCATCGCAAATGGCTTTGACGTGAGGTCTTTGATCTCACGAACGACCTGTCGGATAGCCTCAGGGTTGAGACCGTGAGCGCCGAACGATCCGAGACCTCCATAGTTTGAAACCTCTGCCGCGAGCCGCTGCGCGGATAAGCCTCCGAGAGGGCCTTGGATAATTGGATATTGCAGCCCCAAGCGTGATGTAAGTCGATTCTTTGTCCACGAGATTGACTTTCTTTGGTTTGCCATTGCGATCCCCATTGGAACAGCTTCTCGAACGAGTGTATTGCGGCACCGGGAGATGCCCTGGTGCGCAGTTTGAACTGGGCATCTTTTCCTGCGTCGAACAGGTTACTAATTTTATTAGTTAGGCGTGACTTGCCTGTTCTTATTGATGTTGTCAAAAAGATAGGCAAAAGCTCATTAGCATTGAAATAATCAGAACCGTTCGGAAACAGCGTCTATCGAGTAGTCCACAAAATCCAAAAGGGAATTCCCGCTCCAGTGGTTTGCAGTAACAGACCAACTTGAGCAGTTCAATGAGCAGGAGTAGCGCAATGATTTATGGAAGGGGCCGGAAATACTGGATGGTGGTCGTTACGCTGGGCCTCTTGATGGTGAGAGTTCCATCGCTATCGGCGCAGAGTGATTTGGCGATAAAGGCTTCGCAACTGATGCAGGCAGGCAACTTTCACGATGCAGAGGCGTTGTGGCGTCAACTGGCAGCGAAGTATCCGCGGAACGCCGAGGTACATGGAAACCTGGGGGTGTGTCTCGCTCATCAGGACAAGCTTCAGCAGGCCGCTGCTGAGTATCGCAAGTCTCTTGAGATCAAGCCGGATCAGTTTGAGGTGCGTTACAACCTCGCGCTCGCAGAGTTTAAGCAGGGCCATTTCTCTTCGGCGATCCCGATATTTGAATCGCTGGCAAAACAGAAACCGGACGACCATCGGAGCACGATACTGCTGGGCATGAGCTTCTTCGGGCTTCGGGAATACACAAATGCCAATCCATACCTGCGTGCAGCCGTTCAGTACGATCCGTCCAATCTTGAGCTGCACAATGTACTCGCCCAAAGCTGTTTGTGGAGTCACCAGTACGACTGTGCACTAACGGAGTTCCGAAGCATCGTTGCCGTCAACCCGCAAGCAGTGCAGGCCCATATGCTGCTGGCACAGGCTCTCGATGGAATGGGGAAGACAACTGATGCGATTGATGAGTTGGAAGAGGCCTCACGCCTTGCTCCCACTGAGCCTCTGCTTCATTTCGAATTGGGTTACCTCTACTACAAGCAGCGGGAGTTTGATAAAGCCATTCCTGAGTTCCAGCTTGAGATGAAAAACAATCCGGGATACGCGCAATCGTACCTTTACATGGGTGACATTGCGCTGCACTCGAACGACAGCAACGGTGCCGAGCCTTTGCTAAAGAAGGCTCTCCAGCTAGAGCCTGGGAACCGACTCGCATATTTTGATCTTGGATGCCTCTTCGCCGATCAGAATCGTCACCAAGAGGCACTGATTGCGTTGCAGCATGCTGTGAAGCTGGATCCTACTCAACCGGATGCCCATTATCGATTAGGGCGCGTCTATACCGCACTTGGTGAAAAGGAAAAGGCTGCCCAAGAGTTTGCAAAGACGAAAGAGCTGCACGCCAAAACCGAAGATTCGTTGGTTGAGAAAATCTCCGGTAGCACGTCTAGTCCGCGATAGAATTTGACGCGAACCCGCTGGATATTTTCAGGAGCCAATGAAGCGAACAAACCCTTCACGCCGTGAGTTTCTGTGGTTAGCGTCTGCCTCTACCGTTGCGTTGGCTCAGGGCGTATCGACGCGAAACATTAAGCCGGTTCCGCGAGGAAAGCCCTCCGGTCTTCCGTTTCTTGCTCATTTCACCGATGTTGCCGCGAGCGCAGGCCTGACATTTCCCGTGATTTATGGTGGTCTCACTCAGAAAAATTACATTGTTGAAACTGTTGGCTGCGGGGTTGCCTTTTTGGACTTCGACAAT
>Ga0163163_10002522_pt1 | contig 15495 bp, 12 predicted proteins | sample S65metaG_FD_119766 | JGI IMG/M metagenome (GOLD analysis project Ga0163163, IMG submission 119766) | Switchgrass rhizosphere microbial communities from Kellogg Biological Station, Michigan, USA - S6-5 metaG | ecosystem: Host-associated > Plants > Roots > Rhizosphere > Soil | place: USA... | reverse complement strand
TCGTCGAGCCGAAATTCAAGTTGGGCAACATTCATGAGACGCACATGCTGAAGCTGGTGGCGTCACCCGAGATGCGCAAGTTCGGTGATGACAAGCGCGATTCGTTGACTCCGCAATGCCAGCGATGTGAGGTTCTGCCGTTGTGTAACGGAGGGTGCCCGAAAGACCGCTTCGCACTCTCGAAGGATGGTGATCCCGGACAGAACTATCTCTGTGCCGGTCTCGAATTGTTTTTCACTCACACGCGCCCCGCGATGCAGACCATGGGCCGGTTACTGCAGCAGCGCCGCGCGCCCTCCGAAATCATGGCAATTACGGCTGCTGAGGATGAGAAGCGGGGGCCCTATCAGAATTGTCCATGTGGCAGCGGCAGGAAGTTCCGTTTCTGCCATGGCGAGAAAGCGCCAGAAACCGCCTTCACCGGAATTCGCCGGGCAATGCAAGCGCAGGAGTAGACCGGAAGCGCTCATCGTACGACCAAATGAGGCCTCGATGGCCGACTGTATCCCGCCATCGCGCAAACCACGCACGACCCGGGGACGCCCATAGCTGCGTTTGCTGTTCTCATGAACCGCGGCGATATGGACATCCAGCGCCGCGTTGGCCACCGAACGTTCACTGGCTTCCGCTGTCGCCACTGGCAGTATCCGGTTCGCGATACCTCCAACTGCCGACACATTCGAGCCACGCTGTACTGATCGCGATGTCCTTCGATCCACACGTATTTCACCGCGACTCCTTCGCAAAATACGACGCCGCTTTTTTTACGATTTCCAAATCCAGCTGTGCGCTCTCCAGCTCTCGACGCAGTCGGTTGTTCTCGGCTTCCATTTCTGCCAGCGACTTCTTAACAGGTTTGGCAGATTCCGCGGATTCGCGCTCGCCTCCACGCCTCGGGCGATCCAATTGCGCAGGTTGTCATCCGCCATACCTAACCGCTTCGCGGCTGCGACGACCCCCACCGATTCCGCCAACCGAATCGCTTCAACCTTGAACTCATCCGTGTATTTCCGATAACGAACCGGCCCTTTGTTTCCCATTTCGATCTCCGTTCATCAAGAAAGTTATCAGCATTTTGACGTACGTGATACCCGGGCAGGATCAACTGATCGGATCGCCCATTGCAGGGATTCCTGATTTCGGATCTGAATTGCAGGAATCGTTCGATTTGGAAATTGTCCGATTTCACAATTTCCTCGAGCCTCGTACGGACTCGGCAGGACAGTTAGCGCGCTGCCTCGCGCACCACTCGAAGTCCGTAATAGTCGGTGTTCGCGGTTGAAGCGATGAAGTGACGCGCCGAGGATCGCGAGAATCTGGCTTCATTGAGAGAAGAGCCTCCACGCAATACACGGTATTGTCCGGATGCCGGACCTTTTGGATCGTCGGCGGGGCCGCCGGAATAATACTTCGCGTCATACCAGTCCGCGACCCACTCCCATGCGTTTCCGTGCATGTCGTAAAGCCCCCATGCGTTGGCTTGCTTCTTTCCGACTAGTTCGGGCCGGCCCACCACGTTCTGGCCGAACCATCCCAGTGCATCCGGAGATCGGCCGGCATAAGGACCCGCTGTTCCTGCCCGCGCGGCGAATTCCCACTCCGCTTCGGTTGGAAGTCGGTAAGTGTATCCATCCTTGCGTGCATTGAGTCCATCGACAAATTCCTGAGCCATATTCCAACTCGCAAAACCGTATGCGTGATCATCACCGTCCCCCCGTTGCAGAACGACTGGTGGTTTGACGGTGACAGCTGCCACTGCGCTGAGGTTACTTCATACTTTCCCATCTCGAATCCGCGGGTGATTCGCACACGACGCGCGGGCTTTTCGTCGTCGGCACACAGAGTGTCACCGGCCGAACACCCCATCATGAATTCCCCCGGTGTGATCCGGACAAACTCCAGCGGAACATCGTTGGCAAGCGTGGTGATCAACGAACCCCTCTGTTGCGCGGGCGAAGTGAGCGCACTCGAACCTATTGCCAGTCCAATGCAGACTACCGCGATGATTTTCATTTCCGGGATTCTAACACCAGCGATAGAATCGGCCACCCAAAAGGAGAACAAATACCATGCGCTCTAAACTCTTCCCCGGCTGCGCCATCGCGATAGCATCCGTGATTGTGGTTGGAAGCCTGACCTACAGAGTCGATGCATCCGTCGGGCCGATACCACTCAATTGCAATCGCGCCTGTCTGGAGAATGTGGTGGATCAATACCTGGCCGCGGTCATCGCACGCAATCCAAAGCTGGTGCCGTTGTCGGCAGACGTCAAGTACACCGAAAACGACCAGCGACTGGAGGTTGGTGACGGACTTTGGAAGACGGCCCAGGGCCGCGGCAAGTACCCGCACATTTTCGCGGATCCCGAATTCGGTCAGGTTGCGTATATGGGAACCATGATGGAAGCAGGTGCGCCGTTTCTTCTGAGCCTGAGGCTGCGGATTGAGCTTGGCCGTATCACCGAAATCGAAAGCGTTCTCTTCAAACCCGGGGGCGGAGGTCCAAACAACATCGCCAATATGGACAAACCATATGTGCCGGAGGATTTCTGGTTCAAGTCCATTCCTCCAGCACAGCGTATGTCGCGTCAGGAATTGATTTCCATCGCAGATGCCTACTTCAGCGGGCTGCAGAAAAACGACGGCAAGGGAGTCAACGGTACGGACACTTATCCGTTTACCAATGACTGTCATCGCGTCGAAAACGGATCGCCGACAACGAATGTTCCAGCTACTGCCCCGCCCGCGGATGGCGTCGGCGCCTCGGCGCTGGATTGCCTGGCTCAGTTCAAGCTGGGCTATTACTTCATCGTTCAGAATATTCATGACCGGCGGTATCCGGTGGTGGACCAGGAACGCGGTATTGTGTGGTCGCATGCGGTGTTCGATCAGGGCACGGTGAACGCAGCCACGCTATCGGATGGCCGGCCTTATACGTTCAATGGATTCAATCGGCCGTCGAGCATCCTCGTGACCGAAGCGTTTCTTATTGAGAACGGCAGGATCCGGCGCGTCGAGATGGTTGGACCTGGAGTGAACTATCATTTGAATTCCGCCTGGCCGGGGAGCCTGAGCGGGAACTAGCGGATGTCCAAAATACTAGGGAATATTAGGAATGCTGTGCAAAGCACATCCGAATATTTGTAGGCGCGGTCTATGACCGCGCACGCCCTATCATTCAAACCAAATCTGTCTGAACGATTGTGCGCGGTCATAGACCGCGCCTACAGCGGGAAGCACTTCGCTTCCAATTCATAACAGCGCGAAATGATGCGAATACTTCGACAACTCAGTCTTCTATTGGCCGTGCTACTCATCGTCGTGCCGTGCGCGCTTGCGGAAGACCTTCCACTCACCATCAGCGATACCGAGTTCTGGCGCATGGTGACGGATTTTTCCGAGTCGGGAGGAACATTTCCCCAGCAATACATGTCCAACGAAGACTCCGCACAGTTCATCATCCCCGCGTTGAAGCAGACCGCGCGGCAGGGCGGCGTGTATATCGGCGTGGGCCTCGAACAGAACTTTACGTATATCGCCGCGCTTCAACCGAAGATCGCCTTCGTCATTGATATTCGCAGGGACAACATGATCGAGCACCTGGTGTACAAGGCGCTCTTCGAACTTTCAACGGATCGCGCGGATTTCATCTCCCGATTGTTTTCCCGGAAGCGTCCGCCCGGCCTGAATGCGAACTCCGGCATCAAGGTGATCTTTGATGCCTACCAGTCCCTTGATGCAGATCCAATGTTGTATGAAGCCAATCAGGGCGCCGTGATCAATCAACTTGTCGGTGTGCACAAATTCCCTCTTACCGAAACCGACAGGTTGGCGGTGTCTCGAATCCTGAATGCCTTCCGCGTTTCAAGTCCCGCCACGCTTCGAGGCCAGGGCGATAATACGAATCCCACATACTCGCAACTTATGACTGCGACCGACCTGACGGGCCGCAATCAGGGCTACCTCGGCACTGAAGAAACCTTCAAAGCCTTGCAGGATTTTGAAAGGCAGAACCGCCTCATCCCTCTCGTCGGTGATTTCGCAGGCGATAAGGCGATCGTCAGCGTCGGGCGCTATCTGAAGGAGCGGAGCGCCGTCGCCGATGTCTTTTATTTGTCCAATGTGGAGCGGTATCTCTTCGAGCAGGGCGATAACGCAAAACGATTTTATAACAACGTTGCGGCGCTTCCCCTCGGCCCAACGAGCACCTTCATTCGATCGGTGACCAGCGACATCAGCGTGCGTCTTGGCATCCCGATTCCCGAAGGGACGACGAAATGGCGTTCGTTCCTTTCTCCGATAAGCGAGAACCTGAAAGCTTTCGAAGGCGGAAACATGAAGGCGTATACGGACATCTTCAAATTCGACCGATAGCCCTGTTAAAGGAGAGTGATCATGCTTCACTCCATCGCACACCGGCTGATGTTTGCCGTCATCGTTCTGGTGTATTTCACCAGTCCTTTGGTGGCATCCGACAGAGTCACATCCGGTGAGTTCATTATCGAACCGCCAACGCTGATCTCTCTCGGTTTTGAATGGCAGATCCAGGGCGATGACAATCGCAATGCGGCGGTGTCGGTGTTCTATCGGAGAAAAGGCGAAACACCGTGGCGGGAAGGACTGCCTCTGCTGCGCATCGGCGGCGAGCGTATCAATGAGAATGCGCTTCAGTACGTCACGCCACAGATGCTCGCTGGAAGCATTTTCGATCTCGAGCCCGGAGTGGAGTACGACTGCCGGTTTGTACTCTCGGATGCGGATGGCGTCGATGGCAAGCCGGAAAACGTCATTACCGTACGCACTCGGCCCGATCCCAAACCCGCAGCAGACGGAAAGGTGTACCACGTGTATCCTCCCGGCTTTAACGGGACGAAACAGCAGCCTGCGTTCACGGGATTGCTCGGTGCATACTACACCGGCTCATCCGGCGCCGACTACTTCAACGCGTACCCGCCTCGCGTTCAGCCGGGTGATGTCATTCTTGTACACGCCGGCGTGTACAAAGATGACCGATACCGCTATGGAGGCCCGCTTGGAACGATTTCCAGCGGCACGTACTTTCTGACTCAGAGCGGAACCGCTCTTCGGCCGATCGTCATTAAAGCTGCAGGCGACGGAGAAGTCGTCTTCGATGGCGACGGCGCGTACAACCTCTTCAACGTGATGGCAGCCAACTACAACTACTTCGAAGGCCTGACCATTCGAAACACCGAATTGGCCTTCCAGGGGGGCTTGAAGAACATCGCCGGATCGACGGGCATTACGATCAGGAACTGCCGATTCGAAGATATCGGACGGGGCATCTACACCGACTGGTCCGGCTCGAAGGACTACACCATCACCGATAATGTTTTCGTTGGAAAGTTCGACTCGTCGCGGCTGCGCGGCTTTACCGGAATCACGTGGCAGTCGATCAACCGCGACGGCCCGCCGAAGCTGGTGTCGGAATATGCGGTGAAGATCTATGGGTCCGGTCACGTTGTGGCATTCAACTCGGTCTCCAATTTTCACGACGGAATCGACATCGCCACTTACGGCAATCCGGACGGAACACCGAACCCGATTCGGGACCGCCTGCCGGTTTCCATCGATTTCTACAATAACGATATCTCCAACGTGGAAGACAATTGCATCGAGACCGACGGCGGCGCCTATAACATCCGCGTCTTTCGCAACCGGTGCTTCAACAGTGGACACCGCGCGCTGAGCGTGCAGCCGATGTTCGGCGGGCCTGTATATTTCATTCGAAACATCGTGTATCACGCGCCGGAAGGCGGCGCCGTGAAATTCACCGCGTCCTCGGCAGGTCTGGTGATTTATCACAACACTTTTTTCGCACCGGTGAAGCCGATGCTGCTTGCCGCGTCCAACGTTCACTACCGCAATAATCTGATTCTCGGCAAAAGCGAAACGCTGGAGACATTCGCGGTTGAAACCAACACCAACTATTCCAGCTCGGACTACAACGGTTTCCGACCCAACGAGGGCGCGGAATTTTCCTTTGAATGGAGTTCACCTGCGTTTTCGGTACGCGCCAGCTTTCCCGGCGCCGCGGGTACCAGTGCCGTTCCGTCACCGGTATCGACACAGCAGCAGGCGCAGCTCGAGGCCGCGGCAAGAGAGCGGAGGCGATTCAAATCACTCGCCGAATATAGCGCGGCAACTAGCCAGGATAAACACAGCATCCTGATCGACTATGATGCGTTCATGAAAGTCTCACCGACGGGGCCCGATCCATCGACTCTGTATAAACCTGCAGATTTCGATTTCCGGCTACGGCCTGGTTCTTCGGCGATCGATGTCGGGGTTCGGCTTCCCGGAGTTAACGACGATTTCATGGGACGAGCACCGGATCTTGGAGCCTTGGAATCTGGTGCGACGGTTCCTCACTACGGACCCCGGCCCTGATGGCCGGTATCGGGGAATGTTTCCCGGAACATGGACGAACAACTTCACGTCGGCCGATAAGAAGAATTTAGATTCAGACGTTTGCTGGCTTGGCAGCCGAGTTGCACCGTAAATGGCATTCCCTGGCGGACAGTGCGTCAGTTTGGGATGGTTGGAGCCAGGATTGATGTCCCCCACATCAATTCTGATGCCCGATGAAGCGGGTCGCATACTTGTCCAAACTGACGCACTAATGGATTTCCGTATGCAATTGTTGCATCCAGATCACTGATGTAGACTCCCTGCACGCATCGAGAATCTAGCCTGCGATTTAGGAGGATTGAGAGTATGAAATCCAGATCTCTGTCTCTCTTCGTACTGCTGGCCGGTTTCGGCACAATGGTCATTAGCGGTCCCGCGCATGCTCAGGTCCAGGAAGTGAAACTTGAAGGGCCGGACTTTCAAGTCGTTCTCGACCAGCTCTTTGGATCAACGACCTCCGATGGTCTCCTGCAGGGGACAAAAAGTTTTGAGCTGCGTGCGGAAAACGTGATCCTGACTCCGCAACAAGCAGACATGTTCTTCGTTCCGAGTTCAACCAATACTCGGGACATTTCCGACTTGATTGCGAAAGCAGAGGCCATCAAAGGCACCGAATTGAAGATCTCGGGAAGTATCGATGGCGGTCCATTTGATTTGAAGCTTTCCGGAAAGCAAGTCAAAGCCGAAGGTCTGATTTTGACTCAGGCCGAATTCGACACTCTAATTTCGCAACTCCAAATCACGCCAGGCCTGCACGAGGCCAAAATCGAAGCGAATGTCGATGGCCAGCTGAAGGTTGCAAAACTGGAAAATATTCCGGGACGAGTCAAGATTGAGAACCGCGATTTCCATGGCAAAGATTCCCATCCGGTATCCCACGTCGAACCGCTCTCGGATAAGAGTAAAGACGATACCCGACCTGCTCTCTCGGAGCGTTCCGACCACGATGTCCGCCCCGAAAAATTGGAAAAGATTGAGCGACCAGAGAAGGTGGAAAAAATTGAACGGCCGGACAAGGTCGAACGCATCGAACGACCGGAGGTTGCCCAAAGCGGTAAGGGCCGAGGCTAAGACGCTTCTCCTGGTATGAACCCCGATTTATGTCGGACAGTACGCGGCAAGAGGACTCTCCTCTTGCCGTTTCTGCTTTTGCTCTCCCCTGCACGCCTCGCCTGGGCCCAGGATATTGCCAGAGAACATTTCCAACTCAAGATCGGCACCGCCTACGATCGTGGAGACTATGGTTCGACGCAAACGACGCAGACTCGATACCTTCCCGTTACCTTTCGCTATTTGGGTGAGAAGTTTGATATCCGCGTGGCGCCTTCCCTTGCCATAGTCGACACCGCCGGCGGTGTGGTGCTCATCGACGGTGTCCCAACGCCGATAGGGACAGCGTCGTCGACACAAGGAACTCAATTCGGAGCCGGCGACACGCTGCTTCGAGCTCATTACTACCTTCTCGAAGGTACGACTTCTCGCCCGTCCATTACTCCTTTTGCCAAGGTAAAGATCCCCACCGCTCCGGAGAGTCTGAATCTGAGCACCGGAAAGACCGACGTCGGATTTGGTACCGAATGGGATCAGCAGATTTCGCGGACTCTTCTATTCGGGGACCTCAGCTACACCTTCATTGGTCAGATGACGGGCATCACTCTGCGAAATCAGGTGGGCGCAAGTATCGGCATCGGACGCAGGATTTCCAAAGCGATCACGGTGAGCGGAATGCTGGATTGGCGGCGATCCATTCTCGCCGGGAATCCCAACCCTACGGATCTCATCGGAGTTTTTACTTTCAAACCCAGCCGCACGGTTTCCATCAGCCCCAACGTTTATGCGGGCCTGAATTCTTCGAGCGCAGCCTTTGGAGCTGGTCTGGAATTTTCCTACCGCTTTGGCCGTTATTAGGCGAACGTCCGACATTTTTGAGGTTTGCGTTGTTGGAGATCGCTTTGTAAAGTACACGCCATGAATAGACGCCATCTGCTGAAGTCTGCGGGATTGTTGACGCTGGGATATCCACTTCTTCGATTATCTGCAATCCAATCCTCTCCTCAGTTCTCAGCGGATCCGTTTGCCGCTGGTGTCGCATCCGGTGATCCGACGCACAACGGCATTGTTCTGTGGACCCGTCTGATACCGGATGCCAATAGGGAGCGTGACTGGCAGCGTTCCGCCGTCCAGGTGGACTGGGAGATCGCCTCGGACGAAGCAATGAAGCGAGTGATTCGCCACGGAAATGCGATGGCCACTCCCGAATACGGCCACTCCGTGCACGTGGATGCCACCGGACTCGATGCCAATCGCTGGTATTGGTATCGGTTCAAGGCCGGGTCCGCATCCAGTCCCATCGGACGGACAAAGACCGCTCCTTCCAGCGCGACCGACCGTATTCGATTCGCAGTTGCGTCATGCCAGAATTTTAATGCCGGATACTACACCGCGTACCAGAACATGGTCCGCGAAGACATCGACGCCATTGTCTTCCTCGGCGACTACATCTATGAAGCCGACAGCCCCGGTGTACGAAGAACCGGTCTTCCCGAATCAACAACGCTGGAAACGTATCGCGCACGATATGCGCTCTACCGATCGGATGCGAACCTGCGCGAGGCGCATCGGCTTTTCCCCTGGATTATGACGTGGGACGATCATGATGTGCAGGACAACTACGCCGGACTAATTCCCAAAGACGCGCAGCCGAAAGAGGAATTTGAGAAGCGAAGAGCGGCCGCCTATCATGCGTACTATGAATGGCTGCCGATGCCGAAGGCCGTTATTCCAACCGGAGCGTATTCTCATCTCTATCGCAGCCTGTCCTTTGGTCCTCTGGCAAATTTCGTCGTTCTCGACGGAAGACAATACCGCGACGATCAGCCGTGCGGTGATGGCAACAAGGCGCCATGCGCCGAATTCCTGTCAGAACGAACCATGCTGGGACCTGTACAGGAACAGTGGCTCGATCGTGAACTGCGCGCTTCACGTTCCGAATGGAACATTCTGGCCAACCAGGTGCGCATGACCGCCGTCGACCAGGCGGCCGGTCCGAACGAAATCTATAACATGGACACATGGTCCGGCTATGAAACGGCGCGGAGGAGGATCGTTTCGAACCTGGAAACATCGCACGCGCGCAACCCCGTCGTTGTCACGGGAGATATCCATTCGAACTGGGTCTGCGATCTGAAGGTCGACTATAAGAAGGAGGGATCGCCTGTGGTCGCCACGGAACTCATTGGAACATCCATCTCCTCCGGTGGCGATGGGGCGGATCAGCCGGCGAATGCTGCCGCCATTTTTGCAGAAAATCCCCAGGTGAAGTTCTACAACAGCCAGCGAGGTTACATGCGGTGCGAGGTGACCAGCAAGTCGCTGACGGCGGATTACCGCGTTGTCGAAAAAGTATCCGTGCCGGACTCGCCCATTTCCACGCGCGCCAGTTTCATTGTTGAGAATGGGAGGCCGGGAGCCTACAAGTCCGCTTGAGCTGTAGTCGCGGATCCATCTCGAGGTGGGACCGCGCACGCTCTATCCTCCACAGCGAATGCAACAAAGGACTGTACGCGGTCATAGAAGGTGTGAATGAATTCAGTTTTGAAAAGCGCGGTTCCCCTCCTGAGTCAGGAGGGGTGGCGCGAAGCGCCGGGGTGGTTCCGAAGCGAAATCCTGCGGGAATGCGGCTTTGGAACCACCCCTCGCGTGATTGCTTCGCAATCACGCTGCCCTCCTAACTTAGGAGGGCATTGTGCATTTCTTCCACCCATTCAATTCATTCACACCTTCATAGACCGCGCCTACAGGGGAGTTGTGGACTTCAGCGCACGGTAAACGGAAAAACAAACTTGAAGTGCAGCAGTTCCTCATCAACCTTGTCGAACACATCGATTTCAAACGGCCGGTTGATCATGTTGCCCGCCAGATCGGCGATGGCCGTTCCGAGCCGGATCGTATAGAGTCCGCTCTTCCATGCCTTGTCGGGAGTGAATATCCAGCTCTTCTCTTCCGGACCAATGGCAACGCCCCCTTCGATGACGGCACCCAAAGCATCCACCACATCCAGGTCTCGTTCCAGAATGGCGTGATCCAGTGGTTCCGGAAAGACCAGCGTCAGCGGATTGCGAGTCCCGGAAGCGGGTTCACGAGCGGACCAGGCTCGGAGATCGATCGGCTGGCGATCCGCAGGCCCCACGGTAAAGATCTTCTGAAAATCCGCGGCAAGCGGGTTCCCCTGCGCATCCTTCCAACCTTTATCGATCGACAGCGTGTAGCGTCCGCCTTCCTGCAGCGCCATGCCGAGTTGTTGCTGGGAAACCAATCCTCTCTTGATGCGGCCCGGATCCAGGAATAACGTGAATCGCTGTCCGGTCGGGTCCCAGAGTTCTTCGGTGAGTTCGAGAAATGGAACTTTTACAGTTGTTCCGTTCTGATCGCGCAGCACAATGTGCTCGTAGCCGAATCCACGCGCCATTGGCGCCGAGAAGTGGATATAAAACTTCAGCTGGTTCTCCGGAAGAACATTCAGCGACGGATAGATGCGCTCGACAACTGTCGTGGACTTTACGGCGGGTTTCGGAATATCGACAAGAACGGTGATCGGAGCCGATCCGGGAATACGGGCAACAGCACGGTACTTTACGCCGGGCTGTATGGGGTACTGCGGCGAAAAAACGATAGCGCCGGCTTCGACGCGATACTGTCCCAGCATCGCCGGCACATCCGGGGCGTCGACGAAAACCTGGAAGACGTCACGATAGCGTTCCGGCGGCATTTGAGCCGCGCCGGACCAGTTCTCGAGCAGAAAGAGATTTCTGGCGCTGTCGAAGCGGACCACAGGAGACTGAACGAAAAGGAGAAGGCACGCGGCGAGAGCACCGCGTGCCATTACGGACAACATTAGAGTTTACAGGCTCGATTGCCGATCAAGGCAGAGCGACGGTCCGGAGGTCTCCCGACTTCTCCAGAATAACGACGCGCTGGGCATCGAATTGATCCATCTGCACAACGTTGGTCAAGGTTGCAATCGTTTCATAAGGCACACCGGCCTTGTCCTGAACCTGCTTCGTAATGGGGCTGAAGGTCTCCAGCCCTTCCGCCGAGAATTTCATGACGCCTCGGCTGGTGTTGCTCATCAGGATGTAGTTCTTTCCACCCTTGCTGTACGCAATCATATCCAGCGGAGTATTGCCCGCGCCGAATTCCGCGATCGTGGTTCCCATCACCTTCGCTCCAGACTTCAGCGAAGAAACCGGAACCTTTACCAGTGGCGTGCATGTATAGGACGCCAGAATTGTCTGTTCGCCGTTCACCTTGTACGGAAGGAAAGTTCGAATTGGGGAGTTCGTTTCGAACTGATTGTGCGAACCATGCCAGATTTCAACATTGGTTCCCTTATCTGCCGAATTGAACGGAAACGCAATGGAACGCAGGGTCGATGAGAATTCCTCGTTCGAAAGTCCTGCAACGAAAACGCGATTGTCAACGAAGGCGATATCCGTAATTGCCTGCAGACGGCTGTTCCCACCGCGTCCGCCTGTGCTTGCATTGACTGGATTCGGCAATGCGACGCTGGAATACTTCACATTGTCCAGGGAAAGAGGCTCAAGCTTGCCGGCCGTGTCGATTCGAACGATCACGGGGGTGGCATTCACTCCGATGCCGCGCGACACGGAAACGTAGGTCTTTTTCGAAGCCGGATTCACGGCGATGTCATTCAACGTGATCTGGTCCGGCATTGTGCCAAGCATTGCGGCGATTTTTCCGGTGAGGCCCATCACTTCGACAGCGGACGCGGTCGATGGAGTTCGGTCCTGCGTGTCGATGGCGAAAATCTGTCCGCCCATCGAATCGCCCGCAAAGAGGACGCCGTCGGGACCGAAAGCCAGAACGCCGACAGACTTCAGATCGGCCTTGCCCGCCTTAAGACTGTCTGTAAGATCTGCTGCTGCGCCTGAAGTTGCAAATAACGTCAGAGCGAGCAGCGCACACATGGTCAGTCGAAACTTTGTCATTTTCCCTCCGTCTGCGGTTAAAGATCCGTCAACGATCGCATCGCAGGAACTCAAGGTCAAGAAAAACGGGTAGTGTCTCAGTTTGAAATCTGACGCCGGTTCCATCCTTCCGCGATTTGATATGATCGCAAGCATGTTGGGATTACCACCTCTTATCTGGATCCTTCTCATCCTTGGACTGCTTTTTGCCTATGGCTTTTTCGATAGAAGGAAGGCGAAGTAGCGCACACCGAGAAGGGAATTTCAAACTGAGATACTACCGAAAAACGACTGCGTGGTAGTGGATTGGGAAAGAAGGCCCTCCTACCTTAGCAGGCGGCGGAAGAACTCGAGACAAGCAACTGTAGGGGCGCTCTATGAGCGCCCATTCTTCCAGAAATCACTGAAACCGGGCGGTCAGAGACCGCCCCTACAGCCTCGCATATCAATAAACTCAGGTTTTCCGCAGGGCCTCACTGCAAGTTAGTCCAATAGCCGAAATTCTAGTGCGGTGGCTTCGGCGAATTGTTCGCAGTAGAATAGGCGCCAATGAGCACCTTCAATCTCCGGGTAGATGGCCAGAATCACAAGGTCGACGTGGATGCCGGCACCCCGCTGCTTTACGTTCTTTCCGACGATCTTGCCTTGCGCGGACCGAAGTTCGGTTGCGGGCTGGGTCAGTGCGGATCGTGTACGGTGATCGTCAATGGTCAGGCCGTACGTTCCTGCGTGACGCCTGTCGAATCCATTGGAACGTCGGAAGTGATAACGCTGGAAAGTCTGGGCACACCGGAGAAGCCCCATCCCATCCAAAAAGCGTTCATCGACGAGCAGGCGATGCAATGCGGTTTCTGCATCAACGGCGTCATCATGACGGCCAAGGCCTTCCTCGATCGGAATCCCCGGGCTACGGAATCTCAAATTCAGCAAGCCATGGCGAATGTGCTGTGCCGATGCGCCGCGAACTCGCGCATCATGAACGCCATTCATAAATATGCCCAGGCGGTGAAGCCATGAAGAGAAGAGATTTTCTCAAAGCGACCGGTGTCATGATTGTCGGATTTTCCGCAAGCGGTGTAGCGGAGTTCACCGCACAGGCGCCCGGGTTCAATGGCACGGGCAGCAATGCGTTGGATTCATGGCTCACCATTGCGGGGGATGGAGGCGTGACCGTCTACACCGGCAAGTGCGAACTCGGGACGGGCCTGTACACCGCCCAGGTTCAGCTGATCGCTGAAGAACTCTGCGTCCCTCTGAATCGCGTGAAGCTCATACAGTGCGACACGGCACTGACTCCGGATCAGGGCACCACTTCCGGCGCACAATCGCACCCGACGAACTTCAATCAGGCGAATCTCGCACAGGCCTGCGCAACTGCCCGTGAGGCATTAAAGCAGCTGGCGTCCACACGTCTCGCCGTTTCTGCAGACCGGCTCGATGTGAAGGATGGCGTGGTGAGTGTGAAATCCAATGCTTCGCAGAAAGTCACATACGGCGAATTGATTGGCGGAAAGAAATTCAACCTCGCCCTCGACGCCAACGCAAAGCGGAAGCCGGCCAGCGAGTGGACCATCCTGGGCAAACCAATTCCGCGTTTCGATATTCCGGCAATGGCAACCGGCCAGTTCGAATACGTCCATAACGTGCGCGTGCCTGGCATGCTGCATGGACAGGTCGTGCGGCCGCCGTCAATCGGCGCATCCGTGATGAGCGTTGATGAAAGCTCCGTCAGGAATTTGCCGGGCGTCGTAAAGGTCGTGGTCAAAAAGAATTTCGTCGGCGTCGTCGCCGAGAAGCCGTGGCAAGCCATACAGGCCGCCGCCAAATTGAAGGTGGAATGGACCGCGGGCACTGCGCTTCCAAACCAGACTGATTTCCATGACTTCATGCGGAATCAAAAGCAGACTCGGGATACGCTCCAGGTAAACGCGAAGGAGGTGGACGAGAAACTTTCCGCCGCTTCAAAAGTCGTGAAAGCCACATATCGCTACCCATATCAAATGCACGGATCGTTCGCCAGTTCCTGCGCTGTCGCCGATGTTCAGGCTGGAAGCGCGACGATCTGGTCGGCAACACAGGCGGTGTTCCCGTTGCGGAGCAGCGCTGCGATGGTGCTTGGCCTGCGCGCACAGGACGTTCATGTGATTTTCAAAATGGGAAGCGGCTGCTATGGCTGCAACTCCGCGGATACCGTCTCCTATGACGCGGCAATCCTGTCGCAGGCTGTGGGGCGGCCGGTCCGAGTGCAGCTCTCGCGCAAGGATGAAATGATTTCGGAAAACTACGGCTATGCCTTCCTGCTGGACGAGAAGGCGGGTGTTGGCGCGGATGGAACGATTCTCGCGTGGGATCACGAAGCCTGGTCGCCGGTGTATGGCAATCGACCCGGTGCCAATCAACCGGGGAACGTCCTCACAGGATTGCTGGCAGGATTCGAACCTGCGGCGTTCGCCCCGCGATCCCCTGCCCCGGAACCGACGGCTTTCGCGAACAACAGCAATGCGACTCCATCGTACTACCGCGGAGGAACCGGAACCATTTCCAACGTGCGCGTTCTGACGCACAACATTCGCTCGCCGTTCTTTACCGGACCGCTGCGATCTCCGGAACGGCTGCAGAACACGTTCGCGCACGAGTCGTTCATGGATGAAATTGCGGCAGCCGTCGCGGCCGATCCGGTGGCTCATCGCCTCAAGCATCTGTCCGACGCAAGATTGATCAATGTGGTGAACGCCGCAGCAAAGGCGGCGAACTGGGATACAAGGCCTTCGCCGAAACCCGGAAACCGTCGAACGGGAATCGCTTCTGGCCGGGGAATGTCGTGCGTGCTCTATGAAGGAGACAACGGATACTGCGCCATCGTCGCCGAAGTGGACGTGAATCAGGACACCGGAGTTGTCACCGTGCGGCGGCTGGTGATCGCCGAAGATTGCGGACCGATTTCAAATCCGGATGGGCTGCGCAATCAGCTGGAAGGCGCCGCCCTCCAGGGAGTGAGCCGCGCGCTGCTGGAAGAAGTGACCTGGGACAATTCGAAGGTGACGTCCATCGACTGGCGAACCTACCATCCACTGTTTCTT
>Ga0163163_10002521_pt1 | contig 15502 bp, 13 predicted proteins | sample S65metaG_FD_119766 | JGI IMG/M metagenome (GOLD analysis project Ga0163163, IMG submission 119766) | Switchgrass rhizosphere microbial communities from Kellogg Biological Station, Michigan, USA - S6-5 metaG | ecosystem: Host-associated > Plants > Roots > Rhizosphere > Soil | place: USA... | reverse complement strand
GGCGCCGCGGCGGGCGCCCGTGTAGTACTCGAACAGCAGGCCGCCCGTTCCGAGCAGGACGGCCACGAGGCCGGCCGCGATGAGCCACCAGTAGAGGTAGACGATTCCGATGCCGGTCACGACCGTTCCGAGCGCGAGACCGAACGGGTAGTAGCTGCCCGGGCTGAAGAAGCCGATCTCGCCGGCACCGTCGATGATCTCCGCCTCGTCCCGGTCCTCGGGGCGCAGGTCGATGCGGCGCGAGACGAACCAGAAGTAGCCGCCGCACATCGCGCAGAGCAGGCCGGACAGCGCCAGCGCGACCACACCGACGTAGTCGGGGCCGCCCAGGTCGGCGTTGCTCCACACCCAGTACACGGCACACGCGACGAAGAGGAACGCCGTGACGATCCCGAACAGCTTGTACTCGGACTTCATCGGATGCCCCCTCAGCTGACCTTGGTACCGACGTCGCGCTTGGTCGGGAACGGCGTGGTGGTCGTCGCGAGCGGCGGCTCACCGATGGCGCTCAGCGCCTCCGGGGTTGTCTTGCCGGCCTTCTTCGCGGCGATGAAAGCCGCGTACTTCTCCGGCGTCACCGCACGCAGCTCGAAGTTCATCATCGAGTGGTATGTGCCACAGAGCTCGGCGCAGCGCCCCACGTAGGCACCGGGCTCGAGGATCGTCGTCTCGAAGACGTTATGCACGTTGCCGGGGAACACGTCGCGCTTGAACAGCATCGCCGGTACCCAGAACGAGTGGATGACGTCGGGCGAGTGCTCCTCGAAGCGGATCAGCTTGTTGGTCGGGACCACCAGTACCGGGATGTAGTCGCTCGCGCCGACCGTCGACACCGGCTGGTTACCCGGGCCGGGCTCATCGGGGTACGAGAACTTCCAGTTCCACCGGAACGCCTCCACCTGGATGTTGACGTCCGGGTGCGGGCTGAGCCGATTCACGTCTGTCTGCACGATCGCCGTGTAGTAGAACAGCACCGAGATCACCAGGAACGGCACGACCGTGTAGATCAGCTCGATCGGCAGGTTGAACCGGGTCTGCACCGGCAGTTCGACATCGGTACGCCGCTTCCGGTACGCGATGACGCACCAGAAGATCAGCCCCCACACGAACACGCCGACAATCAGCGCCGCGATGGTCGACCCGATCCACAGGTCGAACATGCGGTGGCTCTGTGGGGTGACGCCGCCCTTCGGCCAGCCGAAGTAGAAGACATCGCCGGCCGAGCACCCACTGAGGAATGCTGTTGCCGCGATGCCGGCGGCGAGGACGCCTACGGTCCGGCGGACCGCGCTCCCAGGCCGGGAAGATGCGACCACGTGCTTGTGCCTCCCTGTCAAGCGCCGCCCACACCTGCGTCCTCGACGTCACGGTCCCAGTGTCACGGTCAAGGTCGTCTTGGCGACGATCGCAGACTACTCGACGAAGCCCCGCGCACGGCCGTGGGGTGGGCGTGTCAGTGGGGCCCGCTGAGGCGGACGATACCGTGAACTGATGGGGCCCACGCGCCACATCGACGAGCCCGTCGCGTACTTCGACGCCGCGACCGCGAGCCCGCTCCACCCGGCGGCTCGGGAGGCGCTGATCGCCGCTCTGGCCGACGGCTGGGCAGACCCGGGCAAGCTGTACGGGCAGGCCCGGCAGGCCCGTCAGCTCTTCGACGCGGCCCGCGCGGTGTTCGCTGACATCCTCGCCGTACGGGCGGAAGAGGTCTGGTTTGCTCCCACCGGCAGCGAGGCGTGCCGGCGCGCGATCGCCGGCCTGCTCCGGGGCCGGGCCCGGGTGGGACGCACGGTGGTTCACTCCGCGGTGGAGCATTCGTCGGTCCTGAAGGCGATTCACGACGGCGTCGAGGTCGGCGTGGATCGCCTCGGACGGGTGGACCTGGCCGCGTTCGCGGAGGCGGTCGGGCGGGACGGAGTCGCCGCCGCGGCACTGATGAGCGCGAACCACGAGGTCGGCACCGTCCAGCCGCTCACGGAGGCGGCGGCGGCCTGCCAGGCGGCCGGGGTGCCGTTGCTGGTGGACGCCGCCCAGTCGGTCGGCCGGGTGCCCGTACCGGAGCAGTGGTCGGTGTTGACCGCGAGCGCGCACAAGTGGGGCGGACCGCCCGGAGTGGGTGTCCTCGCGGTGCGCACCGGCGTCCGCTTCGAGGATGCGGCGGATGCCACCGGGCCTTCGCTGCCGCTGCTGGTCGCGGCGGCGGCGTCACTGCGCGCTGTCGAGGTCGACCGGGACGCCCAGGCGCGTCGGCTGTCCGGCCTGGTGACGCGGATCAGGGAGACGGTCGCCGCCACGGTGCCCGACGTCGAGGTGGTCGGCGACCCAGTCGAGCGCCTGCCCCACCTCGTCACATTCTCATGTCTGTACGTGGACGGCGAGGCGTTACTGCACGCGTTGGACCGGCGGGGGTTCGCGGTGTCGTCCGGCTCGTCCTGCACGTCGGACACGCTGCGGCCAAGCCATGTGCTGGAGGCGATGGGGGTGCTGTCGCACGGCAACGTCCGAGTGTCGCTGCACCGCGACACGACCGAGGAACAGGTCGACCGGTTCCTGGCGGAGTTGCCCGGCGTCGTGGCCGACCTGCGGGCCGAGGCGGGCGTGGTGGGGCTGTGACCGAGACGCCGGAGGTGCTCGACTGCCGTGGACAGCGCTGCCCGCTGCCCGTGATCGCGTTGGCCCGCCGGATCGGCGAGGTCTCCGTCGGCACCACGGTCCGCCTGCTCGCCGATGATCCGGCCGCCGCCGGGGACGTGGCGGCGTGGTGCCGGATGCGCGGTCAGGAGTTCCTGGGGCAGGCCGGGCCTGACGCGCTGGACGTCCGGCGCCTGACCTGAGCCGCTACGGGGTGGCCGGCAGGTACATCCGCACGTCGGCCGCACAGTCGTCGCCGTAGGACTCGGCGAGCCGCTTGGCGAAGATGTCCGCGCGCACCTCGTACTCCTGGGTGCCCACCGTCTCCAGCACCAGCGTGGCGAGCAACGACCCGACCTGTGCCGAGCGCTCGAGTGGCAGTCCCCACGACCGGGCCGCGAAGAACCCGGCCCGGAAGCCGTCGCCGACGCCGGTCGGGTCGTAGGCGCGGATCTCCTGCGCCACCGGTACCTCGATCGGGTCCATGTCCCGGCCGGTGATCCGGACGCCGTTCTTGCCGAGCGTGGTCACCCGTACGCCGACCCGATCCAGCACGGACTCGTCCGACAGGCCCGTCTTGGACTCGAGGAGTTCCTTCTCGTAGTCGTTGGTGATGAGGTACGCCGCTCCGTCGATGAGCGTGCGGATCTCCTCGCCGGTCATCCGGGCCAACTGCTGCGACGGATCGGCCACGAAGGCGAAGCCGCGCTCCCGCGACTCTTCCGTGTGCCGCGTCATCGCGGCCGGGTCGTTCGGGCTGACCAGCACCAGGTCGAGGCCGCCGAGGCGGCTCGACACCGGACCCAGCTCGATGTTGCGAGCCTCGCTCATCGCCCCGGCGTAGAACGAGGCGATCTGGCACATGTCCTGGTCCGTGGTGCAGACGAACCGGGCGGTGTGCGCGCTGTCGCTGACATGCACCGACCGGGTGTCGACGCCGTGCCGGTCCAGCCAGCTGCGGTAGTCCAGGTCGAAGTCGGCGCCGACCGCGCCCACCAGCGCCGGCCGTAGGCCCAGCTGGGCCATGCCGAACGCGATGTTGGCCGCGATGCCGCCCCGCCGGACGACCAGGTCGTCGACGAGGAACGAGAGCGAGACCTTGTGCAACTGGTCGGCGAGCAACTGCTCCGAGAAACGTCCCGGGAAGTGCATCAGGTGGTCGGTCGCGATCGAGCCGGTAACGGCAACTCTCATGTCGTTGGCCCCTGGGCGGTTAGCGGAGTCCGGCGGTGTGCTGGCAAACGCCGTCAGCGTACCTGTGGACGGCGCATAAACACGATCGCCCGCCCCGGTGTACGGGAGCGGGCGAGCGGATGGAGCCGGAACTATCCGGACAATGTCAGTGGAACGAGTCCCCACATGCGCAGGAACCGGACGCGTTCGGGTTGTCGATCGTGAAACCCTGCGCGTCGATGCGGTCGACGAAGTCGATCGTGGCACCGGACAGGTAGGGCGCGCTCATGCGGTCGACCACGACCGGAACGCCGCCGAACTCGCGAACCAGGTCGCCCTCGAGCTCACGCTCGTCGAAGAAGAGCTGGTAGCGCAGGCCCGAGCAGCCACCCGGCTGTACGGCGACGCGCAGGCGCAGGTCGTCGCGCCCCTCCTGGTCCAGCAGCGCCTTCGCCTTCACGGCGGCGGCGTCGGACAGGACGATGCCGCTCGCGGTCTCGGCCGTCTCGGTGGTCTGCGGGCTCGTCACGTTCTGCTCCCTTGGCCAGGTGTTCGGGTGTGCCGCCTCTGCCAACACGGCCCGGGGCGACGCAATTCCCATCGTACGCCCCACCATGCATACGTCATCTGGACTGGACGGGTGACCACCCCCACTGTTACGCACCGTCAACAACGTCATGGGAGCGCTCCCGCGTCTGGGCGAGTGGTTGACGCAACGCGCGGCCGGCGGCGCGTTGGGCGCGTCGGGATCGACGGCCATCGCGTCACATTCGTCACTGCCGTTCGACCCACGTTTCTTAGCCGCCCGCAAAGAATCGACCCTCATCGTCAGAGGTCGTCAAGCCAGGATCTGTTGCCGGGTGTGGCGTGGTCCGCGGTACCGGAGAGACGTGGCCCGTACGAGCACGCGCGGGCCGCCCAGGGCCGACCACGGCTCCGGTCGTGGCGGACCGAGGAAGCAACGGTGCCGCAGGGCGTCGGCGTGTACATCGACGGATTCAATCTCTATTACGGAGTACGGGCGGCGACCGGCCGCCGGTTCCTCTGGCTCGACGTGGAGAGGCTCAGGGCGGGCGCTACCCGTTGTAGGTCTCGGCGAGGTGTGTCGCGAGAGAACGCAGGCTCTCGGCGGGTTCGGCCATGGCGCGCGACACGGAACCGACGTGCTCGGCCACGGAGTATGCCGATGGGTCGGCCACCGTCACCTGCCCGGCCAGCACCAGGCACGGCACACGCCGGACCCGCGCCGCACCCAGCACCCCCGCGGTCGCCTTGCCCCGCAACGACTGCGCGTCGAAGGATCCCTCGCCAGTCAGCACCAGATCGGCGTCACCGATCACTGTGGACAGTCCGGTCTGTTCCAGCACCAGGTCGACCCCGGAGGTCAGCCGACCGCCCAACGCGAGGATGGCCGCGCCGAGGCCGCCGGCGGCGCCACCGCCGGGCAGCGACGCGAGCCCAGGCGGGCAACCGGGCAGGTCACGCTCGAGCGAGGCGGCGAACGCGGCCAGGCGGGCGTCGAGTAGCTCCACATCGGAGGGTGAGGCGCCCTTCTGCGGGCCGAATACGGCCGACGCCCCGGCCGGCCCGGTCAGCGGATTGTCCACATCGGACGCTCCGACCAACGCCACCGAGCCCAGGACGGAGGCGCCGGAGCGGGGCGGCGCGGACAGCGCGGCGAGGAATCCGGCTCCCCCGTCGTTGGTGGCCGAACCGCCCAGGCCGATCACGATGGTGCGTACCGGTGCCTGCAATGCCGCGGTGACCAACGCACCAAGCCCAAATGTGGTCGCGGTGAGCGGGTCCCGCTCGGACGGATCGAGCAGGTGCAGGCCGCACGCCTGGGCGCTCTCCAGATATGCCGTCCCGGAGTGCAGGAGCACGGACGCGGTGACCGGCCTGCCGAGTGGGTCGGTGGTCGGCACGTCCCGCAGGACCCCGCCGAGCGCGCTGTGGAGCACGGACAGGAAGCCGGGCCCGCCGTCGGCGATCGGCCGGACCGTCACGGCGTCCGACGGTCGTGCGGCCAGCCACCCGTCCGCGATGGCCGCGGCGGCCTGCACCGACGACAGCGTGCCGGCGAACTTGTCCGGACAGACCAGGACGTGCACGCCGTGAAGTCTGGCAGGTCACACTGTTCGCGCCCACGCGACCCACGGGCCACGTGGGACCATCGAGTCGTGACCACTTTTGTGGAACCTTCTGGTACGGCCACCGCGCTGCTCCTGCTGGGTCGCGGTAGCGACCCTTCGTCGGAGCGCGGCGTTGACTGTCCCGGCGCGCTCCCGGCACCCAGCGATCCTGGTCTGGTCGAGCGGGCCGAGGCGGCCAAGGCGGCCCTGGGCGACCGCGTCTTCGTGCTCGGGCACCACTACCAGCGGGACGAGGTGATCCAGTTCGCGGATGTCACCGGCGACTCGTTCAAGCTGGCGCGCGACGCGGCGGCCCGCCCCGAGGCGGAGTTCATCGTGTTCTGCGGCGTGCATTTCATGGCCGAGAGCGCGGACATCCTCACCTCCGACGCGCAGCGGGTGGTCCTGCCCGACCTCGCCGCCGGCTGCTCGATGGCGGACATGGCGGCCATCGCTCAGGTCGAGGCGGCGTGGGAGCAACTGGAAGCGATCGGGGCCGCCGATTCGACGGTCCCGGTCACGTACATGAACTCGACCGCCGCGATCAAGGGCTTCGTCGGGCGCCGGGGTGGCGTGGTCTGCACATCGTCGAACGCGAAGCGGGCCCTGCAATGGGCGTTCGAGCGCGGTCAGCGGGTGCTGTTCCTGCCCGACCAGCACCTCGGGCGCAACACCGCGGTTCTGGAGCTGGGCCTGAGCCTGGACGACTGTGTTCTCTACGACCCGCACAAGCCGGCGGGTGGGCTGACTCCGAAGCAGCTGCGCGAGGCGAAGATGGTGCTCTGGCGCGGCCACTGCTCGGTGCACGGCCGGTTCACCAAGAGCTGCGTGGACGAGGTCCGGATGCGGGTGCCCGGGGTGAACGTGATGGTCCACCCGGAGTGCCGGTACGACGTGGTGACCGCGGCCGACCACGTCGGATCGACCGAGCAGATCATCGCCACCATCGCGAACGCGCCGGCCGGCTCCTCGTGGGCCGTCGGGACCGAGTTGAACCTGGTGCGCCGCCTTGCCAACGCGCATCCGGACAAGGAGATCATGTTCCTCGACCGCACGGTCTGCTACTGCTCCACGATGAACCGGATCGACCTGCCGCACCTGGTCTGGGCACTGGAGGAGCTGGTCGCGGGACGGGTGCCGAACCAGATCACGGTCGACCCCGAGGTGGCCCGGTACGCGCGGGTGGCGCTCGACCAGATGCTGGCGCTGCCCTAACCCGCTACCTGGAGTAGCGGGCGGCGTTACGTCTGGTAGTTCAGGTAGTTCACCGGGCGTCGGATTCACGCGTCTGTCGGCGTTTCGTCGAACACGGCGTGTCATGTGTGCGCACACCCTGATCGCGTGGGGCTATGCTCTCCCGGCGACCTGACCCGATCGGTCATCCGTTGGGAGGATTCCCTTGACCCACGACCCGCTCACCGACGCGCTCGTCGTGCACGGCCAGACGCCGCTGCGCGGCGAAGTCCGTGTCCGCGGCGCGAAGAACCTCGTCTCCAAGGCGATGGTGGCTGCGTTGCTGGGAGAGGGGCCGAGTCGGCTCTACGACGTGCCGCGCATCCGTGACGTGGAAATCGTGAGCGGGCTGCTGGAGCTGCACGGCGTGCGGGTCAGCGAGGGCACCGAGCGGTACGAGCTGGTGCTCGACCCGACGAACGTCGAGCGGGCCAACGTCGACGAGATCAACGTGCACGCCGGGTCGAGCCGGATCCCGATCCTGTTCTGCGGACCGTTGCTGCACCGGATCGGCCACGCGTTCATCCCCGACCTCGGCGGCTGCCACATCGGCGACCGGCCGATCGACTTCCACCTGCAGGCGCTGCGCCAGTTCGGCGCGATCGTGGCCAAGACCCCACAGGGCCTCGACATCACGGCGCCGAACGGCTTGCACGGCACCAAGTTCGACCTTCCGTTCCCGAGCGTCGGCGCGACCGAGCAGGTCCTGCTGACCGCGGTGCTCGCCGAAGGCGTGACCGAGCTGCGCAACGCGGCGGTTGAGCCGGAGATCATCGACCTGATCTGCGTGCTGCAGAAGATGGGCGCGATCATCCGGGTGCGCACCGACCGGGTCATCGAGATCGAGGGCGTCGCCCGTCTCTCCGGGTACGCGCACCGGCCTATCCCGGACCGCATCGAGGCGGCGAGCTGGGGCGCCGCCGCCCTGGCGACCGGTGGCGACGTGCTGGTGCGCGGCGCCAGGCAGGCCGACATGATGACGTTCCTCAACGTGTTCCGCTCGGTCGGCGGCAAGCTGGAGATCGAGGACGGCCCGGAGGGCGGCATCCGGTTCTGGCACGACGGTGGCGAGCTCACCCCGGTCGCGCTCGAGACCGACGTACACCCGGGGTTCATGACCGACTGGCAGCAGCCGATGGTGGTCGCGCTCACCCAGGCCCGCGGGCTGTCGATCATGCACGAGACCGTGTACGAGCGGCGCCTTGGCTACACGACCGCGCTCAACCAGATGGGCGCCACCATCCAGACCTACCGCGACTGCCTGGGCGGCACTCCGTGCCGGTTCGGGCGGCGCAACTACACCCACTCCGCGGTGATCGCCGGGCCGAGCAAGCTGCACGCCGCCGATCTGGTCATCCCGGACCTGCGGGCCGGGTTCAGCCACCTGATCGCGGCGCTGGCCGCGGAGGGTACGTCCACTGTGTACGGCGTCAGCCTGATCAACCGTGGGTACGAGGACTTCGAGGCGAAGCTCGCCGGTCTCGGCGCGCGCGTCGAGTCCCACGCGGCCCGCTGACCGCTTGACCGTGCCGCAGTCGATCATGACGCTGGACGGCCGTGATGCGGGGTGCGGATCATGTCGCTAGCCTCATGATCGCGGGGATGGTGGTGAGCGTTCCGAAGCCTGGCGATGAGCGTCACTTGGGGACGATGCGGGCAGTCGGATAATCTTCTGGCGTGCCTTCCCTGTTCAGCCGCAAGCCCGCCGAGCCCGCCGTCGAGGACGCCCCGACGCCGGAGCCCGAAGACGTGGCCGCCCGCGCCCGGTCGTACACGCCGAGCAAGAAGGACCAGGGCAAGGTCACCCCGAAGCGTGCCCAGGGTGGGCGCAAGGTCGAGCCGCCGCCGGCGAACCGTCGCGAGGCGATGAAGCGCCAGCGGGACAAGCAGCGCCTGGCCAGGCTCGAGAACCGCCAAGGCATGATGGACGGCAAGGACGAGTACCTGCCCAGGCGGGACAAGGGACCCGAGCGGTCCCTCGCGCGCGACGTCGTCGACGCGCGGCGCAACGTGGCCAGCTACTTCATCCCGGTGGCGTTCATCCTGCTCATCGGCACGACGACGAACGTCGCGACGGTCAAGTTCGCGGCCAACCTGCTGACGTTCGCGATGATCGCCGCCGTGATCGTGGACAGCTACCTGCTGACCCGGCGCCTGAAGAAGGCGATGCACGCCAAGTTCCCTAAGACCCCGGCGCGCCTGCACTACTCGTACGCGATTCTGCGGAGCCTGAGTATCCGGAAATGGCGGATCCCGGGCCCGAAGGTGAAGCTGGGTCAGAAGATCTAGGCGCCGGCGCGGCGTAAAGCCGGGCGATCACATCCTCGATCTCCGGCTCCTGCACGGAGATGTCGCGCAGCGAACCGGTCGCGGCAAGCCGTGCCACCAGCTCCCCGGCGGTCAGCCCCGATCCGTCCAGGCTGAAGGTGAGCGACCGGCCATCCGGTGAGGCCGCCTCCCGGGTGACCCCGGGCAACACCTCGAGCCCGGTCAGCGGCTCGTCCAGTTCGACCAGCACTCGTCGCCGCGAGCCGTACCGCTCGTGCAGCGCGGCCAGGGTGCCGTCGTGCACCACCCGGCCGTGGTCGATGACGACCAGCCGACGGCACAGCCGCTCGATGTCGGCCAGGTCATGGGTGGTCAGCACGACGGTCGTGTCACCGGTGTCCCGCAGCTCGGTCAGGAAGGCGCGGACCGCCTGCTTGCTGACGACGTCCAACCCGATCGTCGGCTCGTCCAGGAACAGCACCGCCGGCCCGTGCAGCAGGGCGATCGTGAGCTCGCCGCGCATCCGTTGGCCGAGCGAGAGCTGCCGCACCGGAGTGTCCAGAAAGGAGTCCAGCTCCAGGTCGCGCCGCAGCCGGGCCAGGCGCGCGGCGTGCTCAGAAGGCGGCACCCGCCAGATGTGACGGGCCAGCTCGAACGAGTCGCGCAGCGGCAGGTCCCACCACAGCTGCGAGCGCTGGCCGAAGACGACCCCGATGTGCGACGCGAGCCGGCGGCGCTGGCTGACCGGAACGAGCCCGCACACCCGTACCGCGCCGCTGGTCGGCATCAGCACCCCGGTCAGCATCTTCAGCGTGGTGGACTTGCCCGCGCCGTTCGGGCCCAGGTACCCCAGCGTCTCACCGCGCTCGACGACCAGGTCCACGCCGTCGACGGCGGCGATCCGATGCCGGGTCCGGCGCAGCCGGCCGGACCGCTTGGTCACGGTGAACTCCTTGCGCAGCCCGTGCACGTCGATGACGGCGCTCACGAGCCCGTGCTCCGGTAGTGGCGCACGCCGAACCTCCATGCCAGGGCGGCGAACAGCGCCGCCGCGAGGGACACCAGGGGGCTGACCCAGGCGATCCAGCCGGGCAGCCCGAGCGGATCGGGCCGTCCCAGCAGAGTCAGGGCCGGGTAGTACGCGACGAAGGCGAACCCGAGCGAGTACGCGAACAGCCGTCGGAACACTCCACTGTAGACATTTATCGGGTACGAGGTGAAGTCGCGACCGCCGTACGTGAAGCCGTTGGCGAACTCACCCGAGTCGATCCAGAAGAACGCGACAGTGGCCGCGCCGATGAAGACCGATCCGAAGAAGACCGCTCCCCACAGCGGCGCCAGTACCGCGACCGCGATCCGGGCTGGGGTCCAGTCGACGCCGGCCCGGGCGCAGGCGGCGACGAAGATCGCCGCCCCGAGCAGGATCCGGGTCGCGCGACGGGTGGTGAAGTCCAGTGCCAGCAGCTGCCCGAGCACCGACAGCGGGCGGACCAGGACCGCGTCGAGCAGCCCGCGCCGGACGTACTCGCGGATCTTCTCGATGTTGCCGACGGTGGTGTCGGCCAGGGCGAACGCGGTGGCGGTGATGCCGAACATGACGAGCACCTCGGGTGCGGTGAACCCGCCGAGGGTCCGGGCGACCCGGAAGACCGCCAGGATGGCCAGCACGTCGATGGCGGGCGCGACCAGCTGGCCGACGAGGTCGAGGATGAACGAGGCCCGGTACGACGCTTGTCCGCGCACCTGCGCGCCGATCAGCCGTCGGTAGATGGCCAGCCGCTCAGCCACCCTGGATCACCAGCTTCCGCTCGGCCCGGCGCTGCACCAGCACGGCCAGCGCGAGCACGACCGCCGCCCATGCCGCCTGACCGGTGATCACGCCAATCCGGTAGCCGAGGTCACCGCGTTCGACCAGAACGTCCAGCGGTGCCTGCAGAATCGACGGGAACGGCGTGCCCACCCAGAGCGTCCAGGTCAGCCAGCCGGGCAGGAAGTGCAGCGGAAAGACCAGCCCGGCCAGCACGGCCGAGCAGAACAGCCAGATGGTGGTCACCCCGCGCGAGTCGAGCAGCCAGTACGAACTGGCGTTGACGAGGAAGCGGCAGCCGAAGCTGACCATCACGGCGCACAGCACCGAGATCACGAACAACGGGTACGTGGCCAGGCTCTGCGGCACGTACAAGGGGAAGAAGATCGCCCCGATCGCGATCGGAACGCCGAACCGGAGCAGCGCGCCGATCCCGGCCCGGCCCAGGTCGATCGCGAGGTAGGTGGCGACCGGGTGGGTCGGGCGGAGCAGGTCGGAGACGACGTCCCCGCTGCGGATCCGGTCGGACAACTCGTTCCAGCCCCACAACATCACCACGCCGATGAGGCCCTGCGAGGCCCAGCAGTAAAGGGCCAACTGGGCCGGGGTGTAGCCGGCCGCGGACCCGGTGCGGGTCGCGGCGGCCGCCGCGAGCAGTACGTAGCAGCGCAGGAAGGCGAAGACGGTGTTGGTGAAGACCGAGGCGACGGTGGCCTGGCGGTAGGTCGAGTAGCGGCGGAAACCGGCCCAGGCCACCACGATGAGCAGGCGCGGGCGCGAATATCCGCCTCGTCCCAACTGCCCGGTCCGTGGGCTCGCAGTGGCGGGAACCCAGCGCACCCCGTAACCTCCCAACGCAGCCGGCTTCGGACTCTACCCACAGATATGGTGGGTGGAGCGACGGCATTTTCCCCGTAGCCGGCCCGAGGACGAGGTGACCCGGACGTGAGCGACGACCGCCATGACGAGCGGCCGGACCGCCCCACGTGGGCGGTTGTGCCCACCATGCCGTGGTCGCGCGTCCGGCAGCCCGAGCGGCGGGACACGGGAACCGCGCCGGCCCAGCCCGACCGGCGCGACCGTGATCGGGATCACGAGGACCGCTACGACGACCGCCGCCGCGACGACCGGGGCCGCGGACCGGACCGCCCCCGCGACGACCGCTCCCGTGACTCCCGCGACCACCGGGACGATCGGGGACGGGACGACCGGGGACGCGATGACCGGGCACGCGACGACCGCGGCCGGGACCGCGACGGTCGGGACCGCGAGGCGCGCGAGCGGTACGAACGGGAGCGCGAACGCGAACGCATCGAGCGGGAGGCATACGAGCGGCAGCGCCAGTCCCGCGACCGCGACTCCAGGGGCGAGCGCGACTCGAGGGGCGACCGGGACCCGCGCGACGAGCGGGCCGAGCGTGAGCGCGCCGAACGCGAGCGGTACGAACGGGAACGCTACGAGCGGGAGCGGTACGCCCGGGAGCGCGAACGGCACGACCGCGGCACGGACCGGGCCGAACGCGACCGCTACGAACGGGAGCGTGCCGAGCGGGAGCGGTACGAGTACGAGCGGGCCGAGTACGAGCGGGCGGAACGGGAACGGGCCGACCGGGAGCGCCTCGTCGAGCGTGGCCTCGACGAGGCTGACCGGGAACGCCACCGCCACGACCGGGAGCGCTCCGAACGGGACCGGATCACCCGTGACCCCAACGCCCGGACCGGCCAAGACGACCGGCCGTGGACGGAGACCGGCAGCGAGCCGCCGCGGCGTCCCGAGCCGATCGAGCGGGTGGCCCGCACGCTGGAGGCGCAGTGGCGCCAGGACGTGACCCGCCGCGACGACCTGCCGTACCAGGAGACCCAGCGACTGCCCGAGCCCGCCGCGCCGCAGGCGTGGACAGAGCCGGGCCGCACCCCGCCACCGGATGCCTACCGCCCGCCGGACACCGTTCGCCCGGCGCCGGAGCCGTACGTCGCGCCCGAGCCCGACCCGTACATCGCATCGGCGCCCTACCCACCACCCCCGTCGTATCTGCCTCCGGAGCCCCCGCGGCCGGAGCCGGTACGGGCCGAGGCGTGGATCGCCGAGATCGTGCCGGAGCCGACCGAGGTCGTCCCGCCACCGGTGCCGGCCCCCGTCTCGGCGCCACCACTGCCGGAGCCGGTAGCTCAACCGATCGCGCTCGACGCGGAGGTCGAGGCGGCCGCCCGGGCGGTGCTGCGCGCGGAGGAGAGCATCGCGGAGATCGGCGACCCGGAGCAGGCCCTGGCCGCCGCCCGGATCGGCTACGACCCGGTCACGCTGCACGAACAGCCGGAGAACGTGTTCGACCTGTACCGGATCCGGGACGCGCTGGCCACCCGGATCGACGCGGCCGACGACAACCCGGGCCGGGCCCGGCTGCTCGGCCTGCGCTCTGTCGTACAGCGGATGCTCGGCGAGCTCGGGCCGGCGCAGTCCGACGCCAAGATGGCCCTGGTGCATGCCGAGGCGACCGGACAGCTGCGGCGCATCTCGGTGGCCCAGTCCCGGCTGGCCAACGTGCTGGTGCGCCAGGGTGACCTGGACGAGGCGGACCGCCTGTTCACGCTGGCGAACTCCCCCGAGCTGCCCGACCGGCTGCGAGCCACGATCCACCACTTCGCCGGCCGGTGCGCGTTCGAGCAGGACCGCTACATCGAGGCGTGCCAACACTTCGAGAAGGCGCTGGAGTTGCGCAAGGACGCCGATCCGGAGCTGATCTCGGCCACCGAGGTGGCCCTGGACGCGCTGTTCAGCCGGGTGGCCGAGCGCGGCTGGGGCCCGTACCCGCGCAGCCGTGACGACATCCTGCTCAGCCACAAGCCGCCGGCCCCCACCTTCAACGAGCAGTACGACCGCTGGGGCTATGAGGACGAGAACGGGAACTGGCCGATCGGCCCGCAGTTCGCCGATGTGCAGCCGTTCCGCGACGGGGTGGCCTGGGTGCGCCCGGTGGGCATCGAGACGTGGGGACTCATCGACGAGACCGGCCGGCTGCTCATCGACCCGCGCCGCGGTTTCCTCGGCGTCGGCAGCTTCTCCGACGGCCTGGCCTGGGTCTCCCGCGACGGCCTGGGCGGCTGGTCGGCGGTCGACAAGGCCGGCCGGATCGTCATCAACGCCGGCTTCGACGACGTCCGCCCGTTCCGGCGCGGTATCGCGATCGTCCGCCAACGCGGCAAGTGGGGCGCGGTCGAGGGCACCGGTCGCCTCGCCGTGCAGTTCGCCTTCGACGCCTTCTCGACCGGCCTGGCCGACGGCCGCTACGTCGAAGGCTTCACCGATGAGGGTCTCGCGATCGTCGAGGTCGCCGGCCGCAAAGGCGTCATTGACCGTACGGGTCGGGTACTCGTTCCGCTGGCTTACCCGGCGGTGGTCATTCACCCGGTCGCGTTCCTGTTCACCGACCCCAACCACCGGTGGGGGGCGATCGCTCGCAACGGCCAGCCGCTGGTCAACCCGGTGCACCCGAGCCGGAAGTCGCTCACCGACGAGCTGGAGCAGTTGCTGGCCGATACCCGGCCGATGCTGTGACCGCCGGCCATTGATCTTCAGCCAGGCCCTAGGGTCTGGTTATGGAATTTCGTCATCTCGGAGCCTCCGGTCTGCTCATCAGCGAGATCTCGTACGGCAACTGGATCACCCACGGCTCCCAGGTCGAGGAGGACGCGGCCATCGCCTGTGTGCGCAAGGCCCTCGACCTCGGCATCACCACGTTCGACACGGCCGATGTGTACGCCGGGACCAAGGCGGAGGCGGTACTCGGTCGGGCCCTGGCCGGCGAGCGCCGGGCCGGACTGGAGATCTTCACCAAGGTGTTCTGGCCGACCGGACCAGGTCGCAACGACCGCGGGCTCTCCCGCAAGCACATCATGGAGTCGATCAACGGCTCGCTCCGGCGGCTGCAGACCGACTACGTGGACCTCTACCAGGCCCACCGGTACGACCACTCGACCCCGCTCGAGGAGACGATGACGGCCTTCGCCGACGTCGTGCGGGCGGGTAAGGCCCACTACATCGGGGTCTCCGAGTGGAGCGCGGCCGAGATCCGGGCGGCCCACGAGCTCGCGGTCGACCTGCGGATCCAGCTCATCTCCAACCAGCCGCAGTACTCGATGCTCTGGCGGGTGATCGAGGCCGAGGTCGTGCCGACCTGCGAGCGGGAGGGCCTTAGCCAGCTGGTCTTCTCGCCGATCGGGCAGGGCGTGCTCACCGGCAAGTACCAGCCGGGCGCCGC
>Ga0163163_10002520_pt1 | contig 15507 bp, 5 predicted proteins | sample S65metaG_FD_119766 | JGI IMG/M metagenome (GOLD analysis project Ga0163163, IMG submission 119766) | Switchgrass rhizosphere microbial communities from Kellogg Biological Station, Michigan, USA - S6-5 metaG | ecosystem: Host-associated > Plants > Roots > Rhizosphere > Soil | place: USA: Michigan... | reverse complement strand
TTCCTCGTCCATGACGGCTCTGGTCGGGGACCTCGTCGGGTCCCAGGCCGGCCCGTGGCGCTCGCCCCGCCAGTAGGGCACCAACAGGAGCGGGCGAACGGCGACCAGACCGACGGCGACCAGACCGACGGCGACCAGGCCGAGCTGCCAGGGCGTGCCGAGGAGCCCTCGCGGCGGCGCCGGCTGAAGGACCTGATGCGTGGTGTCGTCGACGACTCTCACCTGGTCGGGAAGCTGGCTCCTGATCGCCTGCGCGTCCACGTTCACAGTCACGGCCGGCCGCCAGGTGTCGCGTGCGTGACCGAAGGACGTCGCGATCGTCCAGCCCTCCGAGATCTCGACGTACGCCGTCTTCTGCCCGAGCCGGCCCTTCGGGGCGGTCGCATGTGGGTCGATCCAGACCTGGTCGACGGGAACCTGGAACCGGCTCGCGATCTGCGCGGGCGACTCCGTGTCCAGCGCCTGGTACCGCACCCAGAGCGCATTCGCGCCCCCTGGCCCTAGCGGCACGGTCACCTGGACCGTCGTCGGCAGCAGACTGCCGACGAGGTGAACGGTCGGCTGCGCGGGACGCCGGGCGAGTGCAAACAGGAAGACGACGAGGAACACGACCCCGGACGCGGCAGCGATGCGGATGACAAGAGCCAATACGGAGGGTCTGGGCCCATACGGGCGGCCAATATGGATCACGCTGTCACATCCCGGGAGGTGCCGCGGCGCCGGCCGCTCTAGTGGGCGAGGACAAGGATGAACATGATCAGAGCGAAACCCAGGAGGAGGCCGCCTGCCACCACGAGAAAACCTGCAAGCAGCACGCCCCTGCTCGGCGGAGCGGGCCGCGGGCTGGTGCCCGGCCGCCCCGGCGAGCCCACGGGCGGGCCTGTCCTCGGTCCTCGCACGACGGGCGGTGGCGGTGCTGGCGCCGGCCTCTGCGCCGTCGGTCCTTCCACGGTCGGTCGCTCAACCGTCGGCAGAAGGGCCGGCGGTCCGGATGCCGCGCCCCAGCCGGTCACCGCCGGGTCACTCGGGCGGACGGAGTCGTCCCACCAGCCGCGGCCGTCGGCCGGTGGCCCGGCCCGGCGCGGCGCCGTCGGCTCGGATGACGGTGCTGTCTCGGCGAGTAGGTCCTCGATCGCGGACTCCAGCGGCTCGGGGCGAGCGCAGCATCTCGCGAGCAGGGGGACGAGATGCGCGCGGACTTCCTCGTCGCCGTTGTAGGTCAGCTGGCGCCACAGATCGGTCCTGCCGGGCTGGAGGAGATCCGACCGCGAGAAGATCAGGTTCTGCTCGTTGTGGAACCGGTCCCAGAGTGTCGGGTCGTTCGCCACAGCCCGCAGCGACGTGTAGATGACGAGCGTGGGGAAGGTGTCGACGAACCGCCCCCACGCCTTCGGTCCCGCTCCCCAGAGCGGGTGGCGGAAGTCGGGGTGGCCGTACTCGTCGGGCGGGAGCTCGGCGAGTGAGGGCAGCCAGACGGCGTCGAGGTCGATCAGCCGGGGGCGGCCGTCAGCTCCGACGCGTACGTTTGCGCCCTGGAGGTCTCCGTGCGCGACCTCGACCGCCGTGAGCTCCGTGACCAGTTCGAGCCAGCGTTCGGCCAGCGTGAGCAGACCGGTCCGCTCAGCCAGGTTCTCCTCCACGTAGGTGCGTAGCGCCCGGCCCTCGACCTGCTCCATCAGGATCAGGGGCCACCACCGGTCGCGGGTTCTGATCGCGTCGTCGACCCACCGCGCCGCAGCGAACGCGGGCACCGGCCGGTCCGCGCACCGCTGGGCGAGCGCCTCGTAACGAGCTTTGGCGTGACCCGGCGGTCTGAGGTAGCAGCGCACGACATGCGTGCCGCCCTCCGTGCGTGCGAAGAACGCGACCGCTGAGCTGCCGCGGGCGAACACCGGCCCGCGCGCGTTGTGCCGGAACTCGGCGCCCGCCAGCTCCGACAGCCGGTCGGAGGCGATCGAGTTCGCTGGATCTCGAAGCGCCGCCAGGTAGTCGGGGATCTGCGGCCAGAGGTCGACCGGCTCCACGACTCCTCCTAGCCCGCCAGGGCACCGGCAGACGTGGGCGCGGGTGGATTCTGTGTCCCGCCGGAAATCAGTTGAATACGGATCGGCCCGCTCGCCTGCAGCGTATCCGGTGTACGACCGGTTCCCGCTCGGTTCGCGTTGTTTCGTTGTTTCGTTGTTTCGTGGCCGACCGTCACCGGAGTTGCTACCTGAACGGTGGATAAAATCCGGGTCCCAGGTTCCGAGCCGATTGACGCCGGCGACGCGTGTGTGCAGGCTGGGGGGTGTGCACGGCGCCGAGCCGGCACTGTCGGCCGGAAACTTTGGACCTGCCGTGCAAGAAAGCCGCGCCGCCTGGATATCGGGGGTTAGAAAATGCCCGACGAACGCGTTCTAGCAACGCAGCAGGCCCGCGATGCCGTGCGCAAGCTGCGGACGATCATCGGAGGGGACCTGACAACCAAGATCGGCGACGTCATCCGTCAGGGTGACATCCTCGCCGACCCGACCAACTGGGATGGGCGTCTCGCCAGCCAGTTCCGCGAACCGGTCTGGCGGGACACCAAGCAGGCGCTCAACAAGGCGCTCCAGGAGCTGGGCGACCTCAGCCAGCAAGTCGACAAGATCACTGGTCAGATCATGCAGGCCGGCACCTGACCCCGGCGGGCGAGCCCACCGGGCACCTTGCCTTCCGGAGCCGACGGCTGCGCCTCACCTCAGACACCTCGGAACTCAGACACCTCGGACGCGGTTCGGCAGCGCAGCCGTCGGTTCGAAGGCCGGCGGCACCGGAGCTGGCGGCACCGACGGCTCGGAACCGCCGGCCATGACGCCCGCTGTCCGCTGCGAGAAGTCGGCCTGGCGTACCCGGTTGTTCTCGGCGCCCACCGCCTCGGCCCACAGCCTGGCGAGCGTCTGGGCGTCGGCACGCAGCTGGTCCGCCAGCGAACCGGTCACTCGGCTCTCCGCGCGGACGCTCTCCCGGAACTGCTCGGCGAAGCGGCCGCGCCAGCTGTCCAACGCGGTCGTGGCGGCGGTGTCACGTACACGTTGTCCCGCGTCCAGCTCCCCGGCCAGATGCCACAGCCAGCGGGCGAGCTCCAATGCCCCGTCGAAGTCGAACCGAACCCCTTGACCTGAAGCGCTGTTACTCGGAACGAGCTGGCTCGATATTTCGCGACCCGATCCTGCCGGCATGTCTCCATCTTTCATATCGATTTTTCCTGAGCATAACGCACGGAGTGTCGGTGACAACAAGTTCGGCCTCGCCGGCCAGCCTGCGAGGCTACGTTAAGGCCGCATCCGCCGCCCGCGACGTCCTTTCTCCGACTGTCGCGGCGGTGCGGGAAGTCTATGCGCGGGTAGTGCCCCGTCTCGTGGACTTTCCATTTCCGGAAAGCGGCGCCCTGGGCGGGCTCGTGGCGCACCTCGACGCGGCCCAGGCGCGCGAGCGATTTGTCGGCGGCGTTGAGGAGGCATTCAGCGCCGCAGACTCCGGCATCCTCATGGTCGGCGGTGCCACCGAGATCGAGGACCAGCACATCGACCGCGCGCTGCGCCGCGGCGGCATCGGCGCCCCGCCGGGAGGCGAGCTGGGCGTCGAGGCACCCGAGCTACTCGGCCAGGCGCCGTCGAGCGGATTCGCCGCCGACCCGGTGTGCACCGCCAACGGGAACTTCCTCCTCACCGAGGAAGATCTGCCCATGCCCGGCCGCGCCGGCCTGATCTCCTGGCAGCGCTCCTACAGCTCGCGGGCGGCCGCGGAGCCGTCGGGCGTCGTCGGCGGCCACGGGCGAGGCTGGACGAGCTGGGCGGACACGGCGCTCGTCCTCACCGCGAGCACCGTCGGCTGGCGGGGCCTGGACGGCGCCCGCTCGACCCTCGACCGCCCGGCGCCGGGTGAGACCACCCCGATCCCGCTGCTGGGCGCGGTTTTGGCGGTGACCGACGACGGGTTCCTAGTCGAGCACGCCGGCGGGGCGGACCGGGGCGGCCAGACATGGCACTACGACCGCGAAGGCCTCCCCCGCCTGGTGTCGACGGTGCACGACGAGGCTCGCCTGGAATGGGACGGCCGGCAGCTGCGTCGGGTCTCGCACCCCCGCTCGGACCGCTGGCTGGAGATCGAATGGTCCGTCCCCGGCACAGCGGACGGCGACGAGGCCCCGGGTACGCCCGGCCACGGTGACCTGGCCCATCGGCGGATCGTCGCCGTGCGTACCTCGGACGGGCGGACGGCGCGCTACGGCTACGACGAGTCGGCAGACCTGGTCCGCGCCGACGGCGGCCCGGCGGGAGCCCGCCACTACGAGAGCGCAGACGGCCTGCTCGTCGCGGTCACCGACGACGACGGCGTAACCGAGGCCCGCACCACCTACGACGAGGCGGGCCGGGCCGTCGAGCAGGTCACCGCGGACAGCCGAACCATCCGGTTCGCCTACCACCCGGGGTACCGCGTGGTCGTGTGGGACGCCGACGGCGGCCCGGTCAACACCTACCGCCATGATGCCGACGGCAGGCTCGTCGCCGTCGTCGACGCCGCAGGCCGCACCTTCCGCCGGTCCTTCGACGCCGCGGGCCGTCTGGTCGGGCTGAGGGAACGATCCGGCGCCGCCTGGACGATGACCTACGACGATGCGGGCAACCTGGTCTGCCGCGTCGGTCCCGGCGGCCTCTCCGAGTCCTGGACCTACGACGATCTGGCACGGATGTCCAGCCACACCGACGCGGCCGGGGCCGTGGCGCGGTGGGCCTACGCCGGCGGCCAGCGCACCGCGGTCGAGGTGACGGACGCCGAGGACGGCGTCACCCGTGTCACGGTCGGCGGGGACGACCTGCCGACCTGCATCACGGACGCCGACGGCGTGTCCCTCCATCTCTCCTGGGACCGGGACGGCCAGCTGGTGCGGGTCCGCGGCGCCGAGGGTGTCTCGCTCACGATCCGCTACGACGCGGCCGGAGAACCCGTGGCCGTCGTCGACGCCGCCGGCGTCGAGTCGCGGTGGGAGCGCGGGCCCACCGGCCAGGTGTCCGCCCTGGTCAGCCCGCTGGGCCGGGTCACCCGGTTCGAGTACAGCCCGGCCGGGCGCCTCACCACGTATGAGGACCCGGCCGGCGCGCGCTGGCGGATCGGGCACGGGCCGAACGGGCGCCCGTCGCAGATCGTCGACCCGGCCGAAGCGATGACGGCATTCGGCTACGACCGGTGTGGACAGGTCACGTCGGTGGTCGGGCCTGACGGCGGGCGGCACCTGACCGTCCACGACGGCCTCGGCCGCCCGGTCGAGCACGAGGAACCCGGCGGCGCCCGCACACGTCGGCGGTTCGACCCGGATGGCCGGCTCGTCGCCGAGACCGACCCCGAGGGCACCGAATGGTCCCGCGGCTACGACGAGGCCGGCCGGCTGACCAGCGTCACCGCGGCCGACGGCGAACAGGCCGTCCGCTACTCCTATGACGACGCCGGCAACGTTGTCACGCGCACCGACCCCGGGGACGCGACCTACCGCTTCGAGTACGACCGATGTGGGCGGGTGACCGCCGAGACCGACCCGGAAGGGCGGCGCACGGCCCTGACCTGGACGGCCGCCGGCCGCCTGGCCGCCGTCACCTCACCCGGTGGGCACGCGACCCGCTACGGGTACGACCGCGCCGGCCGGCTCAACGCGCTGCACTACCCGTCCGGCCTGCGCCTGCTGGTCTCCCGCGACGCCGCCGGCCGGCTCGCCGCTCTTACGGCGTCCACCGGCGTCCGGCTCACCTGCGTCCACAACGAGGTCGGTGAGCTCGTCGGCGTCGTGCGGCCCGACGGCCAGCAGATCACCATCCACCGCGAGAGTCGCGGGCTGCCGACCGCGGTCGCCACCGGCGCCGCCACCCGGCAGTTCGACTACGACGACCGCGGGCTGCTCGTCGGCGTGACCGACCCACTCGGCGCGACCACGCGCTACCGGTACGACAAGGCGGGCCGGCTCGCGGCCTGGACCGACCCGCTCCAGGGCGTCTGGTCCGTGGCCCACGATCAGGCAGGCCGGGTGAAGGCGACCACCGACCCGCTCGGCCGGACGACGACCCTGACGCACGACAGGTGCGGACGGCTCGTCGAGCGCCGCTTCGCCGACGGCTCCGGCCAGCGCTGGTGGCGCGACCACGCCGGGCGGGTGGTCGGTCTGGGCGCCCCGGGCGGCACGGCACCCGAGATCCGGCTCGAGTACGGGCCTGCGGGACGGCTGGTGACGGCTCAGGCCCCAGACCGGCGGGACGTACGGCTGCGCTACAACCGGGCCGGCCTGCTCGTCTCCCGCACGACCGCAGCCGGGCGGCTCGCCTGGACCTACGACGCGAACGGCGCGGTCGCGACGGTCAGCCGCGACGGCGCGGACCCGTTCCGTTTCCACCGCGATGCGGACGGCCAGCTCACCAGCGTCGAGCATCCCCTGCTTGGGACGTGCCTGCTCGCGGGCGCCGCCGACGGCGATCCCGTGGACGGCGATCCCGTGGACGGGGACCCCGCGGACGACGGGTTCTCCGTCGACGACTTTGACAAGTTCGACGACTACCTCGACGCCGCGGTGCCGGACTCCTCGATCGTGCGCGACCGGGCCGGCCAGCTCGTCGAGGTGTCCGGTGCCTTCGGCTGGCAGCGCTTCCAGTGGGACCGGGGTGGTCGGCGGGCCGGCGAGGACGGCCCGGCCGGCCACACCGCGGCCCGGTACGACGCCGCCGGGCAGCTCACCGAGCTGCGCCGGCCCGACGGTGTGCTGGTCCGCTTCGGCTACGACGCGGCGGGCCGGCGGATCGCCGAGGACGCCGAGGACGGCTCGTCGACCACCTATCGCTGGGACCCGCTCGGGAGACTGGCCGAGGTCCGCCGGGTCGGTCGCGACGGCGCGGTCACGACGCCGCTCGTCACCGACGCTCTCGGCGACCCGCTCCGGGTCGACGGCATCGACGTGCTGTGGGACCCGACGTTCGGCTTCGGTGAGGTCCGCGGGCTCGGGGCCGCCACGGTGGCGTGGGCCGGCACGACGCTCGGCGTCCTCGAGCCCGAGCCACCGCCGGGCTGCGGGGCCGGCCGCGGTCCCGGTGGAGCTCGGTGGGTCCCGGCGGGCCCTCGGCGCTCCGGCGCTGGTCTCGACCTCTGGGGCCTGCCCAGTGAGCCTGGCGTCGGCGATGACGGCTCAGCCGAACCGCCGGATCCGGTCGCCGCCCGGCTGGCCTATCGCGGTGAGCTGGCCGTCGGCGGCCTCGTCTGGCAGCGTGCCCGGGTACTCGACCCCGCCACCCGTTCGTTCCTGAGCCCCGACCCGCTCCCGCACGTGCCCGGGCTGCCCGGCGCGGCGAACCCGTACCACTTCGCCTGGAACGATCCGACCACCTTCAGTGACCCCACCGGGCTGCGCCCGATCGCGGACTCGGACTTCGCGGTCTACCGCACCTTCCAGACGGGTCCCCAAAGTGCGGCGGCCGGCGCTCCGCTGCCGGTGTCGCCCGGCGGCACCGGCACCCTGCCGCAGACGGCGACCCTGACGGGTGCCGCGGTCGCGGCACCGCGGCTGACCTCACTGAACCACCTGCTGCCCAGCCTCGGGCACGCGGCGAAGTCCGCCGGGAAGTCCCTGCTGAAGGGCCTGGGCTGGGCGGGCAAACACGTCCTCGACGGAATCCGCGACGTTGTCGGCTTCTTCGCCCCGGTCCTGCGCCTGGTCGGCGACATCCTCGAGCTCCTCGGCATCTGCGAGATGTTTGCCGCGGGCGTCATGGCCATAGCCTCGGTTGTTCTGGCGCCGTTCACCGACGGGCTCGCGGCCCTGGGCCTGCCGGATGCCGGCGAGCTGTTCCTCCAGGGGCTCGGGCTCTTTTCGATGGGCATGTTTCTGAACGAGCTCGCGGACTGGGGCGAGCACAAGGAGTCGACCAGTGACTTCGGGATCGACCTCGGCATCGGCGCGGCTCTGGGCGGCCTTGGACGCCTGATAGGCAAGGGCGGAAAATGGTTGATAAAGCACTTCGGAGACATCGGCCACTGGTTCAAAGAGGCTGCTCGGAAGATCGAGAGATTTCTGTTCAAAAATCGGAGGGATGAGCGCGGCGGCAGCGCGGGCCATCTCTCGCGCACTACGATGGGAAAAAGATCGATTCCTGACTATATCAAGGAGAAGGCCGATAAGGCTGGTGTTGCCGAACAGCTCGAAGACCTGGTTAAGAATGAGAATTTCAACAGAGATCTCTGGGAGAGGGATCGAGACGAGTTTGACAAGGTTCTCAGTCACAAGATCGGGGGAATAAAAGGTCACAAAAATGACCCCTTCTACGGCGGGAAGGCTGAGCTGGACGAGGTGCAACGCCGCCTCGCCGACGGCCACCGAGTCGACTGGGGAAGAACGCTGATCGATGGCAAATTCGAGCAGACCGAGATTATCGACTTCACTACTCACGAGGCGCTCGAGCTCAAGATGATGACCACGGATAAAGTGGATGACGTAAAGAAGGAGATGTGGGACGCCGGTCAGCAGCTGAGTAACAACGGAAAACATGACCGTTTCCCGCAGGGCGCCGACTGGAATCGTGTCATGGTCATCGAGATTGCGAAGCCGACGAATCCGGATAAAGGGAATAGGCTATATAACTTCAATCGTGACCAGATAATTCAGGAGCTGAGGAAGGATTACGGAAATCGAAATCTTTCTCGGCCTGGAACGCTCGGGAGTACGACGACTATTCGCATCAAGAACGGTCTGTACCCTGATGGCGTTGACATCCCGGTGTCGGAGCTGGTGGGCTGAAGTCGAGATGTGCCAGGAGCTGCCGCGATGAGGGCACGAGTCCATCTGGCCGAGAGCCCTGACAAGGACCTGGTCTTCACGGCAGGGCCGGCCGCCACGGTGGGCGACCTGGCGCAGAAGCTTTTCGGTGCTGGCGCCTCACTCACCGTCGACGGGGTCGGTGTCGAGGCGGGGCAGCTCATAGACCAGTCGCCCGTCGTCGACGGAGCGGTGCTTGAACGCTCGAAGGCGCCCGCGCCGAGAGAAGAGCACTGGTGGTCCCGAGCGGGAAGACGGTCGGCGGCGGGGGCCGAGCCGGCGGGTGGCTGGGAGCTTGTCGGGGTCGCGGGCGGTGGTGCCGGGGCGTCCACGCCTGTTCCGTCCGGTGAATGGGCGCTGGTCGTGGACCCAGGCCGTGGGTTGGCGGTTGTCGGCCCCGCGGCGGTTGGGGGCCAGCTCCCGCTGGCGTGGCTGCGAGTCACGTCGGAACGCGTTCTCGTGACCGACACGCCGCCCGACATCCCCGCCGCGCAGAGCGGCACACCGGGACGGCGCGGACCAGCGGCTGGCCCGTCCCCGGAGCAGCTGACAGTCGACGGAGTCGGCCTCGACGACGTGCTCGGGGCGCCGGTGTCGCCGGCCGCGGCGTGGTGGGCGCGCGGGCCGTGGCGCAGGCCCGTGCCACCGGTGCCGCGCGAGGCCACGCTGCGCGACGGGACGGTGCTCGGCACGGCGCACGCGGTGGCGGTGCTGGCGGCGCGCGGCGGCCCGCACGGTGGATCGGCGGACGTGGCAGCGGCCGACGGGCACGCGCGGGTCACCTTTCACCGGGCGCCGCGAGGGGTGCTCCCGCCACAAACGGTTGTGCCAGCCGCGCCGGCCGCCACGGCGCCGCCGGGCGGCGCCAGCTGGTTCAGCTGGGCGGCGCTGCTCGCGCCGGTGCTGTTCGCGGGCGGGATCATGCTCGCCTACCATGGCGGTCTCGGCTACGCCCTGGTCTCGCTGCTGACCATCCCGCTGGTCCTCGGCACCTACCTCGAGTCGCGCGTGCGGTCCCGCCGGGAGCGGCGCCGGCACGGTACTCGGTGGGATCAGGAACTGGTCGCCTTCGGCCAGGCGCTCGGGTCGGCCGCACGGGCCGAGTTCCACCGCCGCTGGCAGCTCGTCGCTCCCGCCACGGAGTGTCTGCGCTGGGCGGAAGGCACCCGCGACCCGCGGCTGTGGGCGACGATGCCGGGTGACGAGACGTTCCTGCACGGCTACGCCGCCATCGGCGCCGACTCCTGGCTCGCGCGCGTCGCCAGGACGGCCGAGGGGCCGGGCCGGGCCGACGAGGACGCGGCGACGGTCATCGCGGCCCAGCCGCCGCTCGCGCCGGTCCCGCTGTCGCTGGGCCTCGGCCCGGGCACCGTCGTCGCCCTCGGCGGGGAGCGGACCGACGCGCTCGACGTGGCCCGTTCCCTGGTCTGCCAGCTGGCCGCGAACCAGGGGCCCGCGCATCTGCGCGTCGTTGTCCTGGCCGAGAGCCAGGCCGACGGCCCGGAGCGCGACTGGGACTGGGTGAAGTGGCTTCCCCACAACCGGGACGACGGTGTCGACGAGCCGCTGGCCGGCCTCGTCGACGGGCCGGCGGCACTCGACGAGGCGGTGGGCCGGCTCGTCCCCCCGCCGCCGGCCGAGCCAGACCCGGCTTCGACACCGGCACGCTTCCTCGTGGTTCTCGACGGCGGCTCGCTGCGCCCGGGGGCGAGCCGCGCCGTCCGCCGCGCCCTCGCCGGCGGCGCCGTGGCCCTGGTGCTGGGCGCGCCGCCGCCCGACCTCAGCAGCGTCATCGTCGAGGTGGATCCGGACGGTCGCGTCGAGCAGACCGACCTGCGCACCGGGCAGCGGACCGAGGGCGCACTCGCCTGCCGCCTGACCGCCGCCGACGCCACCCGGTTCGCACGGTCGCTGGCCCGGTTCGTCGATCCGCTCACAGACCGGCTGGAGGCGCCGCTGCCGGAGCACCTGCGGACCTCCGCGCTCACCGGCCTGCGCCTGACCGAGCCGCCCGAGCAGCTGGCGCGGCAGATCGCCGAGGAATGGGAGAAGAACGCCCAGCCCGTCGGCCTGCCAGCGGCGATCGGCGTCGGTGAGGCGGGCCCGTTCATCCTCGACATTGTCCACGACGGCCCGCACGCGCTGATCGGCGGCACGACCGGAGCCGGCAAGACCGACCTGATCAATACGATCGTCGCGGCACTCGCGCTCCGTTACAGCCCTCGCGACGTGGTCTTCGGCCTGTTCGACTTCAAGGGCAAGTCGTCGCTGGGTGACCTGGAGGCCTTTCCCCACTGTGTGGGGCTCGTCTCGGACCTGGACCTGAGCGAGGCCGAACGGGCCCTGCGCTATCTGAAGGCCGAGCTCGCGCACCGCGAGGAACTGCTCGACCGGCACGGGGCCCGTGACATCGCCGACGTGCCAGGCGGCTATCCGCGTCTCGTCGTCATCATCGACGAGTTCAAGAAGCTCACCGACGAGCTGCCCGACCTGATGCGCAACATCATCGAGGTCACGACGCTGGGCCGCTCGCTCGGCGTCCACCTGGTTTTCGCCACTCAGGACCCGACGCGGGTCCGCAACTACGACGACATCAAGACGAACACCCGCCTGCGGATCACGCTGCGGGTCGAGGACGCGGAGAGCTCGCTGCGCCTCATCGACAGCCCGGATGCGGCGCTCATCCGTCCCAAGCAGCCGGGCCGTGGCCTCGTCCGCCTCGGTGCCGGGGACGTTCGGCGGTTCCAGACCGCGTTCTCACGCGGCCTGCTCACCCCGGACGACGACAGCGAGAACCTGCTTGTCCAACCATTCCGCCTGATCACTGCGCCCACGCCCTTGGAGCGGCGTCGGCCCTCCGATGCCCAGGGCTCTTCGGCAGCAGCGGCGCCCGACACCGGCGGCGACGCATACCCGTGGCGGCACATCTTCTTCTCCGACACGCCGGGCGGCGACGCGTGGCTGGGCGAGCTGCGCCGCCGCCACCGGGCCAGCCGGCCGGTGACGACGCCCCCCGTCGCGCCGGTCGCGGGATACCCCGGGGGCGGCCGCTGGTGGGCGACGACCCCTCCGCCGGCGACGACCCCTCCGCCGGCGACGACCCCTCCGCCGGCGGCGGCCCCTCCGTCGGCGGGGCCCGCTGATCGGGAGCGCGGCGTGCCGGGCGGCGAGGCCTGGGCGGCGCGGCCTGGCACAGGGGAGGGCACGCGCGAGTCCGCCGGCGCCGGCCAGGCGGCGGGGCCGGAGAACGAGCTGCAGGCGCTGATCGGGGCGGTCCGCCTCGCCTTCCAGCAGACGACGGGCCCGGCGGACCCAGCACCGCCGAAGGTGTGGCCGGACCCGCTGCCCACCGATCTGACCCTGGCCGACCTAGAGCGCGCCCGGCAGCAATCCGCGCCCACGGCAGTCACCGCGCACACCGTGCTCCTCGCGTTGGGCGACGACCCCGAAGGACCGCGCGACCTGCGGCAGCCGCCGGCGGGCTGGGACCTGGACCTGGGCAACCTGCTGCTGCACGGCGCGGTCGCGGCCGACCTCTCGGGCGCCCTGATCACGCTCGCCTCGGCGCTGACCCGCTCCGCCGGACCGGATGACGTCCACCTGTACGGGCTGGACTTTGGGGGCGGCCGGCTCGCGCCCCTCGGCCTGCTGCCGCACTGCCAGGGAAACATCGTGACCGCCGACGCGGCAGCGGGCGAGCGGCGCGCGAATCTGCTCGCCCGGCTGCGTGCCGAGGTCGAGCGCCGCGTCAGCCTGGGGCTACGGCAATCCGCTCGGCTGCCGAGAGTGGTGTTCTTCGTCGACCGGCTGCCACGGTTCGTCGCGAGTTGTCAGGAGTCCCAGACGCGCCACAGCGATGCGCTGCTGCGCGACTTCCTGACGATCTTCGGGCAGGGTCCGGCCGTGAACGTGTTCGTCGCGGCGACGATGGGCGGCGGCCGGGTCGGGGCCGAGCTGTCGACCATGGTCTCGCAGCACCTCGTCCTGCAGGTCGCCGACATCGCCGCCTACACCGACCTCGGCGTGCGCCGCCGGACACGGACGAAGCCGGTGCCCGGCCGCGGGCTGTGGGTGTCTGGGCACACCCGCGAGGCGGGGCTGGACGTCCAGGTCGTGTTGCCCGACTTCCCGCTGTCGACCGGCGTCGCGATGACGGAGCAGGACGTGGCGCGCGCCGGCTATCCGCCCGCGGCTGCACACCCACCGTCGCAGGTCCCGACCCTTCCCGACCATGTCAGCGACGCGGACCTGGCCGAGCGGACCCGCCTAGAACGCGATGGCACGCTGCGCGTCCCGATCGGTATGGAGCTGGTCGACGGCATGGTTCGCCCGGCCTTTCTCGAGCTCACGGAGGGGACTCCGGCCCTGGTCTACGGCTATGGGCCGGCGAAGTGCGGGAAGAGCCACCTGCTGCGGCGGGTCGCCGCGCAGGTCCGCGCCGAGCTGCCCTCCGATGTCGCGGTGTACGGGGCGAGCGTCGGCGGTCCGGGCTCGCTCGAGGCCCAGGACTGTGACGAGGGATGCTGGGCCGACAGCGCCGACGCGGCTGTCGGACTGCTGGAGCAGCTGCTCACGGAGCGCCGGCTGGCCGTGGTCCTGCTCGACACCGTCGCCAGCCTCGGCGACGCCCTCACGCCCATCCTGAACAGCCGGGATTTTCCACGCGTGCGGGTCGTCGCCGCCGACCGGTGGTCGGCGATCTCGGGCGCCTATGACGGAACGGCGTCGGTGCTCAAACGCGCCGCCACCTGCCCGACGAAGGTCTCGCTCATGCCGGACCGCGAGGCCGCTGACCCGTTCACCCTGCGCACCGCCGACTTCTGGCCGAGCACGCCCGGACCGTTCCGCGGCTTCCTGCATTCCCCTGACGGTTTCCGTGTCCTCCAGACCTGAGCGTCGAGGACCACGCGGCGGCTCAGCCCTCATCTTCGACGCGGATACCGCCGTCGACGAGCAGCCGGTACACAAGTTCTGTGTCAGGGTGACGCTCGCCCAACGCGACTCGAGCTCGGGCGTGTACAGCACGCAGTAGCGGAGTGGCCTCGGCCAGGTTGCCCTGGCCGAGCAACGTCGCGCCGAGATAAGCGGCGGCACGCAGCGTGTGCGGATGCTCGTCGCCGAGGATGCGGCCTGCCTGGTCGAGAACGTCCGCGAACAGTGCGCGAGCCTCCTCGTAGGCGGCGGGATCCTCGAGCGCGTCGAGCCAGCGTGTCGCGGCGATGTTGGCCTTGGCCGTGATCACATGTCGATGGTCGTCGCCGAATTCGTTCCGCAGCAAGGCGAGCAGGCTGTCCCCGGCGACGGTGCCCTGCGCGTCGCGGATGCGGCAGGCGCCCTCGAGGGCCCGCACCCGGTCGTGCTCGCCCTGCGCCCACAGCGTCGCCGAGAGGTTCATCGCGGCGAGCACCGTGTCGAGATGATCATCTCCGAGGCGAGCCCGCCATTCCTGGTACGCGCGATCTCCCAGGCCGAGGCTGTTGGGAAGGTCACCGACGGCCCGCAGCGCCCAGACGAACCACAGGGTCAGGGCTCGGCCGGCCTTGGTGGAGCCTTCGACGGCGTCGGTGGCCAGCAGGTGGTGCGACAGAGGCGCGACGGTGCCCACCTCCGACACCGGCCCGGCCCGCGCCACCGCGTCCGCGATGATCTCCTGAACTCCTGACCGGAGCACCTCCACCGCGGGCGCGGGGGTGGACTCCCGCAGGAACGCGCGCACGAGGCGGTGGAGGGTGACTGTGGCCGGAACCGCCGGTTCCCCGGAGATCTGCTCCGTCTCGTCGTCGCTGGACAGGAAGGAGGCCGCCGTCAGGTGGGCGACCAGCTCGCCGAACACGATGGGGTCGGCAACGACGGTGTCCAACGGTGCAGGTAGTGAGGCGGCGATGCCTGGGTGAATCCACGAAAGGGACACAGGCGCCGGGCCGAACTGTGCGAGCAGCTGGAGCAGCAGATGCGCGGCGGGGTTCTGGAAAGCGCCGACAGCGACGGCAAGCGTCGCCGTGACAGAGGCGTGGCCCTCGGGGGCGCCGCGGCGCAGGACGTCGGTCATGCGGCGATCGAGAAGATCGAGGTACTGGCCCGCGGGCATCCTGCTGGCCTGCAGGAACGCGCCCGCATGGTCGAGGGCCAGCGGCAGGTAGCCCAGCGCCTCGGCGAGCCGCTCGCTCTGCGCGGTCGACAGCATCGACGCGCGGGCGCGCAGGAGCCGCGCCGCGGCGGCGGGTGGCAGCCCGTGCACCGACAGCGTGGCGGCCAGATGTGACCAGTCATGACGTCGGGACGTGACCAGCACATGCACGCCCTTGGCCAGCGCGCCGGTCGCGAGCAGCGCGTGGACGTCGCCTGGCGCGGGGAGGTTGTCGAGAACGAGCAGGCAGCGGGCAGGCGGGCTGGCCCGGGCGAGTAAGCTCACCGCGGCCCGCGCCGCCCGGTCGGCGTTCCCGGTGGCCCCGAAGCCCAGCTCCTCCGCGAGCTGCGCCAGCGCGTCGGTGGCGGTGACCGGCTCCTCCGCGGGCACCCACCACACCAGGTCGTAGTCACTCCGGTGACGGTGGATGTAGGCCAGCGCAAGCTGCGTCTTACCGACGCCTCCCATGCCGTTGAGGACCAGAGGCGGACCGGCGCCCACCAGTCTGCGGCGTATCTCCTGCAGCTCGTCGTCGCGCCCGAGGAAGCGCGGGCTGGGCACGGCCGGCACCGAC
>Ga0163163_10002517_pt1 | contig 15513 bp, 8 predicted proteins | sample S65metaG_FD_119766 | JGI IMG/M metagenome (GOLD analysis project Ga0163163, IMG submission 119766) | Switchgrass rhizosphere microbial communities from Kellogg Biological Station, Michigan, USA - S6-5 metaG | ecosystem: Host-associated > Plants > Roots > Rhizosphere > Soil | place: USA: Michigan... | reverse complement strand
CCCGTGCTCTCGCCCAGAGCATCCGTATGCACGCCGGCCTTGTCAAGCATCGCCCGCACCACGTTCGAGAGAGGCGGCTCGTTCTGGAAAACCATGTGGCGCCCGCCCTGGAGCTGGCCCGCACCGCCGCCGGCCAGCACAATGGGCAAGGGGCTGTGATCATGCACATTGCCATTGCTGATTCCGGCCCCGTAGAGCAGCATGGAGTTATCGAGGAGCGTGCCTTCGCCGTCCGGGGTGTCGTGCAGCTTGCCCAAGAAGTAAGCGAGTTGGCGCACGTGATAGGAGTCGATTTTCGCAACCTTGGCCAACTTTTCTGCATTGTTGTCGTGGTGGGAAACCGAGTGGTGGGAATCCGGCACGCCCACCTCAGGGTAACTGCGCCCGCTTCGTTCGCCTGCCAGCATAAGCGTGGTGACGCGGGTAATATCGGACTGAAACGCGAGCACCTGAAGATCAAACATCAGACGAATGTGATCTTCAAACTTCTCGGGAGCGCCGAGGGGCCGGGACATTCCCGCGGCGAACGTGGGCGAGTCCGTGTTCTGAGCTTGTATCCGTTCGAGGCGCAGTTCGACTTGGCGGATCGAATCGAAATACTGGTCCATTCTCTGCCGGTCGGGCGCGCCGAGCGAACCCTGAAGTTGCTTCATCGCGCCGGTCACGGAGTCGAGAATGCTTCGATTTTCGCGTATCCGGACGGCCCGCTGCCGGCCGTCTCCACCCTCGCCAAAGAGCCGTTCAAACACCAAGCGGGGATCGTTCTCGATCGGCAGCGGCGTGGTCGAGGAACTCCAGGAAAGTGTATTGCTGTAAGCGCACGTATAACCTTCGTCGCACAGCGGGGAAGCTTTTCTATCGTCGATTCCCAGTTCGAGCGATGGCAGCAGGTTGTCTTTGCCGAGCGATTTCGCCGCAATTTGGTCGGCCGTAATTCCAAGAAGTAGGTCGGCGCCCTGCGTGCGCTTGGCATGGCAACCACTGAGGAATGCGCCGGTGGCGCGCGAGTGATCGCCCGCGCCGTCGTTTAAACGATCGGCGGAGTGCAGCGCCAAACCGGAGAGCACATTCACGCGCTCCCTAAACGGCTCCAGCGCTTTCAAAGTAGGAGAGAAGGTAAACTCTTTTCCGGTCCCCGACGGCGTCCAGGCGGCAAGGTTGGCGCCATTGGGGATATACATAAAGCTCAGCCGCGGGATGTCCTTGCGAGGGGCCGCGAAGGCAGGCGCCATCGCGTCCAAGAAGGGCAAAGCGAGCGTAGCGCCAACCCCGCGCAAAAACGACCGGCGATCCACTGCCTTTCGGGTGATGAACATGGGTTTAATTTCCTTTCGTATCGAGTCGATTCGTTTCGGATTCTGATAGCTGCGACATACGCATCTGGAACGGCCGGCTGGACACGATTGCAGTGACCAGAGTTGAGAAGCGGTAGTCGTCCTTCTGCGCGGCACGCACCGCATCACGGATGGCAGGGGCGTCGTACCAGTCAGCGCCTCTTCCCAAAGCGAAGGTGAGTAACTTTTCCGTCATGGTGTAAACGAACTGGTATGAGCGCTCATTCAAAACTCGCCTGAGGCCGGCCACGCCTTCGAACTTCGTTCCGTCCTGCAGTTGCCCGGATGCGTCGATCTTTTGAGGATTGAAGTCCGCCGGGCCGTTGGTTTCGACGGTCCTCCATTTTCCGGTGGCATCGAAGTTTTCGAGCCCGAAACCCAGGGGATCCATGCGAGCGTGGCAACTCGCGCACGCGGGGTTCTTCCGATGTTCCGACAAGCGCTCGCGCACCGACAGAACTTTCACGCCTTCACCCGCTTCTGGCAAGGCGGGAACATCGGGCGGAGGGGGCGGCGGAGGACTGCCAAGGAGAGTGTCGAGAATCCATTTCCCTCGTAACACCGGAGATGTCCGGTTCGGATACGACGTGGCGGTCAGGATACTTCCTTGCCCCAGCAGCCCGCCGCGAATGCCGTCGCTCAACTCCACCCGCCGGAACTGGTCTCCATACACGCCTGGAATTCCGTAGTGTCGGGCCAGGCGTTCATTGACGAAGGTGTATTTGGCGTTCAGCAGATCTAGGACGCTCTGATCGGTCAGCAACACACTTTGGAGCAACAACTCCGTTTCCTGGATGAATGCCTGGCGGAGACTGCTATCGAAATCGCTGAAGATCACCGGATCCGGGTGAGCGGCCTCGGTGACTCGCAGTTGCAGCCACTGTGACCCGAAGTTGGTGGCCAGGTTGCGCGCGCGGGGATCGGCCAGCATGCGCTGTACCTGGCCGTTTAAGACCGCCGGATCTCTTAACTTGCCACGTTCGGCGGATTCCCGTAAGGGCTCATCCGGAAGAGTGCTCCACAGAAAAAATGACAGACGCGAAGCCAGTTCCAGATCGCTGATCCGGTAGGGTGTACTCGGGGCAGCGCGAGGCGGGTCGCGCTCTATTCGAAACAGAAAAGCCGGATCCATGAGCATGCGCCGGATTCCGGACGCGATTCCCGCCTCGAAAGTGCCTTCTTTCCGCCCCTCGGCATAGGCGGTGAGTAGTTGATCCATCTCGCCACCGGTAACCGGACGACGGAAGGCACGATGCGATAGGGTTTGGAGAATCTTTTTTGCGCAGGCAGTCTCCTCCGCCGGCGCGCTGGGCTTGCAGGTAAGAATGCGCTGCCTGCTGGGTGTGTCCGCGGAGCGTTGCGCATTGACTTGCGCGTTCAAGGGTCCGGCCACCGAAACCGAATCCACTCCCAATAATCGAGGTGGGCCGCCCTGTCCGGATACAAGCGGCTGTTGCACTTGGTCCGTAAGCGGCTCGAACCGCGTGAGAAACGCCGCGCTGATGCGCTTTTCTCCGGCCTTTACGGAGAGACGCACTTCAAGCTCCGAATCCGCCGACGCCGCGTGCTGCTCCCGCTCCACTCTGGTCAATTTTTTCGTGGACTTGGCGGGGCTGGCCAATAACTCGTCAGCGGTCGCCGTCAGGGGCTCCTTCACCGTTTCGGACGAACTGATTGCGAACAGGCCGGCGCGCTCACCATCCACTGCGATTTCAAGACGCTGCGGCGGCTTGGCGTCGTCAAGGCCGAGAATTGCCGTCGTGATGCGCTGCAGTTTCACACGAATGGTGTACTCGCCGTCAACCGGGAATCGATACGTAAACGCCGTTCCGCCGCGTGTGCCAAAGGGCAGGCCCTCGATCCACTCCCGCTGTGGAAGGGTGAAGTCGACGCGATGCGTGTAGACATCTGCATCGACGCTTCCTGTCGGCCCCAGAGCCGTGGCGGTTACGCGGTTCGCGACTGAGAGATAGCGTTCGAGCAAAAGCGGAGACAGACCTAGCACGTCACCGTTGTTGTCGAAACCGAAACTGGTGTCGTCCTGGGGCAGCAATGAGGCGTCCCGGGGACTGAGGTCTGCTTGAAAAAGGTCATGGACCGCGTTCAGGTATTCGGTCCGGTTCAGGCGATGAAGCATCATGGGACGGCCGGGGTTCGGGTGAGCCGCGGCCGCTTGGTCCAGGGATGCTTCCAAAGATGTTACGAAAGCATCGGTCGTGGCCTTATCCGATTTGGGTGCCGCGGCTGGCGGCATGGCACGGCTGCCCACTTTCCGCACAACTTTTTCCAAAATGTCTCCGCTTTGCGCGACATCGCTCAGATTCACGTTCTCGAGCGACAACCCCGCGGTGCGGAGCTTTTCGCTATGGCAGGTGACGCAATACTTCTTCAGAAAAATGCGTTGCTCGGCGTCGGAGGGGTTCTCCTGCCCCAGGGCGACTACGCCGGGAGCTAGCAAGATCCAAAGCAGGCCGTAGTCAAAGAAAGTTCGAGATTTGGTCGTCAGACTGTTGATGCCCCGGTTCTACCGCGAACGGCAAGGTGATCAAGCTGACAGGGATTGGTTGGGGCAGACAATGCCCAGCAGTGAACCTATTGCATGGGTTTAGGTCCATCCCTTGATCTCTCAAGAGACGCTCAAAACTACCATGGGGGGCGGAGTATGGTCAAGAGGTTACCGTAACCGCCGGAGCTAAGATGCTGAGGGCATGGGCGTTCAGATCGTTCGATGCGCCTATTGAAACCGTCCCCTACACAATTGACTACAACTAGCGAGTTGAACGGAGAGCGGCTCGCGCCCTATGAGCGCAAACAAAAAGCTCAGAAGCCAAGCGATGTACTCGCCTGAGCTCCTGAGCTTGTGATGTATCCCGGCTCCGAACTGACGCTGCTAGATCGTCGTAAGATCGATCGCAGCGTTGCTGTCGCCGAACTTGTCCAGGTGGACGCCGTAGCGATCCGTCATTCCCAGCATCAAGTTCGCCAGCGGAGTGCCCTTCGGATATCGAACGTGGCGGTTGCCACGGATGCCCATAGACTTGCCGCCGACGACGATGGCCGGCACGTTGTAGTTGTTGTGCACGTTGCCGTCGCTCATGCCGCTGCCCATCAGCACCGCGGTGCGATCAAGCAGCGTCCCGTCTCCATCCGGAATCGAATCGAGTTTCTTGAGGAAGTAATTCAGCATCTGGATGTGATACGAATTGATCTTCGCATATGCGGCGAGCTTTTCGGGGTTGTTGTCGTGATGCGACGTCGCGTGATGGGCCTCGGCAACACCGATTTCCGGATACGCACGGCCGGTGTTCTCGCGCGCCATCATCAGCGTGCTGACACGCGTGATATCGGCCTGGAACGCCAGCGCCTGCAGGTCAAACAGCAGCTCGACGTATTCCTTGAACGTGGCAGGCACGCCCACCGGCTGATCCGGCACGGCGAATTCGCTGTTGGTCGACTCCGCCTTTACGATGCGCTGCTCTACATCGCGGACGGCATCGAAGTACTCCGTCAGCTTCGCGCGGTCGCGCGCGCCGACACTGCGGCGGAGGTCGGCGATCTCCTCCGTGAGCTCGTCAAGGAGGCTGCGATCTTCCTTCGCGCGAGCCAGCCGCTCTTGCACGGTGCTGCCCACACCGAACATCCGCTCGAAGATGAACCGGGGGTTGGTTTCGGAAGGCAGCGGGGTGGTCGGAGTCCGCCAGGACATGCAGTTCATGTAGGCGCACGCGTAGCCGTGATCGCACGCGCCGACGACGTCGATGCGATCGACCGTCAGTTCCAATGACGGAAGCTTGGTGTCGGTGCAGATCTTGCCGGCGATGATCTGGTCGATGGTCGTTCCGGCCTGGAGATCGGCGCCTTCGGTCGGTTTCGCATGCACGGCGCTCATGAATCCGGGTGCCGAGCGCGGGTGCTGTCCCCCGACGTCGCCCTGGTCGGTCCCGGGAAAGTTGTCGAGTCCGGTGAATACAGAGAGGCGGTCGCGGAAGCCCTTAATCCCTTGGAGGGTCGGCGACAATTCGAAATTGACGCCTTCAGCGGCCGGAGTCCACTGGCTCATGTTGGCGCCATTTCCGATATAGACCGCCGCAAACCGCGGCGCGCCTTTCGATTGGGCACTGAGGGCAGGCATCATCGCATCCAGAAACGGAAGGGCCACAGCTGCACCCATACCGCGGAGGAACGTCCGCCGTGGCAAAGCTACCTTTTTAATGATCATTTCCAATCTCCTTAACCCTTCCAGGCTCCAGCTTCCGGCCGAGCTTAGTTAACACTATTATTACTCATGTCCACCGCCATTCGCTCGGTAAACGGAACGGTCGTCACGATCTGCTGAATCAGTGATTCGAAGCGGTAATTGTCGCTCGCCGAACCTCGCTTGATCGCGCGCAATGCAGGCGTGTCGGACGGCTCAAGACCACGGCCCAGCGCGTAGGTCAGCATCTTTTCCGCAGCCGTGGTTACGAATTGATCTGAGTGCGCGCGGAGCACTTTCCGAAGTTCCACCGGGCCGTCGAACTTGGAGCCGTCGGGCAGCTGACCCGACGCGTCGACGCGTGCTCCGGACGGATAAAGCTGTCTCCATTCGCCGATCGCATCGAAGTTTTCAAGGGCGAACCCCAGCTGATCCATCTGGGCATGGCAACCGGCGCAAACCGGGTTCTTCCGATGCGCGGCCATTTGTTCGCGCATGGGGAGCACCTTCCTCGGGTCCCTCTCTTCCGCCAGCGCAGGCACGTTAGGTGGCGGCGGCGGGGGAGGCGTGCCAAAGACATTTTCGAGAACCCACTTTCCGCGGATCACGACGGAAGTCCGATTCGGATACGACGTGGACATCAGGATCGCGCCTTTACCGAGGAGTCCGCCGCGGACGCTATCCGCCGGCAATGTCACTCGGCGGAAGTTCTGGCCGATGACGCCCGGAATCCCATAGTGCTTCGCGAGGCGTTCGTTGAGAAACGTGTAGTCGGCGTCCAGCAGATCCGTAATCGGGCGGTTCTCCCGGATAATGCTTGCGAAGAACAGCCGCATTTCTTCCTCGAGCGCTATTCGCAGATTGTCATCGAAGTGGAACAGGGTCTCGGGACTCGGCTGATGCGTCTGCACATTACGAACTTGAAGCCACTGACCCGCGAAATTGTCGACCAGGGCCTGCGATTTCGAGTCCGCGAGCATCCGCTTTACTTGTTGCCGCATCACCTCGGGTTGATGCAGAGTTCCTTTCGCCGCCAGATCGAGCAGGGTATCATCCGGAATACTGCTCCAGATGAAGAAAGACAGCCGTGAAGCCATGTCCATGTCGCTCAGACGATAGGGCGTGTTGGCCGTCACCCCCGGCGGCTGGCTTTCCAAGCGGAAGAGAAACTTCGGACTCAACAGAATTTTACGCAGCGCCATTTCGATACCCGATTCGAAGCCACCTTCCTTCGCGCCGGCACGATACCGCAGCATGAGGACTTCCATCTCGGAATCGGTCACCGGATGACGATAGGCGCGGCGTGCCAGCGTCGAGATGATCCGCTTCGTGCACGCCTCGTCGGTCGCAGACGAAGGGCTGCAGATCAGCACACGGCGGCGGCTGTCCGTGTCGGTACTAATGGAAGCCGTGCCGGTCAACGGTCCGGTGATCCGCAGGTACGAAAGTTTGGGTACGCCTCCCACTGGTCGATAGGGCTCTCGTCGAACCGACGGGTCAAAGAGATCTTCGACAACCGTCGCTGTCTTGGAGGCGAAGTACGCCTGAATCAGATGTTCGCCGCCTTTTACGTGCACGACGACCTTCATCTTCTCGAGCATTTTCTGCTCGTTCTCTACGCGTTTCGGCCCGAGCCGGTTACGCCCGGTCCATTCCGGTCCACCGAGCCCCGCCGACAATATGTTCACGTTGTCGATAGCGATATCGAACTGATGGATTTCGGCGGAGAAGTTCTCGAATCCATCATTGGCGCCGTTCTCTTTCGGGTGCGTCTCGATCAGGTAATCGCCGTCGGCAGGAAAGACATAGCGGATGGCCAGCCCGCCGCGGGTGCCGAAAGGCATGTCATCGCTGAACCGGCTTGCTGCGCTGCGATCGCTCGGCTCGAAAAACGTCTCGGGCGTCGGCATGCCGCGGGGACGTTCCAGTGCCACCTGGCTGATCTTGGCGGCAGCATTCAGGTACCGTTCCGTAAGAGCGGGAGAGAGCGTCAGTGCGTCGGCATTGTTGTCGAAACCGAAACCGGCAGTGTCGGCCGGCAACATGGACGCCACGTCGATGTCGAGGGCCAGCAGGTCGCGGATTGCGTTCTTGTATTCGGAGCGGTTCAGCCGCTGAAGACCCGGACGTCCTGGATTAGGATTGGCCAGGGCGGCGCGATCGAGCTCCGTTTCCAGATATCGGACCAAGCTGTCCGCAGTCGCCTTGTCCGGACGCGGCATTTTCGCGGGCGGCATGGCGCCAGTCCCCAGCTTGCGAATAACCTTCTCCCACGACTCGATATTCTTCGCCGGCGCGGAAATATCGAGAGCGGTCAACGATAGTCCGCCAGACTTCAGCTTGTCGTTGTGGCAAGTAGCGCAGTATTTCGTAACTACCGCCTGATGGGCCGTCGCCGGCGAGGCTGGTTCTGCCGTAGCGGACTGTGGTGCGGGGGACCGCGACGCCGCACCTGCTGTCGGGGCCGTCGGTTGCTGCGCGTTAGTGCGCACTCCGTACCCCACAACAAAGATCGCAAACGTGGCGACAATCAGGAACGTGAACCGGCGCTTCATTTAGCAGTCTCCTCCGGCGGCAGTGCTTCTTTAGGAATCATGTTGGGACACAGACCGGGACAGGGAATTTCTTTCGCTCCGAGCTTGCGTAGCAGCACCGCTGTTTGCGGTTGCGCGGCGAACGAATTGCCGTATTCCACGCCGTTGGCGATGGCCAGCGGTGTTCGGCCGCTCTTATCGACCACGTCGAGCTTCCCACCGTGGTCGAACAGGTACTGCACCACGCTATTGGCCCCCCGATAGGCGGCGGCGTGCATCGCCGTCTCGCCCGTATCGGCCACGAAATTCACATCCAGGTGCTGTTCTTCTACCAGCAATTTAACCGCATCCAGCACGTCGGCTTCACTCGCCCGGTCCTGGTTCGACGCCCAAGCGATGCCGGCCGCCGCCATGAGCGGCGTGATGTTGACTCCGGTGTTGATCTTCGGATCGGCGCCATTGGCCAGCAGCAACCGCATTACGTCGACATCAGCCGAGTAGGACGCAAGCAGAAACGCGGTGGCGCCAACCAGACGACGCCGGTAGCGCGCTCCCTCCCAGCGGGGCTCCATGTCGGTGTTTCGACCGTTCACATCAGCGCCGTGTGCCAACAGCGATTTGATGATTCGAATCCGGTCGATGTTTACAGTAATAAGGATGTCGCTGACGTGCCAGTTAGCGACGTGCACAGCAGCTTGAAGCGGGCGGCCCCACGAGTTGTTCTTGCCGTTGCCCCCTTCGGTGCCGACGTCGCGTAGCTGCTCTCGGAAGCTCGGCGTCTTAAGCGTAAGCTTCACTTCTTCCATTTTGCTGCTGGTAACGGTCACCTCGGTGGTGCCGCCTTCAGCGTTCGGATCGGCGCCCTTGTCGAGGAGCAAGTCGACCAAATCTGCGTGGCCGTTGATGACTGCAGTGAGCAGCGGCGTCGCGAAATCGCCAGATCGCTTCTCGTTGACGTCAGCGCCGGCCGCGAGCATCGCCCGTACGCTGGCCAGGTCTCCCTTGCGCACGGCGAACAGAAACGGCGTTGTTCCGGCGTGCGACTTTGCTTTGAGGTCGGCGCCCAGTTCCAGCAGCGCCGTCACCATTGCGCTATCACCATCGGCGGCCGCCCACATCAGAGCCGTTTGGCCGTTCCAGCTCTCCTTCGCATTCACGTCGGCGCCGGCCTTCACGAGCGACTTGACCGCGTCGACATTCGCCGATCGCGCCGCGTGCATCAGCGGCGTCTCGCCAGTGTTCACGAAGTTAATTGGATCGTTCGGCTTAGCGCCCGCCTTCAGCAGGATGTCGAGCACCGCCGGGTTGCCCTGATCCGCGGCGAGAGCGAGTGGCGTGACACCGTACTTGTTCTTGGCATCGAGTTTCGCGCCCGCTCGGATAAGAGCGGCCGCCGACGCGGCGTCGCTCCTGTAAGCGGCCCAATGGAGCGCGGTAGCTCCGTCGGGCTGCGGGGCGTTCACATCAACCTTATTCTTTAACAGCGCTTGGACGCCCTGAGCGTCGCCATGCTGAACCGCATCGGCGAGCGGCGACGGTTCTGGGCTTTTGACCTCGACGACGGCCGCGCCCGATCTGACCGCCAGCACCGCCAGTACTGCTCCGAGCCAGCGTCGTTTGGATAACATACAAATCCCTCAGTCAGTTCTATAGTAGTAGTGTTAAGGCGGATTTTCAACTCGGTCCCTGGCGAGTATACGGTGGTGACCATGTTCGTGGCGACTTGCTGAAATAAAACAAGATGCGCAACTTCATCTGACTTAGTCCACAAAAATTCAATCCGGCATCGCAGGATTCGGATGCGGCCCGGTCGCCTGCGGATGTTTGCAAGTTGTTGGGGACGGGTTAGGTCTGAGGAGTCAGCTTCTACGAATTTGTCGACATCACCAAGCGATGTAGCAGGTTCCGGTGCCTTGACGCCGGGGGCGGTGGTCAAATCGCCCTGCCCCGACCAAATTCCTTTGTTTTCAGCACCGTATTCTTCTGAACCGTGCACCTGCTGCGGGTGCAATGGCGTTAGACCCCTCGCCGCCCTGGAACCGGCGAAGCTGTCCAACATCTGGAGGCTATGCATGGACCTTCTTTCCAAAGCGTAAAGTGATGATATGCGGCATCGCCAATTCGGCTCTACAAAGCGTGAAGTTGCCATAGTCGGCCAAGGGACTTGGTACGGCAAGGAAGACAGCCGCGAATCCGCGGTACTTGCATTGCGCCGGGGACTTGATCTTGGCATGACCCACGTCGATACGGCTGAAATGTATTTGTCGGGCCGGGCCGAGGAATGGGTCAGCGAGGCAATACAGCTCCGCCGGCAAGAAGTCTTCCTGGTTTCGAAAGTCCTCCCCCAGAATGCATCAAGGAAAGGCACTGTTTCCGCATGCGAGGGTTCGCTTAGCCGATTGAAAACCGACAGACTCGATTGCTATCTGCTGCACTGGCGCGGCGACTATCCCTTGGATGACACGATCGAGGCGTTCCAGCAGCTTCAGAGCGAAGGCAAGATCCTTTCCTGGGGCGTCAGCAACTTTGATGCGCCGGATCTGAAGGAAGCCCATCGGTTAAGCGGGTACGCCGGGCCGGTATGCAATCAGGTTCTGTATCACCTGCAGGAGCGGGCGGTGGAGCATGCCGTCGTTCCCTGGTGCGAAAAGCATGGCGGCGCGTTCGTTGCCTACAGTCCATTTGGGCACGGAGACTTTCCCGGCCCGCATACCCCCGCAGGCCGCCTGTTGAAGCAAGTCGCCGAGGAGACCACGGCAACCCCGCGCCAGGTTGCGCTCCAGTTTTTGCTGCGCTGGCCCTTCTCATTCGCGATTCCAAAATCGTCGAATATCGATCACGCTACCGAAAATGCCGGCGCCGGCGACCTTGAGCTGACCACATTGCAGATTGAACGGTTGAACAAAATGTTTCCGCTTGGCAGGGCACGTCAAGGCATTCCGGTGTTGTAGGCGCCTCCGCTTTACGGGCTTCAATCTCGTCGTGCCGCATTCTGCATGAGTCTCAGCTATACTCGTTCCGGAGAATTCCAATGCGGCAGTTTGGCTTAGTGCTTGCAGTAATTGTGACCTTCGCGACGAGCGGATTAGGGCAACAAGTCGGCCCGTACAAGGTGCTGAAGACGGCCCGGGTCGGCGGAGAAGGTAGTTGGGATTACATCTATGCCGACGTCGCGGGACGCCGACTATACATCCCGCGGCGCGGAACGCCGGCGGCGCCCGAAGTCCAGACACGGTTGTCGATCTATAATCTCGACACGCTCGAGCCGGTCGGCGAGATTGCTGGCGTGGGAGGCCAGGGGGCCGCGGTCGATCCGAAGTCGGGCCATGGTTTCACCAGCAGCAAACCGGTCTCAATGTTTGACACCAAGACCAACGCCCTCATCAAGACCATTGATCCGGGGGCCGCACAGCCGGACGGGATCTATTTCGACCCTTTTAACGAAAGGGTCTACGTCTTCAGCCACCCAACCAAGGACGCAACTGTGATCGACGCCAAAGACGGCACTGTGCTCGGCACGATCGATCTGGGCGGTATACCGGAGCAGGGCGTCGGCGACGGTAAAGGCACGCTCTACGTGGTCATGCAGGACGCGCAGGGCAGTGTTGCAGTAGTCGATACCAAGACAATGAAGGTGACGGCGCATTACCCGCTCGGGGACAAAGGCAGGTGCAACGGGCTGGCGCTGGACACGAAGAATCATGTGCTGTTCGCGGCGTGCGCGACCTCGGGAAATCCGCCGGCGCAACCGCCCCAGCCCATGATGGTGATTCTGAGCGCCGAGGACGGCAAGATTCTCACGAGTCTGCCACTCGCCGGAGCGTCTGATGGCGCCGTGTTCAATCCCTCTACCATGGAAGTTTTCAGTACGCATGGCAATGGCACATTGACTGTGGTCAAGGAGAAAAGTCCGACGAATTTCGAAGTCGAGCAGAATCTTGACACGATGAATGGGGCCCGTACAATCACATTCGATCCTAAAACGAACCACATCTTCACGATGAGCCAGGAGCGCGGTCCGGCGCCCGCGGCACCGCCGGGCGGAGGCCGCTCGCCCCAAGGCGTACCGGTTCCGGGTTCGTTTACGATTCTTACTATCGGCAAGTAGGAGACGACCGGTGAGGATCAGTCGACGCGATGGCTTGAAAGGTCTGCTTGGTCTCGCGGCGTTATCGTCTGATGCCGGTCAATCAGCCTCTGCTCAGCAAAAAGAAATTCCACAGCAGGGTATTGGGAACCGCTTCCGTCATGTGTCCTACAGCGATCTTGGCGGACGGCCGGATAGCGTACAGGTCATGCTCAACCGCCGCCATCTTTACGTCGGCCATATGTTCAGTAATGGAGTAACGATTCTTGATGCCGCGGATCCACGCAAGCTGAAGCCTGTCGGCTTTTTTACCGGCGGAGACTTCACTCGCACGCATCACCTGCAGGTTTCAGACGACCTGCTTTTGCTCGCCAATGGCGCGAATATCGTGGCCATGCAGTCTTACGACAACATCCGCGGCTATTTTGAAAATGCGCTCGCCGATAGTATTACCAATCGCAAGAAATTCCGCTCGGGCCTGAGCATTCACGATATTTCCCGTCCTGGCGAGATGCGGGAGATCGCCTTTCTCGAAATACCGGGCCTCGGCATCAATCGCCTATGGTGGGCCGGAGGTCGCTACGCCGCGATTGCCGCGCATTTCGATGGTTTCACCGATCACACGCTCTGCATGGTCGACCTGCAGAACATCACCAAGCCGGAAATTGTGGGCCGCTGGTGGATGCCCGGGATGAACCGCGCAGCCGGCGAGCCTTCGACACTGCCCGCGGGCCGGCGCGTCGCCCTTCATCACATGATTACGGCCGGCAACCGAGGCTATGGAGCCTGGCGCGATGGCGGCTTCACGGTGCATGATCTCAGCGATCCGGCCAAGCCGAAGTTGATTTCACACATCAACTGGTGTCCGCCGTTTCCAGGGGGAACGCACACTCCCCTGCCCTTGCCCGGCCGAAAGCTGGCGGTCGTGGCCGACGAAGCGAACGCGGAAAACTGCGCGAAGGGTCTGTTCCATACTTTCATGGTGGATCTGCGGGCCGAAGACAATCCGGTACCGATTTCGACGTTGCCTACGCCCAGGGAGCGGGACTTCTGCGGGTTTGGAACATTCGGCCCCCACAACCTGCACGAGAATCGGCCAGGCACGTTTCGAAGCGAGGATAAGATTTTCGCAACCTACAACGTCGCCGGCGTTCGGGTCTTCGATATCCAGGACGCATTCGCGCCAAAGGAAATGGGTTACTGGGTGCCTCCGGCGCCGAAAAAGTTGATCGATCCACGCCCCAACGTTGCGCTGGCGGCGAAAGCGGCCGATATCTTGGTGGCAACCGATGGACTGGTCTACGTCACGGATTGGAACGCAGGCTTGAACGTATTGCAATACGAAGGCTGACGGACTTCTCGTTACTGCGGCAGAGACCCCGCACCATCGAGCACAAACGTCAGCAGCTTCGGCAGCGTAGGAGTCACCGTGACCGGTGGCGGATTGTTTCCCACCGATGGTGTGACGCGGCCGGTTCCGCCCATCAGAGAGACGTACTGGATTCCGTCGATCTGATAAGTGATCGGGGGACCCATGCCGCCGCGGAGGCCGGTCTTGACGTCCAACAGTTTCTCTCCCGTGTCGGCGCGGTATGCTGCCAGTCGCCCGTCCGGAATGACTTGAATTACGAGATTCCCAGCGGTTGTAACCGTGCCGCCTCCGACCCCTCCGCCTCCAGGTGCGCGCCAGCGCTCCTTCTGCGTCGCGGGATCCCATGCCACCAGAATTCCCCTTTCTCCGAGAGGCGGAGGTTCGGGCCCAATCGCCGGGGGTGATGGCAGCTTCGCCGTGCTACTCGGAGCCACGGCCGCGGTTGCGCCAGTTCCCGCTGGCGCGCCAGGCCGCACAACTCCGCGATTCTTTTCGCCCGGCTTGTAAACGAAATTTTCTTCCACTGCGAAGTTGTAGGAACTGGCTGCGGTGGTGGGAATGTAGACCAAGCCTGTGGCGGGATTGAACGACATGGGAGACCAGTTGTGCGCGCCGCCCGGTCCAGGCGAGAGCGCAATGGTCTGAGAGCCGTAGTGCGCCGCTTCGTTGACGATCGGACGCCCGGTTTCCTCGTTTAGTCCACGGGCCCAAGTCACTTGAGCGAAAGGTTGGCCTGAAATAAACTGCCCCGTCACCCGGTCGATCACATAGTAGAAGCCATCCTTGTTGGCCTGCATGATTACTTTGCGCGCCCGCCCCTTTACCGTGATGTCAGCCAGCAGCAATTGCTGGACGCTGTCGTAATCCCACGAATCGCCGGGAACCATTTGGAAATACCATTTCATCTCGCCGGTGTCGGGCCTCACCGCGACTACGGAACAGGCATAGAGATTGTCTTTGCCTTTCGAGTGCCGAAGTTCTTCCGGCCAGGGTCCGGCGTTTCCTGTGCCGACATACACCAGATCCGCTTCGGGATCATAGGCGAAACCGTCCCAGACTGTTGCGCCGCCGCCTAATTTCCACGCTTCGGGGTCCCAGGTTGCGGCCGCCGCTTTCATGGCTGCGTTTTCGAAAGGCTTCGAAGGATCCCCGGGAACGGTGTAGAACTTCCAAGCAAAGTGGCCGGTGAGGGCATCGAAGGCCGAGAAGAATCCACGGACCGGGTATTCCGAGCCGCTCACGCCCACGATCACTTTTCCTTTGGCGATGCGCGGCGCCATGGTGACGGTGTAGTTGTCCTGCGGATAAGCTACTCGCGCCTCCCATACCACTTTGCCGGTATCGGCATCCAGCGCCTGAAGACGGCCGTCAATGATGGGAGCGATGATCAGGTTCTGATAAGTCGCGAGGCCGCGATGGACAACGCCGCAGCATATTTTAGGGAAAACGGCCGCCTGGTTCACTTCTGGATCCCAGCGCCAACGTTCCTTCCCCGTCCGAACGTCCACAGCGAAGACCACGCTCCAATTCGTGATGCCGTAGAGGATGCCGTTCCTCACTAGCGGAGTCGCCTCCTGGTTGCCGCCCCCGACGCCCAAGTCGTAAGACCACTTCAATCCCAGGCGGCTCACATTGCTGGCGTTGATGAGATTGAGCGGACTGTAACGAGTCTCGCCGGGGTCGCGGCCATAGGTCAGCCACTCTTCTCCACTCTTGCTGGCATTCCTTAGCGCGGCGTCATCGACGCGCCGCATCGGCTGTCCCGTGGAAGCCAAAGGCATCCAGGCAAAACCAATCAGTGCGGCAGCTACCCAAGATCGATGACAGAAGAGCATCTCGAATCACCTCGTGGAGGGAGTTTATCGCAAAAGGCTTTCGAGGAAAAGCGAATGTCACAACGAATCTGGCGTTTGCGCTTATCCGGCCGCGCTCCTTCAGATGATTTGGGGGTTAAACTGGAGAATACTTCACGTGAGGCCCGCTGGCTTGGT
>Ga0163163_10002516_pt1 | contig 15514 bp, 14 predicted proteins | sample S65metaG_FD_119766 | JGI IMG/M metagenome (GOLD analysis project Ga0163163, IMG submission 119766) | Switchgrass rhizosphere microbial communities from Kellogg Biological Station, Michigan, USA - S6-5 metaG | ecosystem: Host-associated > Plants > Roots > Rhizosphere > Soil | place: USA... | reverse complement strand
GCGCGCCAGGCCAAGGCGCTGGTGAAGCGCTTCGAGTCCATTGCCTCCGGGCACGCGGCTTCCTAAAGGGCATTCGTGACAACGCTCTGGTCCGGCCGTTTCGAGTCGGCGCCCGATCCCGCGGCGTTCGACTTCGGTGTGTCGTTCGGGTTCGATCGCGCGCTCTTCGAAGACGACGTGACCGGCAGCGTCGCGTGGGCCGAGGCGCTCGGCGCCGCCGGCGTCCTGTCGACGGACGACGTGACGGCCATCGTTGCCGCACTCGCGACGATCCTGGACGAGGGCCGGCGTCATCCCGAGTGGGTGGCGGGGCCCGACGAAGACGTGCACAGCTTCGTCGAGCGGCAGCTCGTCGAACGCGTCGGCGACGCCGGCCGCCGGCTCCATACCGGCCGCTCGCGCAACGAGCAGGTGTCGCTGGATCTGCGGCTCTACCTGCGACGCCGGATTCCGGTGCTGCAGCGGGCCGTGGCCGAAGTGGTGGCGGCGCTCGCCGATCGCGCCGAGGCCGCGCGCGACGCGCTGATGCCGTCGTACACGCATCTGCGCAAGGCGCAGCCGGTGCTCGTAGCCCACTTCTTCCTCTCGCATGCCGCGGCGTTGCGGCGCGACTACGCGCGCCTGGCGGCCGCATCCGACGAAGCCGACGCGTGCACGCTCGGCTCCGGCGCCGTCGCCGGTACGAGCTACGCGGTGGACACCGCCGCGCTGGCGAAACGGCTTGGTTTCTCGCGCGTCGTGGCCAACAGCATGGACGCGTCGTCGGATCGCGACTTCGTGTCGGCGTTCCTGCACGCGGTCGCGCTGTGCATGGTGCATCTGAGCCGGCTCGCGGAAGACATCATCATCTTCACGGGCGAGGAGCACGCCTTCTTCGAGCTGCACGACTCGTCGGCCACCGGCAGCAGCATGATGCCGCAGAAGAAGAATCCCGATCCGCTCGAGCTCGTGCGCGGCAAGACCGGGCGCGCGATCGGCCGATCGACCGGCTGGCTCGTAACGATGAAAGGGCTGCCGACCGGCTACAACAAGGATCTGCAGGAAGACAAAGAGGCAGTCTTCGAATCGGAGTACACGCTGGCCGTGTCTCTCCGCGCCGCGCACGCCGTGGTGTCGAAGCTCGCCGTGAATGCGGAGCGCTCCGGGCGCGCCGCCTCGGGGCTGCTGCTTGCGACCGACGTGGCCGACTATCTGGCCACGCACGGCATGCCGTTCCGCCGGGCTCACGAAGTGGTGGGCGCCATGGTCCGTTCGCTGCTGTCGCAGGGGCGCGATTTCTCCGACCTCTCACTCGAGGAGTGGCGCGCGGCGAGCGACGTCTTCGGCCCCGACGCACCCCAGGCCGCCACGGCGCTGGCATCCGTAAAGGCCCGGAAAACGCCGCAATCCACCAATCCGGAGGCGGTGGCGGCCGCGGTGCGGGACGCCCGCGCCTGGGCCGCCGGCCGCTTGGGGGTTGGGAGTTGACTCTGCTAGACTTCGGCCATCTTCGGTCCCTCTCAACCATCCCACCTCTGAGGGGACTCGATCGGGAGAATTGATGCAGCAACGCCGGCCTCGGCTCGGTGACGTTCTGGATGACTACTGTCCGCGGGAGCGCCGCGTGACGAATCACGTCGTCGTGGCGATGATCGAGGACGAAGTCAAGCAGACGCGGTGCTCGACGTGCGACGCCGATCACGAATACAAGCAGGCGCGCGTGCCGAGCCCGCGCAAGCCGAAATCCGTGGCCGCGCTGCACGACGGTGCGGAGTCGTTCGAGGGCAAGCCCATATTGGCGCCGCCGCCCCGCGCCGCCTCCGAAATCGAAGCCGAAGCCGAAGCCGCAGCCGAATCCGCAGTCGAATCCGTCGCTCCACCTTCTCCCCAGCCCGAACCTTCGATCGCCGTGCCGGACGACGCGCCGGTGCCGATGGCCGCCAGCGCCGACGCCGCCATGGCTGACGACGCGGGTGGCGAGCCGATCACCAACGAAGACGAAGGGCCCGTGCACCGTCGCTTGATCCGTGCCACGCTGCCGCGGCCGGAAGGACACGTGCCGGAACGCAAGGAGCCGGAGTTCACGATCCGGCAGCAGGGCGGCCGCGGCGGTGGTGGCAGGGAAGTGGACGGCAATTCCGTCGGCTACCGGCCGAAGGGTCAGGGACATCGGCAGGGCGGTGGCGGCGGGTTTGGTCAGGGCGGTGGTGGCGGGCAGTCGCGGTTCGGCGGTCAGCGGCACGGGTCGGGCCAACAGCGACACGGCGGGGGGCGCGGTCCGAACAACAACCAGCGCGGCGGACGTCCCGACGGCATGGGCAGCAACTCTCGTGGCCAGCGGCAGGGACCCGGCTCCGGCCGGCGCCGCGGCGGACGCTGACGCCGCTTCGTTCCCTTCTTCCTTCTTCGATTCGACCATGAACGACTTCGCCGGCAAGTGCGGGCTGATCGTTGGCGTGGCCAACAAGTATTCGATTGCGTGGGCCATCGCGCAGGCGGTGGCCAAACGCGGCGCCAAGCTGGCGCTGACCTATCAGGGGCGTTTCGAAGACCACGTGAAGAAGCTCGGTGGCGAGCTGCCCGAGCCGCCGCTGGTGCTGCCGTGCGACGTGACGTCGGACGACGAAATCAAGGCGGTGTTCGAGAACGTCGACAAGGAATTCGGCGGCCTCGACTTCATGCTCCACGGCGCCGCGTTTGCGCCGCCCGCCGAGCTCGACGGCGACTTTCTCGATACCTCGCGCGACGGCTTCCGCACCGCGCTCGACATCTCGGCCTACTCGCTCATCGCGCTCACACGCGGAGCCGCGCCGCTGATGGAAAAGCGCGGCGGGGGCAGCGTCCTCACGCTCACCTATCTCGGAAGCGATCGCGTGTTCCCGCACTACAACGTGATGGGCGTGGCCAAGGCCGCGCTCGAATCGAGCGTGCGGTATCTGGCCGCATCCGTCGGGCCGAAGAACATCCGCGTGAATGCGGTGTCTGCCGGGCCGATCAAGACTGTCGCGGCGCGCGGGATCTCGGGCTTCACCGACATCCTCAAGGTGTATCCGGAGCGCGCGCCGCTGCGCCGCAACGTCGACACCGCCGAAGTGGCCGAGAGCGCCGCGTTCCTGATGAGTGACGCGGGCAAGGGGATCACCGGCGAGGTGCTGATCGTCGACGCCGGCTATCACGCCGTCGGGATGTAGGGGGCGGTCTTCAGACCGCCCGGCGCGGGATGCCGCTGTTCGTCCGCGCGTTGCTCGCGTTCCTCGCGCTTCCTGGCATGGTCGCGTTCCTCGTGCCCTACCTGCTGCTCGATCCCTCCGAACGATTCTTCAGCACGCTCGGGCTCATCGCCCTCGTGCCCGGACTGGCCGGCCTGCTGTGGTGCGTGTGGTCGTTCTACACCCAAGGGCGCGGGACGCTGGCGCCGTGGTCGCCACCGCGACACCTCGTGATGGGCGGCCTCTACCGCTTCTCACGCAATCCGATGTACGTGTCGGTGGTCCTGATCCTGTGGGGATGGACGCTGGGCTTCGCGTCGCGGGCGCTCGCGATCTACACGCTCGCCGTGATGGCGGCGTTCCACCTGCGCGTCGTGTTCGGCGAGGAGCCGTGGCTCGCGCGGACGCACGGCGACGCGTGGGCCCGCTACCGGGCCCGCGTGCCGCGCTGGATTGGGAGGGGAAGGCAGACCTGAAGGTCTGCAGCTACGTGAGAGGGCTTCCCTCTCCGCCCTCTCTGCCTACACTGCCTCCAGGTTCTTCTAGGGCAGCCAGATGATCGTGATGCGTGCCTTCATGGTCCTCTCCTGTCCGGTGTGATTCACTTCGAACGTTTCGGCCACAGCACCTGGCGTTGGCGGAGCGCCTCGCCCCAGACGACGTTGTCGTCGGAGCCCTCGCCCCACACGACGTTGTCGTCGCCCGATTCGCCCCACACCACGTTGTCGCCGTCGGCCTCGCCCCACACGACGTTGTCGGTCGTGTTCTCGCCCCACACGACGTTGGTGCAGTTGGAGCCGCCGCAGGCTTCACCCCACACCACGTTGTCCGAGTCCGCTTCGCCCCAGACCACGTTGTCGTCGCCCGATTCGCCCCACACGACGTTGTCGTCGCCCGACTCGCCCCACACGACGTTGTCGCCGGTGAGCTCGCCCCACACGACGTTGTCGTCGCCGGCTTCACCCCACACCACGTTGTCGGGATCGGCCGCTCCCCACACCACGAGGCTGCCGCCGGGCGTGTGCATCTCGCCCCACACCACGTTCGTGGCCCAGGCGTTGCTGCCCGGCAGCGGCACGCCGCCGGTGACGCGGTAGTTGCCCCAGATGAGATGTCGCGACCACGTGATCGACTGGCCTGCGATGTCGTCGGAGGGCGCGCCCAACCCACCTTGCGGATGACCGAAGAAGCGGGCGAGCCGCAGCGCGCCGCGCGCGTTGATGAAGCCGGCGCCCGACACGAGCGGCGAGTCGCCGGGCCGCGCTTCGGCCGTGTACTGCAGGATGGCCTTCACGGCGTTCGGCGTCAGCGACGGGTTCGCTTCGAGCATCAGCGCCACGGTCCCGGCGACCACCGGCGCCGCCATGCTCGTGCCGGTCAAGCTGAGATACGGCTTGTAGGGCAGCGGATTGCTGCCGTTGAGCAGGTAGGCGTGCAGCTCGCTATAGAGCAGGCTGTGCGGATCGGCCAGCGACTCGACACCCACACCCGGAGCCACGAGATCGGGCTTCGCCGAGAAGTCGAGCGCCGTCGGCCCGCGCGAGCTGAACGCCGCCACGATGTCGTCGCCGCGCGCCGCCGTGCCCTGGTGGCTGGAGGCGCCGACCGTCAACACCCACGGCGCATTGCCGGGCGACGTGATGCCGCCAAGTTGTGACTGGTGCGCGGCGTTCTGGCCCAGATTGCCCGCCGACGCCACGACGACGATGCCGGCGTCGACCGCGCGCTTGGTGGCCTGCGCCAGCGGATCGCTGTCGTACGACTCGTAGACGCCGGCGCCCACCGACAGATTGATGACGCGGATGCCGAGTGCCGTGCGATTGGCGACGGCGTAGTCGATCGCCTCGATGACGTTGCTGATGAAGCCGAGCCCGTCGTCGTCGAGCGCTTTGAGCGCGATCAGATTGGCGCGGCGTGCGATGCCTTTGCGCATGCCGCCCGAATCGAATCCGTTGCCCGCCAGGATCCCCGCCACGTGCGTGCCGTGTCCGAACCCGTCTCGCGGCGGCACGTTGCTCCAGTTGGTCTGCGCGACGGTGAAATCCTTGAACGCGACCACTCGCTGCCCGGCGGCAGAGCGCCAGAGGTCGTCGTGCTCGCTGTTGACGCCGGAATCGATGAGCGCGATGCCGACGCCGGAGCCGGTTTCAGGCGTATCCGGCATGCCGGGGCTCGTGGGGGTGAGACCGATGGCGGCGCCGGTGCGCTCGAGCATGGCAAACGCGGGCCGATCGGCCATCACGCGCGCCACGCGCGGGTCTTTCGCGAGCGTCGGAAGATCCAGATTGCTGATGTCGGCCACCTGGGCCGGGCGTCCGCGCATCGTCCGCGACGCCACGCCGTGGGCCGACGTGATGGCCCGCACGTCCGGCGCGCCGACGAACTCCACGATGACCCGCGACCGGCCGGTGAGCTGCCGCGCGCGGACGCTCAGGATCCGATCGAGCTTGGAGGCGCCAGCACCCTGGGCCGAGGCCCACGTGGACATGCCGAAGACGGCCAGGAAGAAGAGCGCCAGCGTGCGCAGGTGACGTCCGCGGGTGGCAACCATGGGACCCTCGCTCTCGCAACTGCCCTGCCGCATCGACCCAGGCAGAGCACGTAATGCAAATTGCTGTGGTGACGTGGCTTGCGGGAGCCCGCGAGCCGCGCCTGTCAGGGGAGTTATCGGCAGCGTGCAGATTTGGCACACCCCCTGACGATTTCGGGGGGCAGGAATCGCCAACTGGCACCGGCGACGTGCCTACGCGACGGTTTCGATGCGGGCCGGACCGCCGTCCTGTTCGAGCTGGTACTCGAGAATCTTCCGGTAGAGGGTGCCGCGGCTGATTTCGAGCACGCGTGCCGCTTCCTTCTTGTTCCACGACACCGCTTCGAGCACGCGCTGAATGTGAGCGCGCTCGGCGTCACGCAGCGTCGGCAGCTTCGGCCGCGCCTCGGCCGCCGGGGCCATCGGGCTGTGGGCGTGCAGGAACTCGACGTCTCCTTCTCGGATCACTCGGCCCGGAGCGGAGAGCGCCGCGCGTGACACCGTGCTCTCGAGCTCGCGGATGTTGCCCGGCCAGTGATAGCTGATGAGACGCGAGACGGCCTCTTCGGAGAACACTTTCGCGTCGAGCGGCAGCCCGTTGGCGGCGCAATAGCGCGCCACGAAGCGGTTGGCCAGCACCGGAATGTCCACCGGGCGCTCGCGCAGCGACGGCAGGCGGATCGAGAACGCGTTGACGCGGTAGAAGAGGTCCTCGCGGAACCGGTTGTCGCGGACGAACTCGTCGAGCGGCCGGTTGGTGGCCGAGATCAGGCGGAAGTCCACCTCAATCGATTTCTGGCCGCCGAGGCGCTCGAAGCGCCGGTCCTCGAGCACGCGCAGCAGCTTGGCCTGCGCCACGAGTGACAGGTCGCCCACTTCGTCCAGGAACAGCGTGCCACGATCGGCCAGCTCCACGCGGCCCGGCTTGCGGTCCACGGCGCCGGTGAACGCGCCCTTCTCGTAGCCGAAGATTTCCGATTCGAACAACGTGTCCGGCAGGGCCGCGCAGTTGACCGCCTGGAAGTTCTCACGGCTGCGCGCGCTCAGCTCGTGGATCATGCGCGCCACCACTTCCTTGCCCGATCCGGTCGGCCCCAGGATGAGCACCGAGATGCCGGACTTGGCGGCGGTGCGGATCCACTCGAAGACGATCAGCATCTTCTCGTCGCGGCCGATCATTTCGCGGAAGCGCTGCACCGACGGCGCCTGATCCTCGGTGCTGATGGCGGCACGGCGTTCGAGGAAGGCGTCGAGCTGGCTGGCCACGCCGGCACGCTCGGGGCGCGCGGCCGCGAAGTGCGTGGGGCGGTCCGCCAGGCGGCGCGCCACGCCGAAGTCCACCAGCTCCTTGAGGCAGTTCTCGACGTCGAGGCGCATGCGGCCGAACGTGGCCATCAGCGACTCGACGTCGAAGGCCTCGTTGGGCTGCGCGTTCAGGAAGCGGACGAGACCCGCGCGCAGCGGCGACTGCACGAGCGAGCGGAATCGTGCTTCGGCGGCGTCCGGCTCGGGACGGTTGGTGGCGGCGGCGCGTTGCGCGGAAAAGCTGATGTCGTTCACGGAGATATAACCACTTTGCGTATCGGCTCAGCCACCGGAGCGCGACAGCGTTCCATCACGCATCGACGTGGCTTCGCGATGCTAAGCTTCTCAGCGATGCCCTATCGTGCACCTGGTGCTCCAGAGCCGCCGAAGTCGAAGACCCTTTCAGGAAAGCCGATCCGCTACTACCGCCCGCGCGGCAGTGCAGATGTGCGCCATTTGATCGACGAAGGGTTCCAGGCCTTCAACGCCGCCCGTCTGGGCGAGGCGTGCCGCATCTACTCCGACAAGATGCTGGCGCCCGAGAACGACACCACGATTGCGCTCACGCTGGCCGGCGCCATGACGCCAGCGGGACTCGGCGGCTGCATCGTCGAGTTGATGGAGCGCGGGCTGATCGACTTCATGATCAGTACCGGCGCCAACCTCTATCACGACCTGCACTACGCGCTGAACTTCACGCTGCACCGCGGCTCGCCGTTCGTGAACGACGTGGAGCTCTATGAAGAGGGCGTCATCCGCATCTACGACGTGCTCTTCCCGGCGACGGTGCTGCTGAAGACGGACCAGTACGTGCGCGATTTCCTGGTGCGCTGGGGTGTCAACGGCCCGGTGTCGACCGCCGAACTGCACTACGCGCTCGGGCAGGATCTGATCGCGCGTCAGCCGGGCTGCCAGGAGTATTCGGTGGTGGCGGCCGCGGCGGCCAACGGCGTGCCGATTTTCACGTCGTCGCCGGGCGACAGCTCGATCGGGATGAACATCGCGTACCACGAGCTGATGAACGACAGCCGGCTGATGATCGATCCCAACAAGGACGTGAACGAGGTGTGCGCGTTCATTCTCGCGGGCAAGAAGAACGGCTGCGTCATCCTGGGCGGCGGCTCGCCGAAGAACTTCTACCTGCAGGGGCAGCCGACGTTGTGGGAGGTCTACGGCATCCCGAAGGGCGGCAACGACTACTTCATCCAGATCACGACGGACCAGGTGGTCTGGGGCGGCCTCTCGGGCGCCACACCCGCCGAGGCCGTGAGCTGGGGCAAGGTGAATCCCGGCGTGCTGCCGGACACGGTCGTGGCGTACGCCGACTCGACCATCGCGTTTCCGCTATTCTGCGAGTACGCGGTGGGTTCGACGAACAGCCGGCGTGAACGCAAGGAACTGATGCACAAGCGCGACGCGCTCGTGGCGGCGCTTCGCCAGGAAGCGAAACAGGTCACGCGTGAGGAAATCGAGTAGTGAGCGGGCCCGCCTCCGATCGCGGGCGACCAGATGGGAACGCTCTCTTCTGAACTGAGCTCGCATGCGGCCGGCATCGCCGGCCAGCCGCGCGTCTACGTGGACGCCAACATGCCCGCGCGTCTCGTTTCGCTGATGCGCACTCTGCTCAAGTGGGACGTGCTCTTCGTGATGGAGCACGACGAGCTGCGCCGCGCCGCCGACACCTTGCACTACAGACTCGCCGGTCAGTTCCGCCGCACGCTGGTGACGCTCGACCGCGACTATCTCGACGACCGCAAGTTCCCGCCCGCCGAGAGCCCGGGCGTCCTGGTGCTCACCGCTCCGAACGAAAACGGGCTGGCGGCGCTGCTCAAGCGTCTCGATCGCGACGCCTTCCGCGCGGCGCCCGAGTGTCCCGCGCTCCCCTTCGAAGGGCACAAGGTCCACGTCCACGTGGACTGGCGCGCTGGCGAGGCGATTCCACGATGATCGTGCTGGCGGGCGGGGATCTGGTCCTGCCCGATCGCATCGTGACCGGCGGAGCGCTGGTGCTCGACGGCTCCCAGATCGCCGCCGTCGAGTCGAAGTCGCGCGTCGACACCGCGGGCGCCGAGGTGATCGAGATCAGCCAGTGTTACGTCGTGCCCGGTTTCGTCGACGTGCACGTGCACGGGATCGGCGGCATCGATCTCTTCGATCACGACACGGCGGTGGCCGAGATCGCGAGCCGCATGCCGTCGTTCGGCGTCACTGCGTTCTGTCCGACGTCCATCGCCTGCGACCCCGCCGCCTTGCGCGGCTTTCTGGCGGCGGTGAGCCGCGCCCGGCTTGGCCCCGCGGCGCGCGCGGCCCGCGTGCTGCCCGCGCACCTCGAGAGCAACTTCCTCAATCCCGAGTTCGCCGGCGCGCAGCCGCTCGAGTGCCTGCGCGTCCCCGCCGATCTCGACGCGCGTTCCACCCCGCTCGCGCCGGGCGCGGAGGCCGCCTTCTCGGGTCGCGAGATCCTCGACGTCATCGCCGCGTGCCGCGCCGACGTCGGCATCGTCACGGTGGCGTCGGAGCTCGAGGGCGGCCTCGATCTGGTGCGCACGCTGTGCGCCGATGGCCACCGCGTGTCGCTCGGCCACTCGGGCGCGGACTTCGATCAGGCGATTGCCGCCTTCGACGCCGGCGCGCGCCACGCCACGCACCTGTTCAATCGCATGCCGGCGCTGGCTCACCGGGCGCCCGGGCTGCCGGGGGCGGCGCTCGCGCGCGAGGACGTCGCCGCCGAGTTGATCTGCGACGGCCACCACGTGCACCCGGCGATGTGCCGGCTGGCGATGAGTGCGAAAGGCCCGCGCGGCATTCTGGCGATCACCGACGGCACCGCCGGCGCCGGGCTGGCCGTCGGATCGTCGGCGCGTCTGGGATCGCGCACGATTCGCGTGGGCCCCTACGCCGCCGAACTCGAGAACGGGACGCTGGCGGGCAGCACGCTCACGATGGATCGCGCCTTTGCCAACATCGTCAGCGTGTTCGGCGGCTCGCTCGTGGACGCGGCGCTGATGTGCGCCACCAACCCCGCGCGGGCGCTGGGGCTCTCGGGCCACGGCGTCATTGCTGAAGGAGCGATCGCGGATCTGACCATCCTCGACCGCAATCTGCGCGTGGTGCGCACCTTCGTCGGCGGTGTCGAAGCCTTTGTAGAGGGCGGTCTTTAGACCGCCCTGCAGGCGGACCTGAAGGTCCGCCTCTACATCCGGCGTTATCCTTCCGACGTGCTCGCGCGAGTCGCGATCGTCGGGGCTCTGATGGCCGGCGCGGTGGCATACGTGCTCTACGCGACGCGATCGATACCGGAATCGATCGAAGCGGCACTCTGGTTCGAGGAGGTCACCTTCAGCTCCAGCCGGCTCGGTGAGCCGCTCACGCCGGCCGAGGTCGCGACGATCGAGGACGTGGCGCGGAGCGAGGTGCTCGAGGCGTTTCGCGGGCTTCGGCTCACCCTGACCCAGCGTCACGACGCTCCCTACTCGCTGCGCGTAAGGCAGGAGGTGCTCGACCTCCGCTTCAAACGCGAGGTCGGAGTGGCGGGGCAGTCGCGCGGCATCGCCGGATTCGGCGGCTCCGGCAGCGTCAGTTTCAACTTTCTCGCCAACGGCGCGATGGCGTGGGCGCCCGACGACGCCAGCCGCCCGGAGCTGGTGGCGGCGATCGGGCGGGGCATCGGCCGCACGGCCGTGCACGAGTTCACGCATCAAATCCTGCCGACCGCGCCGATCCACAGCAGCCGCGACGGCGAAAGCTACGAGTTCGCGTCGGCGGCGCGCCACGCGCAGTACTACGGGCCCATTCACTGGGACTTCGCGCGGCCGCTGCTGGAACAGCGGCTCGGTTCGAGTATGCTCTCGGCTCGAACAGCTCGGTAAGGCCACCTCAAACCGCACCAGCGTCGTCAGGAGGCACAGATGGTCGTGAAGCGCGTGGGTCCGCTCTCGGTGGCCAAGAACGCCGCCGTCCTCTACGCAATCCTTGGCTTGATTGTGGGCGGGCTCTTCTCGCTCGCCGCGATGGCCGGCGCGTTTGGTGCCGCCGGCTCCGACAATGGCGGCGCGGCGGCGGCCATTGCCGGGGTCATGGGCGTGGGCGCCATCATCGTGGCGCCGATCATGTACGCATGCTTCGGTTTCATCGGCGCGCTCATCGGTGCGGCGCTCTACAACGTCGTGGCCGGGATCGTGGGTGGCATCGAGCTGGACGTCGAGTAGATCTGAGTCACGGGCCGCCTGAAGGCGGCCCCCACGTACTCAGCGATCCCGTCCTCAGCGCTTGCTGAAGGTGGCGCTCCATGTGGGCGCCGCGCGCTTGATCAGCTCCACCATCGGCGGCGGCAGGTCGTCCTCGCCCGTGAGCTGCCGGATCTCCAGCACGTCGTCGAAGCCGAGGCCGCTCGGGCAGCGCATCGCCCACCCGATCGCCTCATCCAGCGACGCCACGTCGATCACGTAGAATCCGCCCACCAGTTCCTTCGACTCCGCGAACGGGCCGTCCACCACGGTGCGCCGGCCGCGCTTCACTTCCACGCGGGCGCTCTTGCCGGCAGGGTTGAGCCCTTCGGACGCCACCAGGACGCAGGCCTGGTGCATCTCCTCGTTGAACGCCATATACGCGGTGAACAGCTTCTCGTCGAACGGTGCCTCCGGGTCTGCGGCAGCGGTGTCGGGTCCAGGGTGGGCGGTGATGATGAACCTCATACGAACGATCTCCTTTGAATGGCCGTCTATCTTCGCGTCGAACCGCCAGGACCGGGATCGACCGGCGCCGCCACCCGGGCGCGAAAAATTGTGAGTACCCCGATTTGGGTATGCCAGCCGAGCTGGGTTCAATGCAACGTGGTGGGGCTGGCCGGATTGGTTGACGGGGCCTCGATGCCGGTTCAGAATCCGTCGCCCCCTCCGGCAGCGTCATGACCTTGCGCCACGTTCGCGCTGCGCTTCTCCTCTCTCTCTTCGCCTGGCCCCTCACGGTCAGCGCCGATACCGGCGGAGGTCTGTCCGGCTACTCGGTCACGACGTGGACGGAGAAGGAAGGGCTGCCCGCCGGACGCATCCGTGCGATGGCGCAGAGCGGCGAAGGGTATCTGTGGCTCGGCCTCGAGACCGGCCTCGTCCGCTTCGACGGCCTTCGCTTCGCGCGCTGGGATGCGGAACACCTGCCGGCGTCGGTGTGGTCGCTGCTCAACGCTCGCGACGGGAGCCTCTGGATCGGCCTCTCGAGCGCCACGCCGATTGCGCGCCTGCGCAACGGGCGCACGACACTCTTCGGTGCGTCCGACGGGCTGCCCAACACGCTCGCCGCATCGTTCTACGAGGATCAGAACGGCGTCATCTGGGCCGGCACGCTCTCCGGTCTCTTCCGCTTCGACGGCCGGCGTTGGGAACACCTGGATGTCGGCGATCCCGCGTCGCCGTCGGTGATCGGCATCTACGAAGACGGTGAGGGCCGCCTGCTCGCCGCGACGCCGATGGGCGTGTATCGCCGCCCGGCGCCCGGCGCTCCATTCGAGCTCGTGGCCCATGTGGAGGTGGCAAGCAACCTCCATTTCAGCTTCACGCGCGATCGTGCCGGCGTGGTGTGGGTGAGCGACTTCCACGACGGCTTCCACCGCCTCGATCAGGGGCGTATGCCGCTGGGCGCCGCATCGCTCCGTGGCTGGGGCGTGCAGCTGCTTCACGATCGCCGCGGCGCGCTGTGGGTGGCCACGCAGGGGCAGGGGCTCTGGCGCGTGCCGGCAAGTCCGGAGGCTGGTGCGCCGTCGGTGGCGGTCGCCACGATGCGAGACGGATTGGCCAGCGAAGCCGTGCAGGCGCTGCTCGAAGACCGGGAAGGCAACATCTGGCTCGGCACGCCCGGCGGGCTGCAGCGGCTGTCGCCGCACCGCGTGACGCCGCGCCGCGACATGGGCGTGGCGCGCGCGCTCGAAGCCACACCCGATGGATCGATGTGGGTCGGTACGTCGTCGGGCCTCAAGCGAGTCTCCGGCGCCGAAAGCCGCGTGTTCACCGAGGCCGACGGCCTGCCGGGCAACGTCGTGCTGGCGCTGCACGCCGGCCCGCACGGCGAGCTCTGGATCGCCACTGAACTCGGCATCTCGATCTTCCAGAACGGACGGTTCTCACGGCTGCCGCTGCCCAAGGACGCCAACCTGCCGCGCATCTTCGCCATCGCGCCCGCCGGCGAGGACGTGTGGCTGCGCGACTTCTTCTTCCGGCTGCACCATTGGCGCAACGGCCAGCTGCTGCCGGTCGACGACCTGCCCGAGCCGTTCCGCACCAACGTGAGGTCGGTGCACACCGATCACATCGGGCAGGTGTGGTTCGGTGCCGGCGACGGCCAGGTGGCCGTGCGCGATCTGAAGGGGAATCTCACCGTGCGGCAGCTGCCGATCGGCGGTGCCGTACGACTGTACGAGGATGGCGAAGGCGTCGTGTGGGTGGGCGGCGACGACGGCATGAGCCGCCTGCAGGGCAACGACGTGCTGAGCCTCACCCGCGCGCAGGGCTTTCCCGGCAGCGTGAAGAGCATCGTCGAAGACAAGACCGGCCAGTTCTGGATCGGCATCGGCACCGGCATCGTTCGTCTCGAGAAAGCGCGGTTCCTCGAGGCTGCGCGCAGCGGCGACATCCGCAAGCTCCAGTACCGCTTCTTCAACGCGTCCGACGGTGTGGCGGGCATTCCGATTGCCGAAGGCACCTGCACCGGCGTACGCGGGGCGGACGGACGCATCTGGTTCGTCACGAGCGGCGGGCTCACCATCGTCGATCCCGATCACGTGGGCGCGCCGCCGGTGATGCCGCCGGTGCGCATCGAGTCGGTGACGGCCGACGCGCAGAAATACGACGAGCAGTCGGGGCTTTTCGCGCCGTCGCAGACCTCGCACCTGCACATCGCGTTCACGGCGCTGACGCTCACCGATCCCACGCGCATCCGCTTTCGCTACCGGCTCGACGGATTCGACCACGACTGGATCGATCCGGGGAGCAACCGCGAAGCGGTCTACACCAATCTGCCGCCGCAGCAATACCGGTTCGTGGTCGAGGCCACGAACGGCGACGGCGTGTGGACACCCGGGGCGACGTGGAACTTCGGCGTCGAGCCGATGTTCTACCAGACGCGCTGGTTTGTCCTGCTGATGACCGCGATGGCGGGGCTGATGGTGGCGGCGGTGTGGCGGTTGCGGGTGCGGAGCGTCCGGCGCCAGTTCGCGCTCGTGCTCGCGGAACGCATCCGCATGAGCCGAGCCATCCACGACACGCTGCTGCAGGGGCTCGCCGGCCTGGCGCTCCAGGTAGACGACCTTTCGCATACGCTGGAGGACGCCGATCGTGAGTCGGCGCGCCACCGCGTGGTGAAGATGCGCCGGATGGTGGAGGAATACATCCGCGAGGCGCGGCAGTCGATCTTCGATCTGCGTTCGCCGCGGCTGGCGCACTCGGATCTGCCAAACGCCCTGCGGCAGGCGGGGCAGCGCGCCATCGGCGAGCGGCCCGTCACGCTCGACTTCACGGTGACCGGCACGCCGCACCGCTGCGCCCCGGTGGTCGAAGAGCAGCTGCTGCTGATCGGTCAGGAGGCGGTGAACAACGCCGTCCAGCACGGGCGCGCGACGCGTGTGGGGATGGAGATTGCCTACGACGAAAGCCACACGCGACTGCGCGTGAGCGACGACGGCTGCGGATTCGATCCCGGCAGCTTCGCGGAGGCCAACGGGCACTATGGGCTGATCAGCATGCGCGAGCGCGCCGAGCAGGTGAAGGGGCGCGTGCGGATCGATTCGGCGCCGGGACGGGGAACGCTGGTGGAAGCGGTCGTACCAACGGTGTGAGAGGGAGCATGGATCAAATCATGGCGGAATCGGGCCAGCGCATTCGGGTCTTCTGTGTCGACGATCATCGCGTGATGCTGGAGGGGCTCGCACTCCTCATCGGCCGGCAGGCCGACATGGAGGTGGTGGGATCGGCCACCAACGGAGAACAGGCCATCGACCTGGTGGCGCGGATGAAACCGGACGTCACGCTGATGGACCTGCAGCTGCCTGGCGTCAGCGGTCTCGACGCGATCCGGAAGATCCGGCAGAGCGATCCGCACGCGCGAATCGTGGTGCTGACGATGTATCAGGGCGACGAGGACATCTACCGCGCGCTCGAGGCCGGCGCCGCCACCTATCTGCTGAAGGACGCGCTCTCGGAAGATCTCGTGCGCGTGATTCGCGAGGTGCACTCCGGCGGCAAGCCGCTCGGTCGGGACGTCGAGGCGGCGCTCGCCGGACGCCTGAAGCAGCCGCCGCTCACGCCACGCGAGGTCGAGGTGGTGCGGCTCATCGCCGAGGGGATGCGCAACAAGGAGATCGCGGTGACGCTCGGCATCAGCGAGCAGACCGCCAAGGTCCACGTGAAGAACATCCTCGCCAAGCTCGGTGTGAGCGACCGCGCGGCGGTGATTCCCGTGGCGCTCCGCCGCGGCATCATCCACCTGCAGTAGCCGGAACGTG
>Ga0163163_10002515_pt1 | contig 15521 bp, 18 predicted proteins | sample S65metaG_FD_119766 | JGI IMG/M metagenome (GOLD analysis project Ga0163163, IMG submission 119766) | Switchgrass rhizosphere microbial communities from Kellogg Biological Station, Michigan, USA - S6-5 metaG | ecosystem: Host-associated > Plants > Roots > Rhizosphere > Soil | place: USA... | reverse complement strand
CGATCAGGCAGGCGACCAGCAGGAACGCGGCAAGGTGCGGCATATTTCAGTTCTACCTGAAGCGCCATCCGCCGCCGTACCGGTTATTGCCCGGTGGCCACCCCAGTGCTCAGGCGGACTCAGTACTCAGCCGAAAGATCAGGTGACCGTCATGCCCGGCGGTATCCATCACACCGTGGTGATCGTCCGTGACCTCGACGCCAGCTTGCGTTTCTACTGCGACGGCCTCGGCCTCGACCTGCTAGCGGACCGGCAGGTCGAGGGCGACTGGCCGGGGTTGTTCGGTGCCGCCACCCGGCAGCTGCGCGCGGTGTTCCTGGGCGACCCAGGGGTTCCGGACGACCAGGCCGGCGTGCTGGAACTGAACGTGCTGGACGGCGTTGCGCCGGGACCGCCGCCGGGGCCGCCGCAGACCGGGTTCTTCATGATCTCGTTCTTTGCCGACGTCGAGGCCACGCTGAGCCGGCTGGCCGCGCTCGGACTAGGCGGAACGCCGCGGCACATCACCCAGCCGACGCCCAGCGGACCGCTGACCATCGCCACCGTCCGCGACCCGGACGGCGTGCTCGTCCTGCTGACCCCGGGATCGATCACCCGCCGGGGCTGACGCCGGGTGCTAGCTGGCCGGCCGGGCCGCCGTTGCTGGCGGGGCGGGAGCCGGCCGGGCGGGGGCTGGCCTGGTGGCGCAGTCGTGGCAGGTTCCGAAGATCTCGACCGTGTGGGTGACGTCGACGAAGCCGTGTGCACCGGCGGTCGCCTCGGCCCAGCGCTCGACGTCCGCGCCGGACACCTCCACCGCCGTGCCGCAGGACCGGCAGACCAGGTGGTGATGGTGCTCGCCGCTGCCGCAGGCCCGGTAGACCTGCTGGCCGTCGGCGGTCAGCACGTCGGCCTCGGCCGCCCCGGCCATCGCGGCCAGCGCCCGGTACACCGTGGTCAGGCCGATCCGGTTGCCCGCCGCGCGCAGCCGGGCGTGCAGGTCCTGGGCGCTGACGAAGGTGCCGGCGGAGGCGAGGGCCTGGCGGACGGCGTCGCGTCGGGCGGTCATCGCGGCTCAGCTCCCTGGGGGGCGGGTCCGGCCATAGGTCCATTGTGCCTGGCCCGCGCGGGCCCGCCGGGGGCCGAGCGGGACGCCTGGGCCGACCGGGACGCCTGGGCCGGCCCGCGCCGCGGCAGGGCCGGCGCAGAGAGGCCGGCCCGCGCCCCAGCTGCCGTAACCCTGAAATCTGCGGCCGACGACGCCAGGTGGCTGCGCTTTCCCCGGCGGGCCCGGCGGCCGCGGCGGATCCGGTAGCCGCCGTAGGCGGCCAGATAGGCAGCGGTGGCCACGGCGATGATGGCGAAGCTCGGCGGCAGGGACGGGGCGGCGTAGGCCAGGGCCAGGCCGGCCCAGATCTCGGCCACGCCCAGGCCGGCGGAGATGACCAGGCCCAGGTACGGCCGCGCGGTCAGCAGCAGCGCGGTCGCGGCCGGCGCGGCCAGCAGGCCGAGCAGCAGCAGCGCCCCGACCGCCTGGGTGGCCTCGGCGGCGGCCGCGCCGACCAGCGCCAGGAAGCCGACGCCCAGGAGGCGGACCGGGACCCCGCGGGCCGCGGCGACCGATTCGTCGACGCTGGCGAACAGCAGCGGCCGGGCGATCGCCGCCATCGCCACGATGATCCCGCCGCCGACGGCCGCGGCGACCACCGCGTCCCGGGCCGAGAGGCCGAAGATGGAGCCGAAGAGAACGCTGGTCCCGGCGGTGCCGTTGCTGCTGCTGCGGGCGGTGGTGAAGAGGGTGAGGAAGAACACCCCGAGGCCGAGGATCCAGGCGAAGACGTTGCCGATGACGACGTCGTCGGCCCGGCCGCGGCGGCCGAGCAGGCCGATGCCGGCCGCCACGCCGATCGTGGCGGCGAACAGGCCGAGGCGAAGGTCGATCCCGGCCACCAGGGCCGCCAGTGCGCCGGTGAACGCTACGTGGCTGAGCGCGTCGCCGGTGAACACCTGGGCCCGCAGGACCAGGAAGTACCCGGCCACGCCGCAGGCCGCCGCGATCAGCGTCCCGGCCAGGAACGCGTGCTGCAGGAACGGGTGGGCGAGGATGCTCATGCGGGCGCCCCGGCTAGGAAAGTGGGACGGCGGGCCCGGCGGAGCAGGACCGGGGCGGCCTGCGCGGCCAGGTACACGGCGAACGCGAAGCTCGTCACCCAGAACCCGATCGGGTACGGCGAGTAGAACGCGGCGGTCAGGCCCGCCCAGGTCACCAGGAACCCGATGACCACCGTCAGCAGCAGGCTCACGGCCGGGCGGGCGGTGAGCCGCTGCGCCGCCGCGGCGGGCATGACCAGGAGCGCGAAGACCAGCAGCGCGCCGGTGATCTGGGCGGTTTCCGCGACCGCCGCGCCCAGCAGGACCAGGAACGCAACCGACAGGGCCCGGGCCGGGACGCCGCGGGCGGCGGCCACGTCCGGGTCGACGGAGGCAAACAACAGGGGCCGGCCGATGGCGGCCAGGATCGCCAGGACGGCTGCGGCGGTGGCGGCCAGGAGCGCTACCTGACTGCTGGTGATGCCCAGGAAGCTGCCGAACAGCAGGGCCGTCGTGCCGTTCAGGAACCCGTGGTACAGCGCGACGAACAGCAGCCCGCAGGCCAGCGTGAAAGCCTGGACGATGCCGGTCAGCGCGGACTCGCTGACCCGGCTGCTGCCCGGCCCGGCGGCGCGGCCGCGGGTCGCCAGCGCGATGACGGCCGCCGCCGCGGTGCAGAAGGCGAAGTAGCCGTAGCTGGCCGCGATCCCGATCAGCGTGGCCCCGGCGGCCCCGGGAAAGGCCGACAGGGCCAGGGTGTGGCCGGCGAAGGTCTGCCGCCGCAGCACCATGAACCAGCCCATCACGCCGGCCACGACGGCCACGACAGCACCGGCCCGGAAGGCGTTCACCATGAAGGGGTACGCCCACATGGTGCGGATGTCGTCCACGATGTTCCACGAGAACGCGGGGTTGATCACGGGGCGCCGCCGTCGTGGTGGTCGTGGCTGGCGTGCCGGTCACTGTGCACGGCGGGCGGCTCGGGCTGGCCGACGACGACCAGGCGGCCGTCCGAGGCGGTCAGGACCTCGACCGGGGTCTGGTACAGCCGCGTCAGGGTCTGGCTGGTGATGACCTCGGCGGGGGTCCCGCAGGCGGCGCCGCCGGCCGCTATGTACACGACCCGGTTGAGGTGGGACAGGATCGGGTTCACGTCGTGCGCGACCATGACGATGGTCACGCCCTGCTCACGGCAGATGCGGCTGATCAGGGCCGCGGCGGTGGCCTGGCTGGGGAGGTCGAGGCTGTCCAGGGGCTCGTCGAGGAGCAGCAGCTCAGGACGGCGGATCAGGGCCTGGGCGAGCAGGAGGCGCTGCTGCTCGCCGCCGGAGCACTCGCCGACCGGGCGGCCGGCGTAGCTGGCGGCGCCGACCAGGTCGATGACGTCGCTGACCCGCTGGGCGGCCGCGCGGCTGCGCGGGCCGAACGGGAGGGGGAGGCCCCAGCGGTCGCCGTCCAGGCCCAGCCGGACGACGTCGGTGCCGCGGATCCGGGCCGAGGCGTCGAAGCTGCGGCGCTGCGGGAGGTAGCCGATCTGGTGGCTGGCGCGGCCCGGCTGCTGGCCGAGAACGCGGACCTGGCCGGCGGCGGTGGGGAGCAGGCCGAGGAGGACCTTGAGGAGGGTGGACTTGCCGACGCCGTTGGGGCCGAGCACGGCGACGAACTCACCGCGGCCGACGGTGAGGTCGACGCCGCTCCACAGGACGCTGCCGCCGACCCGGACCGCCGCGCCGCGGAGTTCCAGCACGGGGCCCGGGTCTGCGGGCGGGGCCGGCGCGGTCTGGCCTGCCGGCGCGGTCTGGTCGCGGGCGGGCTGGGTGCTCGTGAACGGGTTCAAAGCGGTGTCCTTGTACTGCATCCTGGGCGTTTCCTGTTACCGGCCGGTGGCCTGGTGCAGGGCAGATTCCAGCCGCTCAAGCTGGCTGACCTGCCACTGCTCGAAGGTCAGGTTCGCCGGGGTCAGCGTCTCGGTCACCGTGGTCACCGGGATGTGCCGGGCCCTGGCCTCCCGCACCTGGGCGGTCACGTCAGGGGTGGCGTTCTGGCTGTTGTAAATGTAGATCTTGATTTCCTTGTTCCTGATCTGCGCGTCGATCGTGGCCTTGTCCTGCGCGGTCGGCTCGCCGCCCTCGCTGATCGCCCGCAGGAACGAGTACGGGGTGAGCATCTTCAGGCCGAGCGTGGCGGCGAGCGGGGACACGATGGATTCCGACGCGCCGACCGGGGTGCCGGCGTACCGGGCGCGGATCTGCGCGATCAGGCGGTTGTACGGGGCCAGGGCAACGGTCTCGAATCGGTGCTGCTGGCGGGTGAAGTAGGCGGCGTCGGCCGGGTCGAGGCGCTTGTAGTCCGCGGTGATGGCTTCGGCCACCTGCCGGACGTGCGCGGCGGAGTACCACTGATGCGGGTTGTCCCCGTCCTTCAGGCCGAGCAGGTCGCCGACGTTCAGCGTCTGGCGGCCGTCGACCGGGTTGGCGGCGAGCACTTTCGAGGCCCACGGGTCGTAGCCGATGCCGTTGACCACGACGAGCTTCGCCATCGAGATGGTCCGCGCGTCGGACGCGGTGGGCTCATAGTCGTGCGGATCGGTGTTCGGGTTGCTGATGATGCTGGCCTCGGTGACCTTGCTGCCGCCGAGCTGCTTGGCGATGCTGCCCCAGAAGTTCTCCGCGGCCACCACGATGATCTTGCCGCCCGGGCTGCCGGCGCCGGCCTGCGAGCCTGCGGTAGCTGTCGAGCACCCGGCCGCCAGCGCCGCGGCGGCAACGGCGGCCAGGACTGCTGTCAGCCTCATCCCGATCTCTCTCACCCAGTCTCCCGACCGCGCCGCCGCGCGAAATGATACCGATCATCGTTTTCGTTGAGCGGCCCCCAGAGTAGCCGAAAACCGTGTAAATGAAAACCGTTTCCATTGTCTACAGCGCCCGGACAGGACGAGGCGTACGCGAGTGCGAGATGGTGAGAGAGAGCCGGCCCGCTGGAGCAGTGCGACCTTGGAGGAGAGATGGCCGAGCCCGCGATACCGGGCCACGCTGACGTCATCGTTGTCCGGCGCCGCCCGGGCCCGGCCCTGGCCCCGGGCGACCTGGTTCCCGAGCGCCGCCCCCTGCGCGAGCCCAGCCCCGGTGAGGTGATCGTCCGCAACATCGTCACCAGCGTCGACCCGTACCAGCTGCGGATGCTGCGCGGCTCGGCCGAGGTAACCCCGGTGGCCATCGGCGACCCGGTCCCGGCCAACAGCGTTGGCGTCGTCATCCAGTCGAACGACCCAGCCGTCCCGGTGGGCAGCCAGGTCGCCACCTACACCGGCTGGCAGTCCCACGCCACGACAACCGTCGCGCCGGACGAGGTCGCGGACCGGGCCCTGGGCGCTCCCCTGGACTGGATCAGCGTGCTGAGCACCACCGGGATTACCGCGTACATCGGCATCAACGACGTCGGTCACGTGCAAGCCGGGCAGACGGTGCTGGTCAGCGCGGCGACCGGCGCCGTCGGCGGGGTCGCCGTCCAGCTGGCGAAGGCGGCCGGCGCACGGGTGATCGCCATCGCGGGCGGCCAGGACCGGGTCGCCCACGCCACGACGGTGCTCGGTGCCGACGCCGCGGTCGACTACCGTGACGCCAGCTTCGGGCCGCGGCTGGCCGAGACCGCGGCGGCGGCCGGCGGCGTGGACGTGTTCTACGACAACGTCGGCGGCAGCCAGCTCACCCGGGCGCTCGAGGTCATGAACAACTACGGCACGGTCGTGCTGTGCGGGACCGTGAGCAGCTACGCCGACCCGGACGCCCCCGGCGCGGGCGCCGACCTGCACAACGCCGTGTTCAAGCGGATCACCCTGCGCGGCTACATCGTCAGTGACTTCTACCCCACGCGCCTGCAGACCGCCCGCGCCGACCTGTCCGCGCTGCTGCACGACGGCCGCCTCAAGGCCGTGGTCAGCGAGTTCGACGGCCTCGACCGGGCCCCCGAGGCGCTGGCCTCGGTCTTCGAGCGCGGCTCACCGCACATCGGCCGCCGGGTGGTCCGCATCGCCCCGGACTAGCCAGTACGGAGCAGGCCACTGGCCGGCTCCGGCTCGCCGACGCTGGTCGCCGACGTCGCCCGGCGCACGAACTCACGGCCGGGCGGCCACATCGCGACGTGCTGATCGCCGCTGCCGGAAGGGTCGTACGCGACGTAAGTCACCTGCTCGATATCGACCGCGAACAGGTGAAACCGGCCAGGCACCGGCTCCCATCCCAGGCTGGCGGCCACCGCCGCGGCGTACCGGCGCTGCACCGCCGGGTCCGGCTCGTCCCGGGCCGCACCGCGCAGCTTGACCTCGCCCTCGGCGCCGTCCCGGCTGGTGATCACGCTGTGCACGAGGATCCGCGGATCGCGCAGCAGATCCCTGGCCTTCGTCGACTGCCACATCATGGACAGCCACAGATCGCCGTCCAGCACGAACGGCTCGACCGGGCTGAGCCGCGGCGTGCCGTCGCGCCGGATGGTGGCCACGAGCACCACCCCCGGTCCGATCAGCCGCTCCCGCGCCAGCGCCGCCAGCCGTGGCTGGCCCTTCGTCAGTTCCGACCAGTGCATGGCTCCTCCCGGCAACCGGTCAACCAGGGCCACCTCCCGGCCTACCACCGCCCTCCGACAGCCGGCCGCAAGCTTCCGGCCAAGCGAAAGCTAAGCTCGCCAGGTGAAGTTCGCGATCGACGTTGCGCCGTTTGACGAGCTTGCCGACCCGCGGCTGCTGGCCGAGCTGGCCGCTACCGCGGAGGAGCGGGGCTGGGACGGCTTCTTCGTCTGGGACCACATCGTGTACCGCGCCCCGGTCCAGGCCGTCCTCGACCCGTGGGTCGCCCTGGCCGCGATCGCCTGCGCCACCAGCCGCGTCAGGATCGGGACCATGATCACCCCGCTGTCCCGCCGCCGGGTGCACAAGCTGGCACGGGAGACCGTCACCCTGGACCAGCTCAGCGCGGGCCGGCTCACCCTCGGCGTGGGCATCGGCAGCGCCCGCAACAACGAGCTCGAGCCGTTCGGCGAGGTCGCCGGCCCGCGCGAACGGGCCGTCCTGCTAGACGAGGGCCTCGAAAAGCTCACCCGGTACTGGTCCGGCGACTTCCAGCCGGTCCCGGTGCAGCAGCCCCGGATCCCCATCTGGGTCGCCGCCGAGTGGCCGCACCGGCGCCCGGTGCGCCGCGCCGCCAGATGGGACGGCCTGTTCCCGACCCGGGTCCCCAGCCCGGCCGACTACGCCGAGCTCCTCGCCGAGATCCGCGCCGACCGGGCCGGCCCGGCCAGCGAGCCCTTCGACATGGTCGTGGGCCTCGAACCGGGCGAGGACCCGAAGCCGTGGGCCGAGGCCGGCGCCACCTGGATGCTCACCAACTGCACCTACACGCCCGCCCTGGCCCAGGTCCGCGAGGTCATCGAGGCCGGCCCGCCCCGCTAGCGCCTACCCGTCCGACCGGGCGTAGTTGCTGGCCCCGCACCAGTCCACCACGACCACAGGCTCGTCCCCGACCACCCACGCGTCGTGCCCCGACGGCAGCGCGGTCACCTCGCCCGGTCGCGCGTCGAACTCGGCGCCGTCACCCATCACCACGTGCAGGGTCCCGCTCACGTGGTACTGGAAGTGCGGCGCCTCGCACAGGTCGGTGCCGGCTACCGGCTTGACGTGCTCGGACCACCGCCACCCGGGCTGCAGCGTGAGCAGCCCGATGTCGGCGCCGCCGATGCTGAGCAGGCGCATCGCGCCGAGCGGGAAGTCACGGGTCTCATCGGGCTGATCGAAGCTCTTCTGCTCGGCCTTTGCAGTCATGGTGTCCTCCGGGTAAAGCGCCCCGGGCCGGTCCCGGGTTCTGCCCAAAACCCTGCCGCCCCTGGTTTGCAGCCAGCTTGCAGCCGCCGATCCGGGCTGGGGTCCGCAGCTCGCTCCCGCCGGTACCGGCTAGGGCCTTCTTGCCGCTGTACGGGATCTGCCGTGCGGGCGCCGCCTCTCAGAAGTGATCGGCTGACCTGGCGGGACATCCCGCGGCCCGGTTGGATGGGCACCATGAAGTCGCTGGCCGTCCGGGTTCTCGGCGACTTTGGCGTGGACGGGCTGGTCCCGCACGCCCTGGGCAGCCGCAAGGCCCGCCAGGCGCTGCACCTGCTGGCCCTCGGCCAGGGCGCCGTCGTCAGAACCGGCGTGCTGACCGACGCGCTGTGGGCCGGCACTCTCCCGGCCCGCCCGGAGGACCAGCTGTCGGTGCTGGTCAGCCGCCTCCGCTCAGTCCTCGGCGGCCGGGAACGGATCGCTCACCAGGACGGCGGCTACCGGCTGCACTACGACTGGCTGGACGCGGCCGAGCTGGCCAGCCTGATCGACGAGGTGACCGCCCGCCGCGAGGCCGGCCACGTGGCCGGCGCGGCGGCCGCCGCCCGGGTCGCGCTCTCCCTGGTCCGCGGCCCCGGCCCGGCCACCGCCGCGCCCGGCGAGTGGGCCGCACAGCGCCAGGCCGAGCTGACCAGGCTGGCCGGCCGGGCCCGCCGGGTCGCCGCCCAGCTGCTGCTGGAGGCCGGCGACTGGGCGACCGCGGCTGACGCCGCAACCACGGCCCTGGACCAGGACCCGTACGACGAATCCGCGCTGCGCCTGCTGCTGCGGGCTTACGCCGCGGGCGGCCAGCTGGCCGCGGCACTGGCGGCGTACGCCAGGGCAAGGGAACGGCTGGCCGACGAGCTGGGCACGGACCCGGCCCCGGAGACCGTCGCGCTGCACACCGCGATCCTGCGCGGCGAGCGGCCCGCGGCCGGCCCCGCGGCCGCCGGCCCCGCGCCCGCCGCCACCCACCCGGGCGGCCAGCCCCGCATCGTCGGCCGCGACGACGAGCTCGGCTACCTCGACACGATCGCCGGCCGGGCCCGCGGCGGCCGCACCGAAATCGTGATCGTCGAGGGCGAGGCCGGCATCGGCAAGACCACCCTGCTGCGCTCCTGGACCGCCCGGCGGGCCGCGGCCGGGGACACGATCCTGCTCGCCCCCTGCGGCCCGCTGGACCGGTCGATGCCGCTGGACGCCCTGCTCACCGCGCTGGCCGCCCTGCTCCGCCGCAGCGGCCAGGAAACCGCCGCGACCCTCCTGGGCGCGGACGCCCCGGTCCTGGCCCCGCTGCTCGGCACCGCGGCCGGCCCCGGACAGCCCAGCCCGCCCGGACAGCCCAGCCAGCTCACCGGCCTGGCCGACAGCATGCTCGGCCCGGCCGTCCTCTACGCCGCGCTGACCCGGGTGCTCCGCCGCCTGACCGAAGCCGGGACCGGAGCCGGCGCCGGCTCCCTGATCGCGGTCATCGACGACGCCCACCTGGCCGGCCCCGCCCTGGCCGACCTGCTCCGCTTCGCGGCCCGCCAGGACCTCAGCCTGGCCGTGGTCGCCGCGGTACGCACCGGCGAGGGCGTCCCGCTGCCCAGCACCGCCCGCGTCCAGCTGAGCGCGCTCACCCGCGCCGCGGTCGAGGAGCTCGTCGGGCCCGGCCGGGCCGTCCGGCTGTACGACCGGTCCCGCGGCCATCCGCTGTTCCTCACCGAACTGGCCCGCCACGCGGCCGCGGCCGAGCTGCCGGCCTCGCTGGTCGAGTCGGTCTCGGCCCGCTGCGACGAGCTGGGCCCGGCCGGGTCGCTGCTGCGCACCGCCGCGGTGATCGGCCCGGAGCTGGACGTGGACCTGCTCGCCGCGCTGACCGGCCGCGGTGTGGTCGACGTGCTGGACGACGCGGCCCAGGCCGCGGACCGGCAGTTCCTGGCCGAGGACGGCGGCGTGTTCCGGTTCCGGCACGAGCTGGTCCGCGAGGCGCTGGCGGCCAGCGCGAGCGCCGGGCGGGCCGCGCTGCTGCACCGGCAGGCCGGCCGCGTGCTGGCCCGCAGGCCCGGCGCGGACCCGGCCACCGTGGCCGGGCACGCGCGGCTGGGCGGGGACGTCGCGCTGGCCAGCGCGGCGCTGTGCGACGCCGCCGGCCGGGCCGCCGAGCGGTTCGACCACGCCGCCGCGGAGGCCCTGCTCGACGACGCCGTGCGGCTGGACCCGCAACCCAGGGTCTGGCTCGCCCGGGCCCGGGTCCGGATCCGCCGCGGTGACTACGACGCCGCCCTGCGCGACGTCGACCGCGCCGCCACGGCCACGGCCGCGGCGGCAAGCACCACAGAACCAGAAGAGCTTTCCGGGATCGCGGCGGGCGCGGCGCCGGCCACCGCAGGTGCGGCCGCGCTGGAGGTCGGCGCCTGGGCCTCGTACTTCGGCCGCCGGTTCACCCAGGCGGCCCAGTTCGCGGCCGACGGCGCGCTGGCCGCCAGCGACGTCCCGACCCGGGCCCGGTGCCTGGCGGTCGGCGGCCGGATCCGGCACGCGGCCGGTGACCTGGCCGCCGCGGAAACCCTGCTGGGCGAGGCGCTGACGCTCGCCGCGGGCGCCGACCGGGTGACCGCGGCGGCCTGGCTCGGCGTGCTCCGCGCCCACCAGAGCCGGGTGCCCGAGGCGCTGGAGCTGCTGCGCCCGGCAGCCAGGGGCCAGATCGGGGTGGAGCACACCTCGGCGACCCTGCACGCGCTGCTGTTCCTCGGCCTTGCGCACGCGGCGGCCGGCCGGCCGCAGCAGGCCCTGGACGCCTTTGCCCGGCACACCGCGGAGGTGGAGCGCCGTCAGGTGCCGCGGTTCGCGGGGCGCGGGGTGAACCTCACCGGCTGGGTACTGCGCAGCCTGGGTGCCCGGGCGCAGGCGGCCGACCTGCACGCGGAGGCCCTGGAGATCGGCCGCGGGCACGGCACCGCGGAGGTCACCATCGCCGCGCTCGAGGATCACGCCGAGCAGTGCGTGGAGAACGGCGACCCGGACGGCGCCGCCGCCTGGCTGGCGCAGGCCAGCGACCTGCTGCACGGTGACCTGGTGTTCGGCTGGCGGCTGGACCTGAAGCTGCGGCTGCTGACCGCGCGGCTGGCGCTGCTGTGCGGCGAGCCGGACCGGGCCGCCGGGCAGGCCCGCGAGCTCGAGCGCCGGGCCCAGGACCTGGCGATCCCCCGCTACGTCAGCGTGGCCCGGCTGCTGCGGCACCGCGCGGACCACCGCCTCGGTCAGCCGGCCAGCCGCGAGCAGGTGGCCGCCGACCTGGACCTGCTGGATTCGTCCGTGGCCATCGAGGCCTGGTGGTGGACCGGGGAGCTGGCCGCCGACTACGGCGTGCCGGCCTGGCTGGACCGCGCGGCCGGACACATCGCCGGGCTGGCCCGGCACGCCGGGAGCTACGCCGCCGGCCTGCAGGACGCGGCGGCCCGGCGGATGCAGTCCTGGCAGTCGCTCATCGACCGGCACCCGGCCCGCTGAGCACCGGCACCGGCCGGCACCGGCACTGACACGCCGCGGGCCGCCGCGACCTGGCAGGCCGATCGAAGTCCGGGTGTCACACCAGCAGCGCGGCCGCCCGCACGGCCTGGGTTTCCCACCAGCGCAGCTCGTCGTCGTACCCGCTGAGGGCCTTCTCCCAGCCGAACTGGACCACCGCGCCGAGCAGGCACAGCGCCAGCTGGCGGCCGAACCACCCGCCGGTGCTGACGCCGCACTCCTCCAGCGCGGCGCGGTAGGCCTCGATCGAGGCCTCCTTGCTCTGCGGCAGGCGCCGGCAGTTGATCGCCAGATACCAGGCCAGGTCGCTGAGCGGCGCGCCGAGCCCGGGCTGCTCCCAGTCCAGCAGCACGGTCCGGCCCTGGTCGTCGGTGCCGAGGTTGTCCAGCTTCCAGTTGCTGTGCACCAGCGTCTGCGGGGTGCCCGCCAGCGCGGCGACCAGCGGGCCCGGGTCACGCGCCAGCGGGAGCACGACCCGGGCCGCGGCCGGCGCCACCGCGGCGAGCCGCGGCCAGCCCTCGACGACCAGCCGCGGTATCAGGTGCAGCGAGCCGAGGGTGGCCTCCGCCTCGGCCATCCACGGTGACAGCTCCAGGTACCGGTGGGTGACCGGGACGACGTCGAGTTCCGCCCCGCCGTCCCAGAACGCCGCGTGCAGTGCGGCCATGTGCCGCAGGAACGTGGCGTGCTGGCCGGCCGGGATCGGCTCGTCGGTCGCCGGGACCAGCCACCGGGCCACGTCGTGCATGAGCACGGTGCAGCCGCCGGACGGCCGGCCCGCGGACGGCGGCTCGACGGCAACCGCCACGATCGGCTGGTTGATGCAGCCGGGCAGCCGGGCCAGGATGCCCCGCTGCCACAGCTCGAACGCCGCGCCACGCAGGCAGCCCGAGGCCCGCATGGTCCAGTCGTCGGCCAGATCCAGCCGCTTGAGCACGTACGGCTGGCCGTCGATGACCAGCCGTTCGAGCCGGGCGCCCGAGACGCCGGGGGCATCGTCCAGGACCGTCCGGTCGGTCGCGCCGCGCAGCAGGCCGGCCAGGTCCTGGCGGCCCGCGCCGCCACTTCCGTAACCCGTCACATCAGGGATCCGCCGCTCAGGCATGGGCCGCTTCCATCTCGGCGAGCAGCGACGCGGGCCAGCGGCCGCCGCAGAACACGGTGTCCGCGGCGATCAAGCCGTCCCGCACGGTGAGCCGGTGCATGTGGTGGGCGGCGTGCGGGACCCCGTTCTCCTGCCAGCTCAGCGTGTACTCGATCACTTCGCCGTCGCCGCCGGCCAGCGGGCTGCGGCGGACGTCCTCGAAGCGGCCCGGGCCGGCGAACCAGCGGGCGTACTCGGCCCGGATCGCGTCCGGGCCGCTGGCGTGCAGCCGCCAGTTGGGCACGGTGGCGTCCAGCGTGGCGTCCCCGGCCCAGGCCTCGCAGGCCGGGATCGTCGCGGTCTCGATCGCGTGCAGGAACCTGTCCACTGCTGACGGTGCGGCCATCGCTGCCTCCTGACCAGTCCCCGCTTCCTGATCAGCGGGCCAGCGCCAGCCTGCCGCCCCCGCCTTGCAGCTAGTTTGCAGCCCGCGCTGGGCGCGGATTACCCGGGACCCCCGTTGCGGCCGGTATCGTCTGCGTTTCCTGAAAGATGGGCCGATGCCGGCCTTCCCTTTGCCTGAACCCCGGGGGGAACCCATGCGTGTTAGCACCATGCAAACCGTAAAAATTACCCTCGCCGCGTGTGCTGCGGCGCTTGCCCTTGCCGCCTGCGGCGGCGCTTCGTCCGGCGGCGGGACTTCTTCTGGCGGCAGCTCGTCCTCGGGCGGCGGCACCACTACTGCCTCGGGCAGCTGCAAGGACCAGGGCGTCCAGTGGAAGAAGGACAACACCAGCACTCTCAAGGACTTCGAGAGCGCCATCAAGGGCTTCACCTCCGGCACTCCCACCCCGGCCAGCGCGAAGAAGCTGGAGACCGTGGCCAACGACGCGGCGGCCCACCCGCTGCCGACCTGCGCCGACCCCAAGGGGCTGTGGAGCAAGGCGATGGGCGAGGTCGCGAAGGCGGCCAAGTCCGCCAGCAAGGGCGGCATTGAGGCCATGGCCAATGCGCTGCCGCAGCTGGAGAAGGCCCTGAGCGACCTCACTGAGCTCCAGAAAGAGGTCAAGAACAAGGTCGATCTCGGCCAGATCTGACCCACGGCCCGCGGCCCGCCAGCGCCGGCTCCCCCGGTGCCGGCGTCAGGCGGCAGGCATGCTGAACGTGAACACCTTCACGGGACGGATGCGGGCGCCGAGCGCGTCGATGCCGTCCAGCCAGCGCTCGAAGTCCGGGCCCTGGATCGGCAGGTAGTGGTCCAGCATGGCCTGGCGCAGCTGCGGCTGCGCCGGGTCGCTGACCGCGAACACCTCGGCGGTGCCGTGCATGGTCACCGCCAGGTGCTCGCCCGCGATGTGGGTGGCGCTGACGGCCGGGCGGGCGGCCAGGTGGCGCATGCGCACGGAGTCGCGGCCCGAGCTGAACCAGAACGAGCCGTGCAGCAGATACCCGTCGACCGGGCCGGCCAGCGGGCGGCCGTCCGCGGTCACGGTCGCCACGGACAGCAGCCGCATGCCGGTCAGCTGCTCGCACAGCTGCGCCGCGGTCAGCCTGCGCTCCGCGGTGATGATCGAGCTGATGTGCGGGCCGGCCGCGGCCATGCTCGCGTCCATCAGTTCCTGGAGCTGCGCTAGCTCCGCACGAGTCTCCAGCATGGATTACGCATCCTTGCGGCCGTGGCCCCGGCCGTCCAGCCACAGCGCCCAGGGGCGGATCTCCCCGACCTCGAGCAGCCCCATCGCCGCCCACGGGTCCGCCTTCAGCCGCGCCGCGACCTCGTTCTCGTCGTCTGCCTGGACCGCGTGCAGCGTCTGGCGGCCGTCCCCAACCGGGCCGCCGAGGATGATGAACCCGTCGTCCACCAGGCCGTCCATGAACGCCGCGTGCTCGTCCCAGGCTGGTTGCTCACGGATCGGCCGCCCCGGGTCCCACCCTGGGCCGTGGACCAGGGTCAGCGCGAAGTAGCTCATGCCCGCACCGTACCGGCGGGGTCCGACAGCCGGTCAGCCCCCGGCCGGGTCGCCGGGGCCGAGCTCGGCTGGGGTGATCCGGTCGGCCATCGGCGCCTGGTCGAACCAGCCGCCGGCCGGGTCACCGTCCCCGGGCGGCCGGTCGAACCTGGCCACGTACGGCTTGAGGTCCAGCACCGGGGTGCGGTCGAGAAGGTCGACACCGGCGAACTCGATCTCGCCGCCACTCACCCCGAGAATCTGGATCAGGCTGAGCCCGATCGGGTTGACCCGGCGCGGGCTCCGGGTGGCGAACACCCCGACCTTCCGCTGCTCGCGCCGCAGCAGGAACGGCACCAGCCGCAGTGGCGGCGGGCCCGGGTCGTGAGGCCGGTCCAGCCAGGTCAGCAGCCACGCGTAGCCGAACCCGGCGAGCCCGTCCAGGCCCTCCCGGTACGGCCCGGCGATCTCGATGACCGCGCGCTCGGCCCGGTTCAGGCCCGCCTGGATGGGCGTGCCCTCGGTGCTGGCGTAGCCGGTGCGCACTTCCCCGATAACGGTCAGCGCCGCGGGCAGGCCCATGCCGTCATCTTGTCATGACGGCCGGGCCGGCCAGCGGCGCTGCGTGCTGCGGTGCTAGTCGGCGGTGTGCTCCACCGGGGTCAGGTGCTCGGCCCTGGCCAGCGGCCAGCCGCCGGCCGCGAGCCGGGCCCGGACCCGGGCCACGTCGACGTCCAGCGGCTTCTCGTCGGAGGCCTTCTCGATCGCGTCCCTGATGCCCTGGGCGGTAGCGGGGTCGCCGGTGGCGGCCAGTTCGTCAGTGATCGCGTTGATGTCGGCGTCGGTCAGTTCGGAGCCCAGCAGGGCGAACAGCGGGATGTAGTCGACGTCGGGGACCCCTTCCGGGTACCCGGCGCGCAGCCAGTCGATAACACTGGCCAGGACGGGCGGCAGCGCCATGCGCTCGTAACCTCTCTAGGGGAAGGCGGCCCGGGCGGTCCCGCCCGGGCCGTTCTCAGGCGATTATCAGGCCGACGTGACGATCAGGTATATG
>Ga0163163_10002514_pt1 | contig 15522 bp, 10 predicted proteins | sample S65metaG_FD_119766 | JGI IMG/M metagenome (GOLD analysis project Ga0163163, IMG submission 119766) | Switchgrass rhizosphere microbial communities from Kellogg Biological Station, Michigan, USA - S6-5 metaG | ecosystem: Host-associated > Plants > Roots > Rhizosphere > Soil | place: USA... | reverse complement strand
TATCCGAATTAATAGCCGAAGAGTTCGGCGCCAATGCTACGTACGTTCAGGGACTGCTGGAACGATTCCGCAGTAATCCCGAGCTTGTAGATGATTCCTGGCGAGCATATTTCAGTGAACTACTGGGCGACGCTCCGACTGCCAGTCAATCCTCCGGGAATGGTCTAAAAGCAGCTACCGTGAAATCCGAAGGCGATGGTGCGAGACCCGCAAATCAGACGAGTGTTGCTACAGCTCCTGCTGTCGAAAGCAAACCTATTCCAAGTACGCCGATTAGCGCTGACGCCGAAGTTAGTGCGATACGCGGTCCAGCGTTGAAGATAGTCGAGAACATGGAAGCCAGCCTGTCAGTGCCGACAGCAACTTCCGAAAGACGAATCCCAGTAAAACTGCTCGATGAAAACCGCCGGTTAATCAATAAGTACCTGGCCGAGAACGACAGGGGCAAGGCTTCGTACACACATGTGATCGCGTGGGCGATACTCCGGGCCCTGGATGAGTTTCCGCAACTCAATGATGGCTTCGCTGTCGTTGACGGAGTGCCAAGTCGATTGAAACGAACTGGTATCAATCTCGGCGTTGCAGTAGACCTAACTAAAAAGGACGGCACGCGAAGTCTCCTCGTGCCAAACATCAAGAACGCTAACCATCTCTCCTTCTCGCAGTTTTTGACCGCTTACGACGATGTGATCAAGCGAGCGCGTGAAGGTAAGTTGCAGATTGCCGACTTTCAAGGAACGACAGTCTCACTAACTAATCCAGGCACGCTCGGAACAGTCGCATCTATTCCTCGTTTGATGGCAGGCCAGTCAGTGATCATTGCGACTGGTGCAATTGAATATCCGGCGGAGTACCAGGCAATGGCAGCTGAGGCGTTGTCGCAGCTTGGTATTAGCAAGGCGATTACGATCAGCAGCACTTATGACCATCGCGTCATTCAAGGCGCGGAGTCTGGTGCCTTTCTTGCGCGAGTACACGCGTTTCTTATTGGGAAAGATAAGTTTTACAACGGAATCTTTTCGGACCTCGGAATTCCATACCCGCCGCATATTTGGAACCAGGATCGTAATCCATTCTTTCTGTCCGCAGATCAAGAGCGTGAACAAACGATCAAAGAAGCGCGGGTCATAGAACTCATCAATGCCTACCGGGTACGAGGGCACTTGATCGCCGACATAGATCCACTGCATGCGCTACCAGTTCTTTATCATCCCGAGTTGGACATCGAAACATACGGTCTAACAATCTGGGACCTTGATCGAGTTTTTATTACTGATGGCCTGGCCAACAAAGAAAGCGGTACGTTGCGCGAGATTCTCGACATCCTGCAACGCGCATATTGCGGCAAGGTGGGCACCGAGTATCGCCACATTCAAAGTAAAGAAGAGAAGACGTGGATACGTGAACGCATACGTCGGGAGTTTGTACAACCGGAACCGATTCCAGTCGAAGTTAAGAAACGTCTCTTGTGGAAACTGATCTCCGCAGAGCAGTTCGAACGTTTTCTTCACACGAAGTATTTGGGACAAAAGCGATTTTCGTTGGAAGGAACCGAAACCATCATCCCAGTTCTCGATCGTTTGATCGAAGGAGCCGCCGAGCGTGGTGTTATTGACATCACATTAGGAATGGCCCATCGCGGACGTTTGAACGTCCTCGCAAATGTTATTGGCAATCTTTGCGAAAGGATCTTTGCGGCGTTTGAAGGTTCAGTTCACCCGGAGTTTCCCGCTGACGAAGGCGACGTGAAGTATCACCAGGGGGCTACTGGTGAGCGTGTGACTGAGACTGGTAACACAGTACATCTGACGTTATCTCCCAATCCGAGCCACCTTGAGGCAGTCGATCCCGTCGTCGAAGGCATGGTCAGGGCGAAACAGGATGCGACAATGGACCGCGAATCGAAATCACGAGAAGAGGTCATCGATCTTGCACTGCCGATTTTGCTACATGGGGATGCCGCCTTCGCGGGACAGGGTGTCGTCATGGAAACACTCAATCTCGCGGGCTTGAAAGGCTATCGGACTGGCGGAACTATCCACATCATCATTAACAATCAAATCGGTTTCACAACATCACCGGAAAAGGGGCGTTCAACGATCTATTCCACTGACGTCGCACGCATGACGCAGTTGCCGATTTTCCATATCAACGGCGACGACCCGGAAGCGGCATACCGCGCGTTGCGCATCGCCCTCGAATACCGGCAGGAGTTCAACAAAGATGTTGTCCTTGACTTGATCGGTTTTAGGAGACTCGGTCACAACGAAACGGACGAGCCAAGTTATACCCAACCGTTGATGTATGCGCGCGTAAAGGCGCACCCGGGAGTTCGTTCCGTCTACGCCAAGCGTCTGATCAAGGAAGGCGTCGTTACCGAAGAAGAAGTAAACGCGTTAATCGAGGAGCGTGTGCGACGTTACGAGGCAGCTTTAGCTAACGCAAAACAAAAAGTTAAAGACGAACCAGTCCAGCCTCAACCTGAGGTCGTCGAGATGGATGGTTCAGCGATCGTGCCGACTGGTGTGAATGCAGAGACAGTTAAGAATGTCGGACACAAGATTGCGGTCGTGCCTGAAGGATTCAACATCAATCCGAAGATGGTTGGCCAACTCGCGCGACGAGCAAAGATGGGCGACGGCTCATTACCGTTGGATTGGGCTTTTGCCGAGGCGATGGCTTTCGGATCCTTGGTTCTCGATGGCACGCGTGTACGTTTGAGTGGCCAGGATTCCGGGCGCGGTACCTTCAGTCAGCGTCATGCCATTCTCTACGACACGCAGACAGGGAAGTCCTGGCTTCCACTGTCAGAGTTGCGATCAGAGTCAAATCCCGAAGCACGGTTTGAAGTGTTCGACAGTTCTTTGTCCGAAGAGGGCGTGTTGGGATTCGAGTACGGATATTCGGTAGTTGCACAAGATGCGTTGGTGCTGTGGGAAGCGCAGTTTGGTGACTTCGGAAATGGCGCGCAAACGATCATCGATCAATACATCGCTGCGTCCGAAGATAAATGGAAACAAACGTCACGACTCGTGATGTTGTTACCACACGGTTATGAAGGACAGGGTCCGGAACATTCGAGCGCTCGCTTGGAACGCTATCTCCAGCTTTGTGCCGAAAACAATTTGCAGGTTTGTTATCCAACTACTCCCGCTCAGTACTTTCATCTGCTTCGGCGCCAGGTCCAGCCGGGCATGGAACGGCCGTTGATAGTGATGACACCAAAGAGTCTGCTGCGCTTGCCGGCGGCAACTTCAAATGTTGCTGACTTGACTCAAGGCGGTTTTAGACCAGTGATCGACGACGCAGAGATTACTGACGGCGCTTTAGTGGAAAAGGTCGTGATGTGCAGTGGCAAGGTTTATTACGACTTGATAGAGGCGCGAAAGAAGTCAGGTGAAACTCGAGTGGCGATTGTTCGCCTGGAACAGTTCTATCCGTTCCCTCTTAACGGTATCAAAGAAGTCCTTGCACGATACTCAAATGCAAATGAGTTGAAGTGGGTACAGGAAGAGCCTCAAAATATGGGCGGCTGGAATTTCGTGCAGCCTCGTCTTGAAAACCTGCTGCCGGCTTGCCAGCGCCCGAAGTATGTTGGACGCACTCCTTCTGCAAGTCCGGCCACCGGTTCCTACAGCATTCATCAGAAAGAGCAGACTCAACTCATTAGTGAAGCGTTGAGCGTATAGCTGTCCCGGTATGCTTTAGCTTGTCGTCCAAGCTACATAAGGCTCGATGACTTCGGCGACAAGTTAAAGCATATAGGCCATTTCCTCTTTGCCTTATAAAGTACTTGACGGTGCTCGTCCAGCCAGCGTATCATGCCAGACATGGAACCAATCCGATTGGTTAAGCCGGAACAGCCTGAACCTCCAGCGCTACACGAAAGAGCGATGGACAATTTGCGCTACATCCGCGAAACCATGGAGCGCGCCACGGCTTTCACTGGAATCTCGGGTTGGGGAGAGGTCGCGATCGGCGCAACGGCGATCATTGCCAGCCTCGTTGCCGCACGCCAGGTAACGTTCACTTTGTGGCTCGCCGTTTGGGTAGTTGAAGGGACTATCTCGTTACTTATCGCCGGATGGTCAATGGACCGAAAAGCACGTGCGGTGCAAATGCCTCTCGTGTCTGGCCCGGGACGTAAGGCTGTTTTTAGTTTGTCGCCTCCGGTCATCGCCGGCGGTCTTCTAACGATTGTTCTGTTTCGAGCAGGGTTGACGAATGCAATTCCCGGCGTCTGGCTACTTCTCTATGGAACCGGTGTCGTCACCGGCGGAATGTTTTCAGTCGGGGTAGTGCCGATCATGGGGCTTTGCTTCATGGCCCTCGGGGCAGGCGCGCTGTTTGCGCCGCCCGAGTTTGCAAACTGGTTTATGGCTGCAGGCTTCGGCGGCCTGCATATTGTGTTTGGAGTGATTATCGCGAGGAAATACGGTGGCTAAGCAATCAACAGCGAAAAAAGAAATTCCCTCAAAACAGGAAGCATCGACGACCCGGGCTGTAACAGCCGGGACTTCGCAAAAGAGTGCGGCGCCAAACCTGGATCGACTGATCCATGAACGCCTGCGTCTCGGTATCATCAGTGCTCTTGCCGCGAACCCGTCGTTGACATTTAGTGATCTGAAGAACTTGATGAACACTACTGACGGCAATCTCAGTGTGCATGCGCGCAAGCTTGAAGAAGCCGGCTACATCGCTTGCACCAAATACTTCGACGGTCGACTACCCAAAACCGAATACAAACTGACTGCTGAGGGACGGCGAGCATTGGAGAGTTACCTCAATCACATGGAATCACTCATCAAGCAAATGAGGTCCAGCTGAGTTCAGGCCTTCTCTTTTTTTACCTTTCAGCTTTGCGATGTAAAGAGCTTTGATTGAATCGGAGGCTTCGAGCATGTACACGAATGTGAGCCTGGCTGCCCCAATCGGTGTGGTGTTGCTTCTCGGCGCCGGCCTGGTCATGTTGTTGTTGAGTGTAGTGTTCCTCTACTTAGTCGTAACAAGAAAATTCTCGCAGTCCAGACTAGTAGTTGGTGCGTTGTTGGTGATCGTCGGTGGATATCTTGCAGCAATGCTGATCTTCTCGTTTGCGAGTAGAGATGAAGTTCTCGCTCGCGGGCAAGAAAAACATTTCTGCGAACTTGATTGTCATCTCGCCTATTCGGTCGCAAATGTTGTCCAAACAAAGACGCTCGGTTCAGCAGCAGACGCGATCTCAGCAAAAGGAACCTTTTATCTCATTACCGTCAAAACACGTTTCGATGAAAACACGATCAGTGCGAGGCGTGGCAGTGGTCTGCTCTCTCCAAATCCGCGAGCTATCAAAGTCATGGATGCTACCGGAGTCTGTTATTCACCGTCAGTCGCAGACCAGGACCTCCTGACACGCGTGGGAATTACGGGAACTCCAATAACAACTCCCCTGAGACCTGCCGAGACGTACACGACGACGTTCGTATTTGATCTACCTTCAAATATCAATCACCCCACGCTCGTTATCAATGAAAGTGACTGGATCACTCACCTGATCATCGGTCACGAAAACAGTCTCGCTCACAAAAAGACCACGTTTCAGATCTAATCATGGAAGACTTTGACGTTACGATCATCGGCGCGGGTTTGGCCGGTCTACAGTGTGCGCGGCTTCTTGGCCGGCAGGGCCTTCGCGTTTTACTGGTCGACCGCAAAGCCTCACTTGATCAAAAGATTCACACCACCGGAATCTTTGTGCGCCGAACGCTCGAAGATTTCGATATCCCGGAGGATTGTCTCGGTCCGGTTGTTCGTCATGTGAGTTTGTATTCTCCCAAGCATCGCTTCTTACAACTTGAAAGCAAACACGATGAGTTTCGTGTTGGACGGATGGGCCGACTTTATGGGCGCTACTTAACTCAATCCTTGCATGCAGGCGTCGAGTGGTTACCGGAAGCGAGCTACATTGATTCCAGTCACAGTGTCAGGACCTCGACTGTTCGCCTTAACGTCGGATCTTCGGTGCGGACTGTAACCACGAAGTTCATCATCGGTGCCGATGGCGCATCCTCTCGCGTTGCAAGAGACTTGCAACTCGACACCAATCGAGAATGGATTGTGGGAGTTGAAAACGTTTACGACCAGTTAGTGCTTGATAGGCCGCCAACCTTACTGTGTTTCCTTGATCCGAAACTCGCACCTGGCTACATCGCATGGATCGCCTACGACGGTGAACAGGCACACGTGGGTGTCGGCGGTTACCCCGGTCGTTTCGATCCAACCAGTGCACTTGAACAGTTTGAGACTTCCGTCCGCGACATTGTCGATCTACGAAATGGCAAACAGATTGAACGGCGTGGAGGACGGATTCCGGTTGGCGGAATTCTAAATAGGATCGCGAATGAGAGGGGTCTCTTGATTGGCGACGCGGCAGGCGCTGTCTCACCACTAACTGCCGGCGGTCTCGATCCCTGCATGAGGCTGTCTACATTCGCTGCCAGGGTAACGGAGAATTTTCTTTTGAGCGGTGACCCAGCGACCCTCGAACAGTATTCGGGAAAACTGTTTCGTTCTAGATTCATTTCGCGTATCTGGGCAAGACGAATTGCTTCGCACGTCACCTCGTCATTCCTGACTGAAGTCGCCTGCGCCACGTTACGTCTTCCAGCACTCAGTAGAGTTGCAGCTCATGTTTTCTTCGGTCGAGGTTCATTCCCTGATGTAACGACAAAGCAATCAACGGAGACAAGATGTTTCGAACAGTCTCTCGAATAGAAGGGACGTAGCTCAGCACATGATGTTTCTGTGGATCTCCACGTTGTCGACATCTACTCCTCCATCGAGAATTCTTCAAAAACAAAAATTGCGTGACATGCCCAAACATATGAAGGAGTAGAACAATGACCAAGCGAATCATCGCCATTACATTCATCTTCATTTGCACTTCCATTGCGTGGGTCATCCTGGGCGGAACTATTTTTTCGAGGACCTACGATTCAGTTACTTCATCGTCGAATCGTGTCGCGTCAACCTGGGGTACTGAACAGAACCAAGCGCCCCCGTCCGCATCATTTAGCACCCTGGTTCCACGAAAGGAGGAGACTGTAGAGAACGGCAAGAAAGTCGTTAAGACGGTCCAGGATCTGGTGATAACAACTCTTCCGCTCGAGAGCAGCAACATCGACGTCAACCTTGATCTCGATCATCGTCAGAAAGGCTTGTTGTGGTATAGCACTTACAAAGTTGCCTTCAGCGGCGTTTACACGTTCGTGAACACAAGCGACAAAGAACAGGTGGTTGATTTCAAACTTCAGTTTCCTACTGCACAAGCGATTTATGACAACCTGACGTTCGTTGTTGATGGTGTTCCGCTTCAGCTCGCAAATGAGAGCAACGCGGCGGCGAGTAGTGCAAAGATTGGTGCCGGTAAGTCTGCACAACTCTCCGTTGGGTATCGCTCGCAGGGTTTGAACGAATGGCGCTACAGCTTTGGCGACTCGCAAATTGCCCAGGTGCGTGGCTTCTCACTTCACATGACTACGAACTTCAAAGACATCGACTTTCCCGACAACACGCTTTCACCGACGGAAAAGAAAGAGACTGCCAACGGATATGACTTAACCTGGAATTACAAGAGCCTGTTGTCTGGCTATCAAATCGCGATGGTGATGCCGGAGAAGTTACAGCCGGGTCCCCTCGCGGGACGAATAAGTTTCTTTGCCCCAGTATCACTCTTCTTCTTTTTCTTCCTCATGCTAATCATCACCACAATGCGCGGCATCGATCTTCACCCGATGAATTATTTTTTCCTCGCTGCCGCGTTCTTCTCTTTTCACTTACTGCTCGCCTACCTCGTCGATCACATATCCATACATTCGAGCTTCGCGATTGCGGCAGCAGTCTCGGTGTTTCTGGTTGTCACCTACTTGCGACTGGTTGTGGGGATTCGCTTTGCGAGCCGCGAAGCTGCGCTGGCGCAGTTCATTTACTTGGTGATGTTCTCGTATGCATTTTTTCTCAAAGGCTTCACTGGTCTCGCGATCACGATAGGATCAGTCCTGACTTTGTTTGTCGTGATGCAGGTGACTGGAAGAATCAAGTGGACTGAGAGGTTCTCAGTAAAACCCATGCCTGACACTAACGAGGTCGTGTCATGAAGACGGCACAGACTTCAGTCTGTGTTTGACCAAGGCCTTCGAGTCGGTCTTTTACGGTAGAAGCGCTGGGATGACCGGTAGAGAAAATAACCTGAAAACACAGACTGAAGTCTGTGCCACTTTTTAGATTATCATTCTTCGACTCCCATTCTGTTAATAGATTCCTACCCGCGAACGTCTTAACCGTTGGGCGGTATTCCACCGCGAGAAAAACACTGAATTTGTTTCCGGCACTCCGTGTGAACTTCACCGGTTTTTCTCGCGTATACCCTGCGGGACGCGATCCGCACCCCCTTTTTTATGAAAGCACTTTTATCCTTTTATTCGGATGCTCTGAAGATTGCTCTGCAGTCGATCCTCGCGCACAAGTTAAGGGCATTTCTCACGCTCATCGGAATCATCATCGGCGTCGCCTCAGTCACAACTGTTGGCGCGTCGATCAGCGGCCTCAACACTTACGTCGTCGACAAAGTTGCGAAGATACTCGGCAGCAACCACTTCATGATTGCTCGCATGGCTTTTTCCGGGCATATGTCTGACGAGGAATTTGAGCGACGTAATCGACGTAATAAGCGACTGAATTGGGACGACTATGAATGGGTCCGTGACCATTGTGTTTCATGCGCTGAGGTCGGTGCCGCAACAGGTTCAGGAACCGATCTAAAACAAGACGGCATAGAGTTTCCTGGTGCAGTTGTCTTTGGTGCGACCGCCAACATGGTGGACATCGAAGATAAGGTGATTGAGGAGGGGCGTTTTCTTTCCGCTGATGAAGTTCAGCGTTCGGCGTTTGTCGTTGTCTTGGGTGGCGATATCAAAGACAAGTTCTTTCCAAATCAAGACCCGATCGGAAAGACACTGAAAATTCGCGGCCTGCCTATGCGTGTCGTAGGCGTCGAGGAAAAGCGGGGGGCTTTCTTCGGTGACTCAGTTGATCGGCACGTCTACATTCCAGTCACCACTCATCTGCAGGTCTTCGGGCGAAACAATCTGCAGATTCACGGCAAGAGTCGAAGTAGAGAAGGACTGCAATCGACGATCGAAGATGCTCGCGTGGCCATGAGGATCAAACATCGGCTCAATGGAAACGACGAAGATGATTTTGGTCTCGTGAACGTTGAAGAGATCAATAAACAGATCGACGAGTTCACCAGCGGCATCGCGAAGGTCGTGGTTCCCATTACGCTCATTACACTAGTAGTTGGCGGTATCGTCGTGATGAACATCATGCTGGTGAGTGTCACTGAGCGCACGTTTGAAGTTGGCTTACGAAAAGCCGTCGGTGCCACGAAGAGACAAATCATGATGCAGTTCCTGATTGAATCAGGTTTGCTATGTGCCCTGGGTGGCGTCTTGGGTTTGTTGATGTCCTGGGGTGTTTGTTTGCTGATCACGACACTGGCTGGAATCACGATGACGATCACAATTGGTTACATCTTTATGGCCCTCGCGGTATCGACAGTGATTGGAATGCTTGCGGGGATTTATCCAGCATTTAAGGGAGCGCGACTTGATCCTATCGTTGCTCTTACAAATGCCACGTAGAGAGTTAAGTGTAATGAAGGTCATTCATTCGGTACGGTCCAAAATTCCGAAAAGCAAAATGCGCGAGACGCTTGGGATGGCGCTCGACAGTATTCGAGGCCACAAATTCCGTAGCTTCCTCACCGTGCTCGGCATTGTTATCGGAGTACTGACAGCGATCGTGATTGCTTCGATACTCACGGGAATGCGCCAAAGCATCATCTCGATCATCGAGGAGTACGGCACAAACAACATTTACGCTTTCCATTTGTCGACGGGTCCACGTACCGGCGAGGATCGCTCCGAGCGTCTTCGAAAACCTTTCGTCGTCGCCGACGCTGAAGCGATCAAGGCACAGGCAGCGGCAGTCGAGGATGTAGCGATCGTCGCGCCTAATGTTGGTTACAATGGTGGTCCTTTCGACGACAACATCACCTATCAAGGTCACAATTACCGCTGGGGAAACACTCAAGGTGTTACCTCAAACTACGCCGGTATAGTAAACATCAATCTAAAAGAAGGCAGGTTTATCACCGATGCGGACGACCAGGCGCGATCAAACGTGCTCGTGATTGGAGTCAATGCCGCGGATGCGCTCTTCCCGGGACAGGCAAATATTGCGGGCTCTCAGGTTCGCATGGGTGGTTACAACTTCGAAATTATTGGCGTGCTCGAAAAGCGAAAGGCTGGATTCTTTGGTGAGAATGAGGAAGACAACGCTGTCTTTCTTCCGTTTCGCACCGCTCAGAAAGTCGCCCCGGCTCGTGGCTACATGCTCTTCATTATTAAAGGTCGATCAGGGCAAGTGCCCGAAGCTCTCACGCAGTCGGAGGAGATTCTACGCCGCCGTCGTCATGTGAAGTTCGAGGACCCGGATAACTTTGATATCAAGACTGCCGATAAGTTCATCGAACAGTTCGACAGCATCACAGCCATGGTCGGACTCATTGCGATCGCCATCTCAAGTCTTGGCTTGTTAGTGGGTGGTATCGGTGTCATGAACATCATGCTGGTAAGTGTCACTGAGCGAACAAAGGAGATTGGTGTTCGCAAAGCAATAGGTGCTCGTCGGAAAGATATAGTTCGGCAATTTCTGTTTGAAGCGATGATGTTGACCTTCCTTGGCGGAGTGCTTGGAGTACTTCTGGCTGTCGGCATTAGTCGCTTGCTTCTTATATTGATTCCCAGCATGCCTGCCTCAATTCCCACGTGGGCAGTGGTCAGTGGCTTGACCGTGTCGATAGGTGTCGGTCTTATCTTCGGAGTGTGGCCGGCGCGTAAAGCTTCGCGTCTGGATCCGATCGAGTGTCTGCGGTACGAGTAAGGGCTGGGAGCGCAGGCGTCCCCGCCTGCCGTCGTGACCACTCGCGTTAGTAAATCGCAGTCAGCAGGCGGGGACGCCTGCGCTCCCAGCACTCCGCGCCCCAGCACGAAGTTTCCAATCCAACAGACCGGCTGTGTTAATCTCCCCTCGATTGTGAGTAAAGCCTTCGGTACAAACCACGAAACAGAAAGCACGATGCCTTCGCAGCGAGATTTCCTGCGAGAGTTCCTTACGTTCCTTCAGGTTGAAAAGGGTCTCGCTCGTCTCACCTTGGAGAGTTATGCGCGTGACCTGGCGCGACTGAATGAATGGGCCGCTAAAAACGGTAAATCCATCTCAGAACTGAATCGAGCTGACTTAAGAAAGTGGATTGCAAATCTCTCACGCGATGGGTTGGCTCCCACTTCAGTCAGACGCGCGGTCAGCGCCGCACGCGGCTTCTACAAGTTTTTGATGCTGGACGGGCACATCAAACATCATCCAGCTGAAGACCTCGACACTCCGCAACGATTCAACTACCTGCCAAAGTTTCTGACTGAAGATGAAATCGATCGCTTGCTTGGCGCTCCCGATGTTTCTACCGAAGATGGCGTTCGTGACCGCGCCATTCTCGAGATCATGTACGCAACAGGTCTTCGTGTTTCTGAGTTGGTAGGGCTAAAACAAACGGACGTTGATTTGATGACGGGCCTGGTTGTTTGCCACGGTAAAGGAAGCAAAGAGCGACGTGTGCCACTGGGGAAGAGTGCGATTCATTGGTTACAACAGTACGCCTCAGTGAAGGCAGCTTACGGAAAACAATCAGCGCCGTATGTGTTTCTCTATCGGGGTAAACCTTTTACTCGCCAGCTTGCCTGGTCAATGATTAAAAGCCGCGCTGAACAGGTCGGCATCCAAAATGTTTCTCCGCACACTCTGAGGCATTCATTCGCTACTCACTTGTTGCAGCATGGCGCTGACTCGCGTTCTGTGCAGGCGTTACTCGGACACAGCGATATCTCGACGACGCAGATCTATACGCACATGACTGACGCTCATCTCCGGTCAGCGTATAACCGCCATCATCCGAGAGCGAAGATAAGGGCGAAGGCATAAGAATGACGGGTGAAGGCGGAAGGAGGTGTGTAGGGATCTCTAAGTAGCCGGTTCAAATAGTTGCGTCAAAGAACAAAGTTCTAAGTTCAAAACTCAAGTTGCTCCATGTTTCTTCTATCTGAACCTTCCGACTCAGTTGTTGCCACATTCATTTCCGGCCAGCGCGCTCAGTCGTTGACTTATTCCGAAGTTGGTGCGACGAACGGCAACCCTCCTTCAAACTTCACGATTGATCACAATCGGATTCAATTAGGTACTGGTGGCGACACATACTATCGCGCAATCGAAGCACTGAAGGGGTGGCATCAGTTCGATCTTGGTTGGGTTTCAATAGTTCCTGAAAACGTGCCGCTTGAATTGGGGGCGACAGTTGCCGTGAAGGCTCATGCCTTCGGGTCATGGTCATTGAATGCTGCGCGAATCGTTTATTTGATAAATGAAGAAAGACGTTTTGGTTTTGCTTACGGAACGCTGCCGGATCATGTGGAATGCGGAGAAGAGCGGTTTACGATTGAGTGGAATGAAAACGACACCGTTTGGTATGACATCCTTGCCTTTTCTAAACCTCGCCACCCACTTGTGCGATTGAGCTTTCCCCTGGGTCGCATGCTGCAGAAGCGTTTCGCTCGTGGTTCGATGGCGAGGATGTTTGACGAAGTGAGGAAGTCGATTCGGTAGAAGCTGTCAGATACAAACCAACGATCATCCACAGATTACGCAGATTACGCAGATCTACCTTACGAAGGACGTGCGATCCGAACCGTTCTAACGTGAATCTGCGCAATCTGCGTAATCTGTGGATGGCATTTCTTATCGGCGAAACGACAAGCTAAAGCATCTCGGACATCCGGGAGACATCGCACGAAATGGTGCTAACGATGCACGTTCTAAGGTGATGATCGGTGAGCGATGACTGCTGAACATCTACTGAATAAACTCACAGTCGAATTTGAGAATTCTCACACGTCCACTTCTTTAAGCTTTTCAGTCTTTCTTGACGCTCAAATCGCCAACGATTCGGAAGCAAATTTTTCTCATTTCTCACCACAGTTCCACTCCTTACTTGAGAACTCTCAATTCATTCAATACGCCGACTCTAACTCCTTTCCGGGCATAAGCATTGCTCGTTTTCTCGGCAACTAGCTAAGCCCGAACAGGACAACGCACCCGGAATCGCGGCCTAGTTCAGCGCCAGCGCCGTCGCTCTTTGCTTTGCACTTCACGCGCGCTGACAACAGCACAACCTGAGGTTCAATTCAGAACAAAGGAGCATTGCCATGTGGTCTTCCCGACTCTATTCAAGAATTTTCCTCCTCCTCCTGGCCCTCGTTGCTATCACCGTAACAATACGCGCCTCCGACGATGAAGCAGATGAGTACGACGTGAAAGCGCGAGTCGTGCGCATCAGTTTGATCTCCGGTGACGTAAGCCTCAAACGAAGGGACAACACTGATTGGGAGCGCGCACGGCTCAATTTTCCACTGGTCGAGGGCGACACCCTCTCTACTGATCGCGAATCTCGACTCGAAATACAGTTTGATGCGCGCAACTTCGTACGCCTTGCCCCAAACACGACTCTGCAAATCGTGGCGCTTCGCGACGAAGGCGTTGCCCTCAGTGTTGTCGAGGGCACAGCGACTGTCCGATTGGTTAAATTTGATCGCCAACATGAGTACTTCGAAATCGACGCGCCGCGCACAACGCTTGCAGCGGAAAAGAACGGACTTTACCGGATCGACGTCCCGAAGGATGGACGCGTTCGGTTGACTGTGCGCGATGGTGGCAGTGCTCGTATCTACTCTGACACGTCGGGATTTGTTCTTCGTGACGGTCGCACCGCAGAACTTGTTATAGCGGGCGATAACGAAGGCGATTGGGAGTTCGTCGCTAACGGACCGCATGATGCGATCGACGACTGGGTGAGCGATCGTGAACGTTTCCTCGCGCAACGTTTGCGCTACGACGTTCAGTATTACGACGAGTACGTCTGGGGAGCAGAAGATCTCGACGCATACGGTGACTGGGCATACACAAATGACTATGGCTGGATTTGGCAACCGCATGCGACTTCAATCAACATCTACTCTGATTGGGCACCGTATCGTTACGGGCATTGGGTCTGGTGCCCGCCTTACGGGTGGACCTGGGTTGGTTATGAGCCGTGGGGTTGGGCTCCGTACCACTACGGCAGATGGGTTTACTACAGTGGAAATTGGGCATGGTGTCCGCGAAGCGCTTACTACCGTGGTCATAGTTGGTGGCGTCCGGCACTCGTTGCATTTGTCTCCATCAACGACAACTATTGTTGGTACCCGCTGGGTTATCATAATCGTGATCCACATTCGCGAAACTACGAACAACGTGGTCGGTTGACTCCATTGCGCGCGGGCGAAATCGCAAAACTTCAACGCGTCAATCCTGTGCAATTGCGTGCTGTGACTTCGGCGAACGCGAAGCAGCTCGGCAGTGAGAATTCAAAACCAACACGAGCAGATGATGCGCTCGCAAGAAAAGCACTCGGTGTCGAACCATTGCGTGCCTTGCCGGTACGGCCAGCTACGTCCGACTCTGCCGCACGTGGCGAGTCAGGTGTTGGGCGGCCCGCACGAGTTAACGCCACGGATACAGGTAGCACTGGTGCCGCGATTCGAACTCCCGGCGTGCCACTTGATGATGACTTACGACGCACCCGAATTTTCAATGGACGCGAAGCTCGACCCGCATCGCCAGCTGTCAATTCAACCGTTGGCAATCAGGCTGACACAACACCAACCGGAGCAATTACCCGGCCCGCCCAGACACCGCGTGCAACGATAGAGCGCGGTGAAGATCCAGCTGTAAACGAAGCACGGCCGGAGCGCAGAGCGCCGGTCGCGCCGGTAACTCCGAGTGGAGATGTATCGAGACCAAGTCGTGTCGAACCACCTGCGAATTCAGGCTCAGGTGAAAAGCCGATGCGAGGTCGTGAAGGAATTGAACCAGCTCGATCGGTGCCGCAAAACGAGGCTCCGACTCAGAACTATGAACCCCCCCAGCGTAGTGCGCCGCCTGCCAGAGTTGAAGTTCCCCGCAACGAGCCCCCGCCGCAACGCAACGAGGCGCCTCCGCAACGGAGCGAACAGCCGCAACGGACTGAGGCGCCTCGCAGTGAGCCTCGGAGTGAACCACCATCAAGACCGTCACGACCCGATAGCGACGAACGACCGTCACGTTCCGAATCCCAACGCTCTGAACCAACACGCTCGGAACCGTCGCGTTCCGAAACGAGGTCTGAGCCTTCTCGCTCGGAGTCCCCGCGCTCTGAACCATCGCGTTCGGAATCACGGTCTGAACCATCGCGTTCCGAACCCACGAGGTCCGAGCCTTCACGTTCGGAGTCACCACGGTCTGAACCATCGCGTTCCGAACCCACGAGGTCCGAGCCTTCACGTTCGGAGTCACCAC
>Ga0163163_10002512_pt1 | contig 15524 bp, 13 predicted proteins | sample S65metaG_FD_119766 | JGI IMG/M metagenome (GOLD analysis project Ga0163163, IMG submission 119766) | Switchgrass rhizosphere microbial communities from Kellogg Biological Station, Michigan, USA - S6-5 metaG | ecosystem: Host-associated > Plants > Roots > Rhizosphere > Soil | place: USA... | reverse complement strand
TCCCCGCCCGACCTGGAACGTGAACGCGCCGTCCGCCGGATGCCCGTCCTGCGAGATCACGCGCCACGCCACCACGTATCCGCCGTCGGGCAGACCGGGGACGGAGGCCGTCACGACACTGGCCGACGGGCCCCGCTCGGGCGGTCCGACCGTCCGGTCCTGACCTCGCGAGTCGAGCAGGCGGATGGCCCCGGGTTCGGCGGTCACCGGCTCGTCGAAGGCCAGCCGGATCTCGGTCGGCGCCTGGTCGAGCACCGCGTTGCCCGCCGGCACGGAGGATTCCAGTGCGGCGTGGGCGAAGGCGCTGGTCGCCGGCACGACCGCCAGGGCCAGGCCGGCCACGAGCGCTCCCAAGGCCAGGCGCAACCGCGACACGCCCCCATTCTGCCCGGGGCACCTCGCGCCGGGACCGCCGGGCGCGACACGACCGGTCGCGTCCCCTACGGTGCGGGCATGCAGCTCGGCATGATCGGCCTCGGTCGCATGGGATCCAACATGGTGCGACGCCTCATCGGGGACGGGCACTCGTGCGTGGTGTTCGACGTCAGCCAGGACCCGGTGGTCGCGCTCGAGGCCATCGGCGCCACGGGCTCGACCTCGCTCGAGGCGTTCGTCGCCGCGCTCGCGCCGCCCAGAGCCGTCTGGATCATGGTCCCGGCGGCGTTCGTGGACGCGACGATCGACTCCCTGATCCCGCTGCTCGCGCCCGGCGACGTCCTCGTCGACGGCGGGAACAGCATGTGGCTCGACGACATCGCCCGCGCCGGGCACCTCTCCGACCACGGTCTCCACTACCTCGACGTCGGCACGAGCGGCGGTGTCTTCGGCCTCGAGCGCGGCTACTGCCTGATGGTGGGCGGCGAGGACAGCGCCGTGGAGCTCCTCGCGCCGGTCTTCGCCAGCCTCGCCCCCGGCGTGGAGGCGGCCACTCGCACCCCGGGGCGCAGCGGGGAGCCCACGACGGCCGAGCAGGGCTGGCTGCACTGCGGGCCGTCGGGCGCCGGCCACTTCGTGAAGATGGTCCACAACGGGATCGAGTACGGGCTCATGGCGGCCTACGCCGAAGGCCTCAACGTCCTCCGCCAAGCCGGCATCGGCAAGGCCGACCACGTCCAGGACGCGGAGACCGCTCCCCTCCGGGAGCCGAGCCACTACCAATACGACATCGACGTCGGCGCGGTGACCGAGCTGTGGCGGCGGGGCAGCGTCGTCGCCAGCTGGCTGCTCGACCTCTCGGCCGAATCGCTCGTCGAGGACCCGGAGCTCACCTCGTTCGGGGGCCACGTGTCCGACAGCGGCGAGGGCCGCTGGACGATCCAGGCCGCCATCGACGAGGGCGTGCCCGTGCCCGTCCTGAGCACCGCGCTGTACTCGCGCTTCGCGTCACGGGGCAACGACGACTTCGCCAACAAGGTGCTCTCGGCCATGCGCAAGCAGTTCGGCGGTCACGCCGAGGTGAACGTGCTCTCCGCCGGACCGGCCGGCGCATGACGTCACTCCAGTCCACCCTCCAGCCCGAGGCGGACGTGCTCGTCCTCTTCGGCGCAACCGGTGACCTGTCGAAGAAGAAGCTCTTCCCGGCGCTCTACAACATGGAGCGTCACGGTCAGCTCGACGTGCCGGTGATCGGCGTGGCTCGCAGCAGCTGGAGCGACGAAGCGTTCCGGCAGCACGCCCACGACGCCATCGTCACCGCCGTGCCGGACGCCTCGGTGTCGATCACCGACTCCTTGCTCGGTCGGCTGGACCTCATCGCCGGCGACTACAGCGATCCGGCGACGTTCCAGACGCTGGCGGCCACGCTCGACGCACACCACTCGAAGAACGCCGTCTTCTACCTCGCCATCCCTCCGTCGGCGTTCCCCCTGGTGATCGAGTCCCTCGAGGCGGTCGGCCTGAACCAGCGGGGTCGGGTGGTGGTCGAGAAGCCCTTCGGACGCGACCTCGCCTCGGCCCAGGAGCTGAACCGGATCCTGCACCAGTCGTTCCCGGAGGAGCGGATCTTCCGGATCGACCACTACCTGGGCAAGGAGAGCGTCGAGGACCTGCTCGTGTTCCGCTTCTCGAACACGCTGCTCGAGCCGGTCTGGAATCGGAACTACGTGCGGAGCGTGCAGGTGACGATGGCCGAGACCATCGGCGTCGAAGGCCGCGGCAGCTTCTACGACTCGGTGGGCGCGCTCCGCGACGTGGTGCAGAACCACCTGCTCCAGGTCGTGGCGCTCCTGGCCATCGAGCCACCGGTCGGAGCGGACTCGTCCTTCCTCCAGGACGAGAAGGCAAAGGTGTTCGCAGCTATGCAGAGCATCGAGTGCGAGCAGCTCGTGCGCGGCCAGTACGACGGCTACCTGGACGAACCCGGCGTCGCCGCGAACTCGACGACCGAGACGTTCGCCGCGGCACGGCTGTACATCGATTCGTGGCGTTGGGCCGGCGTGCCCTTCTACATCCGTGCGGGAAAGGCGCTCCAGCAGGCGGCCACCGAGGCCGTCGTGGAGTTCTGCCACCCTCCCCGCCTGCTCTTCGACGAGGCCGGCGGCCCGGCCCCGAACCCGAACCTCGTCCGGTTCCGGCTGGGCTCGAGCGACGGTGTGACCTTCACGCTGCAGGCGAAGACACCGGGACCGGACATGGACAGCGAGGACATCGACCTGGAGGTGGACTTCGCGTCGGCGCTCGGCGAGCGGCGGGAGGCCTACGAGCGCCTGCTGGACGACGCCCTCGCCGGCAACCCGCGCCGCTTCGCCCGCGAGGACGTGGTGGAGCGGACGTGGTCCATCGTCCAGCCCGCGCTCGACGACCCGGGCCCCGTCTACCCCTACGCCCGCGGCTCGTGGGGGCCGAAGGAGGCCGACGCCATCGTCCCCGGTGGCTGGTACCTACCGAGCCACTGACCGGCGACGGAGTCGGGCCCGGGCGAGGCCGCTACCCTGCGCCGAACGCCGCCACCTATGCCGAGGAGGCCCGCACCGTGGCCCACGAGTTCCTGTCCGACGACTGGATGGACGCCGTGAAGGCCATCCGCGACAAGTACGCGGACACCGGGGCCGAGATCTCGTACAAGATCCGCATGAACCAGGTCATCACCGATGCGCCGTTCACGGACGACGAGATCCGCGTCTACATGGACACGACCGACGGCACGATGCGGATGGACAAGGGCCAACTCGACGACGCGGACCTCACCATCACGACGGACTGGGAGACGGCACGCAAGTTGTTCGTCGACCAGGACCAAGCCGCCGGTATGCAGGCCTTCCTGGCCGGCAAGGTCAAGGTCACGGGCGACATCACCAAGCTGGTGTTGATGAACGCGACGATGCCCGACGAGACGGCCAAGGCCGTCGCCGCGGAGATCAAGGACCTGACGGCCTGAGTCCTGGACCCTCACAGGGTCGGGCGGCGGCGATCACCGTGGGTGATCCGCGCGCCTTCCCCGGCCGGCGGTACAATTCCCGCCGGAGCGGGCGGGGAGAAGCGAGCAAGCGTCATGAGCATGCCCAGCGATCTTCCGCCGCCTGACCCTTCCCAGCGCGACCAGTACGAGCCCGAGCCGACGCCGGCGCGGCCGGCCGAGTACGACCGGCTCCGCCGCATCCTGCTCGGCGTGGGGGGCGCGGCCATGCTGGTCTTCGCCATCGGCCTGGGCGTGTTCGTGCTCAGGGACGACGGCAACGACTCCCGGCCGGAAGGCGCCACCGGCACCGCTCCGGCGACCGCCACCGTGGTGACCACGACCGCCGGTACCTCCGTCGCACCGACGACCACGGCGCCGGCGACCACCGTGACGACCGCTGCGCCGTCGACGAGCACGACCGTGGCGGCCACCACTTCGACCACGGCTCCGCCGACCACCACGCCGGCGAGCACCACCACCGCAGCCGCGGAGCCGGCCACCAGCTCACCGGCCGGTGCGATCCGGACGGCGCAGTCGCTCATGAACGCTCTGGCCGCCGGACGCTGGAACGAGGCGAGGCTGCTCAACCCGGGTCGCAACGAGAGCGACAGCACCCTCCAGAGCGAGTACGGGCCTCTCGTCGAGGCGTCGATCGTGCCCGCCACCGTCACCCCGCTGGGGGACGGTCGATACGACATGCGCCTCGGCGTGGTCGCGCACGAGTCCGAGACGACCGGCCACCAGACCTCGGTGCTCTGCTCACACTGGCAGGTCGACGTCCCGGACCGGACCGTCGATCGCATCTCGTCCGCTCGGCTCCGGATCGAGACGGGCTACATCGACGCGCGGACACTGGCCTCCGAGCTCTCGGACGTCTGTGCCAGGTTCCCGCTGAAGTAGGCGGCCCGGCGGCGGCTCAGCCGGCGTCGATCGGAGCGAGCGGCTGGAGCGCGGTCGCGAGGTCGGCTACCGACCAGCGCTCGTTCTGCTCCACGCCCTCGCCGAACTCCCATGTCTTCACGATGCGGACCTGGCCACCCTGGATGAAGAAGGTCTCGCCGTTGAAGGCGCAGGCCGCGCTGGCCAGGTAGGCGACCACCGGGCTGATGTTGGCGGGATCCCATATGTCGAAGGCGCCGCCTTCCTCGGGGGCCTGGATCATCTCGCCCAGGCCGGGCGTCGACAGCGTCAGGCGTGTCCGCGCCGCCGGGGCGATGCAGTTGCTCCTCACGCCGTAGCGCACGAGCTCCTTCGCGCAGATCTGGCTCATGGTGGCGATGCCGGACTTCGCCGCGCCGTAGTTCGCCTGCCCCGGGTTGGAGAACAGACCCGAGGTCGAGGAGGTGTGCACGAGGTTGCGGGGCCTGACGACACCCGCCTTGTGCTGCTCGCGCCAGTAGGCCGCGGCCCACCGCGTGGGCGCGAAGTGCCCCTTGAGGTGCACGTCGACGACCGAGTCCCACTCCTCCTCGGTCATGTTGACGACCACCCGGTCGCGCAGGATGCCGGCGTTGTTCACCAGGATGTCCAGGTCGCCGAAGGTCTCCACCGCCGCGTTGACAAGGCGTTGCGCGCCCTCCCAGGAGGAGACGCTGTCGCCGTTGGCCACCGCCTCCCCGCCCGCCGCCTTGATCTCCTCGGCCACCTGCTGCGCGGGCGTGGCGTCGCCGCCGCTGCCGTCGGCTGCACCGCCCAGGTCGTTGACGACGACCTTGGCCCCCTCACGAGCGAAGAGCAGGGCGTGCTCGCGGCCGATCCCGCGTCCGGCACCGGTGATGATCGCGACTCGTCCGTCCAGAGCGCCCATTCCTGCGCCACCCCCTTCTCGTGAGCGGACGCACGCTAACGGTCGGGGCGACGCCGGTCCAAGGTTGTGCCGCCCGCCGGAGCGGCGTCAGGGGAAGAGCAGGACCGACACCGCGGAGCCCCGCGGCACCTTCGTCCCCGGGGCCGGCGTGGCCCTGAACACCGGGCCGTTCTGATCGCCGCTCGTCGTGCCGAGCCGGAGGCCGGCCGCCGCCAGCGCCGCCCTCGCCTGCGCGACGTTCAAGCCGCTGAGCGGCGGTACGACCACCAGATCCTGGCCCTTCGACAGGTAGTAGGTGATCCGGGCGCCCTTCGGCACCGAGGCGCCGGCGCCCGGCGCGGTCCCGGCGACCGCGCCGACGGGCACCGTCGGGCTGAACACCGTCGCGCCCCGCACCGGCACGAGTCCGAGCGCCTTGAGCGTCTGCTCCGCCTGCGCGGCGGACCGGCCGGCGACCGAGGGCACCGTGCGAGGACGGGGACCGGCGGAGACCACGACCGTGACCGGGCTGCCCTTGTCGACGCTGGTGCCGGCGGGCACCTGCTGGCCGGCCACGGTGAACGCCATGACGGTGCCGGCCGGCGCGGTCTCGCTGAACTGCTTCGGGCCTTGCGTCATCGGCAGCTTCAGCCGGGCCAGCGTCGCCGCCACGGCGGCGACCTTCTGCCCGACGAGGGGAGGCAGCACCGAGGGCGTCGCACCGTCCGAGACGTACAGCGTGAAGCGATCGCCCTTGGCCAGCATTCCCGATGCCGGATCGGTGCGGAAGATCTTCCCCAGCGGTTGCGCGTCGCTCTTCTGGTGGACCTCGTCCACGTTCCACCCGTACGTGGCGATGCGGTTCCGAGCCTCGCCGGCCTCCATGCCCACCAACCCGCTGATCGGGTGGCTGGGCTTCGCGTTGTCGTGGAACAGCACGACGACCACGCCGACGACCGCGGCGACGACCAGCACGACGAGTGCGATGAGGAAGCGGTGCAGCGTGCGTCGCGGTCGTCCCGCGTCCTGGTCGAACAGATCGGCGGCCGCGCCGGCCGCCTCGGGCGGGAGCGCGGGCGGCCCCGAGGCCGGGGTCGGCGAGGCCGCCGCGGCGACAGCCGCGGCTCCTGCGGTTCCGGGACCGGGTCGGCCGGGCTCGATCGTCCGAGCCGCCCCACGATCGGCCGCCGATCCGCCGGCCCCGACCATGCCCGCGGTCGTCGCCGCCGTGGATGGGCGGCCGAGCGAGGTCGCCGCCGTGGCGACCGGGGCGGTGCTCGTCGCGACGAGCGCCAGCGGTGTCGGTCGGGGCAGCTTCTCGGCCGCGCCGATCAGGGCCTTGCCGAACTCGGCGGCCGTCGACCGCTCGGCCGGGTACGGGCGGCCGGCTCGCTCGAGCACCGAGGCGAGGGGCCCGAGGTCGGCCGACACCGGCAGCAGCCGGTCGACGCGGTTCATCAGCGTCGCCACCGTCGTCTCACCGGCGAAGGGGACCTCGCCGGTCACCGACTCCACCATCGTGAGCGCGAGCGAGTAGACGTCGCTCTTGCCGTCGACCGGTTCGCCCTTGGCCTGCTCGGGGGAGGCGTAACGAGCGGTGCCGAGGAGCACACCGGCGGGCTCGGTCCACGCCGCCTCGGCGATCGCCCGGGCCAGCCCGAAGTCGGCGATCCGAAGGCGCCGGTCCTCACCGAACAGCAGGTTGGCCGGCTTGATGTCCCGATGGACGATGCGCCGCCGGTGGGCGTAGTCGAGGCCGCGAGCGGCCTCGAGGCCGACCATCAGCGCCTGCGAGGGGGTCAGCAGTCGACCGCGATCGAGGATGGCCCGCAGGGAGCCGCCACCCAGGTACTCGAGGACAAGGTACGGCGCCTCCTGCTCCTCCCCCCAGTCGAACACCGCCATGATGTTGGGGTGGCTCAGGCCGGCCGCGGCCTGCGCCTCGGCGCGGAACCGACGCAGGAATGCGGGGTCGTCGGCCAGCACGGGGTGGAGCATCTTGACGGCCACCCGACGGCGCAGTTGGACGTCATCGGCCTGGTAGACGGTGGCGGAGGCGCCCGTCCCGACGGGCGCGACGAGGCGGTACCGACCTCCGAGCACGCGCCCAATCTGCTCCTCGCCGTAGCCCGACATCGCGCCGCGACGCTATCTCCCGCCCCGTCGCCGACGGCGGCAGGTGTCGGCGACGCCCTCGGTCACGGGCGTGCCCACGACGCCGGCGCCGACGCGAGGCCAGTTCCCTCGGCCATGCTGTCGGCGTGATCCGCCGACAGCTCCAACCCGGCAAGCTGCTGGTCAGCTTCGGCTTCGCCATCGGGCTCTTGCTGGTGATCTACGCCTTCACCTCGGCGCGCACCGGCAACGACGCGCAACGGCTCAACAACCCCGCCATCGAGCGCCTGATCCCCAACCAGGACGACCTCGTGCTGCGGCAGTCGGAGGTCGGCATCGACCTGGCCGACGGCTACACCGGCCAGTTGGTCATCGACGGCCAGACGCTCCCGACCCAGACCGTGGTCGCGCTCCAGCCGAACGCCGGCGGCAAGGTCGCGCCGATCCTCAACGTCCGGTTCGACCCCGGCGACAACACGCTCCTCTACCAACCCGAGGACGTTCCAGGGGCACCCATCAAGCAGTTCGACCCTGGCCGGCACTCGATCACGGCGCGCTACTGGAAGCTGGACGAGGGCGAGGGCACGGCCAAGCAGTACACCTGGTCGTTCCGCGTCGCCTGAGCGTCTGCGCCGGCCCCGCGGTCAACTCCCGGCTGCGTCCGGGCCGTCCGGGGCGTCGGAGCCGTCGGAGGCGCCCACGCCGGGCGGCAGCTCCCCGGAGGCGAGCAGCTCGCGGAAGGACGCCTCATCGAGCACCGGCACACCGACCTGCTCGGCCTTCGCCAGCTTGCTCGCGCCCGGGTTCTCCCCGACGACCACAGCGAAGGTCTTCGCGCTCACGCTTCCCGGGCTCTTGCCGCCCCGCTCCTTGATCGCGGCCTCGGCCTCCTCCCGGCTGAACCCCTCGAGCGTGCCCGTCACCACCACGGCCCGGCCGGCCAGCACCTGGCGCTGACGACTCACCACGACGCGACCGAAGTCGACGCCGGCCCTCCGCAGCTTCTCCACCATCGCCCGGTTGCCCTCGTCGGCGATCCACCTCGTGATCGACGCGGCGATGACGCCACCCACCCCGTCCGTGGTGGCGAGGTCCGCCTCGCTCGCGCCGAGGATGGCGTCGAGCGTGCCGAAGCCGCGCGCCAGCGCCTCGGCGGCCGCGGGGCCGAGGTGCTTGATGCCGAGCGCGGTCAGGAGGCGGGGCAGGGGACGTGACTTCGAGGCCTCGATCGCCCCGAGGAGGTTGCCCACGCTGACCTCGCCCCAGCCCTCATGGCCGAGGAGGTCGCCGGGCTCGAGCGTGTAGATGTCCGCGGCGTCCCGGACGAGCTCGAGCTCGGAGAGGAGCATGACGGTCCGCTCGCCGAGCCCTTCGATGTCCATCCCACCGCGTGAGCCGAAGTGGATGATGCGCTGGTCGCGCTGGAAGGGGCAGGCGGCTTCGACGCAACGGGTGTCCGCCTCGCCCGGCAGCCGCACGAGCGTCGTCTGGAGTGGGCACGGACACGTCGTCGGGAACGTCCACGGCTCGCTGTCCTTCGGGCGGAGCGGCAGGACGGGTCCGACCACTTCCGGGATGACGTCGCCGGCCTTGCGGACGACCACGGTGTCGCCGGGTCGTACGTCCTTGGCCCGTACCTGGTCCTCGTTGTGGAGCGTGGCGACACCCACGGTGGAGCCGCCGACGAAGACCGGCTCCAGCATGGCGAACGGGGTGGCCCGGCCGGTGCGCCCGATCGAGACCATGATGTCCCGGAGCAGGGTGGTCCGCTCCTCGGGGGGGAACTTGTAGGCGATGGCCCACCGGGGTGCCTTGGACGTGAAGCCCAGCGCCTCCCGCTGCGCCAGGCCGTCCACCTTCACCACCACGCCGTCGATCTCGTAGCCGAGGTCGTGGCGGTGCTCCTGCCAGTGCCGGCAGTACGCCGCCACCGCCTCGAGCCCCTCGACCACCGCGATCTCCGGGTTCACCGGCAACCCGACGGAGGAGAGGTACTCGAGCGTGCCGTGGTGGTCCGCGAAGTCCGGGGCGCCGACGACCTCGCCGAGCTGGTAGGCCCAGAAGGCGAGATCGCGCTGCGCGGTGATCGTGGCGTCCTTCTGGCGCAGTGACCCGGCCGCAGAGTTGCGGGGGTTGACGAAGCGCTTGCCACCGAGCTCGTCCTGGCGCTTGTTGAGTTCTTCGAACGCCGCCACCGGCATGTAGACCTCGCCCCTGACCTCGAGGACGTCGGGTGCGCCGGCGGGCAGGCGCTTCGGCACCACCGTGATGGTGGCGACGTTCGGGGTGACGTCCTCCCCCACCCGGCCGTCGCCGCGCGTGGCCGCCTGCACCAGTCGGCCCCGCTCGTACCGCAGGCTGAGCGCCAAGCCGTCGATCTTGGGCTCGCACACGAACACCGGCGAGGTGCCCCCCAGCCCCTTCACGACGCGGGCACCCCACGCCTCCAGCTCGACCACGTCGAACACGTTGTCGAGGCTGGTCATCGGCACGCGGTGGACCACCGGCGCGAACGTGGCCGACGCCACGCCGGAGACGCGCTGCGTCGGCGAGTCCGGGGTGACGAGGTCCGGGCGCTGCTCCTCGAGCGCGCGCAGCTCGAGCACGAGCGCGTCGTACTCCGCGTCGCTCACCTCGGGATCATCTGCCTCGTAGTACCGGCGGTTGTGGTGCTCGATCTGCGCTCGGAGCTCGAGGATGCGGGCCTCGACGTCGGGCGGATCCGCCGGCCCCGGCGCGTCGGCACGTGCCGCTTCAGCAGGTACGACAACGGGGGGTGGGCGGCGCGTCGCCATGGGCGGCCACGCTAGCGACGGGGTGCGCCACGGTTGGCGGCGGTCGGCGCGACCCGTTGTCCGACGGCGGACGCTCTGCCACCATGACGTACCAAAGGGAGGCCACATGAGCGGCACTGGCACCTGGCGATGGCGCGCGACGGTCACCGCGCTCGTCACGACGGCCGCCATCGCCGCCCTGGCCGGCGTGGTCGCCCGGCCCGCGGGGTCCGCGGCAGCGGACGATCCGGCGTGGAGCTGGCGACGCGGTGCCATCCACGGCGGCGGCTTCGCGCAGGTGATCAGCACCGATCCGTTCCATGCGGGAGGGGCCGCGGTCGGCGGCGACAGCTGGGGCATCTACACCACGGCCACCGCGGGCGACGACTGGCAGCCGGCGATGCGGGGACTGGGCATCACCGGCACCAACGACGTCGCAGCCGGTGACCTGTTCGTCATGGGCATGGCCTACTCCCGCAAGTTCCCTGGGCGCGTCTACGTGCTCACCGGCCGGCTGGAGGGCGCGGCGGCCGGCAACTTCGGCTACGTCGAGGGTGACCACTACACCGTCCTGAGCCGGAAGATCCGCGGCGGCGAGTCGAAGGCCACCTGCGGCAGCCGCGACGACCGGCCGCGCTGCACCGGGAACCGGGTGCTGGTGGACCTCGACCCGGCCAGCGGCATCGAGTACCTCTACGTGGCGACCGGGAACGGCGGCGGGGTGCAACGCTCGAGCGACGGGGGCGTGACGTGGGCCCCCGTCGGCCTCGTCCACACCACGGCCGGCATCACGGGCATGACGCTCGATCCGACCGACGTCAACACGCTCTATGTCGGCACCAACAAGAGCAAGGCCTACAAGCTGACGGGCATCAGGACGGCCGCGCCGGTGACGGCCCAGCTCACCGCGGCGCCGCTGCGCATCGAGGAGATGGCGTCTGTCGGCACCGGCGTGTACGCGGCTGCATCGACGTCGGGCGTCTTCCGGGTGAGCAACGGCGGGAAGACCTGGACCAAGCTCGGCGGATCGTTCTTCCCGAGCACCTTCAAGCTCGCGGCCATCGGTGGCGCGGGCAACACGCTGTACGCGGGCGGGGTGAAACCGACGCGCGGCAAGTCGCTTGCAAAATCAACGAACGGCGGCACCAGCTGGAGTTGGGTGCCGACGACCGAGAGCGGGATCGACCCGACGCCCTGGGGCACCACCGGTGCGTGGTGGCTCTACACCTACCGGCCCCAGATCGCGCTCGGCTGCTTTGCCGCGACGACCTGCACCTTCGAGAGCGCGTCGATCGCTGTCGACCGGTTCGACCCCAATGTCGTCTACACGGCCGGACGGTCCGGGGTGTGGAAGTCGGAGGACGGCGGCAGCACCTGGCGCCCCGCGGTCAATCTCCTGGGCGGCACCATGCACGACAACATCGCCGTCGCCACCGACGGGAGCGTGAGCGTCGACGACGAGGACTGGATCGGGGAGACGACCACCGACGACTTCGTCACCGTCCGCCAGGCGGCGCCGCCCGACCTCGGGGCCGCCTCGCTGAGCCTCGTCACAGGCGATCACGACTACGAGGTCGTCCTCAGCGTGCCGCGCGACATCACGGTCGACGGCACCAGCGTGGCCGACGACCTCTACCGAGCCGCCGCCATCCGACCGACCGACCTCGACGTCTCGGCGGACGGGAACACGATCTACGTCGCGCTCGAGGGCGGGGGCGTGCTCGTCGGTCAGCGGGCGTCTGCGCCCTAGCCCTCAGGGATCGGCCGGAACCAGCGAGCCGGTCGCCTGCTCCTGCACCCGCTCGCCGATCTCCGCCGTCATCCGCAGCACGGCCGCGGCTTGCGCCACGTCGTGCAGACCCAGGCCGCACGCGGGCGTGACCAACGCCTGATGGCGCAGGCGCGTGGGGTCGCAGCCCTGGCGCTCCAGCAGGTCCCAGACGTCGCTCAGCGCCCGCCAGTGGCGCTCGGAGCTGGTGCCCACCGGTCCGTCGGTCGGCACCGCGCCCCAGGCGATCCACCCACCGCCGTCGAGGAACGCCGAGAGCAGGCCGGACACGGCGGCCAGAGCCGGTTCGGCCGGGATCGAGAGAACGGTGGGCCCAGTAGCCGCGATGGCCGCCCAGTCCCCCGGTCCACAGCAGTGGATCCCCATGACCGCGTGCTGCTCGATGGCCGCGAGGGCGCCCGACGCGAGGTCGATGGCCGTGTCCGGCGGAACGGGGAAGCCCGGATCCATGACGCCGCTGAAGCCTGGTTCGTCGATCACGGCGATCTGTGTGCAACCGGGCAGTGCCTCCGCCACCCAGCGGCGCACCGTTCGCAGGTGCTCCCGGATGGCCCGCACAGCCACGTCGAACGCCAGGGCGGCCGGCGCACCCCGGCGGGCCAGCGCGAGCCCGAGGGTGACCGGCCCGACCACCTGCCATTTGACCGGGTCCTGCCGTCCCGCGGCGGCCCGCAGGAACGCCCGTAGACCCCCGAACGAGTCGTGGTCGAGGTCGAGCGTCACGGCCGCCAACGGATCGAGGCGATCGACGTCGAGCCGCACGTCCCCGGCGTCGTCGATGGTGACGCCCCGGACACCGACGAGGCCGTGGGCGAGGATGCGCTCCGCCGGCGACCGGCTGGGGAGCGATGGGACGGCGGGCAGATCGGGCATCAGATCGAGCACGAACGCCGCGGCCGCGTCGGCGTCACGGTGGGGAAGGCTTCCCACCGCGGTCGCCACCCCCGCCGGCACGTACACGCTCATCCAGCCCCGATCCGGAACATTTACCCCGAACGGCCACCGTACCGTCGCGGCCGCCCGCGGTGGCGAGTCCGGCGTGCCACCGAGCAGTCTGGCCAGCATGCCGACGGCGCGCGCCCTGCTCTGGCTCCTCCGGGCGCTGTGGGCGATCCTCCCGTTCACCGTCGGGTCTGGTCTGGCGGACGCGCTGGACGGCTCGAGCGACCCCGTGCGGCTCGTCGCCACCCTCGGGCTGTGGGCGCTCTGGTTCGCCGGTCTGGCCGTGTCGCTCGTACCCACGACGGTCAGCCTCACTGCGCTCCGCACGCTGGCGCCCGCACCGGCCGCGGCCGCGGCGGCCGCGCTCGCGACGGCGCCTGGGGCGGTGACCGCCGCCGGCCTCGCCGCGGCTGCCGTCACCGGTGCCGTCGCGTTCCGAGGTGAGATCGGACGGATCTTCGCCGAGGGCTCGGCCTACGGCGACGAAGCTCGCTTCCCGCTCCGGGCGCCGGGCCCGCTGCTCGTGGGTCCCCTCCCGCTGATGTGGGCCGTGATGGCCTCGTGCTGTGGAGCCGGCCCGCTGCTCCTGGCGGCCAAGGTGTGGACGGCCGGCGTGGCGGTGTCGATCGTCGGAGTGGCGCTGGTGCTCGTGCTGCCGCGGCGGTTCCACCAGTTGTCCCGCCGGTTCCTGGTCTTCGTCCCGGCCGGACTGGCCCTCCACGACCACCTCGTCCTGGCCGAGACCGCCATGTTCCGCTGGCGGGCCGTCGAGCGCTTCGAGCGTGCCCTCAGCGGCACCGGTGCGCTGGATCTGACCGCAGGTGCGCTCGGACCCGCGATCGAGCTCGGCCTCGTGGACATGGACACGATCGTCCGGCTCGGCGACCGCCCCGGACGGTCGGAGACGGTGCACGTCCGTTCGATGCTCTGCGCCCCGACCCTCACGGCGGCGGCCCTCCGCGAGGCGGCGCGCCGACGCCCCGCGTGAGGCGATCGCCGGGTTCGACTCGGTCGGTCAGGCCGCGACGCCGCCTCCGATGACATAGGTGTTGGTGAGGTCGTAGGCGACCACGCTCTGGCCGGGCGCCACCCTGCGGTGTGGCTCGCGCCACTCGAGGACCACGCCGTCCGCGGCGCGCGCCAGGACGGCCGGCGGCGCGTCGCCATGCGCGCTGCACTGGACGAGGACGTCCGCCGGCGTCCGCAGGTCCGCGTCGTCGACCCACGTCCACGCGTGCACGACCTGCCGACCGACGAGGAGGTCGGTCTCGGATCCCACCGTGACGGCACCATGGGCGACGTCGACGTCGACGACGTAGCGGGTGGCGCCTCCACCGGACAGACCGAGCCCGCGTCGCTGTCCGACGGTGACCAGCTCGACCGCGGCGACCTCACCGACCCGGCGCCCGGCGGTGTCCACCACCCGCCCGGGATGCAGCTCGGTCCGGCCGCCCAGGAACGCGCCCCGCCCGCGGGCCGTGATGAAGCAGACGTCCTGGCTGTCCGGCTTGCCCGCGGTCCGCAGTCCGAGTGCACTGGCCCGCTGACGCACCGCCGCCTTGGTCATCGAGCCGACCGGCAGCAGGGTGCGGGCCAGGCGGGGCCGGTCGAGCATGTGCAGCACGTAGCTCTGATCCTTGGCCGGGTCGACGCCGCGGGCCAGGCGCCACCGGCCGTCCGCAGCGACGACCCGCGCGTGGTGACCCGTCGCCAGCGCGTCGAAGCCGAGCAGCTCGGCCCGCTCCGCCAGTCGGTCGAACTTCAAGTGGCGATTGCACTCGACACACGGGTTCGGCGTCGCCCCGCGGACGTGGGCCTCCACGTACGGCCCGACGACGTGGGCGGCGAAGTCGTCCGCGAAGTTGAAGACGACGTGGTCGATGTCCAGCTGCTGCGCGACGCGCCGCGCGTCGTCCACGTCCCCGACGGAGCAGCAGCCGGTGTCGCTCTCGCCGCCCCAGAGCTTCATCGTGACGCCGACCACGTCGTGCCCGGCCTCGCGCAACAGCGCCGCCGCGACCGAGGAATCCACACCCCCGCTCATAGCGACGAGGACGTTCACGAGCCCACCGGCACGGCTCGTCGCAGCTGGAACACGGCGGCCGGCAGCGCTTCCAGCACGCGCTCGACGTCGGCGTCGCACGAGGACCAGCCGAACGAGAGGCGCAAAGAACCGCCGGCGACCGAGCTGGGCAGTCCCATGGCCGCGAGGACGTGCGACGGGTCCATGGCGCCGGCGCTGCACGCCGAGGCCGCCGACGCGCAGATGCCGGCCCGGTCGAGCAGGAACAGCAGCGCCTCGTTCTCCACGCCCTCGATGCACAGGTGCGCCGAGCCCGCCACCTTCCGGTCCCGCGGCACTGTCTCGACGACGCCGGGCGTGGCTTCGAGCAGGCCGTCCACCAGACGATCACGCAGCAACCCGATCCGATCCACCGTCTCGCGCCGCGTGGTCGCGGTGACCCGCATCGCCTCGGCCAGCGCGACGATGCCCGCGACGTTCAGCGTGCCGCTGCGCCGATCCCGCTCTTGACCGCCCCCGACGAGCATCGGCTCGATGGCGACGCCACCGCGCACCACCAGTGCGCCGACCCCCTTCGGGCCACCGAACTTGTGACCTGAGACGGAGACGAGGTCACAGTCCGCCGTTGCGACGGGGATGTCGAGCCACTGGAACGCCTAGACGGCGTCCGTGTGGACGAGCGCCTGCGGCGCGCGATC
>Ga0163163_10002508_pt1 | contig 15541 bp, 20 predicted proteins | sample S65metaG_FD_119766 | JGI IMG/M metagenome (GOLD analysis project Ga0163163, IMG submission 119766) | Switchgrass rhizosphere microbial communities from Kellogg Biological Station, Michigan, USA - S6-5 metaG | ecosystem: Host-associated > Plants > Roots > Rhizosphere > Soil | place: USA... | reverse complement strand
TGGGACGGCTTCTCCGTTTCCTACAGCATCAATTTCCCGCATCCACTCATCGGCCGCGAACGATTCGAAGTTGAACTTGGAAATGGCGCTTATCTGCGTGAGATCGCCGCGGCGCGCACATTCGGATTCTTGCACGAAGCCGCAATGCTGAAGAACATGGGGCTGATTCGCGGCGCGTCGGAAGATAACGCTATCGTCCTTACTCGCGACGGCGTCAAGAACGGGCCCTTACGCTTTCCCGATGAATTCGTCCGCCACAAGGTGCTGGACCTGATCGGCGATCTAGCGTTGATCGGTCACCAGGTTCTTGGTCGCGTGGAAGCAGATCGCGCGGGCCATGCCATGCACACCGCATTGGTCTCCCGCCTGCTTCGCGATCCCTCTTATTGGGAAATGACGCCACTCGAGGATGTCGCTTCCCCCGCGCCAATAGAGCGCGGGAGCCATTCCGACAGCCAGTTCGAGTTGTAGAGAATTTGCTTATTGGACGGTTGCGGAAGTCGACGTTTCGTCCAGAATGGGAACGGAGTTCGGGAAGCGCTCAAGAAATTTCCAGTTCAACCACATCTCAAGAGCAGCTTGTGTCGACTTCGCGATATTGCTGAAGCGGAGTCCGATTCGCTCTCCCGACTTCCAGGCGACTTCACAAGCTCCCGTGATATTCGCCCGTGTTTCCGGAAGCGTAAAGCGAAACGTTCCCTGCGCGTCGAGATCAAGTGCGAGCGCCGAGTGAAGCATGGTACCGCCCTGGCTCAAGTCCTGCATCTCCGCTGTGACGTTGGGAAATTTCGGAAAATCAAGATAGATCGGAATCTCGATTCCGTGCCGATAATAGCGCCGACGCTCTCCGACCATCAGGCCGCAGGCAGCTTTAAAGCAACGCGTGGCGCGTTCCGCATTCAATGGCTTTTCCAGGACGAAGTTAGCACCCATGCTGAATGCTTCACTCATGCTGGTGGAGCCGTTCACCACCGCAAACACAATGGCGTTGCGCGTGAAACCCTCGCCGCGAAGAATAGACAACAGGTCCCCACCGCAATCGATATCGTCGCAATCGACAATAATTCCTTCAAACTTCTTGGACTTGAGGAGCCGCAGGCCCGCGGCAGGTGCAGGACAGATTTCGGTCCGAATTCCAACATTCGCGAGCACACGTTGGAGCAGTGTGTGTGCGGCGGCGTCGGTGCTGAGGAGGAGGGCAGTCAGCTCCATGCCGTAATGCTAGTCCTGTCGCGGCTTCTCACTAAGATAACGAAAGTAATGGAACAGCTGGACCCAGCACCTACGTCCAATTACTTTGCCGGTTTTCGCCGAACGACGGGAGATTTCGAGAGCAGGGCGTCTCGAAGTTCGTCCACTCTCTTCTTCAATGTGGGATGGAGCGCTTCTGGCGCAATCTCCGCCAATGGCTCCAGCACGAAGAGACGCTCCGGAAGGCCCGGGTGGGGAACCTTCAATCCCGGCGAGTCAATGACCGCGTCCCCGAAAAGCACGATGTCGATATCGATATTCCGCGGACCTTTTGGCCGCGTCCGCTCTCGACCCATCGCGCGCTCGATCCCAAGCGCGCCTGCAAGAAGCTCGTCTGCGCTCTGCTCCGTACGCAGCTTCACAGCGCAGTTCAGGAACCACGGCTGATCGACAACCTCGACGGGCTCAGTTTCGTAAAAAGATGACAGCGCCTCTACCTGCCCTATCACTTCCAATCGAGTGGTAGCTTCGCGAAGATTCCCCTCGCGGTCGCCCACGTTCGAGCCAAGCGAGAGATAAGCGATGGTTTGCATAATCAGGAAATGGTCAGTCTGCTCTTTGCAAGTACGCGTGTGCAGAGGATACAAGAATGGCGCTCTAATCGCTCTCCATGCTGCTCGTTGATAATGATCACCTTCGTGCTGCACCCAAGGAGTCGATTTCTGTTTCCGATACCGACAAAAGGATCAGCGCAAACTGGCGAGTTGATTCCACGAATCAGCCAGAACAGCCTACGCAAAAGCAATCCGCCTTCTTCGACCAGGAGTGCGTTTACTCCTGTATTTATAACCCTTTGCGCGTTATCGCGAAGGTTTCGGCGGAGTCAAATACCTGAGTTGTACCTTGGGGATGGTGGCTCAAATGTGCATGAATAGCGGCCTCAAACGCAGGGGGCTGTGGAAAACCCGCATAAAATCAGGCAAAAAACGCTTCCTATCATGCCGGCGGGAGTATAAGATACGACGCTTGAGTAGAGGTTTTTACTCATTTTTCAAGGAGGATATTTCTATGGCAGCTGGCATGACCAAGACACAACTCGTGCGCCACATGGCCGAGAAGATGGAAGTAAGCAACAAGACCGCCGCCGCATTCATGGCGAACCTGGCTGAAGTAGCCGTTAAAGAAACCAAGAAGACCGGCGTATTCGTTCTGCCCGGCCTCGGCCGTCTGAAGAAGTCGGCACGCAAGGCTCGCATGGGCCGCAACCCACAGACCGGCGAACCCATTAAGATTCCTGCCAAGACCGTCGTGAAATTCTACGTCGCAAAGGCCGTGAAGGATTCCATCGCTCCCAAGAAGTAACTTCGGAACCCTTATAAAGTGCAGGCCGGCTGATTCAGTCGGCCTAGTGCTTTTTGAACGCACTCTCGAGCACAACCACCGTGATGCCTTTGTTTTCGCGGCCAAGATCACGATCCTGTTTCATCTCCGGAACCGCTTTCAGCAGCGCCCACGTGGCTTCATTCGAGATCCGAAATTCCTCGCCGGTAATGAACTCTTGAATCATGGCCGACTTTTTATAGCGCGTAAGGGAAGCGCGCACAGCGACACGAAGTTTGCCGCCAACCCCGCTCGATCCGTATCCATGAATTAACTTGAGAATCGCGGTGCCGTCATAACGTGCCGCAATCAGCACGCGATCCAAATGCACTCGCATTTGCTCGACCGTGGGACGGTTTTCTTCAAGATTGATGATTTTGATTTTGAGGGCCACGAGCTGATGTTAGTGGCAGGATGACTTAGGAACCAACAGATTCTCGCCTACTGCTCGGATTCGTTTTCCCGATTTCGCCAGCTGCGGAATGTCACCAGGGTTACGGCGACAAGAGTGAGCGGCAAAAGAATGTTCCAAACGGCGAGCCACACGGGGTTCGCTGTTCCCGCACCGGCAACCGGTTGTGCGACGCCCCGCGATTCCGCTAACACCGGCGCCGAAAGAAACCCACCGAAGATGTGCAGCGCTCCGGACATGCTCATTCCGACGCACGCAATCACGCTCGCCGTCACACCGATGACGGCGAATCCTGTCGTCGGACCGGCCAGCATCCGGTTGCGCTCCCGGGTCGGAATGTATTGCGTATTCCGCATCTCCGCAGATTGTAGTAAGGAAGCAATCTCATACCCAGAGAAAACCATGTATCCGCCATTACGAAGGTAATTGCACAAAACATAAATGGGCCCATCTCGGCCAGCGGGATGGGCCCTCGGGTTCAATGTTTCCACTACTTTACTAGCGCATCCTCGAATTGCTTCACAATTCGCGTGTACAGATGCATCCTCGCCTGCGGGCCGCCGATGCCGTGCGTCTTTTGCGGATACAACTGCATATCAAATTGCTTTCCCGCATTGATCAATGCATTGATGAACTGGAGCGTATTCTGCATGTGAACATTGTCGTCACTGGTCCCGTGGACAATCAGCAGTCGCCCGCTCAGGTTTCCCGCAACTTTTACCAATGACGTCTTGTCGTATCCGGCCGCGTTGTCCTGGGGCAGGCTCATGTAGCGCTCCGTATACGCTGAGTCGTACAAATGCCAGTCGCTCACCGGGGCCACGGCGACACCCGCTTTGAATCGATTGCTGTGTGTCAGCGCATTCAGCGTCATGCTGGCGCCATAACTCCAGCCCCAGAAGCCAAGACGCTTCGCATCAAGCTGCGGGAATTTCGCCAACGCCTGATCGAGCGACGCGAGCTGATCCTTCAACTCGATCTCGCCCAGGTTCTTGTACGTTGCAATTGCGAAGTTCCGCCCTCGGTTATACATCCCGCGGTTATCGACCTTCAGCACCGCAATCCCTTGCTTCGCCATATATTCTTCGAACATCCCTACGGTTCCCATCGAATCGCGGATCGTCTGAATCTGCGGTCCGCCGTAAGGATTCATGATGAGCGGAATTTTCCCGTCTTTCATCGCTCGCCCGGCCTTCGGAAGAATGATCACCCCACGCAGCAATGTTCCATCTTCAGCCTTGAAATCGACGAATTGTGGCGGTTCGTAGTCGTAGATCTTCGCGAGGTCTGGCGCCTGGAAGATTTCGTTACACGCACCATTCGTAGCGCATAGTGACATCCGCAGCGGCTTCACCAGCGACGAATACCGATCGACGTAATACTGCGTGCTGTCAGCCATCGACGGCGTATGTGAGCCCGGCTCCTTCGTGATCTGGGTCATATGCGAGCCGTCCAGCCTGATCGAATAGAGTTGCTGTTGGCGGTCGTCATCCTTGTTCGACGTGAAGTAGATCACGCCGTTCTTCTCGTCTTCGCCTTCCAGGCTTAGCATCTCCCACTCGCCCTTGGTCACTTGCGATACGAGCTTGGCATCGGCGGCCAGAGGATCTTTCGCGCTGAGACTGTACAGATATAGGTGCGTGTGCCCGTCCCGCCAACTCGGCCAGAGGAAGCGATCGCCTGACTTGAAGAAGTACAGGCCATCGTGCAGTTCCAAATACACAGGGTCGGTCTCGGTCAGCACCTTCCGTGATTTTCCCGAATTCACATCGATCACATACAAATCCTGCTGGTTCTGACGCCGGTTAAGCACCATCGCCCATGCGATCCCCGGCTTCACCCAGCCAAACCGAGGAATGTACATGTCCGGTTCAGTCGTCAGTGTGATCCAGTTCGTCTTACCATCCAATCCGAGCACTCCCAATCGCACTACCGGATTCGGATCGCCCGCCTTTGGATACTTGATTTCGTCCGGCACTGGGTGGGTCGTCATCCAATCCACAATCGGATAAGTCGGAACCTGTTTCTCATTCGATTGCAAAAACAGGATCTGGGTCGAATCTGGCGACCAGAAGTAATTGCTGCGGACACCCAGCTCTTCTTCGTAAAGCCAATCCACTTCACCGTTCAGGATGTCTTTATCGGTGTCCTTCGTCAGTTGCTGCTCGTGTCCCTGCCCAGTCGAGCGCAGAAACAGATTGTGGTCGCGAACGAACGTGATGTACTTGGCATCGGGTGAAAACTTGGGATCGACATTCGTCTCTTCAGTCTCTGTTAACTGCGTTCCCGTTGCCGACTGCAGGTCGTAAAGCCAAAGATGTCCCATCACGTCGAACAGCAGGCTCTTGCTGTCAGGCGACCAGTGGTAAGCAGCTACGCCATATCTTGCCCGGTTATCCGCCTGACGATCATCCTGTGTCTTGGTCGGCGTTGGCGGCTTCAGTGCTGCGAGCTTCTCTGCGGCCACAAGTACTGCGCTCTTTCCCGTGGCGGGGTCGAAGTAATACAGTGCCTGCCCTTCACCGCTTTTCTCCCGCTGGATATACGCGACTTTCGTTCCGTCTGGACTCCATTCCATTCCCTGCGGAGCCGCCATCATTCCTGCCATCTCGCCCATGTAAAGCGACTCGATGGTGATTTCTTTGTGTTGGGGGGCTTGTTGTGTTTGCTGTGCAAGGGCGTTGGGAGCAAGAAAAAGAAGAATTAATGCGAGGGGAAACCGTTTCACAAGGGCTCCTGTTCAGGTCGTACACGGACCAGTTCTTCCGGCGACCATGTATATCGTTAGGCGAGCCCTATTGGCAAATTGCTAGTGGTGCAGGTAGGAAACGTAGATACGAGCCATCTGTGCGAGGGCAACCACTATCCCGAGGCAGAAGAATAGATTGCGGGACGCTTCGGCTGAGAGTCCGGCGGGGAGCCGGATGCCGCCACGCTGAGCAAGTCCTGCGAATGCACGGTCCTGCGCCAGGATAAAGTCAGCCACCGGGCGATGGAATGCCGCCAGTATTAGTCCCATCATGAGTCTAGCTAGTTCGAGAACCATGTGGAAAAGCTATCTTTTCCTGCCGGAACACTCAATCCGGTGAAACTCCTAGGCCCGCAACGTGCTAAACTTTTTATACCCTGTCATGCACCCTGATCTCGCCAAACTCATGGATTTGCAGCAAGTTGAGGGGGAAATCGCCCGCCTCAACGCCGAAGTCGCTGCCCTTCCGAAACACCTTCAGGCGATCGAAACCAAACTAAGTGCAGCCAAAAACGGGGTCGAAAAGGCCAAGGCGGCTATAAAAGCCGACGAACTTGCCAAGCGCAAGTACGAGAACGATATTCAGGGCCAGCACGAAAAGATCAGGAAATTCCGCGAACAGTCCTCCTCCGTCAAAACCAACGAGCAGTACAAGGCGCTTCTGGCAGAAATCAGCTTCGCCGAGCAGGAGATTCGCGGCCTCGAGGACAAGATTCTCGAAAGCATGGAAGACGCCGAAAACAAAGAGCGTCAACTGAAAGCTGCCGAGGTCGAGTTCAAAGCTGAAACCCTAGAGATTGAAAAAGAAAAGAACGAAGCTCGGGCCATTACCGAAAAAGACGAAAAGCGACTGGCCGAGCTTCGCCAGACCGAGTCTGCCCTACGCACCGGAATCGGTGAGGACAGCCTTAGTCAGTACGACCGGATTGCCAGGCATCGAGGAACCGGAATTGCCGGTGCACGCGACCAGCGCTGTCTCGGATGCCAGATCATGCTTCGTCCGCAGGTCTTTGCTGAAATTCGCCGTGGCGATCGCGTCGTCGCCTGCGACTCCTGCAGCAGACTGCTCTATTTCATTCCCTCGGACACTCCCGATGCCGCTCTGCGTTCCAATGTCGGCGCCGAGCGTACATGGATGTTTCTGCCGCACGTCGGTCAGCGCGGAGTCTTTGCCGTATTCGTCAACAACAAGGGCAACGCCCATATGCGCACCTTTGACGTCGAAACTGGACGATTCCTCGAGAAGCACTCCGAGAAGGGCAAGAACTACATACAAGCCTTCTCTGCGCAGATGGAACACGGGCGCGAACTATTCGTAGACGAAGCCGGACTGGCCGAAGAGAAAGATCAACTTCCCTCGGAAGCGCTAGAGGATCTGCGCCGGCAAATTCCTCACTCCCAGGAGCAGGCTCCCACGACTGCCGGAGAATAAGGCGGGGCACGATGAAACAGCTCTGTCGAATCTTGATGGTCATGCTTCTCCCGATTCTTGCGTCCGCACAAGGACAACAGCAAGTTCAGCTCAAGGTGCTGCTGACCTGGGCCAACGGCCGCAGCCTAAACGACAAGCAGGATGTTTCTGGCATGCCTGGCGTTCAAGGCACGAGCCGTACCGGTGGGGGAAGTCAGCCAGTCGCCGGCAATTCCGTTTCGAACATGGCGATTCGGATTCAGGTCCAGAATGACATGGGTCAGACCGTCGCGGAAGCTTCCCCAGGTAGTCAAGGTGAAGCTACCTTCAACGTCATCGGCTCAGTCACCAATGCTCGCCGGATGAAGCAAAACGTCATTTATCGCGTCCGGGTCTCAGGCCTTGATATTGAAGAAGAGAATATCGAGAACGTCGAGCCAGCAGCGGGTGATCGTGTGCTGAACATTACGATTCGACGAAAGGGCGAAAAGCGGGGGAATGGCGGGGTCGTCGCTGCAAATACTCTCAAGGTTCCTGGCAAGGCCGAAAAAGAACTCGATCGCGGAAATAAAGCACTGGAAGACAAGAAACTCCCAGAAGCTCGCGATCACTTTCAGAAGGCTATCGAACTGTACCCTCAGTATGACCTTGCCTACAACGGTCTCGGCGCAACCCTGGTCGAATTGCACGACATGGACGGTGCACGCAGCGCCTTTCAGAAATCAGTTGAGGTGAATGACAAGTTTGCCAGCGGATATCGAAACCTGGCACGTATATCGGCCAGCGAGAAAGACTACATAAAGGCCGTTGATTTTCTCCAACGCTCGTTGTCGCTCGAGCCGCTCAATGCCGAGGCCCTCTCGCGCCTTTGTCAGTTTGATTACATTCTGGGCAAGGACACCGAGGTCCCGGACCTCGCCCGTAAACTCCACAGCCTTCCACACATCGGCATGGAACTAGCCCATTTCGCAGCAGCTAGCTCATTGGAGCGAATGAATAAGCCAGACGAAGCGATTGGCGAATACACCCTATTCTTAAGCGAAGCACCAGGAAGCACTCTGGCCGGCCCGGCAAAGGCCGCAATCGAACGCTGCCGCCAGAAGCTCAACGAGCCCACTACTCAGTGAAAAATAAAAGTGATAACCCGCGCGTCACCGTCACCTCGCGCGGAGTAGCTAGACTGCGCGGCGGACATCCTTGGGTTTACCGTTCCGATGTCCGCACAACCGCCGATGCCGAACCAGGAAGCGTCGTCACCGTCCTCGATCCCAAGTCCAAGCCAATCGCTACCGCGCTTTACAGTAGTGCTTCGCAAATCGCGATTCGAGCGATCTCACCCGAAGCGATTCCCTCTCGCGAGTGGATCGCTCTTCTGCGGAAACGCATCGTCGATGCTGTCGCCTTTCGCCGTCGCGTAGTTCAAGACTCCGAGGCCTACCGAGTCATATTCAGCGAAGCAGATTTTCTCCCCGGCCTCATCGTCGACAAATATGGCGAATACCTCTCCCTGCAGGTGCTTACCCAGGGAATGGACTCGCGTGACGTTCGGAACGCCATCATCGGCACCCTCGTCGCGGAAGTTTCTCCCGCCGCCATCTTCGAGCGCGTAGATCCGCGCATTCGCGAACTTGAGCAAATGGAATCTCGCACCGACTCGATGCTGTGGTCGCGCGACGGCGCGGAGCTGCCCTCAAAAACATCATTCTCCATGAATGATCTGCGCTTCCAGTTCGACGCCGTAGCGGGACAGAAGACGGGCACGTTTCTCGATCAGCGCGAAAATTATTCGGCTGCCGCACGTCATGCATCCGGACGCGCGCTTGATTGCTTCACCTACCAGGGCGGATTTGCCCTGCACCTGAATCGCGTTTGCGAACAGGTTACAGCCGTAGATATTTCCCGGCCCGCGCTTGAAGTCGGCGAAGAGAATTGGAAGTTAAACAAGGATGTATTCGGCGCTCGCGAGATCGAGTGGATCGATGCCAACGCCTTCGATCTGCTTCGCGACTACGCCGACCGAGGAGAGAAGTTCGACACCGTCGTTCTCGATCCTCCCGCTTTTGCCAAGAGCAAAGCCGCCACCGACAAGGCTCTCGGCGGATACAAGGAGCTTAATCTTCGAGCCCTCAAGATGCTGAAGCCCGGTGGAAAGCTCATCACCTGCTCGTGCTCTTTCCACGTCGGCGAGGGCGAATTTCTTGAGATGTTAGGCGCAGCTTCCGCAGACGCTCATCGCCCGCTTCGCATCCTGGAAAAACGAGGGCAGTCGCAGGACCATCCTGTGCTCCTGAACGTTCCCGAAACTCACTATCTCAAATGCATCATCGCCGAGGCGGTATGGCCCTGAAACTCCTGCTCATCTTGGGGCTCATCAGCTGCCTTGTGATCTGGGGTGTCCACGTCATCAGCGGCAAGTGGACCCCCTCGAGCGAAAAGGATCGATCAAAGGAAGAGAGTTAACAACAAGTGGAGATAGCCGTCATCCTGACCGAAGCGGCCGATGGTGCCCCGCGTAGTGAAGAGCTTGCCCTGGGCAAAGTCGAAGGGGACCCGCGGTTCTCTCTTGATTTTGACTTTGAAACTCGAAAACAGAAACTCGAAACTTTTTAATCTAACTCGTACTTCTTCCTCTTCTCGAGCAGCGTTTTCCTGGTGATTCCCAAGATCTCCGCAGCCTTAGATTTCTTCCCGCGCGTGTAGTCAAGTATCTCCGCGATATACGCCCGTTCCAGGTCCTCCAGCGTCGGCCGTCGTGACGCCGTCGAGGCCTGTCGTACGTGCGCCGGCAGATCTTCCACCATGATCTCGTCCGAAGTTCCCAGCACCACCGCTCGCTCGATCATGTTTCGCAACTCGCGTACATTCCCCGGAAACGCATAACGCTCCAACGCTCTGCTTGCGTCTGACGACAATGCGACTCGCTTTCGACGATGTACCTCGCAAAGCTGGGTAACGAATAGATTCGCCAGTGGAAGGATATCCTTCGGGCGCTCTCGCAGCGCCGGTACCAGAAGTGGCACAACATTCAATCGATAGAACAGGTCTTCGCGAAACGAATGCTGCGCCACGGCCCTTTCCAGGTCCACATTCGTCAGGGCGACGATTCGAGCCTCCAGGCGAACTGGTTTCGTCCCGCCAAGTCGGTCAAACGCTCGCTCCTCCAGCACGCGCAGCAACTTCGCTTGCATCGCCGGCGTCAGCGTCCCGATCTCGTCAAGGACGATCGTGCCTCGTCCAGCCAATTCCATGCGTCCACGCTTCCGATGCACCGCTCCGGTGAACGCTCCGCGCTCGTAGCCGAACAACTCACTCTCCAGTAACTCATGCGGAAGGGAAGCGCAGTCGATTTTGACAAGCGGCTCGTCGCGACTTTCTCCCAGCAAATGTAAAACCGAGGCGAGGTGGTCTTTTCCAACACCACTCTCGCCTCGGATCAATACCGTCGAATTTGTCCCCGCTACTTTACGGGTCTGTTCTAACAGTCGCTGTGACGCGGAGTCTTCACTGACATACCGGTCAAGAACACTGGGCTGCTTCTCGCCGCCTTGCGCCGGTGATGTCCCTCCCTCTGCCATTACTTCTTCTTGCCGCGAGCCTTGGCAGTGGGACGTTTCGAAACCGCCTTTCGAACAGCTTTCGCCGCAACCTTGCGCGCCGGTTTTTTCACCACGCGCTTGGAAGCTTTGGGCGCCACCTTTTTGGCCGATTTCGCCGCCGCTGGCTTCTTCTTTCCCAGCATGTCCCCGGGCTCCAGCTTGGTGGCCGACTTCCACAACCGCTCGAGGTCATAGAATTTGCGCGCATTCTCATTGAATATATGCACCACGAAATCGACGTAATCGAGCAGTATCCACTCGCCGTGTTGATAGCCCTCGCGATGGTTGGGCTCGAAGCCTTCCTTCGAAAGTCGCTCGTCAACCTCATCCGCAATCGCCTGCACCTGCCGCGGATTGCTTCCGCTGCACACGATGAAATAATCCGTGAATGCGCTGGACTCCTTCGGTAACTGGAGCACTTTTACATCATCTGCCTTTTTCGCTTCCGCCGCTGCCAACACCAGCGCCACTTGATGCTTCACTTCGTTCTTCGACATTCTTGTTCGTTCCTTAATTAATTATTCCGTGTGTCGGTGTCCGCCGATAATGTGCAAGCCCGCGCGATGCTTCCTCGCTTCTCGTTCTTGCTTTAGTAATTCTCGATGCTGCTTCAGGTCCGGGAGGGCCTGAGCACCCTTCTTGAATAAACCCTCTTTGCGAATGTATTCCGCGACGGGCTTACCAACCAGTGCTTCCAGTTTCTTCCCCGAAGCAGCTGCCTTCCGAATCTGTGTTGCCGAGACCGGCTCCTCGACCTTATCCAGCAAATGTATCGTTGTTTCGGGCAGGATGATCGATCCCGACCGCTGAAACAACTTCGTTACTTCATCTTTCGGACGCACCGAATCCGGCAGCGACTTCGCAACATCCGCGAGCGAGAATCCGGGACGGCTGGCCACGATGAAATCGCATTCGTTCAGCAACTCCACCGGGCTGCGCCACTTTGCAATGTCCAGGAAGGCATCGATACCGATCAGGAAGAATAATCGATCGCTCTTCTTGAGCAACTGCTTGAATCGTCGCACTGTATCGATCGAGTAGCTCGCCAGCTTGCCTTCTGACTGAATAACTTCCGGCGCTTCCAGCAGAGACGGTATGAAGTCCTTCTCACCCTCCACGGCAATCGCGATCATCGCAAACCGATGGTAGTAAGGAGTCAGAGGCTGCTTCTGTTTATGCGGAGGGATGTCAGCCGGAACGAAATGAATTTTTCCGAGTTTATATCTGGCCGCCGCCGCTCGGGCAACAGCGAGATGTCCGCGATGAATCGGGTCGAATGTGCCGCCAAAAATTGCGACGTTCATGAAACAGGTATTAGTCCTTGATGATTGTGTGCCAGTTTGCAGCAATCGCGCAACGGGGTCTAGTGTCTCACCGTTATCTCCGCGACTTCTTCTTAGTTGGTTTCGCAGATGTCTTCTTCCTGGTTGCCACCGGCTTCCGAGCAGTTTTCTTGGCTTTCTTCGGCACAGGCTTTCGTGCGGTTTTTTTGACGGCCTTGCTGGCGAGCTTCTTAGCTGACTTCCGCACAGGCTTCTTAGCTGGTATTTCCTCCCGCGGAGTTCTAATGTCGAGCTTCTCTCCACGAGCATCTGCCTCTCGAACCTCTTGCACGAACCGCGCCATCGCCCACTGAAGCTCTGGAATTCCTTGTCCCGTCACCGCCGAAATTTCGTAGAAGGGCAGGCGCTTTCGCTCCGCGTACTTCTTGAGTTTGACCAGCTTCTCTGGGTTCGCCACGTCAGCCTTGCTCGCAACCACGATCATCGGCTTCGACTCCAGGTTCCCGCCAAAATTAGCCAACTCACCTACGATTACCTGGAAGTCTTTGACCGGATCGGGACGGCCACTCGCGTCGGAAACATCCACAAGGTGGGCCAACAGCCGGGTTCGCTCCACGTGCCGCAGGAACCGAATCCCCAGGCCTGCACCGTCGCTGGCACCCTCAATCAGCCCCGGAATATCGGCGACAACGTAGCTGACCAGATCGGGTAATTCTCCGAGAGCCACTACTCCGAGATTCGGCTGCAAAGTTGTGAATGGATAGTCCGCAATCTTCGGCCGCGCCGCAGAGATTCGCGAGATCAACGTCGACTTTCCGACATTCGGATAACCGACTAGACCCACGTCGGCCAGCAGCTTCAACTCCAGCCGCAGATGCCGCTCTTCGCCGGGGCGTCCCAGTTCATGCTCGCGGGGAGCCTGGTGCGTCGAAGAGGCAAAGTGCTGGTTCCCGCGGCCACCACGCCCACCCTTGGCGATGATCAGTCGTTCATTCGGCTCGCGGAAGTCGTGTACCAGCTCGCCGGTGTCCTCGTCATAGACGAGCGTGCCTACCGGCACCTTCAGAAGAATATCCTCGCCCGCCGCGCCAGTGCAGTTGGAACCCTCACCGTGACGTCCGCGCTGCGCCTTGTATTCAGGGTTGAAGCGGAAATGTACCAGCGTATTGTGCTTCTCGCTGGATTCCATGATGACGTCGCCGCCCCGGCCGCCATCGCCGCCGGACGGACCGCCACGCGGCACGAACTTCTCGCGACGGAATGCCATGCAGCCGTTTCCGCCGCCACCAGCCGCTATCCGGATTTTCGCTTCATCAACAAACATAAAAAGAAGACGCTCGACACTGGACTCTAGACACTCGCAGTTCACACCCTGACTAGCGCCTAGAGTCTAGCGTCTACAAAGCAAAAGGCCTCGCCACCGACGAGGCCTCCTGCGGAAACTTGCGGTAGATGCGATCGTGCGAGGTCTACGCCTTGGCGGCTTCGACCGGCTCGATCAGCACGAACTTGCCCATCTTGCCACGATCCACGAACTTGATCTTGCCGCTGATCTTGGCGAAGAGGGTGTCATCCTTGCCGCGTCCCACGTTGAGGCCCGGCTTGATGCGCGTACCGCGCTGGCGAACGATGATGCTGCCGCCCGGCACAACTTGCCCGCCGAACGCTTTTACGCCAAGCCGCTGCGCATTCGAATCGCGCCCGTTTTTTGAAGAACCTAAACCTTTTTTATGTGCCATGACAAAATCCTTATCTGAATTCCTTAGAACCCAAAACCGCCGCCATCCCGACCGGAACGCGCTTTGTGCGCGGAGTGGAGGGACCTGCAGTTACTTCTTCTTGCTCGAACTTTTCTTTGCGGCCGTCTTCTTCGCCGGAGCCTTCTTGGCAGCGGGCTTCTTCTTAGCGGCCGACTTCTTCGGAGCCGCTTCCTTGGTCTCCTCGGCAGCTTCTGCCTTCGGAGCCTTTACTTTCTTTGCAGGAAGCGCAGGGGCGTCAAACTTCTGCCCATCGAAGCTGATCTGCGAGATGCGAACTTCGGCAAATCCCTGCCGATGTCCCTGCAGTTTCTTGTACTGCTTCTTGCGCTTGAATTTGAAGACGAGGATTTTGTCGGCACGGCCTTCGCCAATCACCTGGCCAAGTACGCGGGCGTCGGACGGATTCGATATCTGCCCCTCGCCACCGCTAACGGCCAGCACCTCGAAGCTCACGTCACCAGCTCCAACATGCGACTCTGACCGTTCTACACGGACGACATCTCCGGGACTGACACGATACTGTTTACCACCGGCGCGAATAACCGCGTACATAACAATGCCTCCAAAACCTAACGCTCCTCAGGCAAACCACGGGCGAGGAGCCCTAAAGGTATTCAATCTGTGCGCTTGCACTTCCCCGAAGAACGGAACTACGCAGTTCGCGCTGGGGCCGACGGCCACCACGGGGGTGTCCCTAGACGGGACTTGGCAGTACAGGCAAACCATTGAATTTTACAGGGAAACCGCCGACGAGGTCAAACCAGAGCAGATCACCTCATGTGGTGGGGGCGGGCCACTGGGCTGCCCAGGCTGCGACGGCGCGCGAAGCTTAACCTTACTTGCTAGTCTGGGGTGTTGCTTCCGCCCTTTGAAACTAGAAACTTGAAACTCGAAACTTAGCTGTACAATCGCTCCCGCCCCAATTCCGGGGAGGAGAACCCACATCATGACGCGTCGCGTCTGCTTGTTCCTCGTCTTCGCAGTCGCAGTCTGTCTTTCCTCCACCACCATTGCCCAGGAGCACCATGCCGCTGCTCCCGCCGCCAAATCCACTTTCGACAAAGCCATCCTGCAGAAAGTCTGGGACGCCTGGACCACCCTCGATCCCAAAAACCCGGGGAAGTATTACAGCCACGAACCAGCGCACACCTACTACGATCTTGCTCCACTCCAGTATCACAGCTGGGCTGAGTACGAGAGTGGCGTCAAGAATCTGATTGGCGACTGGAAGTCGGCAAAAGCCAAGGTCAATTACGACGGAATGATCCACCAGGAATCCCCGACCATGACCTGGACCGCTAGTACCGTGGACATGGAGTGGGTGGACAAGGACGGGAAGTCACAGAAGGCAACCGTCCGGTGGACGGCCATATGGCACAAGCACGGTAACGACTGGCAGATCGCTCACGACCACACGTCGATGCCACTACCGTAAGTCATTTACGGATTGTCGAATTGCCGGATGTTCGAATTGATTTCAATTCGTAAATTCGGCAATTCGTAATCCGTCATTTTCTGTACCTGAGCTTCATTGTGACGATGAACGCCTGCAAACCCAACGTGACGGAGTTCGCGAGTATCATCGGCCACGAGTGCAGGTAGATCCCATACACCAGCCATAGGACCAGCCCGCAGTTGAACGCGATCAGCATCTTCCACGAGAAGTCGCCCGCAGTCTTGCACCTGTAGGTGTGCAGCACCTGCGGCAAAAACGCCAACGTCGTCAGCGTCCCAGCCATGTAGCCGATCATTGTGAAGA
>Ga0163163_10002507_pt1 | contig 15541 bp, 12 predicted proteins | sample S65metaG_FD_119766 | JGI IMG/M metagenome (GOLD analysis project Ga0163163, IMG submission 119766) | Switchgrass rhizosphere microbial communities from Kellogg Biological Station, Michigan, USA - S6-5 metaG | ecosystem: Host-associated > Plants > Roots > Rhizosphere > Soil | place: USA... | reverse complement strand
GCTGCAGTTCGACCCGGACGCCGTGCCGGGCCGCCAGCCGGGCGACCACGACCAGGCCCATCATGCGAGACACGGCCACGTCGACCATCGGTGGCGTGGCCAACCGCTCGTTGAGCTCGCCGTACTGGTCGGGCGACATGCCGATGCCGCGGTCGGCGACCTGCAGGATCGCCCGGTCGTTCTGGCGGTGCGCCTGAACGAGCACCGAGGTGTCCGGCGGGGAGAACGCGGTCGCGTTGTCGAAGAGCTCCGCGACCAGGTGCACGAGGTCGTTGACCGCGTGGGCGGCGATCTCGATGTCGTGGTCGATGCCGGAGAACTCGATCCGGGTGTAGTGCTCGACCTCGGACTGAGCGGCCCGGAGCACGTCCATCAGGGCGGCCGGTTCGCGCTGGATGCGGGTCGAGTCGGCGCCGGCGAGAACCAGCAGGTTTTCGTCGTTGCGGCGCATCCGGGTGGCCAGGTGGTCGAGCTGGAACAGCTCGCCCAGCCGGTCCGGGTCCTGCTCGCCGCGCTCCAGCCGGTCCAGGTGACCGATGAGCCGGTCGACCAGGATCTGGCTTCGGCGGGCCAGGTTCACGAACATCGTCGCGACGGAGGAGCGCAGCGCGGCCTGCTCGGCGGCGGTGCGGACCGCCTCCAGGTGGACCGCGTTGAACGCCTCGGTCACCTGGCCGAACTCGTCCCGGCTTCGCACCGGCAGCGGCTCGGCGATCTGCATCGCGACACCGGCCGGCGACACGTGGGTCGACAGTGCCGGGTCACGGAGCCGGGCGACCGCCTGTGGCAGGCCGTACTGGGCCACCGCGAGCGCGCCCTGACGCAGGTCACGCAGGGCTCGCGCCATCGACCGGGCGACCAACCAGGCGAACAGAACACCGAGGAGCAGGGTCACCAGCAGCAGGCCGGTCTCGACGAGCACCTGGCGCTGCACCCGGGTACCGAGGTCGACCGCGGCCTGCTGGGCCTGGCCGTTGAGCAGCACCTCGACCTGGTTCATCTGCTCGCCGCGGGCCATCATCGCCTTGTCCCAGGCGGCCGCGTTGACGTCCTTGTTCGGGTCGGCATTGGGCGGGAGGGTGTCCAGCTTGCCCTCGAGCTGCGCCGCGTCCTTCTGCTCCGTAGTGGCGACGGTCGCGTCGAACAGCTGCTTCTGGCCCGGGGTGGCGACCGTCTGGAACGTGGAGAGCGCCTGCTCCTGGCCCGTGAGCGCGCCGACGTACTCGCGCTGGGCGGAGGTGGTGAAGTTCCCATGCGCCAACGCTTCCAGCACCACGATCCGTTCCTGCGACAGGAACTCCTTGGTACGGGCGATCTCGGAGGTGGCGCGCATGCGGTCGGTCAGGGTCGGGTCACCGGTGAGCTGGGCCGACAGGTCGCGGATGCTCAGTAGGTCAGAGATGAGGACCTGGTAGCGGCTCTCGGCCACGGTCAGCGCGACCTTGTTCGTGCCCACCTGGGTCCGCACGGTCTGCAGGTCGGCGAGCTTCACCTCGATGCCGTCGAGCACGACCTTCACGTTGTCCGGCACTTCGGCGATGGTGATGCGGTCGGTGTGGTACTTGAGGATCGCCGCGTCGGTGCCGGCGCTCTGCTTCTTGTACCCGGCGGTGAGCGCCGCCAGCGCGGATGGTGGAGCCTGCAGCACCTGGACGCCGAGCGCACGCTCGTTTTGCAGTTGCTGGACCACGGCGCTCGCGTCGCCGGAGAGCACGGTCAGCGATCGCGCCCGCTCCACCAGGCTTGCCTGCTGGACCTGGCCGAGTAGCGCGGCCGTGCCCACGACGATCGTGGCCAGGGTGGGGACGATCATGATGAGACCAAGCTTGGTCCAGATCGGCAGGTCGCGGACCCAGCTGGCCGGCCTCGTGAAACGCGACTGGACCAGGTCCGGCGCGCCTGTCTGTGTGCTCACCTCACCACCCTTCGAACCAGTGCCACCGGGGCCGCGTCGCGCGGCCGGAAGCGCACCAGTCACTCGCCGCACCCTTCGGGAGAATGGGGCGGCCCCGAGATTCCATCACGGCGCGTGGCAAAGAGAAAGCCCACGAGGTCACGCAACCATTGAGTGATTGCGTGGTAACACCCTGTCGATGGGTGGGCGACGCGGGACCGCGGACGCTCAGCCCGCCATGAGCTTCGCGTACGCCGGCTTGATGACCTCGTTGATAAGGACGAGTCGCTCGTCGAACGGGATGAATGAGCTCTTCATCGCGTTGATGGTGAACCACTGAAGGTCTGACCATCCATATCCGAACGCCTCCACCAACAGGGCCATCTCGCGCGACATGCTGGTGCCGCTCATGAGCCGGTTGTCGGTGTTGACGGTGACCCGGAACCGGAGGTCGCGCAGCAGCCCGATCGGGTGCTCGGCGATCGACGGCGCCGCGCCGGTCTGCACGTTGGAGGAGGGGCAGAGCTCGAGCGGGATCCGCTTGTCCCGCACGTAGGCCGAGAGCCGGCCGAGCCGAGGCTCGCGGTCCAGCCCCGGGACCTCGATGTCGTCCACGATCCGCACCCCGTGGCCGAGGCGGTCGGCGCCGCACCACTGGATCGCCTGCCAGATCGAGGGCAGCCCGAACCCCTCGCCGGCGTGGATGGTGAAGTGGAAGTTCTCGCGCTGCAGGTATTCGAACGCGTCCAGGTGGCGGGTGGGCGGGTACCCGGCCTCGGCGCCGGCGATGTCGAACCCGACCACGCCGACGTCGCGGAAGCGCACCGACAGCTCGGCGATCTCCTGGGACCGGGCGGCGTGACGCATCGCGGTCAGCAGCGTCCCGATCCGGACCGGGGTGCCGGCCGAGCGGGCGAGCACCGACCCGGCCTCGAACCCGGCCAGCACCGCCTCGACCACCTCGGGCAGTTGCAGGCCACGCTCCAGGTGCTGCTCGGGGGCGAAGCGCACCTCGGCGTAGACCACGCCGTCGCTGGCCAGGTCGAGCGCGCACTCACTCGCGACCCGGTAGAGCGCGTCGGAGGTCTGCATGACCGCCACGGTGTGCGCGAACGTCTCCAGGTACCGCTCCAGCGAGCCGGAGTCGGCCGCGGCGGTGAACCATCGGGCGAGGCCTTCGGCGTCGTGGGCCGGCAGCCGGTGCCCGATCTCATCGGCCAGCTCGACGATGCTCGCCGGCCGGAGGCCGCCGTCGAGGTGGTCGTGCAGCAGGGCCTTGGGGGCGAGGCGGATCTCGTCGTACGTAGGTTTTGGTACAACCATGACCAGACACTAGACGCCGGAGGTGAGCGGCTCGCCGATGCTCGCCGAGATCGTGGCCCGGCTGCGATGCCCGGTCTGCCGGGACGCCCTGTCGGAGTTCCCGGGCGGGCTGGGCTGCCCCGCCGGGCACCGCTTCGACCTGGCCCGTCAGGGATACGTGAACCTGCTGGCCGGCCGGGTCCCGGCCAGCCCCGACACGGCCGACATGGTCTCGGCCCGGTCTTCGGTTCTGGCGGCCGGCCACTTCCGGCCGGTCGCGGATGCGCTCGCCGCCGCGGCAGTCGACCTCGCGCCGCCGGATGGCCTCGTCGTGGATGTCGGGGCAGGCACCGGTTACTACCTGGCGGCGGTCCTGGACCGGCTGCCCGGCCACGTCGGGCTGGCCCTGGACGTCTCCACCCCGGCGGTCCGGCGGGCCGCCCGGGCCCATCCGCGGGCGGACGCGGTCGCCGCCGACACCTGGCACGGCCTGCCGCTGGCCGACCGCTCTGCCGACCTGGTGCTCAACGTCTTCGCGCCGCGCAACGGGACCGAGTTCCACCGGGTGCTGCGGCCGTCCGGCGGGCTGCTGGTGGTCACCCCCCGCCCGGACCACCTGGCCGGGCTCGAACCGCCGGTCGCGGTCGACCCCACCAAGGCCGAGCGTCTCGACGCCACCCTCGGTGCGTGGTTCCGCCTTGCCCGCTCGACCGGGCTTGAGTACGAGGTGACGCTGTCCCGCGCGGACGCGCACCGGCTGGTGGCGATGGGGCCGAGCGCGCGTCACGAACCGCCCGACGCGCTGGCGCAGCGGCTGGCCCGCCTCCCCGATCCGCTGACCGCCACCATCTCCGTGACCCTGTCCCATTACGCCCCGCTGTAGCTGGCCCCTGTCGGCCCGATCGTGAGGCTATCGTCATGATCGCCGCGATCATGGGCGTCCAACCTCATGATCGACTACTTTTCTCATGGCGTGCTTGCGTTGTGGTCGGGGGCCGTCCCTCCCGGCGACCTGGCTGCCGTGCGCCCTCACCTTTCTCAACCCCCGGACGTCGTTACGCGACGACGCCGGACGTCTCCACGGCGCCAGCGCAACGTTGATCGCCTTTTCCGTCACGGATGTTGCGAAATCCGCGGCACTACGCCCCGAAACAGGCGATCTTGGCCAACCCGACGTGTTGACCATGACGTTAGCCGCGCCGAAAGCCGTCGATCATGGCGTTAACTTCATGATCGCGGCGATCGGGGTCAGGTGGAGAGGTCGACCTCTTCCCAGTCGCTGGGCGGTGCCTGGTACGGCCCGCGCAGGATCACCGCCCACTCCAGGGCCCACCGGCGCTGGCCGATCGCGTTCGAGTCGATCAGGCCGGGGAGGCGGATGCGCCGCCGCTCAGCCTCCAGGTACGACCAGTCCAGGCAGTAGAACAGGTCGAGCACGATGGCCGCCTCGACCGCCGAGCGCATGGTCGGGATCGTCCGCGTGCTCCAGCCGGAGAACGTCTCCTTCGACGGCAGGTGCGGCAGTTGCGCGACCAGGCCGTCCGGAGCCGGCTCGGTGGGGTCGAGGTGGGGCACCAGGCCGAGCAGCCAGGCCAGCGCGTACAGCGCCTCCAGGTGCAATGCGAACGAGCGCTGGTCGCCTTCACCGGTGGCGACGAAGCTCCACTCCGGCTTGGTCAGGTCGTCGAGCAGATGCGCGTCGAGCAGCCAGGCCATGGCGGCCTCGCCCGGCATGCCGAAGCAGCGGGCGAGCACGACGTTGAGGATCGCGGTCCGGCCCTCGACCTGCGAGGGTGGCCGCAGCTCGACCGTGTCCCCTGGCTCCCAGATCAACGGGTAGTTGGGCGGCGGGGACGGCAGATCGAGGCGCCGCAGCTGGTCGACGCTCGCGGCGCGGACCCGATGCGGGTCGGGCGCTGGTGTCGCCACGGTTCAGCCCACCACTAACCTGTCCTCGACTTCCTGACCTGCGACGTCTGTCGGCGGTTCCAGTCTGGCGAACTCTAGCGCGCCCAGTCCAGCCAGAACGACCACTGTCACTGTTCGGGGTCCCGGCCCGCCGCGTCGGGCGAGAAAGCCGGCAGACAAATGGCGACATACTCCGCCCCTTCCGGCTCGGGAGTGCTGTAGCGCACCCTCTCGCCGGCCCGGGTGACCACGGCCTGCCCGCCCCGCACGTCGAACGCCCCGTCCGGGTGCTCGACCCGCACGCAGCCGCGCAGTACCACCGTGTACTCGTCGAACTCGGGCTGCTGGAACGGCTCCACCCAGCCGCCCGGCGCCACCATGTGCGCCACCGAAACGGCCGCCTCGCCCGAGGTGACCCGCCCGACGTACTCGTCGATCACCTTGCCGCCCGGCACCGGGATGCGGGTCGGCTGCTCGATCAGCTCTGCCACGAACTACCCCCTCAGATCAGGAAACCCGGTCCAGCACGAGCGACTGGCGCTGGGGCGGTTCGAGGCCGATCGTGACCGCCGCGTCCGCGCTGCCCCGGGCCATCGCCAACCGGCCCTCGTCGTCGGCCCGCAACTCGTAGAGCACCTCGCCGGCCCGGACCGCGTCCCCGACAGTCTTGTGCAGGATCACCCCGGCGCCCGGGCTCACCGGGTCCTCCTTGCGTGCCCGCCCGGCACCCAGCCGCCACGCCGCGACACCCATCTTGTACGCGTCCACGCCGGTCACGAACCCGTCCGCGTCGGCCGTGACCAGGTCCCGTACCGGGGCCTGGTACAGCTTCGCCGACGGATCGCCGCCCTGAGCCCGGACCATCGCGCGCCACGAGTCCATCGCGCGACCGTCCCGCAGCGCCTCGGCGGGGTCCACATCGGACAGTCCGGCGCAGTCCAGCATCTCGCGGGCCAGTGCCAGGGTCAGTTCCACCACATCGGACGGTCCGCCGCCGGCCAGCACCTCGACGGACTCCTCCACCTCGACCGCGTTGCCGATCGCCCGGCCCAGCGGGGTCGACATCCGGGTCAGCAGGGCGACCGTGGCGACCCCGTGCGCCTTGCCCAACGCGACCATGGTCTCGGCGAGATCGCGGGCGGACGCCTCGTCCTTCATAAACGCGCCGGTGCCTACCTTGACGTCGAGGACCAGCGCACTCGTACCCTCGGCGATCTTCTTGCTCATGATGGAGCTCGCGATCAGCGGGATCGACTCCACCGTCGCGGTCACGTCGCGCAGCGCGTAGAGCTTGCGGTCCGCCGGTGCGAGCGCGTCGCCCGCCGCGCAGACCACCGCGCCGATGTCGCGCAGCTGAGCGGTGAACTCCTCATTGGACAGTCCGACCCGGAACCCGGGGATGGTCTCCAGCTTGTCCAGCGTGCCGCCGGTGTGGCCGAGCCCGCGGCCGGACAGCTGGGGCACCGCCGCGCCGCACGCCGCGACCAGCGGGGTCAACGGCAGAGTTATCTTGTCGCCGACTCCACCGGTGGAGTGTTTGTCCACTGTGGGCCGTGACACCGAGGAGAGGTCGAGCCGTTCGCCGGAGGCGATCATCGCCGCGGTCCACCGAGCGATCTCGGCCGAGCTCATGCCGCGCAGCAGGATCGCCATCAGGAGTGCCGACATCTGCTCGTCCGCGACCGCGGACCGGGTGTAGGCGTCGACCACCCAGTCGATCTGGGCGTCCGACAACGTGCCGCCGTCTCGCTTGGTGGCGATCACGTCCACCGCGGCGAACGTCTCCATCCCGCCTCCTTAGGGCCCGCTACCAGCGCGCCGGTATCTCGGCCGGCGGGTCGCCCAGCCCGGCCCACGACAGCGCCCCGTTCGCGTCGACCACGACCACCCGCGGCGTGCGGGCCCGCCCCCAGGAGACCGCCGACTCGGTGTCCGGCCAGGTCGGTCCCTCCTCGAGGATCCCCCGCTCGTCGGTGGACTCGGCGCCGCTCGACCGCTCCCAGTAGGCGGTCCACACCTGCTGCCCGCCGTGCCGGTCCGGGTGGACGAAGACCGTACCCCGGCCCACATAGTCACGCAGCCGCGGCGGGATCGGCGGCGGGCCGACCCGGTCCAGGTCGGACGGGCCGAACGCGTACGGCAGCAGCTGGGCCAGCGGCAGCGCCCCGCCCTCGACCTCGATCAGGCAGCTCGGTCCGCCGTGCTCCCACAGCAGTTGCCGGCATCGGCCGCACGGCATCAGCGGCGCCCCGGAAGCGTCCACACACGACAGTGCGACCAGCCGCCCGCCGCCGCTGGCCTGTAGCGCCGAGACGAGGCCGCACTCGGCGCACAGCGTCACGCCGTACGACGCGTTCTCCACGTTGCAGCCGACCACGACCCGGCCGTCGTCGACCAGCGCCGCCGCGCCGACCGGGAAGTTCGAGTACGGGGCGTAGGCGCGCCGCATCACCTCCGTCGCCGCGTGGCGCAGCGCCGGCCAGTCAATCGACACGTTCTCCATCAGCCCTTCAGGTACGGCTTGCCGTCCGCCGCCGGTGCCCGAACCCGTCCGACCAGTCCGGCCACGGCCAGGATCGTCGCCAGGTACGGCAGCATGTTGAGGAAGTCGCTCGGGATCGGGCTGCGGATGCCGGCCAGGTACTGGGCCAGCTTGTCCGAGAACCCGAAGAAGAGCGCGGCCAGCAGCGCGCCAGTCGGCGTCCACCGGCCGAAGACGAGCGCGGCCAGGGCGATGAACCCCTTGCCGCTGACCATCCCCTTGGTGAACTGGCCGACCAGGCCGAGGGTGAAGAACGCGCCGCCGATGCCGGCCACGCCGCCCGCGATGATCACATTGGCGTACCGGCGGCCGAGGACCCGGATACCGACGGTGTCGGCCGCGGTCGGGTGTTCGCCGACCGCCCGGGTGCGCAGGCCCCACCGGGTGTGGAACAGTCCGATGTGGACGACGACCACCAGGATCAGGCTCAGGAACAGGAAGATGGTTCCGGTGAAGACGGCCTCGCCGAAGACCGGAATCTTGTCCAGCAGCGGGATCTTCCAGGTTCCGAACGAGGGCGGCTGGTTGTACGCCTTGGAGTTCGGTCGCATGATCTGCTCGTACAGGAAGCCGGTCAGGCCGAGCGCGAACAGGTTGAGCACGACGCCGAGCACGACCTGGTCGACGGTGAACCTGATGGCGAACCAGGCCAGCAGCACACCGATCACCACGCCGCCGATGATCCCGCCGAGCAGCCCGGCCCAGGCGCTGCCGGCGATCGTCCCGACCAACGCGCCGCCGAACGCACCCGCGGTCAGCTGCCCTTCGATGGCCACGTTGATCACACCGGCCCGCTCGCCGAGCAGACCGGCGAGGGCGCCGAAGATGAGAGGTATGGCGAAGATGAACGTGCCGCGCATGACGTCGACGACCGGCATGAAGTTGTTGCCGGTCGGCGCGACCGAGATCTGCCAGCACAGGAACGAGATGACGACCGAGACGATCCCGATGCCGAGCAGCCAGCTGAACCACTGCTCACGCGACATCACGACCATCGTCAACCCGGCCGCGGCCGCGATGATCGCGAACAGGTAGGCGCCGACGGTGCCGTTGATGGACAGCGCCGCGCCTGCCGGGTCGTCGGTCAGCGTGAACCGGGCCTTGGTGCTCGAGGCCAGCTGACCGAAGACCAGCGCGGCCACGACCCCTACCACGACCAGGCCGACGCCGACCTTGCGCGAGCGGGTCCAGAACCGAACCGGTTCGGCGACGATCAACTCATCGACAGTTGCCGAGGTCACCGCTCACCACCCCTTCGCCATGACGGTGCCGAGCCGGGCCGCCCGCGCCTCGCGCAGCCGGAAGATCGCCTTCACCAGGGCCGGCGCCGCGACCAGCAGCACGATGAGCGACTGCAGCACGGAGACCAGCTCGAGCGAGATGCCGGCGTAGCTCTGCATCCGGTTGCCGCCGGCCTGCAGCGCACCGAAGAGCAGTGCGCCCAGGACGACGCCCCACGGCCTGACCCGACCCAGCAGCGCGACCAGGAGGCCGTTGAAGCCGATGTTGCCGGCGACCGGGCCGGTGAGGCTGTTCGCTTGGGCGCCGAGCACGACCGTGCTGCCACCGAGGCCGGCCAGCGCGCCGGCGATCACCATCGTGATGATGATGGTGCGGGGCACGCTCATGCCTGCGGTTCGCGCGGCGTCCGGGTTGGAGCCGACCGCGCGCAGCTCGAAGCCGGTCGTCGACCGGTTGAGCAACCAGGCCACCAGGGCGGTGAACAGCAGGGCGAGGATGATTCCGCCGTCGACGCGCAGGTTCTCGTTGAGCAGCCGCGGCAGCTTGGCCGAGCCGAGCACGTCCTTGCTGATCGCGTCGAGGCGGTTCGGGTTGTGGACGCCGCCCTGCAGGATGAACCAGTTGAGGAACAGCTGGGCGATGTAGTTCAGCATGATCGTGGTGATGACCTCATGGGCCCCGGTGCGGGCCTTGAGGAAACCGGGGATGAAGCCCCAGATCGCGCCGCCGATGATGCCGCCGAGCAGTGCCACGATGAGGTGAATCACGATCGGCAGGTGCAGCACGAAGCCGAGCGTCGCCGCCACGGTGAGACCCATGATGGCCTGGCCCTGGCCGCCGATGTTGAACAGGCCGCCGCGGAAGGCGACCGCCACCGACAGGCCGGTGAAGACGAGCGGGGTGGCGTAGCTCAGCGTCTCGGAGATCGGCTGGAACCACTGCCACCAGGTGACCCCGGGCTGGCCGATCGAGCTGAAGTCGAAGACCGAGCCGTAGAACAGCTGCAGGTAGGCGTCACGGACCGTGTACCAACTGGCCGACAGCGCGTCCTGCGGGCGGGCGAAGAAGTACCCGAACTTCGCGGTCACGGTGGGCGTCGAGATGATGATCATGATGCCGCCGATCACCAGCGCGACGAGGATCGCCAGCACCGTCACGGTGACCGTGTTCGCCGTCCACAGTTGACGGAGGAACTCGGGGCCGAGGGTCGGCCGGTCGTCGGACTTCTTCCGGGGCGCGATCGGGGCGTCCGCCGCGGTGGTGGCGCCGGCGGCCGGCACGGGCTCGGGCTCGGACTCTGTCATTGCCCTGCTCCATCCGTACGGCGCCTGCCCTGGGCCTCGTGAACTCCCGCCATCAACAGGCCGATCTCCTCACGTGGGGTGTCCGGGGAGACGGTGGCGATGATGCGACCCCGGTACATCACCGCGATGCGGTCCGAGAGCGCCATCACCTCGTCCAGCTCGCTGGAGACCAGCAGAACCGCCGTGCCGATGCCGCGCTCGTGCATGATCTGGCTGTGGATGAACTCGATGGACCCGACGTCCACGCCACGCGTCGGCTGTGAGGCTACGAAGAGCTTCAGCGGCCGGGACATCTCCCGGGCCACGATGACCTTCTGCTGGTTGCCGCCCGACAGCGAGCTGGCCGGGGCGTCGGCCCCGGAGGTCCGGATGTCGAACTGTGTGATGCGTTCGTTGGCCGACGCCCCGATGGCGGCCAGGTCGAGCGCGAACGCGTTGCCAAACGGCGGTCGCCCGTACCGGTCGAGAATCAGGTTCTCCGCGATGCTGAACTCGCGGACGAGGCCATCGACGCTGCGGTCCTCGGGCACGTAGCCGACCCCGGCCCGCAGGATGTCCTTTGTGGACTGTCCCTTGAGGTCGCGGCCGGCGAGCTTGATCTGACCGGCGAGAATGTGGCGCAGGCCCATGATGGCCTCGACCAGTTCGGTCTGCCCGTTGCCTTGCACGCCGGCGATGCCGAGCACCTCTCCCGCGCGGACCTCCAGGTCGACGCCGTCCACCGCGCGGTGATTGCGATCGTCGTTGACGGCGAGTCCGCTCACCTCGAGCACCGCCGGGCCGGGCTGCTTCGGGGGCTTGTCCACGGTGAGGATCACCGAGCGGCCGACCATCAGCGCGGCGAGCTCGTCCTCGCTGGCGTCCGGCCCGGTGGTGCCGACGGTACGGCCGCGGCGGACGACCGTGATCCGGTCGGCGATCGCCTTGACCTCTTTGAGCTTGTGGGTGATGAACACGATCGACTTGCCGGAGTCGCGCAGTGAGCGCATGACGTCGAGCAGGTCGTCGGTCTCCTGGGGGGTCAGGACCGCGGTCGGCTCGTCGAGGATGAGCAGGTCCACCTCGCGGACGAGCGCCTTGATGATCTCGACACGTTGCTGGATGCCGACCGGGAGGTCCTCGATCGTGGCGTCCGGGTCGACGGCCAGCCCGTACCGCTGGGAGATCTCGAGCACGTCCTTGCGGGCGCGACGGCGGTCCAGCAGCACGCCGCGGGTGGTCCGCTCGGTGCCGAGCATCACGTTCTCGGCCACGGTGAAGACCGGTACGAGCATGAAGTGCTGGTGCACCATGCCGATGCCGGCCGCGATGGCGTCCCGCGGGCCGCGGATGTGGACCGCCTTGCCGTCCACCAGGATCTGGCCCTCGTCCGGCTGGAGCAGCCCGTAGAGGACGTTCATCAGGGTGGACTTGCCGGCGCCGTTCTCACCGAGCAGAGCGTGGATCTCGCCCGGCTCGACGGTCAGGTCAATGTGGTCGTTGGCGACCAGGTCCCCGAAGCGCTTGGTGATGCCGTGCAGTTCGAGTCTCAGCGGAACCTCCCAGGGTCGGGCGGTCTCGGATGGGGGATCAGACGAACCGGCTCCCGTGGCGATGATCTCACCACGGGAGCCGGCTTGCTGTCATGAGCTCGGGCGCGAGAGCTTGCCGAGCGCCCATCGGCTCCGTCCGGCGTGCCTTGCCGCTTCGGACCTACTTGGGCGAGCTCGGCGAGGTGACCTTGACCGTACCGGAGATGATGTCGTTCTTCAGCTGCTCGACCTCGGCCTTGAGGCTGGCGTCGATCTTGCCGTCGAACTCGTGGTACGGCGCGATCGAGACACCGTTGTTCTTCAGCGTGCCGATGAAGCCGTCGGCCGGGGCCAGACTCTGGCTCTTGGCGCCCTTGAGCACGGCGTCGCGGACGGCGTCCGAGATGTTCTTCTGAACCGAGGTGAGCAGGCCCTTGCAGTAGTCGGTGCTCGAGCAGCCGTCGGTGTCCACCCAGATCGCGGCGAACTTGCCCGCGGCCGCGTCAGCCGTGGTGCCGAGGCCCGTACCACCGGCGACCGGCATGATCACGTCGGCGCCCTGCGCGGACAGCGTGTCGCTGAGGGCCTTGCCCTTGGGCGGGGAGGCGAAGTCGTTGGCGAACAGGCCGTCCTGCTTGGCCTTGTCCCAGCCGAGGACCTGGACGGACTTGCTGTGCTTCTGGTTGTAGTACGCCACACCGTCGGCGAAGCCGTCCATGAAGATCGTCACCGGCGGGATCTTCAGACCGCCGTAGGTGCCGACCTTGCCGGACTTCGAGTAGCCGGCCGCGAGGTACCCGGCCAGGAAGGCGGCCTGCGCCGTGTCGAACTGCATCGGGTAGATGTTCGAGTTACCCGATCCGGAGTCGACGATGCCGAACTGCGCGTTCGGGTTCGCCTTGGCGATCTTCGTCGTCGCGTCACCCATCAGGCCACCGACGGCCTGGATGTAGTTGCACTTCTGGTTCACGAACCCGGTGAGGTTCGGCTCGTAGTCGGCCGCCGTGGTCGAAGCCACGTTCTTGACCGTGATCGTGACACCCGGGACGGTGGTCGCCGCCGCGTTCTGCATGCCCTTCCACGCCGAGGCGTTGAACGACTTGTCGTCAAGACCACCCTGGTCGGTCACCATGCAGGCCAGGTACGCCTTGTTGGCGCTCGCTGTGGGCGACGGCGTTGAGGGCGCCGAACCACAAGCAGCAACCGCAAATGTCAGGCCGCTCGCCGCCAGGGCTACGGCAATCTTCATCCCACGCGCTGGGCGCAAGACGTTCTCCTTCCCCATTTATCGCCATAACTGCTATGGCGATGCCACGCAGTGGAGCGTACGCCCCGGGTCCGCCGCACCCACCCGACCAGAAGGCGGCTGTGCCACGGCGTTACTCGGCCGTGACCTTTCCGTGTCCCAGACTTCGGACGAGGATCATGATGCCACCATAGGCCCGAAATGTCGGACGAAAAGCCTGGTCAGCGCCCAAAGCCGGTCACGCGGCGTGTAGACACCCCAACCTCCCGGCCCGGTCACGGATCTTGGTGGTTGGTGGCAGCTATAGCTACCACCAACCACCAAGATCTGGAGCTGGCCGCGGGTGGGTCACGGCCGGCCGCCGCGCGTCAGGCGGCGACGGACTGGGCGCGGGCGGCGGCGGCCGGCGCGGCGGGCACCGGGCTGGGCTCGAGCATGCGGGCGCGGCCAATCGCGATCAGCACCAGCCCACCGACGGCCCAGGCGACCAGGGTCCACAGCGCCCCCGCCGCGCCGGTCCAGTCGAAGAAGACAGCGCTGCGCACCAGCGTGCCCGCGGCGCCGGCCGGCAACAGCTGCCCGACCATGCCCCACGGTTGGGGCAGCAACTGCGGCGCGGCGGCGACGGCCGAGATCGGAATGCCCAGCAGGAAGATCGTCAGCACCCCGAGCGCGACGCCGGGCCGGCCGAGCAGCGCGGCCAGGCCGGTGACCGCGGCGCTGATCGCGAGCGTCACCAGGAACAGCGCCGTCGCACCGGCCAGATAGGCGGAGCCCGGGATCAGGCCGAGCCACACCAGCACCAGCGAGCCGACCAGCCCGGCGACCAGCGCGTACCCGAAGACCCCGGCCAACCGCGGAACCCGGGATCCGACCAGGAAGCTCAGCAGCACCCCGGCGACGAGGCTCGCGATCACGATCGGCAGGAAGCCGGACCCGAAGCCGGCGCCGTGCGGGTCGTCGGCCGTACCCGCCACGACGTCCACGACCGGCACCGCCTTACCGCCGCCGAGCTGCTGGGCCGCGGCGCTCAGCGCCTGCGCGACCGCCGGGCTGGCAGCCGAGGCCGTGTGCAGGGTGACCCCGTCGGCGCCGATCACGAAGGCCGCGTACGCGTCCCGGTTGCGCAGCGCGTCGTCGGCGGCGGCCGCGTCCGGCAGCACAGTGATCTTGAACGCGCCCGGCTTGGCGGCGGCGAGCTGGGTGGCGAAGCCGCTGACGGCGGGCGCCGGGCCGGCCACCAGGACCGGCAGGTCACGGGGGCCGATCTCGCGGGCCGGCCAGGCGAACCAGCTGACCAGCAACCCGAGGCCGATCGGGATGAGCAGGGCAATGGCGATCACTCGCCGCGGTACCGGGGACGAGCTCATGGCGATCTCCTAAAACGAACGATCATTCTCTTACGGAATTCATCATGCGTTGAGTACCGTGGTGCTGTCAAGCGAACGTTCGTTTTACACTGATCGCGTGCCCAGGGTCTCCGCCGAACACCTCGCCGCCCGCCGCCAGCAGATCCTCGACGCGGCCCGGGTCTGCTTCGCCCACAACGGCTTCCACCAGACCTCGATGCAGGACGTGATCCGGGCGGCCAACCTGTCGGTCGGTGCGGTCTACCGGTACTTCCCGAGCAAGAACGATCTGATCACCGCGCTCGCCGAGGAGATCATCGACGAGCTGTCCACCCTCTTCGACGCGCTCGCGGCCGAGCAGCCGCCACCCTCGATCGTCACCGTGATGACCCGGGCCACCGACTTCGCGCTGGCCAACTCCGGCCCCGACGGCGTGCTGCGGATGGCGATCCAGATCTGGAGCGAGTCACTGCGCGACCCGGGACTCGCCGTCATCGTCCGCCGGGTGTACCGGCGGCTGCGCGACGTCATGGTCACCTTCGCCGAGCGGGCCAAGGCGGCCGGGTCGCTGCCGGCCGACGCCGACCCCCTCGCGGTGGGATCGGTGCTGTTCGCGCTCATGCCGGGGTACGCGGTGCAGCGGGTGCTGATCGACGAGCCACCGCACGAGGTCTTCCAGGCCGGACTGCGGACGCTGCTCGCGGAGCGCCTGACCGAGAAGGCAGGATGACCGTATGGGCGACGCCGCGCAGCGTTGGCGGGAGCAACTCGAGGCCTGGGCGATCCCGGACGAGTTCCTGCGCGCCGTGCCCGACTCGCCGTGGCAGCACCCGACCGAGGTGTTCGCGAAGCGGGCCGACTCCTATGTGGCCAAGCCGGTCGGGGTCTCCTGGGAGCGGGCCATCGCCGCGCTCGAGCCGCGCGGGGTCGTCCTCGATGTCGGTGCCGGCGCCGGTGCGGCGAGCCTGCCGCTGGCCCGGGCCACCACCGAGCTCATCGCCGTGGATCAGAGCCGGACGATGCTCGACGCCCTGTCCGTACGGGCGGCGTCGCTGAACCTGCCGACGCGGTTGGTCCAGGGCACGTGGCCGGCGGATTCCTCCACTGTGGACAAGGCCGACGTCGTCGTCTGCCACCACGTGTTCTACAACGTCGCGGACCTGGCGCCGTTCGCTCAGGCGCTGACCGACCACGCCCGCCGCCGGGTAGTGGTCGAGCTGCCGCCGGCCCACCCGATGCGGGC
>Ga0163163_10002505_pt1 | contig 15543 bp, 16 predicted proteins | sample S65metaG_FD_119766 | JGI IMG/M metagenome (GOLD analysis project Ga0163163, IMG submission 119766) | Switchgrass rhizosphere microbial communities from Kellogg Biological Station, Michigan, USA - S6-5 metaG | ecosystem: Host-associated > Plants > Roots > Rhizosphere > Soil | place: USA... | reverse complement strand
GCTGGCCGTCCTGCTCGCCGTGGAGCAGCCCGCACGCGCACGCCTCGAGCTGGCCCCGCCGCATCCGCCTGCCGGTGTGGACTGCCCCCGTAGGAGGGGAGCGTGGTGGTGAGGAGCATCGACGGTCGATGCTCCTTGCCCGTCTTCGACTTGTAGACCCGACCGATCGTGCGGCGGTTCTTCGCGGACGACCAGCCGGTCATGCTGTCCACTTTGTACGAACCGCTGGCTGTGACGGGCGGGATGCCGATCGAGCGGCCTGAGGCTTCGCCGACGACCGGCGTAGTCGGGCGTATGGACCTCATCGGCGTGCACATCACGCACGTGGTCTAGGAGGTACAAGCACGAGCGCCCCGGCCGTACGAGACCGAGGCGCTACAGGTACCGACCGGTGTGCCGGTGCTGTACGTGGAGCGGACCTACTTCGCCGACGAGATGCCCGTGGAGACGGCGGAGATCGTGGTCAGCTCCGACCGCTATGTCTTCTCGTATGCGGTACCAATTCCGGCCCGAACCTGATCGACGACACCCATTCCCCAAGCTCCTTGTGCTGGCTGGTGACCGCCGTACTCGCGGTGTTGTGCTGACCCACTGTGACTGTCACGGCAGGCTGTGGTGTCAGCTGGCGGCTGTCGCGAGTTGGTGTCGCCGAGGGTCGCTGGGGCCGTGGGAGGGTTCCTTTCCCGGTACGCTTCCGTACCGATGGTGAAGGAGTTCATTACGTGCCTACGCAGTTGATGGCGTCACGGGTTCGTAGCGGTCTGGGCCTTCCCGACGTGTGTAGTCGCCACGGCCGGCACGCCACCCGCCGCAGTCGCGCGGTTATCGAGTCGAGCCCGCCGGGTTGGGTCTACGCCACCATCCCGGCTGGCCTATTGATCTTTCTCATCCTGCGCGCGGCGCTCCGGAAATCGATCGTCGCGCCGGCCTGGCCTTTCTGTGATCGCTGTCAACGCCGGCGGGCAACTGTGATCGCGATCGCTAGCGTGGTCGTCGTGGTCGGCCTGGGCATGGTCCCGATCGGCCTTCAGCTGTCGCACGGAGATGCCATGTTCGGGTTGTTCGGGGGGCTCGGCGTCGTGATCGCGATGTGTGGCTACGCCGGGTTCGCTTTGGCCAGGCCAGCGGCAATCGCGGGTGCCCGGCTAACTCAGGACGGCCTTTGCGTGGTGCTAGAGCATCCGAACGACACTTTCGTGACACTCCTTGGTGCCGAGCAGCCGGCCGCGAGGCAGCACGACCACGGGGTATCCGGACGCTAAGGCCCGGGTGTGACGGGAGGTTTGCTCGCAGGCATGCAGACTGTCGCGCAGGTCGAAGTCCTTTGCCGATTTCCTCTCAGTGGGGATCAAGACGGCCGGTGGAAGTGGGACGACACGCTGACCGGTGGCGACGTGGAATGGTTGAAGGGTCACAGTGGACGGTGCCTCGGCGAGGCGCGCAAGCGCTCGGAACCTGAACGGTACTGCCGGTAACGGTTTCCCCAAGAAGTCATCCGGATTGATGGTCGTAGGGTTTGCCCTTGCGTTGTGCGGCTTGGGATCCGGACACCCGTTGGTTGACAGCGGCGAGCCTGGCCCGGACCGCCGGCTGAGAATCATCGACAGAACGCTGTGACGACTGACGACGCTGCCGCGACCTCGCCGGCGCACCGGGCCGGCGGCCAAACCTCCACGGCCGTGTGGTCGTTGTTCGCGATCGGCCCGTCCGACCACTGTGGATGGTCTCGCGTGCGACGGATCGACATCCCGCTTCCGAACCAAGTGCACCACCCGCCAACGGCCGCACGTCCAACGGCTCCACAGTTCGTTCCCGGCCGAACTACCGCAGCCCTACGATCGAGGATCCGCACCAGCAGCCAAGAGAGGAACAGACCGATGGGCGACGACGCTCCCATCACGGACGACCGCGACCCGGCACAAGTCATCGAGGACGCCGTCGCATATGCCCTGCGACTGGCGGACACCTGGATGGCGTGGGACGGGCAGCCCATCGCCGCCGAGGACCGGGTCTACACGCCGCACAAGGCGATGCGCCGCCTCGCCGACCACCTGCTGGACCACCTGGCCGAACTTGAGGCGCGCCTGGCCGGGCAACCACCCCTGCCCGACCACTGGCACGCCTCCGCGGTCACCACCCCAGCCGACTTTGCCCCCTTCACCCGCGAGGATCTGGATGAGGCCCGCAGCCGGTTGACCCGGTTGGCACTGATCTGGTCGCTGCGCCTGCGAGCGCTCGACGACGAGCGCCTCGACCGGGTCGAAGGAGACGCCTGGACGTTACGGCAGGTCGCGTTCCACCTCGACAACACCTTCTACGCCGACGCCGTCGGCAACCTCTCGCCACCCAAGGCGTGAGCACTTCGCAGCCTGCTCAGCTCGTGTGGCGCCCTGGCGAACAGGTCAGGCCGCGCAGGTACCCCGCGCGTTTATCACACCCAATGGGCATTCGATCGGTTATCCACAGGGCATCTACTTATCCACAGATCTTTGTACGGCCGCCCGGGTCCCTCACGGCGCTGGGAGCGTTGAGGCACAACGCCTCGCAGATGTGGAGCTCCCGTGCCAACCACCACCACCGACCGTCGATATCCGCTCATCGTCACGGCCGATCCCGTACTTCTGGACGATCTGCTCCGGCTCGCGGCCGCGGGCAGTGCCGAGGTCCGCGTCGCCAATGACGCCGTCGCCGCTCGCGCCGGTTGGGCCGCCGCACCGTTCGTGCTGCTCGGCGCGGACGCGGTCGAGGAGGTGGTACGGGCGCGAATGCCCGTGCGCGGAGCGGTGATGCTGGTCGCGCGTGCCGACCAGCAGGTGCCGCCGTGGCGCTTCGCCGAGGCACTCCGGGTCGAGCAGGTGGTTGTCCTGCCGCAGGCAGAGAGCTGGGTCGTCGATCGGTTCGCCGAGCATGCCCTGGGCAGCCCGACGCGTGGGCGGGTGCTGGCTGTCGTCGGCGGCCGCGGCGGCGCGGGCGCGAGCGTGTTGGCCGCCGCGCTCGCGGTGACCGGGCGGCGTCGCGACCTGGACACCTTGCTCATCGACGCCGACCCGTTCGGCGGCGGAGTGGACCTGGTCCTGGGCTGGGAGAAGATGCAAGGTCTGCGGTGGCCCGACCTGGTCGACGCCAGCGGACTGGTCAGCCCGCCCACGTTGATGAGTGCGCTGCCTGGCGAGGGACATCTCGCGGTGCTCTCATTCGATCAGTCCGAACTGGACGGTGTGCCCCTCGAGGCATTGGCGTCGGCGCTCGACGCCGGTCGTCGCGGCCGGGACCTGGTCGTTATCGACCTCCCGCGGCGGTTCGATGAGCCGTCCCTGCTCGCCCTGACCGCGGCCGACCGCGCGTACCTGGTCGTGCCGGCCGAGTTGCGCGCCTGCGCCGCGGCTCGGCGGGTGGCGGCGGTCGCCGGCCACTACTGCGCCACGCTCTCAGTGGTGGTTCGGGGCGCCCCGCCCCTGGGCGTAGCACCGGCCGAGCTCGCCCGGGCGCTCGAGCTGCCCCTCGCCGGCGAACTGCGGTCGGAGCCGCGCCTCGACCAACAACTCGAGGTCGGGCAGGCGCCGGCCGCGAACGGGCGCGGTCCGCTCGCCGAGCTCTGCCGCGAGCTGTTGCGGGACCTCGTCCCGCGCCGGCACCGGGCCGTCGCCCGATGAGCCTCGACACCGATCTGCTCGGCCGGGTTCGGCGACGCCTGACCGAAGCCCCGGCGGCGCCGACGCCAGTCACCGTGGTCGACGCCGTACGCGACGAGGGTTGGGCGGCACCTCTGGGTTCCGGCACCCTTTTGCGGGTCGGCGCCCAGCTCTACGACGAGATGGCGGGGGCGGGGCCGCTGCGCGCGTTGCTCGACGACCCGGCCGTGACCGACATCGTCGTCAACGGGCCTGCCGATGTGTGGGTCGATCGTGGCGGGGGCATGGTGCGGGCCGACGTGACCTTCCCCGACGTGGAGAGCGTCCGCCGGCTCGCGCAGCGCCTCGCCGCGTCCTGCGAGCGACGGCTCGACGACGCAAGCCCCTATGTGGACGCTCATCTGCCCGACGGCACCCGTCTGCACGCGGTGCTGAGTCCCATCGCGGTCTCCGGGCCCTACCTGTCTCTGCGCACGTTCCGGCCGCGAGCGTTCACCGTGGCCGAGCTCGTCGGCGCCGGAACGCTGACCGTCGACGCCGCCCATCTGGTGACGGCCATCGTCCGGGCACGCCTGTCCTATCTCATCTCGGGTGGTACCGGCACCGGAAAGACGACTCTGCTCGGCACGCTGCTCGGCCTCGTCCCGGGCACCGAGCGCATCGTCGTGGTGGAGGACGCGAGCGAGCTACGCCCATCCCATCCGCACGTCGTGGCGCTGCAGGCCAGATTGTCCAATGTAGAGGGCAGCGGGGCGGTGAGCCTGCGTGATCTGGTGCGCCAGGCGCTACGGATGCGGCCGGACCGCCTGGTCGTCGGGGAGTGCCGCGGGGCCGAGGTTGTCGAGCTGCTCTCGGCCCTCAACACAGGCCATGAGGGAAGCGCCGGCACCCTGCACGCCAACCGGGCGGTCGACGTCCCGGCGCGCCTGGAGGCTCTCGGCCTTCTCGGCGGCCTGCCACGGGAGGCGTTGCACGCACAGGTCGCCGCGGGTCTGCACGTCGTCTTCCATCTGCGGCGCGGGGCGCCCGGCCGCTACCTCGACGAGGTGTGCCTGATCCTGCCCGCCGGCCGGGGAATCCAGGCGGTGCCAGCGTGGCGCCGCGGGGTCGGGCCGGGCCCCGCCGCGAACGCGCTCGCCCGCTTGATCGCAGCGGCCGGATTCGAACCGCCGACCGTGTTGGGCAAGCCATGACCGCGGTCCTGCTGCTTTCCGCACTCGCCAGCATCGTGTGGATCGGGCGGAGATGGCGTCGTCGCGCCCGCTGGCATCGCGTTCTGCACAGCCATTCGCGGGTACGCCGGACGCTGCGCGACCACATCCGTCCAGCGACGCTACTCCGGCCACCGCGGTGGATGGCGGGCCCGTTGGGCGGCACGGTCGGAGCGGCGCTCGGAGCGCTGACAGGTGAGCCCCTCGCGGCTGCGGTGCTCGCGATCTACGGCGGTGTGGCCGGGTGGGCTGTGACTCGGTCGCTGGCCCGGCGGGACGAGTCCGCGTCGTGGCGGCACGCGGTCGACGCCGTCGCCGCGCTCGCCGCTGATCTCCGGGCCGGGCAGTCGACCGGCGTCGCGCTCGCGACCGCGACCGCTCTGCATGTTCCGGTCACGGTGGGGGAGCGAGCGGGCATCGTCGCCGAGCGGGTGGCGGCGGCGGTGCGGGTCGCGGAGTCCAGCGGAGCGCCGCTCGCCGACGTGCTCGAACGCCTCGAGAACCATCTGCGCGGCGTCGACCGGGCCCGGGCAACGGCCGCTGCGCAGGCCGCCGGTGCCCGGGTCAGTGCCCTGCTGCTGGCCGCGATGCCGCTGGCCGGGGTCGGTCTGGGTGGGGTCATCGGTGTCGACCCGGCACCGGTCCTGTTCCGTACCAGGCTCGGGGCAGCGTGCCTGTTCGGAGCGGTCTCGCTCCAACTCGCCGGCCTCGCATGGGCGATTCGATTGGCCAGGATCGAGGTACCGACGTGAAGGCGCGGCCGATGATCGCGGGTGCCGGCGCCGCGACGGTTCTCGCCATCGCCGTGGGCGGTTGGTCAGGGCCCGTCCTGGGCGCCGTCGCTGGACTCGGTGCTTACGTGGTGTTGGCCCGGCAGCCGTCGGCCGCCGCCCGGGCCGAAACCCGCAGAGTCAACGCCGATCTGCCGTGCGCGGCGGACCTGCTCGCCGCGGCGTTGCGGGCCGGTGCGCCGCCCGACGTGGCCTCCCGATGCGTCGGCGTCGCGTTGGGCGGTCCCCTGGGTGACCGGCTGGTCCGGGTGGACCGCGCCCTGCGACTCGGCGCCCCGGCCGGCGAAGCCTGGTCGTACCTCGGCGACGGACCCGGCGTGGCTCGGGTGACCGCCGCGGCCGTTCGCAGCCAGCACAGCGGCGCCGCGTTCGCGGGCGCGCTGACCCGGGTCGCCGACGACCTGCGCACCGACCACCTCATGGCGGCCGACGCCGCGGCACGCCGTGCGGGTGTGCTCATTGTGCTGCCGCTCGGACTCTGTTTCCTGCCCGCCTTCGTGCTCGCCGGGCTCGTGCCCGTCATCGCGGCCGTGCTCGGCGATGTCCTGTCCAGATAAGAGGTCCAGGTAGGAGAAGGAGGAGACCATGCGCGCGTTCAGAAGAAGGCTCGGCCGGGACGACGGCATGAACACCGCGGAGTACGCGGTCGGCACTCTAGCCGCGGTCGCGTTCGCCGGACTGCTGCTGAAGGTCCTCACGTCCGACTCGGTGCGGGCCGCGCTGGCTGGGATCATCGGCCGGGCCCTGCAATGACTCGACGACGGTACGGACCGGATGGCGGCAGCGCCACCGCGGAGATCGCCGTCGCGCTGCCGGCCCTGGTGCTGCTGCTCGTGGTCGGGTTGACCGCCGTGGCCGCCGTGCGAACGCAACTGGAGTGCCTGGACGCGGCGCGCGAGGCAGCGCGCGCCGCCGCCCGGGGAGATCCGGGTGAGGCGGCCGGGGCGCGGGTCGCGCCGCCCGGTGCCACGGTCGCGGTAGTCCGGCACGGCGGCACCACGGTGGCGACGGTTCGCGCCCACGTCGGGCCCTTCGGTGATTGGAACCTCGGCATCGACGTCGGCGCGACCGCGGTCGCATCGACCGAGCCCGGAGTCGCGCCGTGACCGGACGGACGCGAGGACTCGAAGGTGATCGCGGCGGCGCGACCGTGCTGGTGCTCGCGATCGGGCTCGTGACCGTGCTGGTGGCCATCGCCTCGGCCGCCGTCGGCAGCGCGATCGTCGCCCGCCACCGGGCTCAGACCGCGGCGGACCTGGCCGCGCTCGCCGGCGCGCTGGACTCTCTCGACGGCGTCGAGGTGGCCTGCGCCCGCGCCAGGGAGATCGCGGCCAGCAACGGCGGCCACCTCATCGCATGCGACCTTGACGGGCTCGATGTCGTCGTCACCGTCGAGGCTCGACCGAGCGGCCTCGCCGCGATGGGCGGAACCGCCCGCGCGTCGGCTCGTGCCGGACCAGTGGAGTCTGTCGAGATCGACGGGGCTGGGAGCGCCCGGGCCGGACCGGTCGAGCTCACCGCGACTGAGAATGCCCAGACCGGACCGGGTTGACGGGACTGTCCACTGTGCCCGATCGGTCAGCGGTCGACCGGCAGCGCGTCGGGGACGGCAGCGGTCTGCCGAGGCACCGGGGCGGTCGCGAGTGCGGCGAGGACCGCGTCGAGCGTGGCGACCGCCCCGGCCTTGTCGAGCGGCTCGTTGCCGTTGCCACACTTCGGGGACTGCACGCAGGACGGGCAGCCGGTCTCGCATCCGCAGCCCGCGATCGCGGTGCGAGTCGCGCCCAGCCACTCGGCCGCGGCGTGGTAGGCCCGCTCGGCGAATCCGGCGCCTCCGTGGTGCCCGTCGTAGACGAAGATCGTCGGCGCGTCGGTGTCGTGGTGCACGGCGGTCGACAGGCCACCGATGTCCCAGCGATCGCAGGTCGCGACGAGCGGCAGCAACCCGATCGCGGCGTGCTCGGCGGCGTGCAGCGCACCGGGCACCTCGGGCCACGCGACTCCGGCCGCCGCGAGGGCCTGCTGCGAGATCGTCCACCAGACCGCCACCGTGCGCAGTTGGCGGGGCGGCAGATCCAACGGAAGCGTGTCGAGCACCTCCCGGGTGCCCAGCCGACGTTTCTGGTACCCCACGACCTGGTTGGTCACCTCGACGTCACCCAGGAACAGGCCCACCGGGCCGGCGTCCACATAGGACCGGACCGACAGCACGTCGAGGCTGGTCACATCTCGGGCGTGGGTCGTGTAGTGAGGTTCCTCGGCGCGCACCATGGCGGACGCGTCCGCGAGGTCGAGTCGATCGACCACATAGGACGCACCCTGGTGCAGGTAGACCGCACCGTCGTGCACCTGGACGTGGGAGGCGCCGGCGTCCACGGTGCCGAGCAGTCGACCGGTGACGGACTCGATGACCGACACCGGTGTGCCACCGCCGCCGCGCAGGTCGATGTCGGGCCGGCCCTCGGCCGCCCAGTACCAGCCCGTCGGCCGGCGCCGCAGCGCGCCGGCGGCGACCAGCGCGTCCAGGACCGGGCGGACCGACTCCCCGCCGAACAGGTCGAGGTCGTCCTCGGTCAGTGGCAGCTCGACGGCCGCGCAGCACAGGTGGGGTGCCAACACGTACGGGTTGGCCGGGTCGAGCACGGTGGCCTCGACGGCCCGGCCGAACAGTGCCTCCGGATGGTGCACCAGATAGGTGTCGAGCGGGTCGTCCCGGGCCACCAGCACGCAGAGCGCGTCCGAGCCGGACCGGCCCGCCCGCCCGGCCTGCTGCCACAGCGACGCAATCGTGCCCGGGTAGCCGGAGAGCAGCACCGCGTCCAACCCGGCCACGTCGATGCCGAGCTCCAGCGCGTTGGTCGCCGCGAGCCCGAGCAGCGACCCGTCGAGCAGCGCCCGTTCCAGTTCGCGCCGCTCCTCCCGCAGGTACCCGGCCCGGTACGCGGCGACCCGGTCGGCCAGTTCGGGCGCCGCCTCGGACAGGGACTTGCGGGCCGCCGAGGCTACCACCTCGACACCGCGGCGCGACCTGATGAACGCCAGCGTGTGCACCCCGTGGGCCACCGCGTCGGCGAGCAGGTCGGCGGTCTCGTGCAGCGCCGAGCGCCGGATCGGAGCACCGTCGAAGGGCGAGCCACCCGGCGCTGGCCGGTCGCCATTGGCGGCGGCGCCGGACAAGCCAACCGCGCCGGCGACTTCGAGGGCCGGCGCGGACCCCGCCAGCAGTGGCGGTTCCCATAGTGCGAACGTGACCCCGCCCCGCGGCGAGGCGTCGGCGGTGACTGCCCGGACCGGCAGACCGGTCAACCGGGCCGCCGTGGTGGCCGGGTCGCCGGTCGTCGCGGAGGCAAGGACGAAGACCGGGTCCTCGGCCCGGTAGCGATGGAGCACCCGGCGCAGTCGACGGATGACCTGCGCGACGTGCGACCCGAACACGCCCCGGTACACGTGGCACTCGTCAACCACCACAAAGGACAGTCGCCGCAGGAATGACGACCACTGACCATGCCGCGGCAGGATCGAGCGGTGCAGCATGTCGGGGTTGGTCAGTACCAGGCGTGAGTGGGCGCGGACCCAGTCCCGTTCGGCCTGCGGGGTGTCACCGTCGTATCCGGCCGGACGGACCTCGAACAGGTCCCCCGCGAGCGACGGGTCCCCTCCGAGCGACGGGTCGCCTCCGAGCGACGGGTCCCCTCCGGGAGACGGGTCCCCGACGAGCGAGGCCACCGACCGCAGCTGATCGGCGGCGAGCGCCTTGGTCGGGCACAGGTAGAGCGCGGTCGCCCGGGGATCCGCGGCCAGCCGGTCCATGATCGGCAACAGGTACGCGAGTGACTTCCCGGACGCGGTGCCCGTCGAGATGATCACGTGGTTGCCGGACCGGGCCAGGTCCGCCGCCTCCACCTGGTGCCGCCACGGCGCCTCGATCCCGCGGGCGGCCAGCGCGCCCACCAGGGCGGTCGGCACCCACTCTGGCCACGCGACGATCTCACCGGCCCGCGCCGGAACCTGCTCCACGTGGAGGAGCGAACCCGCCGGACGCCCGGCGCAGAGCCGTCGTAGCAGGTCGGCCGGGTCGGAGCGGGCGGCGGTCACGGGAGAACTCTGACACTCACGCCGTGCGAACTGGGACATCCGGGTGCCGCGCGCGTCGCGCCGGACGGGCGAACAATGGCAAGATGCCCACTGGACATCGACCCGAGGGAAGGTGAGCGTCGAGATGGAGTTGTCCCTGGCGACCCGTTCCGTCTCCGACCACGTAGTCCTGGAGGTCGGCGGCGAGATCGACGTCTACACCGCGCCGCGGCTGCGTGAGCGGCTGCTCGAGCTGGTGTCGGCGGGCACGAAGCATGTGGTCGTCGACCTGGCGAAGGTGGACTTTCTGGACTCGACCGGACTCGGGGTGCTCGTCGGGGCGCATCGGCGCCTCAGGGCGAGCCACGGGACCCTGAGCCTGGTCTGTTCACACGAGCGTCTTCTCAAGATCTTCCGGATCACGGGACTGGACTCGGTGTTCGAGATCCATCGCTCGGTGGAAGAGGCAACGGCCGGCGGGTCCGCGCACGCCGCGCGTACGGGCGCTTGACCGCAGCGCAGCCGTGACAAGCAACCCGCCGGCGATGTCGACCGTGCACCTGTCCTTCACTCCGGACCCCGCGTACGTACGCACGGTCCGGCTGGTGGCGGCGGCCGTGGCACGGCGCGCGGGCGTGGCCGACGAGCTGCTGGACGAGGTACGCCTCGCCATCGGTGAGGCCTGCACCCGGGCGGTCGCCCTGCACCGTCGGCACGAGCTGACCGAGCTGATCGACGTCTCCATGATCGACGGCGGCCGGTTCACGGTGCGGGTGGTCGACCGTGGTCCGATCAGCTCGGCCGAGGGCGAACCCGGACATACCACCACAGAGGTGATGGCGCAGGTCGCCGCCGAGGCCGGCGGCCGAGCTGCCGTGGAAGAGGATCTGATCATGGCGGGGGTTGGCCTTGCCCTGCTCAACGGGCTCGTCTCTGACCTCGGCGTGACCGCGGCCCCGGATGGCAGCGGAACCGAAGTGCGGATGTCCTGGCCGGTCAGCCGCCGCCCGTCGCAATAAAGTCGGGGCCACTCGGAGCCGCCGGAAAGGCCCCCGCAAGTAGCCCAGATATGGGAGCGCTTCCACGCGCATTCGGGAACGCGGTAAAGGGGCGTATCGGCAATCTCACTGGTCGAACTGCGGCCCCGCCGTGTGACCGTAGCCACCGCGGCCGCTAGAGTACGGCCGTCATGCTTTGACGCGGTCGGCGCGACGTGAGAGCCATCCGCACGCGACGCGCACTGTGTCGAATCCCCCCGCGGTTTCGGTGACCGGTTGCTCCGTCGCACGCATCGCAGGGCAGGAAAAGAAACAGGGCAGCTTAGGAAGTCGTCGCCCAGTCACATATTGGGCCCGCAGGCTCTCCCCTCGGCGAGCAGGCGGCGCCCACATCACTGTTTCAGGAGGACAACGAATGTCCGGGACCCGTCTCACCGCGCTCGGTGAGCTGTCGTTCTCCGGTCGGCAGGTGAGCTACGTCATTGTGGCCGCAGCCATCGCGCTCGTCGCGCTGGGCTTCGCAGCGGCCCTGGTGAGGGTGGTTCTGTCGGCCGGCAAGGGCACGCAGAAGATGCAGGAGATCGCCGGCGCGGTCCAGGAGGGTGCCCAGGCATACCTGCTGCGACAGTTCAAGACGCTCGGCATCTTCGTCGTTATCGCGGTGGTGGTGCTCTTCTTCCTCCCCGTCAACGACGTGGTCGGCAGCGTCACGAGCGTCAAGATCGGCCGGTCGATCTTCTTCATCGTCGGTGCGGTGTTCAGCGCCTTCATCGGTGGCGCCGGCATGGCCCTCGCGACCCGCGCGAACCTGCGCGTGGCGGCGGCGGCCCGCGGTGGCGACATCAAGAAGGGCACCAAGACCGACGCCAGCGTCAACCGCGAGACGGCCATGCGGATCGCCTTCCGTACCGGTGGTGTGGTGGGCTTCCTCACGGTCGGCCTCGGCCTGCTGGGCGCGTCGCTGGTGGTGCTGATCTACCGGGGCAACGCGCCGATCGTGCTCGAGGGCTTCGGCTTCGGCGCCGCGCTGCTCGCCATGTTCATGCGGGTCGGCGGTGGCATCTTCACCAAGGCGGCCGACGTCGGCGCCGACCTGGTCGGCAAGATCGAGCAGGGCATCCCCGAGGACGACCCGCGCAACGCGGCGACCATCGCGGACAACGTGGGCGACAACGTCGGCGACTGCGCCGGTATGGCGGCCGACCTGTTCGAGTCGTACGCGGTGACGCTGGTCGCGGCCCTGATCCTCGGCCGCGCCGCCTGGGGCACCGACGGTCTCGTCTTCCCCCTCATCACCGGCCTCATCGGCGTCCTGGTGGCGATCGTCGGCGTGTTCATCACCCGCCTGCGCCCCTCGGACAAGTCCGGGATGACCGCGATCAACCGCGCCTTCTACATCTCGGCCGTGATCTCCGCGGTCCTGGTCGGGATCGCCGCGTTCGTGTTCCTGCCCACGACGTTCGGCGAGTTCGGCGACGAGTTCAAGGCCACCACCGGCAACCCGCGCTGGATCGCGATCGGCGCAGTGGTCATCGGCATCGCGCTCGCCGCGATCATCCAGGCCCTCACCGGCTACTTCACCGAGACCGGTCGCCGGCCCGTGAAGGACATCGGCAAGGCGTCCGAGACCGGCGCCGCCACGGTCGTGCTCGCGGGCATCAGCGTCGGCTTCGAGTCGGCCGTCTACTCGGCCCTCGTGATCGGCGCCGGCGTCTTCGGGGCGTACCTCGTGGGTGGACCGATCGCGCTGTACGCGGTGGCGCTGGCCGGCTGTGGCCTGCTGACCACGGTCGGCGTGATCGTGGCCATGGACACGTTCGGCCCGATCTCCGACAACGCCCAGGGCATCGCCGAGATGTCCGGCGACATCGACCACGCCGGGGCCCGGGTCCTCACCGACCTCGACGCCGTCGGCAACACCACCAAGGCGATCACCAAGGGCATCGCGATCGCGACCGCCGTGCTCGCCGCGACCGCGCTGTTCGGCTCGTACACGAACACGGTCGTGAGCGCGCTGAAGTCGGCCGGCTCGAACGCGACGATCGACAGTCTGCTCAACGTGTCGCTGCCGAAGAACATCGTCGGCCTGCTCGTCGGCGCGGCGGTCGTGTTCCTCTTCTCCGGCCTGGCCATCAACGCGGTGTCCCGGTCGGCGATGGCGGTGGTGTTCGAGGTACGCCGGCAGTTCAAGAACTTCCCCGGCATCATGGACGGCACCCAGCGTCCGGAGTACGGCAAGGTCGTGGACATCTGCACCCGGGACGCGCAGCGCGAGCTGCTCACGCCGGGCCTGCTGGCGATCATGGCGCCGATCGCGGTCGGCTTCGGCCTCGGCGCCGGCGCTCTGGCCTCCTACCTGGCCGGCGCGATCGGTGCGGGCACGCTGATGGCGCTGTTCCTCGCCAACTCCGGTGGGGCGTGGGACAACGCCAAGAAGATGGTCGAGGACGGCGCCCACGGCGGTAAGGGCTCTCCGGCCCACGCCGCCACGGTGATCGGTGACACGGTCGGTGACCCGTTCAAGGACACCGCCGGCCCCGCCATCAACCCGCTGCTCAAGGTGATGAACCTGGTGTCGCTGCTGATCGCGCCCGCGGTGATCCTGTACAGCACCGGGCCGCAGACGAACACCGGCCTGCGTGTCACGATCGCGATCGTGGCGGCCCTCGTGGTCGCGACCGCGGTCGTCATCAGCAAGCGCCGCCCGACCGCCTCCTCAGCGGAGATCCCGTCCGGCAACGGCGGGTCCGGCACCAAGGCCGCCCGGCCGAAGGCCGCGGTCAAGCGCTAGTCACCCGTACCAAGCAGAAGGGGCGGTCCCGCAACGGGACCGCCCCTTCAGCGTCTTACGACGGCGTGCGTGTCAGTCGCCGCCACCGTGCCGCGGGCGGTCGCCACCACCGCGGGTCGCCCACGGGTCGACCGGCGGGTTCAGCGGCTGGGTGTCACGGTTGCCGACGCCCGGGTTCCGCACCGCCGGCAGCGGCGCGGTCGGGTGCAGGTTCGCGGAGGACGGACCCGGCGGCGACGTCGGCGCCGAGGACCGACCGACCGGGTAGCCCAGGTTCGGCGGCGGCGAGTCGAAGTCGCCGGTGGGGAAGCCGGTCGGCGCGGCCGCCTGCGGCCGCTGCTTGAACAGCATCCACAGGATCACGCCGCCGACGCCGACCAGGATCGCGCCCATGACGTAGAGCGCGACCGGGATGCCGCCGGAGTCGGCCGGGATCTGGCCGTTGTTGTTGTTGGCCAACGGCCCGACCGCGCCCGGCCCGGTAGGCGGAAGGATCGACCCGTTGTCCGGCGAGACCGGGTCGGTGGGCGTGGCGCTGGTCGGCGTGGGTGACGCGGCCACCGCGCCGCCCTTGACGGTGATCGCCGTGCTGGCGCTGCCCTGGATGACTCCACTGCGGGTCGCGGCGGCGGTGAACGTCGCCCGCCCCGACGGCGCTCCACTGAGGAACTCGATGGAGTAACCGACGTCACGGCCCCGTTGCCGCGGCAGGAAGTCGAGCGAGCGCGGGTCGGTGCCCGTGATGAGCCCGCCGGTGTCGCTCAGGGCGATGTCGCCGCTGGTGCCGCGGATGCGCACCTGGGTGGCGGTCAGGCCGGTCAGGCGGATCGTGAACGAGACGTTGACCGCCGCCACGATGTTGTTGGTGTTGTTGCGCAGGCTGACCACGAAGGTGTCGGCCCGCGATCCGACGGTGAAGCTCGATGGTGTCGAGCTCAAGGTGACGCCGATCACGTCCTCGGCGAATGCCGGGGCGGCCATGGCCCCCGCGAGAACGACGCCCGCCGCCGTCGCGGCTGCGAGGCGGAAGATCATCCTATTGGTGGGCATGTGACTACCTCAGCTTGGGGCTTGTATCCAGGCCAGCAGTCACCGTACGCAGGCGACGCGCGCAACGGCAACCGACCTGATGAAGGATGGTCGATCTCACTGGGCAAGCTACGGTGACGTCGTGTACGAGCGGGTGCGGGACAGCTACGACCGGGTGGCCGAGCGCTACTTCGAGGAGATCGGTGGTGAGCTGGCCGGCAAGCCCCTCGACCGGGCCCTGCTGCGCTGCTTGATCGAGCTGGTTGCGGACGTCGAAGAGACGACCGGCACCGGCGCGGTGGCCGATCTCGGCAGTGGTCCCGGTCACGTCGCCGCCTATCTCGCCGCTCAGGGCGTGACAACCATTGCCATCGATATCTCTCCGGCCATGGTAGAGGTGGGACGCCGTCGGTTTCCGGATGTCGGGTTCCGTGTCGGGTCGATGCTCGCCCTGCCGGCGACGGACGGCGAGATGGCCGCAGCCATCGCCTTCTACTCGATCATCCATCTCGAGCCGGAGGACCGGTCGACGGCCTACCACGAGATGGCCCGGGTGATCCGGCCCGGCGGGTGGCTGCTGCTGGCCTTCCACACCGGTCGGATCGGCCACCCCGACGGTGAGGTCATGCAGGCAAACCAGTGGTGGGGTGAGCAGGTCGACCTGGACTTCTACTACCTGGAGCCGGATGGCGTCGTCGACGGCGTGGTCGCGGCCGGCTTCACGATCATGGCCCGGACCGACCGCGAACCGTGGCCCGGCGGCGAGCACGAGAGCCGCCGCACCTATTTACTGTGTCGCCGGGACTGACCGTGCGCCGGAATTGGGGCATCGTCGTGGTCGTCATCGTGGCCACACTCACCGGGTGCGGCGACGGCAAGGTGCCGGCGGCCCAGTGGGCATCGAAGGTGTGCGCCGCCGTCGGGCCGTGGCGGGCGCAGATCGAGCAGCTCAACGCGCAGGCTCAGCGGCAGGTGTCCGGGGCCAGCTCCCCGGCGCAGGTCCGTACGTCCCTGATG
>Ga0163163_10002504_pt1 | contig 15544 bp, 13 predicted proteins | sample S65metaG_FD_119766 | JGI IMG/M metagenome (GOLD analysis project Ga0163163, IMG submission 119766) | Switchgrass rhizosphere microbial communities from Kellogg Biological Station, Michigan, USA - S6-5 metaG | ecosystem: Host-associated > Plants > Roots > Rhizosphere > Soil | place: USA... | reverse complement strand
GGCCGAGCGCGACCCGGGTCGAGTGTCGTCCGACGTCGATTGGCGTGAGGTCGCGAGGCTAGTGCTGACCAGCCGCGAGCTGGACCGGATCGAAGAGCAAGAACTCGTTCCGGCCAAGAAGGTCCTCTACCAATTTTCGGCGCGCGGCCACGACATGGCGCAGGTTCTGCTCGGGCTGCACCTCAAGGACGGCGACGGGGTGTTCGGTTACTACCGCTCGCGGCCGCTGCTGCTATCGCTCGGCGTTCCGCTCGCCGACGCTCTGGGCTCCGGAATGGGGCTCGCCGGCGGCTATTCCGACGGGCGCGATATTGGCGTTGTGTTCAATTATCCCAATCCCGGCGGCGCCCACGCCCTGCCGATGTGCGGTGGGGTCGGCGCGCAATATGCGCCGGCGGCCGGCTGGGCGCAGGCGATCCAGTACAAGCAGCGGGCACTCGACGAAGGCGCGTCGGATTCGATTGCTTTGGTGCTGGGCGGCGACGCAAGCTGCGCCACGGGAGGATTTTGGTCCGCATTAACTATTGCAACTACGCAACAGTTGCCACTGCTAATATACGTCGAAGACAATGGCTACGGGATCTCGGTTCCCTCGGAATATCAAACACCTGGCAAGAATATCGCGGCCAATCTCGCCAGTTTTTCCGGGCTGAGGATCTTCAACGGCGACGGCACAGACCCGGTCGAGGCCGCGCGGCTGGTCGACGAGGCGGTCGGCCACGTTCGCCAGAGGCAAAAGCCCGCGCTGTTGCGGCTGACCGTGCCCAGGCTCGAAGGGCACAGCTTCCAGGATACGCAAACCTACAAGACCGAGGCCGAGATCGCGGCCGAATGGGCGCGCGATCCGCTGCCCAAGCTTAAGGCCCATGCCGCCGAGCATCAGATCGGTGAGGCGCAATGGGCCGACCTCGAGCGCGAGGCCGCGTGGCAGGTTGAGGCCGCCCGCGCCGAGGCAGAGGCACGCGGCGTCTCGTCGCCCGAGGATGTGACTAAGCATGTTTTCTTCGATGGCGAATATCAGCAAATCGGTGGCCGCGCCGGCTTGAGCCTCGACGGCACCACCGACCAACCCAAGCCTGACGGCCAACGCATCAACATGGTCACGGCGATCCGCCGCGTGCTCGATCAGGAACTCGAAGCCAATCCGCGGGTGCTCGCATTCGGTGAGGACGTCGGGCCCAAGGGCGGCGTCCATGCGGTGACGCTCGGCCTGCAGGAAAAGTTCGGCGTGACCCGCGTCTTCGACACCAGCCTCAATGAAGAAGGCATCGTCGGCCGCGCCGTCGGTATGGCGCTCGCCGGGCTGATGCCCGTGCCCGAAATCCAGTTTCGTAAATATGCCGAGCCGGCGACCGAGCAGATCCACGATTGCGGGACGATGCGTTGGCGCACTCACAACCGCTTCGCCGCGCCGATGGTGCTGCGTGTGCCCGGCGGCTTCTTCAAATGCGGCGATCCGTGGCACTCGATGACCAATGAGGTCGAGTTCGTCCACAATCCGGGCTGGAAGGTCGCGGTCCCGTCCAATGCCGAGGATGCGGTCGGGCTGCTCCGCGGTAGCCTGCGCGGCAACGATCCGGTACTGTTCTTCGAGCATCGCGCGATGCTCGACGACAGCTGGGCGCGGCGGCCGTGGCCGGGCGACAATTATGTCCTTCCATTCGGCCGCGCCAAGAAAACCCGCGAAGGCGACGCGATCACCATTGTGACGTGGGGCGCTATGGTCCCGCGCTGCGAAGCCGCGGCCGAGGGGGTTAGCGCCGACGTCATCGACTTGCGCACGCTCATGCCGTGGGATCGCGAGATGGTGCTCGACAGCGTCCGCCGCACCCGCCGCTGCCTGATCGTCCATGAGGATTTGCGCACCGGCGGCTTCGGCGCGGAAATCGCGGCGGTGGTCGCCGACGAAGCCTTTCTCGACCTCGACGCGCCGGTCGCCCGCGTGACCATGCCCGACATCCCGAGCCCCCATCATCCCAAGCTGATGGAATGGGCGCTGCCGTCGCCGGCCAGCATCCGCGCCGAAATCGACCGGCTCGTGGGCTTCTGATCATGATCGAAGTTCGCGTTCCCGACGAGCAGGAAGGCACCAAGGCGGTCGTCCGCGCCTGGCTCAAGGCGATCGGCGATCAGGTTGCCGAGAACGACCCCCTGGTCGAACTTGAGACCGACAAGGTGACGCAGGAAGTGCCGGCGCCGGCCGCGGGTGTGTTGGCGGAAATCGTACTCGACACGGATGCCGAGGCTGCGCCGGGCGCATTGCTGGGCCGGATCAGCACAGACGATGCTCCTGCTCAGGCAGGAGCCCAGACCGAGCGCAAAGCGCGAGCTGACGACGCCGCCGGTGAAGCGCTTCGCGCGACTGGGCCCCGGCTTTCGCAGGGGCATGCCGAAACCCGGCTCTCCCCTTCCGTCCGTCGCGCCTGTCAGCAGCATGGCATCGATCCCGCGCGGATCCAGGGCACCGGGCGCAACGGGCGCATCACGCGCGAGGATGTCGATCGTGCGCTCTCCGGCGCGCCAGCGGCGGCCCAACCGCCGCAAATCTCACCGCACGACATCCCGCACGACCGCATGCGCCTCAAGATCGCCGAGAACATGGTCCGCGCGGTCGCCGAGGCGCCGCACGTCACGGCGCTGTTCGAAGCCGATTTCTCCGCCGTCGCCGCCCACAAAAAGTCGCTGGCCGAGCGTGGGAGCAAGCTCAGTTACACCGCCTACATCGTTAAAGCCGCTGCGGACGCGATGGCCGTCGCCCCGGCAATCAACGGCCGCTGGGAACTTGACCGGATCGCCATCTCGCCGACCATCGACGTGGGTGTCGGCACCGCGCTCGGCGACAAAGGTCTCGTCGTGCCGGTGGTCAAGGACGCCGGCTCGCTCAGCGTCGAACAAATCGGCGCCAAGCTCGACGACCTCACCCGCCGCGCCCGCGATGGCCAACTGACCGGCGCCGACGTGTCAGGCGGCAGCTTCACCATCTCCAACCACGGCGTGTCGGGCTCGCTGCTCGCCGCGCCGATCATCCTCCACGGCGGCCAAGCCGCGATTTTGGGTGTCGGCAAGCTCGAGAAACGCGTCGCCGTCCGTCAGGTCGAGGGCGAGGACGCAATCGTCATTCTGCCGATGGCCTATGTCACTTTGACCATCGACCATCGCGTCGTCGACGGCCACCAGACCAACGCCTGGCTCGCCCGCTTCGTCGAAATTCTCGAAAGCTGGCCGGCGGCCTAGCTCGCCTTGTAGCGCGCCGCTTCTTCCGACCCGCCAGTAGCGTCGCCTTCGCTGTAGCTGTGCGCGCCGACGCCCGCGAGGTGGCCGCCCTGGACGATCAGATATTCATCGCGGATCGGGCGACCCTCGAAAAAGCATTCGAGGATCTCGCGCGTCCCAGCGGCGTAGCGCGCCTGCGCCGACAGTGAGGTCCCGGAAATGTGCGGCGTCATCCCGTGATGCGGCATCGTCCGCCACGGGTGGTCGCGCGGTGCCGGCTGCGGGAACCACACGTCGCCGGCGTAGCCCGCCAGCTGTCCGCTCTCGAGCGCCGCAACCACGGCTTCGCGATTGACGATTTTTCCGCGCGCGGTGTTCACCAGATAGGCGCCGCGCTTCATCCGCCCGAGCATAGCAGCGTCGAACAGATTTTCGGTCTCGGGGTGCAGCGGCGCGTTGATCGTCACCACGTCGCAATGCGGCACCATGTCCGCCGCCGATTCATGCCAGGTGACGCCGAGCTCCTGCTCGACCTCGGGCGGTAGCCGGTGCCGGTCGGTGTAATGCAAATGCATGTCGAACGGCTTCAGCCGGCGCAACACCGCCGATCCGATCCGCCCCGCGGCGACCGTCCCGACGTGCATCCCTTCGACGTCGTAGGAGCGCGCCGCGCAATCGGCGATGTCCCACCCGCCGGCCTTCACCACTTCCCACGACGGCAGATAATTGCGGACGAGGCCGAGGATCATCATCACCACATGCTCGGCGACGCTGATCGAGTTGCAGTAAGTGACTTCGGCGACCGTGATCCCGCGTTCGATCGCGGCCTGCAGGTCGGTGTGATCCGAGCCAATGCCGGCCGTGATCACCAGCTTAAGGTTCGTCGCCTTGGCGAAGCGTTCGGGCGTCATGTAGGCTGGCCAGAAGGGCTGCGAGATGACCACGTCGGCGTCGACCAGCTCGCGTTCGAAGGCGCTGCCGGGGCCGTCCTTGTCGGACGTTACGACAAGCGTGTGGCCCTGGCTTTCGAGATAGGGCCGCAAGCCGAGCTCCCCCGAAACGCAGCCGAGCAATTGTCCCGGCTGGAAATCGATGGCTTTGGGGGTCGGCAGGCTTTGCCCGTCCGGGTAGCGTTCGACTTTCGGCAGATCGTCGCGCGGGTAGGATCGCGGCATTCCGCCGTGCGGGTCGTCGTAAAGAACGCAGAGAATCTTCGCCATCGGCCGTCTCCCCCGAAGCCTGGCGCACCCGACAGGATTCGAACCTGTGACCTCTGCCTTCGGAGGGCAGCGCTCTATCCAGCTGAGCTACGGGTGCGTTTGGGCTCGCGCCGCTTAGCCGCAGGTGGCGTCAGCGACAAGCGGGGTCAAGGAAGGTTCTGAGCGTATCGTGAAGCTTGGCGCGGGCCGAACCGACGATCATCCCGACATGGCCCGCGGGAATTGCGACCGCATCGCCCGCCGGCGCGGTCGCAGCCGGAGCGATCCGGTCGTCGGCCGCGAGGATGTTCAACAGTGGCGCATCCAGGCGGTCGGTGATCCGCCGCTCGCCGATTCGCCACTGCCCCGAGCCCGGCGAATCCTGCCCGAATAGATCTTCAATGAGTTCGCGCGCCGCGGGAAAAGGCAAAGGCTCGCCCTCATTGGCCCAATCCTCGAGCGCGACGAAGCGGCGGGCCTGCGGGCCGTCCGGATCGAGCGCTCCAAAGCTCGCGAACTTCTTGACTGTGCGTTCGGGATCGAGCGACCAAAAGGCCGCCTGCAAGACTTCCATCGGCAGCGCTTTCAGTGATTGCGCCGCGGCCCGCGAGTGGCGCCACATGTCCTGCAGCGCCGCACGCGACCGTTCTGGGTAAAGCGCGAAATTCCACGGCGCGGCGAGGGTCGCGACCCGCTCGCATCCGACCAGATTGGCGGCCGCGATCGCCATCGTCCCACCAAGGCAATAGCCGACCAACGCGACCGGTTCGCCAAGCTCGCGCAGCAACGGCACGAGCAATTTCTCGACATGGTCGCCGACGCTGGCCTGCGCCCGGTTCTTCGCCGGTCCCCAATCGAGCAACAACACCTTGCGGCCCATGCGCGCCACCGCTCCGGCGAGCGATGCATCGCGATCCATGTCGAGGATGTGCGGCGGGTTGATTAGCGACGGGACGAGCACGGCAGGCGGGCCATTGCCGCCATGATCGCGCAGGCAGGTGCCGTTGACGCGGGCCACCTCCGGCGTCGGCGCCGGCGGTGAACTACGCTCGGCGCGCTCATAGGCTTTGAGCCCGGCCAGTGCCTCTCGCGCGAGTTCGGGATCGCGTTCCGCCAACTCTCGCACCAGCTCAAGGAACAGCGGCAATGGCCGTGGCGCGCGTTCATGTTGCAGTGCACTATGCTCCGGTAGTAGATCGCTCGGGGGAGTTCGGGAGCGGTGCATGGCCAAGTCTAGCGCAAAAGTGACGATAAAGAAGTACGCCAACCGGCGGCTCTACGATACCGAGAGTTCGGCTTACATCACGCTCGACCGGTTGGCGGCGATGGTCCGCGAGGGCCGCGAGTTCGAAGTGGTCGACGCCAAGACCGGCGAGGACATCACCCGCCAGGTGCTGACCCAGATCATCGTCGACGAGGAAGCTCGCGGCGGAGCGACTATGCTGCCGATCAATTTCCTCAAGCAGATCATCGGGCTGTACGGCAATTCGATGCAGACGTTCGTGCCGCAATATCTCGAATCCGCGATGGACGCGTTTCAGCGCAATCAGAGCGCGGTCAAGGACGCGCTGGGCGCGAACATGTTCGCCGACCTCGCCAAGCGCAACATGGCGATGTTCGAGGATGCTGCCCAGGCGTTTACCGGCAAAGGCAAGGCGGCGCCGAAATCGGGCGACAGCGAAGTCGAGCAACTCAAGGCCGAGCTCGACGCACTGCGGGCCAAAGTCGACAAACTGAACCGCTGATCCTTCCTATGAGATTCTTGCTCGTCGCCGCGCTTGCGCAGGCCGCCGCTTCTCCGCTCCCCGCACCCACCACGACCCCGGCCGCGCCACCCGATTTCACTTACGCCATTCCGATCTCCGGAAACTGGACCTTTACGACGGCGTCCGACGGCAGCGCCGCGACCTTCGTCAACGCGTCGGCGATGCCGCAGCTGACGATCCGCTGCTCGCGCGCGACGCGCCGAGTCAGCATCGCGAAGCCGGGCAGCGTCGCGGTGCCGTTCCTGTATGTCTGGACTAGCACGATGACGCGTACGCTGCCCGCGAGCTTCGACCCCGCAACGGCGCGCCAGACCATTCAGGTCCCGGCGTACGATCCGTTACTCGACGCGCTCGTCTTCAGCCGCGGCCGGGTGGCGGTTTATATCGCGGACAAACCGGCGCTGGTCGTCCCGGCTTGGCCGGAGATCGCGCGGGTGGTGGAAGATTGCCGTTACTGAGCTTGTCGGCTCTGCCGGAAGCCGAAGAGAATTGCCGAATGTTCACCTCATTACAAGTCTTGCGCTTACGCCAATAAAGACTCATCTTCTGCTGCAGCTTCAACGCAGCGAAAGGAGGTGATCCGATGTCTCATGGTTCAGCAGGGAGGTCGGAGAGGGGTGTTCGTAAGCCCTAGAGCCGATCGAACGGCCGTCACCTTCGGCCGCTGACCATGTCGAAGGGCATCGCTGCGCAACCGCGGCGGTGCCCTTTACATTTGGTCTGGATACAAATTGACGCATGGCGCTGGTGACCGTTAGGGAACCGTTACTGCGTGAAAGTGTCTTTTCTCCAAGAGAGGGAAAAACCATGGCCAGACCCGCAAGAAAAACCACGTCGAGTTCGACGTCGAAATCGAAATCGAAAATCACCGTCGACAAGATCGCCAAGGCAGCGATGAGCAAGGAAATGCTCGCCGCCGGCCTCGCCGCCGCCGCGGCCGCGATCAGCGCCAGCCCCAAAGCGCGCAAGGCGATCCGGGACGCCGGTCTCGACGCCGCCGACACCGCTCAGAACGCCGCCAGCAGCATGGCGTCGAGCGCGGCCAAGCTCGGCTCGTTGATCGCCGAAGCCGTTGCCGACGCCGCCCAGCGCGTGATGTCGGGCAAATGGACCGATAACGCCGCTTCGGCCAAGCCAGCGACCGCGGCTGCCAAGCGCAAGCCCGCAGCCAAGCGCAAGACCGCGAAAAAGTCCGCGGCCAAGCGTTCGACCACGACGCGGGCCAAGAGTTCGGCCGCCAAGCCCGCCGCCAAGACTGCTGCTGCAAAGAAGCCGCGCACAACCGCGAAGCGCTCGGCCGCGAAAAACCCGCGCGCCACCGCCAAGCGGACGCCGCCGAAGGCCTAGGCGGCGCGGTCCTCGAACTGGAGGCGCGCGAGCCGGGCGTAGAGGCCGCCGCGCGCCGCGAGTTCGGTGTGCGTGCCTTCTTCGACGATCCGGCCCTGGTCCATGACCACGATCCGGTCGGCCGCGCGGACCGTCGCCAGGCGGTGAGCGATGACGATCGTAGTCCGATCCGCCATCAGACGATCGAGCGCGTCCTGGACCAGTCGCTCGCTCTCCGCGTCGAGCGCCGACGTCGCTTCATCGAGCAGCAACAGCGGTGCGTTGCGCAGCAGAGCGCGGGCAATCGCGATCCGTTGCCTCTGCCCGCCCGATAACCGCGCACCGCCTTCACCCATGAACGTATCGAGCCCGTCTGGCAGAGAGCGCAGGAAATCCTCGGCATTGGCGAGCCGCGCCGCCTCCCAAAGCTGGTCTTCGGTCGCGTCCCAGTTACCGTAACGCAAATTGTCGCGCGCCGACGCGGCGAACATTACCGTGTCCTGCGGCACCATCGCCATGCGCAGGCGAACGTCGGCGGGATCGGCGTCATTGAGGTCGACGCCGTCGAGGAGCACCCGGCCGCGCTGCGGATCGTAAAAGCGTTCGGCGAGCTGGAAGATCGTAGTCTTGCCCGCGCCGGACGGGCCGACGACCGCCAACCGCTCGCGCGATCTTACCGACAAGGAAAATTCGTTGAGCGCCGAGGTATCGGGACGCGTCGGGTAGTGGAACGTGACAGCTTCGAACGCGAGCTCGCCGCGCGACGGCTCGGGTAATGCCACCGGCTCCGCCGGCGCCTGGATCTCGGGCTCCGCCTCGAGCAGCTCGGCCAGCCGCTCCGACGCGCCGGCGGCGCGCAGCAAGTCGCCATAAACCTCCGACAATGCGCCGAACGCGCCGGCCAGCAGCCCGCCGCACAGCACGAAGGCGACGATCGTGCCGCCGGTCATGTGCCCGGCGGCGACATCTACCGCGCCTTGCCAGATGACCCAGGTGATCGTCCCGATCATCAGGAAGATCATCACCGCGGTCAGGCAGGCGCGGAGCAGGATACGCCGCTTGGCGGTCGAGAAGACGCGCTCGACCGCGTCGGTGAAGCGCGTCGCCTCGCGTTGCTGCTGGCCGAACGCCTGGACGATCTTCATCGCGCCGAGCACTTCGCTGGTGACCGCGCCGACGTCGGCGATGCGGTCCTGGTTCGCAGTCGAGATCCGCCGCACCCGCCGCCCGAGGACGACGATCGGACCAATCACCAGCGGGATGGCGAACAGCATCAACGCCGCAAGCTTGGGGGCGAGTACGAACATGATGACGATGCAGCCGGCGCCCATCACGACATTGCGCAACGCGACCGACACGGTCGTGCCCACGACCTGTTCGATGATCGTCGTGTCGACGGTGATCCGCGACGTGATCTCGGCCGGGCGGTTCTCTTCGAAGAAGCCGGGGGCGAGCCGAAGCAGGTTGCGGTGCACCGCGAGGCGGATGTCGGCGACGGTCCGCTCGCCGAGCCACGATACGAAATAGAAGCGGGTGGCGGTCGCCAGCGCCATCACCGCGACCACGCCGAGGAGCAATTCGAACCACGGCGCGATGTCGCGTGGGTTGCCGCCGCCGACGCTGAATCCCTTGTCGATGACCAGCTTGAAACCCCACGGAATCGACACGGTCGCGGCCGCGGCGACCAGCAGCGCCAGCGCGGCAATCGCGATATGCGTCGGGTAGCGGGTCGCGAACCGCCAGATCATCCCCAGGTTTTTGATTGAGCGGCCCGGCGGGCGGGTAGGGGCGTTCGTGGCCATTGGCGGTGGCTAGCAGCGTCGCGGCACCGCCTCAATCGCTGTGAGTTTACGGCTCGGGACTTTTGCACTGCAACATTGGCTTGCAACCGATTACATTGCGCGCCACATAGGTGCTTCCCCCTGAGAGATTTGAGGTTCGATGCTCTACGACGCCTATGAAGTGCAGCGCTCGTTTCTCGCAGGTGCGAGCAAGCTTGCCGGGCTCGGAGCCGGGTGGCTCAACAATCCGTCCAATCCCTGGGGTTACAGCTCGGCCGGGCCGCTGGTCGCGGCGAGCCTCGAAGTCTTCGCCCACGCCTCGGCCCCGCGGGGCAAGCCCGAGTTCGGTCTGATCGAGACCAAGGTCGGCAGAACCAAGGTCGCGGTCGATGAGGACGTCATCCTGCGCAAACCATTCGGTCAGCTAAAGCGCTTCCGCAAGGTCTATGCGAAGGCCGGACCGCCGTTGCTGATCGTGGCGCCGATGTCGGGCCATTATGCGACTCTGCTGCGCGGAACCGTCGAGCGGATGCTGCCGGGCTTCGACGTCTACATCACCGACTGGCGCGACGCGAAGCTGGTGCCGACCGACGAAGGCAGCTTCAATCTCGATGATTATATCGATTATCTGATCGAATTCCTTGAAGCGATCGGAACGGAGACCGGCGAGCGCCCGCATTTGCTCGCAGTGTGCCAGCCCGCCGTCCCCGCATTCGCCGCGACCGCGTTGATGAACGCCGACAATAACAAGTGGCGGCCCAAGACCCTGACCATGATGGGCGGGCCGATCGACACCCGCGAAGCGCCGACCGCGGTCAACACGCTCGCGACCCAGCGGCCGTTCGCCTGGTTCGAGAACAATGTCATCGCGACCGTGCCGATGATTTACCCCGGTGCCGGGCGGAAGGTTTACCCGGGTTTCCTTCAGCTCGCCGGCTTCATGACCATGAACCTAGGCTCGCATCTCATCAGCCATTGGGAGATGTTCAAGCATCTCGTCGTCGGCGATGAGGAGAGCGCCGCCTCGACCCAGAAATTCTACGAGGAATATCGCTCGGTCTGCGACATGACCGCGGAATTCTATCTCCAGACGGTCGATGTCGTCTTCCAGCGCCACGCGTTGCCGAAGGGCGAGATGAAACATCGCGGCCGGCTGGTCGATCCGGCGGCGATCCGCGACACAGCCCTGCTCGCGATCGAAGGCGAGCGCGACGATATTTCCGGGCTTGGCCAGACGAAGGCCGCGCTGACTATCGCGACCAAGGTACCGAAGGCGAAGAAGCAGTATTTCATGGCCAGGGATGTCGGCCATTACGGTATCTTCAACGGCCGCAAATGGCGCGAGCAGATCGCGCCTGTCGTCGAGAAATTCATTGCCGCCAATAATTAGGCCGCTCGCCGAAATAATCTGTTCGACCGACGCACCCGCGCTATAGCGCTCTCGCACGAAGGAGAGCGTGATGACGGTATTGCTCGGAAGGCGTGAGTTTCTCGGAACGGCCGCCGCCGTTGGATTGCTGATCGGGTGCAAAAAAGCGAAACGGCCCGGCGGGTGAGGGAAGCGGCGATCTAGCAGGGCAACTGCAGACCATCGCCGACCAGATCCTCGCCGAATATCCGCAGAATGCAACGATCCTCGGCATCGCCAAGGGCAAGCTCGCGCCTCTCAACCATCAGTGGCAGGATCAAACTCTGGCGGGCGTCGCAGCCCGAAAGGAGAATATCTCGAAGCGCCTCGCGACGCTGCAGGGGCTCGACCTCGCCGATCTTTCCCAATCGGGCAAGCTCAACGGTGCCGTCGCGCTCCAGGCGCATGAGCTCGCGCAAGCGGGCTGTGCCTTCCCGTTCGGCGATCCCTTGGTACTCGATCCGAACAACGGCTATCGCAACACGCCTTATGTCGTGAACCAGCTCGGCAACAGCTACGTCGACCTTCCTGATTTTCTCGAGAGCCGTCACACGATCGCCAGCGCGGACGACGCGCTCGCCTTCGCCGACCGAGTCGATGCTTTTGCGCGCAATGTCGATGGCGAGACCGAGAGGCTCAAGCACGACCGTGGGATTGGAGTCGTCGCACCAAGCTTCACCCTCGACAAAACGATCGCGATCATCAGCGGGGGCGCTGCTGAGGATGCCAGCAAATCCGCGGTCGTCGCGACCTTCAAGAAGAAGATGGTCGCGGCCGGTCTAACCGACGACAAATTGGCCGATCGATTGACGCAGTCGATGGCGACCAAGGTCATTCCCGCGCTCCAGCGCCAGGTCGACGAGCTGACGCAGCACCGCGCGATTGCAACCACCGACGCCGGCGTCTGGCACTTCAAGGATGGCGATGCTTACTATCAGTGGGCGTTGAGAGCCGGCACGACCACCACTCGCCCACCGCAGGAAATTCACCAACTCGGCCTCGATCAGGTCAAGGCGATCCAGGCGCGGATGGAAGGCATCATGCAGAAGCAGGGCCTGACCGGCGGCACCATTGGTGAGCGCATGGCCGCGCTCGGCAAGGATCCGGCCCAGCTTTATCCGAACACGGCCGCCGGCCGCGAACAGCTGCTGGCATATCTGAACGGTCGGATCGCGGACATTCGGACGCGCTTGCCGCGAGCGTTCGCCACGATGGTGCCTGGCCGCTTGATCATCAAGCGCGTACCCCCCGCGATCGAAGCCGGTGCGCCGGGAGGCTATGCCGCGGCGGGGTCGATCGACGGCAAGGTGCCGGGCCAATATTACATCAACCTGCGCGATACGTCGGAATGGCCGAAATTCTCCCTTCCGACGCTCTGCTATCACGAGGGCATCCCGGGCCATGTCTGGCAGGGCGACTACGCAAATCGCATGCCGCTGATCCGGTCGATGTTGGCATTCAACGCCTACAGCGAGGGTTGGGCCCTTTATGCGGAGCAACTTGCGGATGAGCTTGGCGTCTACGCCGACGATCCGCTCGGCCAGCTCGGCTACCTGCAGTCGATGGGCTTCCGCGCCTGCAGGCTGGTTGTCGACACCGGTCTCCACGCGATGAGGTGGACGCGCGAGCAGGCCATCGACTGGTTCGTGCGCACCAACGGTGATCCGCGTCCTTCGGTGGAGGGGGAGGTCGACCGCTACTGCGTTATGCCGGGCCAGGCGTGCGGCTATAAGGTCGGCCAGCTTGAGATCGTGCGGCTCCGCGAGAAAGCGCAAGCAACACTGGGACCAAGGGTTCGACCTTCGCCGGTTCGACGACGCGATCGTGCTTGGCGGAAGTGTACCGATGACCTTGCTGGAAGCGGTGATCGAGGGCTTCATCGCCAAGTCGAAGAATTAGGCCTTCTTCATCCGGACGCCGCCAAGCATGGTCAACGCAACCGCTGCGGCCAGCGCCGAAACCGCGGCCGACACGAACATCGCCATATGAAAGCCGCTGAACAGTCGCGCGCCGTCGCTGGCGAGGACCGCGCCGAGCAGCGCGGTCGCGATGAGACCGCCGGTGCGCGCGACGGCGCTGTTGAAGCCCGACGCCATCGCGACATGCTGTTCCGCGACCGATCCGAGTACCGATGAGGTGAGCGGGGCGACGGCAATCGTCATGCCCACGGCCATCACCGAAATCGTCGGGAAAGCGCCAACCCAATAGCTGCTGTTGGGCCCGATCAGCACCGCGAGCACCATGCCCGCCGCGACGATCAGCGGGCCCACCGTAAGTGGGATGCGCGGCCCGATCCGCGCCGCGAGCCCGCCCATGGTCGGAGAGATCGAGGTCATCAGCACCGGCAAGGGCAGCATCGCCAGGCCGGCCTGCACCGGCGAATAGCCGCCTGCGGTTATGAGCACGTAGGGGATCAAGAGCATCGCTGCCGCGAATGCCCCGTAGAGGAGGAACGTCAGCAGGTTCAGTCCCGAGAAGCATTTGCCCTTGAACAAGGTCAGCGGCATCATTGCGCGGTTACCGCGGCGATACTCGACCCACAGGAACCCGCCGATCAGCGCGGTGCCGGCTACCAGCGCGATCAATGCGGGGTCGGTCAGCCGGCCCGACGCGGACCACCAGGTCAGTGCGTAAGTCAGTCCGCCAAGCCCACCGGTCGCGAGTAGCGCGCCGGCATAATCGGTCCGACCCTCGCCGGGCTCATTGCTCTCCTCGACGAACTTCAGCGCCATCAGGATCGCGCCGAGGGCGAGCGGCAGGTTGATGTAGAAGATCGCGGGCCAACCGACGTTGCCAACCAGCCAGCCGCCGATCAGCGGCGCGATCGCCGCCGCTGCAGCCCCGGCCGCCGCCCAGATCCCGACGGCGCGGCCGCGTTTTTCACCCTGGAATGCGGCATTGAGAAGCGCCAGGCTGTTGGGGAGCAGCAGCGCCGCACCGATGCCTTGCGCGGCGCGGGCGGCGAGCAGCACCGGCAAGCTCGGTGCCAGCGCGCAGACCAGCGAGGTGATCGCGAAGAGGCTCGTGCCGATGACCAGCAACAGCCGCCGTCCGAAATGGTCGCCGAGCGCTCCGCCGAGCAACAACAAGGCCGACAGCGGCAGCAGATAAGCGTTGACCACCCATTGCACTTCCTGCGCGCCGGCGCCGTAGCTCGATCGGATCGCGGGCAGAGCAACGCTCAGCACCGATCCTTCGACGAAGCTTAGGCTCGACGCGAGGACGCACGCGACCAAGGTCCAGCGCGGGTCGGCGCCCTTGCTCCGGCTGCTGGCGTCGCGTGGGCTCAATCGACGTGCTGCGCGATCGCAGCTTCGACCATATTCCGCCAGGTCGCGGTATCGCCAGCCGCAGCCATCGCTTCATCGGGCTCGCGCATCGTGTGGAGCACGGCCTGCGCCTGGCTGAGATGTTCGGGCCACGTGCGGTCGACCTCGGGCCCGGCCGAGCCATTGCTACCCCCGGCATTGCTGCTCAGCTTTTCGCCGGCGAGCACGCGGGCGATGCGCTCGATCAGCGGGCGATTGGATTCGGGCATCGAATGTTCTCCCTTTGCGGTTCGCTCAACCCGTCTGCGGCGTTTGGGTTCAAGCTTCGGTATCCGCCGCCGGCAGGCCGGCAAGCTTGCGCGCGGCGTGGACCAACTCGACCGGGAGCATGGCGATGATCGTGCTGTTATGCTCGACGCCGATCTCGGTCAGCGTTTGCAACCGTCTGAGCTCGAGCGCGCCGGGCGATCCGGCAATGACGTTGGCGGCTTCGGATAGCTTTTGCGACGCTTCCTGTTCGCCCTCGGCGCGAATGATGCGGGCGCGCTTTTCGCGGATCGCCTCGGCTTCCTTGGCGATCGCCCGCTGCATCTGCTCGGGGATATCGACGTCCTTGATCTCGACCGAGTCGATTTCGACGCCCCATTTCATCGATGCCGCAGACAGTAAATCCTGCATGCGCTTGTTGATTGCCAACCGGTCCTTGAGCATGTGATCGAGTTCGCTCTGGCCAATCGCGTCGCGCAGTGCGGTTTCGGCCGCCTGAACCGTCGCCGAAACCCAATTTTCGACCGAAGTAATGACGTCGACCGCGGAATCCGCGCGGAACCACAGCACCGCGTTGACCCTGACGGCGACGCCGTCGCGAGTGATCGTTTCCTGGGTTTCGAGCTGGTAGGTGATGGTGCGCATGTCGACCTTGACCACGCGGTCGACGAACGGGATCAGCCAGAACCAGCCGGGCCCTTTGGTCGGTGCCAGCCGGCCGAGGCGGAACAACACCCCGCGCTGATATTCCTGGTTGATGCCAAAGCTCTTCAAGCTGAGCACGAGCAACGCGATCAGCGCGGGGATCAGGATGGCAAGCGACGGAATCAGCATAGCGGCCTCACGTTCGCGGAGTCGGGACGGCGTCTATAGCACCTCGAACAAGCCCGCCGCGCCCATGCCGCCGCCGACGCACATCGTGACGACAACATATTTCACTCCGCGGCGCTTGCCCTCGATCAGCGCGTGGCCGGTCATCCGCGCGCCTGACATCCCGTAGGGGTGGCCGATCGAGATCGACCCGCCGTCGACATTCAATCGATCCTCGGGGATGCCGAGCTGCTCGGCGCTGTATAGCACCTGCACCGCGAATGCCTCGTTGAGCTCCCACAGGCCGATGTCGTCGACCTTCAGGTCGAAGCGCTTGAGCAGCTTGTTGACCGCGTCGATCGGGCCGATGCCCATTTCGTCGGGCTCCGTCCCGGCGACCGCCATGCCGATGTAGCGGCCCGTCGGCGCGATCCCACGGCGCGCCGCTTCTCCGGCTTCCATCAGGATCGAGGCCGAGCTGCCGTCCGACAGCTGGCTGGCATTG
>Ga0163163_10002503_pt1 | contig 15547 bp, 14 predicted proteins | sample S65metaG_FD_119766 | JGI IMG/M metagenome (GOLD analysis project Ga0163163, IMG submission 119766) | Switchgrass rhizosphere microbial communities from Kellogg Biological Station, Michigan, USA - S6-5 metaG | ecosystem: Host-associated > Plants > Roots > Rhizosphere > Soil | place: USA... | reverse complement strand
AGCCGGACAATAATTTCTTTGTCCGGCTATTTCATTTTACATATTATCATTATATAACAGGAACGTTTAACCGAATTCGTCTGCCTTTTCCGCTTTTGATCAAATTATGATTTCAAATAATCTGTGCCCTTGTTAAGCAATTTTTCAAAGACTTGATAGTCCGCGATAATAATTTCGCGTTCTTAGAGTTTAAATTAAAAAAGACCATGAAGAAGATTTTCCCGTTATTTCTAATTGCTACACTAGCCATTTTCTTTGCTTCCTGCAAAAAGGATAACAAAAACAATGGCGGAGGCGGCGACTATTATGTGAAAGCCAAATTCGATGGCCAAGTCAAGGAATTTAGTTCTTCACCGGCTACGGCTGTAAAATCCAAACTTGCAGAAGGAATGTATGCAATGATCATTGGAGGTGCTAGCACAACTGAACAATTTGATATCGCACTTTGGTCTGATAAAGATGATTTCCAGGCCGGCAAAACCTTTGTGCTTGAAGCACCTGAAGTTAGCAGCTACAATACGCTGGCGTATGTTTCACCCATTGGCAGTGCTGTCCCGGAAAATATGTGGACCAGCATCTATCAATATGATGTGGTAACAGAAACGCTTTCTGTTACGATCACGGAAGCCACAAGCAGCTATATCAAAGGAACATTTTCCGGAATTATTTACCAGAACAATGAGAGTACACCAAATAGCAAACAAATCACAGAAGGAGTTTTCTCTGCGAAATTCTAATCAATAATTCACTGATAAAAAGGCGTACCAACAACATTGTTGGTACGCCTTTTTTCAAAAATAGTTGTTAACGATTTGCTTTTTAGAACACCAGTTTCCAAACCATATTTCCTGCAGCGGCATATACTTCGCCACCCGCATTGATGACAGTTGCGCCATACAAAGGCTGACTGAGTTCTGCGGTATACCAGGTGTCTGCTGATTGATCATAAATATCCACCCTGGTTCCTGCATTTGCGAAGAAGAGAATTTTGTTACCAAACGTGGTCGAAGAAAAACTGCTCTTGGGACGGCTGAGAAAATCCACTTTCCAACTCAGCGAATTTCCATCAAAGATGTCTACCACATTTGAGAGACTGGTACCGGTTTCGCCGCCTGCGAAATATGCCTTTCCATTCAAGGCAACAGAAGACAGATTACCCCTGGCCTGGATCAGGGAATCCACCTTCCAGTTGTTCGCCTCTGCATCAAAGATGTCCACAGCCTTAGAAAAGAACCCACCTGCGAAGAGTGTTTTGTTGCCACTGGTAACGCCAGTGAGTGCAAATTTTGCTTCGCTCAGAGTGGTTGCAGACCAGGTATCGCTCGTAGTGTTGTACACATCGATCGTCTTATAACTTGCATCATAGGGATTATAACCTCCGGCGAAAAAGACTTTGTCATCAACAGCCGCAGCAGCCAGATCGCCTCGCGACTGGCTCAAATTGGCGGTTGACCAGGTATTGCTACCGGCATCATAAATATCGACCGCTGAGGTCGGCGTGTAGTCAACAGATGACACATTTCCTCCTGCAAAAAAAACTTTGCTGCCCGACGCCACAACAGCCATACCACCATACCGGGCCTGGCTAAGCGAAGCTTCGGTCCAGGTCTGATTGTTCAAATCATAAATGTCGACGTGCGTGCCTTCCCCCGCAAAAATGATTTTATTTCCTGCCTGTGCAGAATAGTTGATGCTACTGGATGACCCGAGCGTCTTAAAGGGAATCATCTGAAAAGGAATTGTGGGCCTTGTGGGCTTCACAGTAATTGTTACAGTATCCTTTGACGTTAGTCCCGCATTGTCTTTCACCAGCAACTCAAACTGGTAAGTGCCCAATGATAAGTTTGAGACGGTCGTTTGTTGTGCATTTGGGTTTGCAATGACGGACGAGGGCGGCCCGGAAATGGCTGTCCAGGTATAGGTGGTGGCAATATTATTAGACGAAGACTGGCTGCCGTCCAGGTACGCGTTGTCAGGAAGGAAAGCCTGTACATCTACACCAGCATTTGCCGCTGGAGGGAATGAAACTGTGATGATCACGTTGTCCTGGCTGGTGGCGCCGGAACTGTCGGTAACTGTTAATGAAAATTCATACACCCCGAGTTGCAGATTCTTAATAAGCGTTTTTGACGAATCAGGGCTTTCAATCACATTGTTGGTGGGTGTTGGCCCCGAAATAACTGCCCAGTGAAAGCCTGCAAGTTTGCCATCATCAGGATCAGATGAGGCAGAACCATCGAGTTGATAGCTGTTGGGGGGAACCGAGATGGCCGTGTCACGACCAGCTTTTGCTATGGGCGTTTGGTTGGGCTTTAAATTCACATTGACAGTGACTGTATCTTTTGCAGTCCGGCCCATATCATCGGTAATCCGCAATTCAAATTTGTAGCTCCTGTTTTGAACCAGGTTTTTCACAACTGTTTTAGCCTGGTTCGGATTTACAATCGTGTACTGGGCAGGGCCCAAAACTTTTGTCCAGGTAAAGCTGGTAATGTTTGAACCCGAGCCCGAGCCGGTAAGCGTGGTGGAATCTACGCCTGCCACAGTGATCGACTGATCACTACCTGCATTGGCTACCAGCGAAGAAGGTACAGGATTATCAGTCCCCGATTTCGAACATCGTGAGAACAGCGTAACCAGGATAGCAACCCCAAAAAGAAGTAAGCCTTGTTTCATGTTCACAAAAAACAGTAAGAATAAATTCTCTCAAAACGTATGGGCTCAATGGAGATTTTTGACAGAGGATGTTTGGCCTATTCGCAGGGAGGAGGATAGGGCTATTGCCGTCAGGAATAACAAATTTAATGGATTAAATCCTATTTTTTTCTACTCCAGAGAATGAAGTCTGTGCCGGGTATATCTTCCACCCCAAGCTCGCGTAACATGGTTACCAGCTGACCGCGATGATAAGTGCCGTGATTGAAGATATGAAGCGCCATCTGAAAAATGGGCTGCTCAAAATGCTCGCCTTTCATATTTTGGTAGGATAAGATCATCTTAAAATCTTCTTTTCCGGATGAATTTGCCCATTCCAGCCACAATTGATTTTGTTGCAACAAGCCGATCACCGACTCTTTAAAGCCGGGATTGAAAGTTTTACTGGGTAATAGAAGTGTTTCGGCGCCCTTTAATCGCTGCCACCATGTGCTTTCAGAATCCCACATATGGAGAATCGTTTTGTGAAGACTGGGGAAGCTGCTTGGAATGCTTTGTTCCTGTAGTGCAGGATCGAGCGACATGATTCTTTCAGTCAGGATTTGGTTGGCCCAATAGTGATAACGCGCCAGTTGGCGCAACAATTCTTTCATTTGAAATCAGTTACTTTTGGTTGAATAAGGCGTTGATTGAAAGCCTAATCTACAAACAATATATTATAAACCCTATTCAGGACATGACTCAAAAAGATTTTGAACTTAGTGGGTTCGGCTCGGCTGCTATTCATGGCGGCCATGAGCAGGATCCGCACTATGCCCATCTTACCCCAATTTATGCTTCGTCCACATATGTTTTTGACACCGCTGAACAGGGCATGCGAAGATTTAGCGGTGATGAACCGGGGTATATCTATTCCCGCTGGGGAAACCCTTCAATGGCAGAGGCGGAGGAAAAAATTTGTGCTTTGGAAGCGCATGGATGGCGCGAGCCAAATGGCTCCAACCCGGAACTTAAAGCCATTCTACATGCCTCGGGGATGGCTGCCATCAGCACACTCATGATCAGTAACCTGAAAGCAGGTGATAAAATTCTTTCCCATTATTCGCTCTACGGCGGCACACAGGAACTCACCGACAAGGTCTTGCCTGGTCTCGGTATTGAAGCTGTCATTGTGGATCTGCGCGACCTTGGAAAAGCTGAAGATGCTTTGAAAATGCATCCTGGAATCAGGATGATTTACCTCGAAACACCTGCCAATCCAACTATTCAATGCGTGGACATTGAAGCACTCACGGCCCTGGGCAGGCGATATGGAAAAATCATAGCCTGCGATAATACTTTTGCCACCCCTTTCCTTCAACAACCATTTCGGTTTGGTGTGGACTATGTTGTTCATTCAACAACCAAATTTCTGAACGGACATGGTACCGCGATTGGCGGCGTTTTATTAGGCAGGGATATCGAATTCATGGGAGCAAGGGCCACGAAAGTGCACCGACTTTTGGGCGGAAATGCAAATCCCTTTGATGCATTTCTCTTAATCAATGGAATCAAAACCCTCGAAGTGAGAATGGAGCGGCATTGTCATAATGCCATGGAAGTTGCAGGCTTCATGGAAAATCATCCCGCTGTTGAAAGAGTGAATTACAACGGGCTCTCAAGTCACCCGGACCATGCAGTGGCCATGAAACAGATGAGACATCCCGGGGCAATGATGAGTATTGAATTGAGGGGCGGATTGCAGGCAGGAATCAATTTTATGAATCGTCTCAAAATGTGTACAAGAACCGTTTCGCTGGGCACCTGCGATACATTGCTTTGTCATCCTGCATCTATGACGCACTATGGTGTTCCAAAAGAGCAAAGGATAAAATATGGGATCTCCGACGGTCTGATAAGAATGAGCATCGGTATGGAAAGCATTGCAGACATTTTAACTGACCTGGATCAGGCCCTGGTTGAATAAAGGAACGATTAAAATTGCGGTTGCAGGGATAGGATTCTTTTCTATCTTTAAAAGACCCTGATTTCGGACGGGTAAATACCAAAAAACTGTTTATGAAATTGACACGCTCCCGGGCGCTGCTGTTGGCGACCCTCCTCTTTTGTATTCCTGCCCTGGCACAAAAACCCATCGACAAACGGCTTGCAGGACTCGACAGTTTTGTAAACAGGATTCTCAGCGAATGGCACGCCGCAGGTGTAGGCATTGCAGTGGTAGAAAAAAATACTGTCGTCTACTCGGGCGGATTTGGATTTCGCGATGTCCCCGCGAAACTTCCGGTCACAGCCAACACACTTTTCGCAATTGGTTCCTGCACCAAAGCATTTACCGCGACGATAGTAGGCATGCTCGACAACGAAGGAAAAGTTGACATAGATAAACCTTTGATCAATTACCTGCCCGATTTCAGGCTCTGTAATGACTGGCTTACCACACATGTTACGCCAAGAGACATGATGTGCCATCGTACCGGGCTTCCCCGGCATGATATGTCGTGGTATGGCTTTCCAACTACCCGAGATAGTTTCGTTTACCGCATGCGTTTCTTCGAGCCTTCGGCAGAATTGAGAGAGAAATGGCAATACAATAATTTTATGTTCCTCACGCAGGGCGTTCTGGCAGAAAAAATCACCGGTAAATCCTGGGAGCAGAATGTAAGAGACAGAATATTCACACCACTCGGAATGCGGAGCACGGTGTTCTCCATTTCAGACATGACGAGGTCAGTTGATTTTGCGCGCGGCTACTTTGAAAAAAATGACAGCATCAGGCCCATACCTTATTTCAATATCGACGCGATTGGACCGGCTGGTTCAATCAACTCCTCGGCTGCAGACATGGCAAAATGGGTAACCGCCTGGGTGAACGGCGGAAAATATGGTGGCAAGGAAATCATTCCATCATCTCACGTAACGGAAGCCACCAGTTCGCAAATGGTGATTGGTGCCGGGCTGCCAACAAAAGAAACGCCCGACGTCTACTTTTCTAATTATGGATTCGGATGGTTCCTCAGTTCTTTTCGTGGTCACTATCGCGTTGAACACGGTGGAAATATTGATGGGTTCAGCGCCAGCACTTCTTTTTTCCCATCTGACAGTATCGGCATCGTTGTGCTGGTCAATCAAAACGGATCGGCCGTTCCATCCATTATCAGAAATTTCATTGCAGAAAGAATGCTTGGCATGCCGACGCGCAACTGGAGCGCAACGCTCAAAGAAGCGCGAGACAAGGCACAAAAGGCAGCCAAGAGTTTGCATGGGGCAGATAGCCTCGGTAAGAAATCCAAAAACCCGCCTTCACATGCACTTGCCGCCTACACCGGCATTTTCTCGCACCCCGGCTACGGGACCATCACCATTCGCCAGGTCAAAGATTCATTAATTGCGACCACACCAACATTGCGGATGTGGTTTCAACAATTGAACTATGATATCTTCCGCCCGGTGCTCTTCATGGAGGGACAAGACCTGGAAGAAGACAATCCCATTCGCTTCCAATTCAACACTGGTCTCAGCGGCGATATTGAATCGATCACTGCCATCGGCCTCGAACCCAATGTGAAAAAGATCGACTTTCTGCGCAAAGACATTCCGGCAAAAATTACAAAGTCGGAGTTAGAGAAGTATACTGGCGAATATGAAGTAAATGGCACCGCTGTAAAAGTTTATACCAAGGGCGAGACACTGTTTATTTCTACAGCGGGCCAGCCTGAATTTGAAACCGTGGCCATCGGCAATAACCAGTTTAAGTTAAAAGCCGTGGAGGGTTATAGTTTGAGATTTGAATTGAATGACAAAAATGAAGTGACCGCACTTTATTTAGTGCAGCCCAATGGCACTTTCAAAGCCGAAAAGAAAAAATAGATTTCGATCATACCAAACCAAATCAACATGATGAGAAAAATTGCGCCGCTGGTGTTATTCGCATTTCTTGGAGCCTGTCAATCGAAAGTTCAATACGATAAAATCATCCGGAACGGAATGATTTACGATGGCAATGGCGCACAGCCATTCAAAGGAGATATTGCCATCAATGCTGATACGATTGCTGCCATTGGCGAATTGACAAACGCAACAGGCAAAGAAGAAATCGATGCAAATGGCATGGCTGTAGCGCCCGGCTTTCTCAACATGATGGGGCATTCAGAAGAAGCTTTGATCCAGGATGGACATTCACAGAGTGATATCAGGCAGGGTGTGACAACAGAAATCTTTGGCGAATTCAGCATGGGGCCTTTGAATCCGGTGATGAAGAAACAGATGCAGGAAGGGCAGACGGATATCAAATACGAGGTGCAATGGAACACGCTTGGCGAGTATTTAAATTTCCTGGAAAAGAAGGGCATCTCTCCGAATGTGGCCTCCTTCGTTGGTTCGGGAACGCTTCGCACATATGTAGTTGGTGAGGATGACAAAGCACCCACGCCCGCACAACTTGACAGCATGAAGCTGCTGGTTGACCAGGCCATGGAGGAAGGCGCACTGGGTATTACCAATGCACTGATTTATCCGCCAGATTTTTTTGCGAAGACAGACGAAATCATAGCATTGTGTAAGGAAGCCGCAAAATATGGCGGCACCTATACCAGTCACATGCGCAGTGAGGGAAATAAACTGAATGAAGCCGTTGAAGAATTAATTACCATTTCCAAAGAGGCAAATATCCCTGCAGAAATTTTTCACCTCAAAGCAGCAGGCAAAGACAATTGGATGAAGATGGACAGCGTGATTAAACGCGTTGACCGTGCACGTGCAGAAGGCATGGATATTACTGCAGACATGTACACTTACCTGGCCGGGGCCACAGGCATGACCGCATCCTTCCCTCCAACATTGCAGGACGGTGGATTTGGCAAGCTTTGGAAACGACTGCAAGACCCTGCTATTCGCGCGCGAATGAAAAAAGCGATGAATACAAATGCACAGGATTGGGAAAATCTTTATTACGGAGCAGGATCTCCTGAAAAAGTATTGCTCCTTGGATTCAAACAGGATTCATTGAAAAAATACACTGGAAAAACATTGGCTGAGGTTGCCAAAATGAGAAATAAGTCGCCGGAAGAAACGGCCATGGATCTCATCGTACAAGATAGTACAAGAGTGGGAGTAGCCTATTTTCTTATGAACGAAGATAATGTCAAAAAACAGGTTGCCTTGCCATGGGTAAGTTTTGGTTCTGATGAAGCTTCATATACGACGGAAGGTGTATTCCTGAAGTCAAATGCCCATCCCCGCGCTTACGGAAATTTTTCTCGTGTCTTGGGCCACTATTCAAGAGATGAAAAAGTATTAAGTCTTGCTGCTGCTGTACAAAAACTCGCTAAACTACCCGCCACACATCTCAAAATAAAAAAGAGAGGCGAGTTGAAGACGGGCTATTTTGCAGACATCATCATTTTCGATCCCGCCAAAGTTGAGGATCATGCCACCTATGAAAAACCTCATCAATACTCCACGGGAATGATTGACGTGTTTGTGAACGGGCAACAGGTGCTGAAAGACGGCGATCATACCGGAGCTACGCCCGGCAAATTTGTGAAGGGCCCGGGATGGAAACAGAAATAAATAAAACTCAAACAGGTTACATGAAGAAGTTATTGGTTCTGATTTGCATTTTCCTAAGTCTTGATGGTATCCACGCCCAGGGCATCGATATGCTCTGGGGTGTGAAGATTCCAATGCGTGACGGCATTAAGCTTAATGCAACTGTTTACAAGCCGCATAACCAGAAGGAAAAATTGCCCGTCATTTTTACGTTAACACCCTATATCGGCGACAGCTATTATGCAAGGGCGAATTATTTCGCCTCACATAATTTCGTTTTTGTGTTGATTGATGTTCGCGGCAGGGGAAGCAGCGAAGGAAATTTCGATCCATTCATGCAGGAAGCAAAAGACGGTCACGATATTGTAGAATGGCTGGCCAAACAGGAATACAGTAACGGGAAGATAACCATGTGGGGTGGCTCATATGCTGGTTATGATCAGTGGGCAACAGCCAAAGAACTTCCACCACACCTCAGCACCATTGTTCCTGTTGCAGCTGCCAAACCCGGTGTTGATTTTCCAATGGGCTACAATGTAGGATCGTCTTATATTGTACGGTGGCTGACCTTTACAAGTGGCAAGACCGGAAACGCCAATCTTTTTGAAGACGTTGACTTCTGGCAGAATAAATACAATGAACGATTTCAGAAAGACCTCCCCTATTCAAAATTAGATTCCATAGCAGGCAATCCCAATGCAGCGTTTCAGAAATGGGTATCACACCCACGCGTAGACGATTATATCAGGAGTTATAATCCTACACCGGCTCAATATGCCGCGATGAATTTTCCTATTCTTTCTATTACCGGATCCTACGATGGTGATCAGCCCGGGGCAATTGCCTTTTACAAAGAATTCATGATGCATGCCTCCCCGAAGGGAAAGTCCAATCACTGGCTCATCATTGGCCCCTGGGATCATGCGGGTACGCGTACCCCCAAGAAAGAAGTCGGCGGACTTGTGTTCGGCGATTCATCAATACTGAACATGAACAAGCTGCATGAAGAATGGTACAACTACACCATGAGAGACAGTGCAAAGCCGGCTTTTTTAAAAGACAAGGTCGCTTATTACATTACCAACAGGAATACCTGGAAATACGTGAGCACCTTGGATGAAATTGGAAAGGAAAAGAAAATTTTCTACCTGTCAAGCAATGATGGCAAGGCAAACGACCTCCTGCAATCCGGGATTCTGTCAGACTCCGCCGGAACCAGTGCACCTTCGCAATATGCGTACGATCCGATGAATAAAAGCAGCGCGGAATTTGAACTGCACCCGCCTGACAATTACCTGACCGACCAAACCTATGCTTTCAATATTTCGAAATTCGGCCTGGTCTTCCATTCCAAATCATTTGAGCAGGATCAGGAAGTGAGCGGGTTTTTTGAACTGGAAGCATACGTTGAAACCGATGTAAAAGACATCGATTTGGAAGCCGACATTTATGAGGTAAGGCAGGACGGCACGAGCATCCTCCTCACTTCTGCAACTATGCGTGCGCGTTATAGAGAGAGCCTGGAGACAGAAAAATTGATGGAGCCGGGAAAAACTTACCTGATCCCCTTTCATAACTTCACATTTATTTCCCGCACGATAGAAAAGGGAAGCAGGTTGCGGTTGCTATTGTCAACCCCCAATTCGATGAATGTTGAAAAGAATTATGGTACGGGGGGCGTAGTGGCGAACGAAACAGGTAAGGGAGCAAAAGTTGCTCACATCAGGATTTTTCACGCTGGCGACAAGGCAAGTGTTTTAAAGATGCCCGTCATGAAATAAGAACGTATGGAAATCACGATCAGAAGAGCTAAGAAAGAAGACTGTCCCCGGTTATTGGAATTGATCAGGGAACTGGCTACTTATGAGCGCGCACCCGATGCCGTAACCGTAACCCTCCAACATTTTGAAGAAAGCGGATTTGGTGAAAATCCGGTTTGGTGGGGATTTGTGGCGGAAACGTCTGAAGCAGGCGAAATTAAGATACAGGGCTTTGCACTTTACTATGTCCGCTATTCCACCTGGAAGGGCCAGGCCATGTACCTTGAAGACATCCTGGTCACGGAAGCCATGCGCGGCAAAAAGATCGGGAAGCTTTTGTTTGATGCGTTGATTGAAGAAGCACGCATCAAGAAATTCGACCGCATCATTTGGCAGGTGTTGGAATGGAATGAACCCGCCATTAATTTTTACAGGAAATATAATGCAAGCTTTGACCCCGAGTGGATAAACTGTTCGATTTATGTGTAAGGATTAGCTGACGCCTGCAACTTTCGCCTTTTTATGAATCTTTGTCACCAGCCCCTGTAATACTTTGCCGGGACCAAACTCGGTGAACTCCGTTGCCCCATCGGCAACCATGGCTTGCACACTTTGCGTCCACCTAACGGCACCGGTTAACTGATCGATCAGGTTCTTCTTGATTTGTGCTGGTTCAGTTACAGCTTTGGCCACAACGTTTTGGTAAACGGGGGCATTTGCGGTTCCGAAGACTGTCTTTTCAATGGCGTTTGCCAATTCTTCTCTTGCTGGTTCCATCAATGGCGAATGAAAAGCACCGCCCACCGGTAGTACCAGCGCACGTTTTGCACCGGCCGTCTTCATGCGCTCACAGGCCACGTCGATGCCCACAATAGATCCGCTGATGACCAGCTGACCAGGACAATTATAATTTGCGGGTACCACCACTTCTTCTGTGTCATTCTGAACTTCAATACAAATTTCTTCGACTTTTTCATCAGCAAGGGCAAGTACTGCTGCCATGGTAGAGGGATTCAATTCGCATGCGTGTTGCATCGCGGCCGCACGGATGGCGACAAGCCGGAGCGCAGATTCAAAATCCAAAACGCCGTTAGCAACCAGTGCTGTGAATTCTCCCAGTGAGTGGCCTGCCACCATATCTGGCGCCGTTGCATTGGCTGTTTGATAGGCAACAATGGAATGTAGAAATATGGCAGGTTGTGTAACTTTTGTCTGCCTGAGGTCTGCCTCAGATCCGTTGAACATCACGGAAGCGATATCAAAACCAAGTATTCGATTAGCTTCTTCGAATAATTTTTTTGCTTCAGGGTGATTATCAAACAGGTTCTTGCCCATGCCGGGAAATTGTGAACCTTGTCCGGGGAATACATAAGCGCGCTTCATAGATTTTGGTTTGATAGTGGGGATACTAGTGCAACCTTGAGCCAATGAGCCTGATGAATTCACTCCTTGTTTCATTTCTTTCAAACTCACCCCAGAATGCTGAGGTAGTGGTAACCGAGTTCTGCTTTTGAACGCCGCGCATCATCATACAAAGGTGCGAGGCTTCAATTACTACTGCAACACCCAGTGGGTTCAATGTTTCTTTGATAGCGCCGAGGATTTCGGTGGTTAGGCGTTCCTGCACCTGCAGGCGGCGTGAATAGACGTCAACCACTCTTGCAAGCTTGCTAAGACCCGTAATCCAACCGTTGGGTATATAAGCAATGTGTGCCTTACCAAAGAAAGGCAGCATATGGTGTTCACAGAGACTGTAAAGCTCAATGTCTTTCACAATCACCATTTCACTCACCTCTTCTTTGAATTTGGCGGAATTGAGGATGGCCCTGGCGTCAACCTGGTAGCCTTGTGTCATGTACTGCATCGCCTTTGCTACGCGCTCAGGCGTTTTCAGTAACCCTTCACGCTCAGGATTTTCACCCAAAAGGGCGAGGCACTCTTTGTAATTCTCGGTCAGTCCTGATGTGATCTTGTCCTCGTACTGTTCAACTTTTTTGTAAGACATGTTGGAACTTGATTGTGGATTGTGGATTGTTGGTTTTGGATAAAGATATTGGAGTTAGATGTTGGATTTTGGTTACAAAGAATTAATACCGCTATACCGCACTATACAGGATATTCCACAAAATTTCTCTCCGTCTCATACAGCCTGATTTGCAAATCGTGTTCTTTCGCGATTAAAGGTCGAAGCAAATTATAAATCACCACTACAATATTCTCTGCCGTCGGATTCAGATTTTGAAATTCGGCAGTATCCAGGTTCAGATTCTTATGATCAAATTTTTCAATGACCTCCTTTTTTATGAGATCTGACAGCCGTTTAAGGTCCACCACATAACCTGTTTTTGGATCAGGCTCACCAACCACTTTCACAATCAGTTCATAGTTGTGGCCATGGAAGTGTGGTAGCGCACATTTTCCAAACACGCGCAGGTTTTCTTCGTCAGTCCACTCGGGCCTGAAAAGCCGGTGGGCTGCATTGAAATGCTCCTTTCTGAATACAGCAACCTTAGTGCTCATAAAGTATTACAATTTAACACCTATTCGCCAATTAACGGATGGATATCGCATGAGCGGTACCGATATTGTGGTGGGCGTCAGACCCCACCATAATATTCCACAAAAATCCTTGGCGTTTCGTACAACTTAATACAGTGCAGCTTGATCTCAGCAGGTATATGGGGCGCCAACTGGTTCCAGATGCCAATGACAAGGTTTTCAGTTGAACATAATTTCCCGGACATGAAATCAACATCCAGGTTAAGATTTCTGTGGTCGAGCTTTTCAATGACATGGACATTGATTATCTCACTCAATTTTTTTGCATCGTATAAAAATCCGGTATCCGGACTTGGCTCGCCCTTCACTGTCACAAACAGGTCATAATTATGGCCATGCCAGTTCTCATTGGCACATTTACCAAAAACTTCTTCATTTTTTTCGCGCGACCATGCGGGATTGAACAACTTGTGTGCTGCGTTAAAATGCTCCGCCCGGGTGAGATAGACCATGAACCTGAAAAATTTTCGCAAAGTTAAGGGATCGCAATCAGATCGGCATTTGATGGCAATACGCTTTTATTTTATGAAATTTGTTCCATGTATACACTCATCGTGGCTGCCACCGATGGCGAAATCATGCCCACTGTTCACTGGCTCAGGGAAAACCACTATCGTGCCGGAAAAAATGAATACAAGGTATTGGTTACGGGTGTGGGCGCGATACCCACTACGGCTGCGCTTTACCGAAATATTTATGATGAGCGCCCGGATTTTATGATCCAGGCAGGTATCGCGGGTTGCTTCGATAAAGCGCAACCCCTCGGTTCCGTGTTTGCCGTTGAAGAGGAATTGCTGGCCGATACAGGCGTGGAAGAAAACGGCGAATGGAAAGATATTTTTGACATGGGGCTTACAGCGCCCGACCAATATCCATTTCATCGTAAAGTGTTGAAAAATCCACTTGCTGAAAATCATTGTGTGGGACTTTGCCCGGTTGCAAGAGCCGTCACCATCAATACGATTTCAACGCGTGACGACAGGATCTCACAGATTGGTTCAAAATACAGACCACTTGTAGAATCCATGGAGGGCGCGGCATTTCATTTTTGCGCACTAAGTGAACGCATCCCGTTCTTGCAGGTACGGTCCATTTCCAACTATGCAGGAGAGCGTGACAAAAAAAATTGGAAGCTCAGGGAGGCCATTGAAAACCTCAACCATGTATTGATAAACTTGCTGAAAGAACCAGGTCCACATGAACGCGTAACCGATATTGCATAACCTTTACCTTTAACTTTTCACCATTTACCTTGAATTCCAGACTCACCATCGGCTTCTCCCCCTGTCCCAACGACACATTTATTTTTGACGCGCTCGTCAATGGCCTGATCGATACGGAAGGAATTTCTTTCAAACCAATTCTCGAAGACGTGCAAACCCTGAACAAGTGGGCGTTGAAGGGCAAACTGGATATTACCAAACTCAGCTATGGCGTGTTGCCACTTGTGCTGGATCAATACATGGCACTGCCCTCGGGTGGTGCACTGGGCAAAGGCGTAGGACCACTGTTGATTTCGAAAGAAAGCTTTCCGATCACTGATGTAGACCAATTTAATATTGCAATCCCTGGTGAAAATACTACTGCGCATTTTCTTTTCTCGCTGGCTTTTCCAACCGCCACAAAGAAAGAATTCATGGTGTTTTCAGAAATCGAAGACGCAGTAGTAACGGAAAAAACAAAAACAGGCGTCATTATTCATGAAAACCGGTTCACTTACCAGGATAAAAACCTCGTAAAGCTGATGGATCTTGGTGAGTATTGGGAGAACAGGACCGGCAATCCGATTCCGTTGGGTGCGATCGTGATGAAACGTAAATTTCCAGAACCACTGTTTAAGAAAGTAAACCAATTGATTCAAAAAAGCCTGGCTCATTCCTGGAAACAATATCCAAAAATGTCCGACTATGTACGATCACATTCACAGGAAATGGATGAACGGGTGATGAAGCAGCACGTCGATCTTTATGTAAACGACTATACGAATGACCTGGGCGAAAATGGCAAAAGAGCAGTAACCGAATTACTCGACATCTTCAAGAAAGTAAACCCAACCGGAAAACAGGTAAAGGAAAAAGTATTTTTTAACGACTAGTCTTTGGGGGATTCCTTTCCCAACGCTATGCCATAAACCTCCAGGCAGCGTTTTCTTGCAAATTCATGGTCCACTATCGGTGACGGATAACTGAAACTGTCCAGCTCAGGAACCCAATGCCTGGTGTAAATCAAATCAGGATCAAATTTCTTTGCCTGCAGCGTGGGATTGAAGATCCTGAAATAAGGGGCCGCATCACAACCACAACCCGCGGCCCATTGCCAGCCACCATTATTTGCGGCAAGGTCGAAGTCCAGTAATTTCGCAGCAAACCAGGCTTCGCCCCATCGCCAGTCGATCAGCAGGTGCTTCGCAAGAAAAGAGGCCGTAACCATTCTCAGCCGGTTATGCATGTAGCCGGTGGTTGCCAGTTCACGCATTCCGGCATCCACCAGCGGATAACCCGTCTTTCCTTCCCGCCATTTCTCAAAATCCGATTCATTGTTTCGCCAGGCAATATTTTCATATTCTGGCTTAAATGAATGCCCCTTGCCGACCCTGGGAAAATTCCAGAGGATCATTTGAAAAAAATCACGCCAGATAAGTTCATTCAAATAAGTGGAATTTAGTTGAAGCGCCACCGCGGCTAGTTTACGGATCGAGATCGTTCCAAAGCGCAGATGTATTCCCAGGCGGGTTGTGCCTTTTATTGCAGGAAAGTCTCTAGTTTCATGGTAATGACGGATGATGTCTTCATCAGGCGACGCGTCAGGAAAATCGGCCGGTGCACGCCTAAACCCGATCTCCTCAATTGGGATCAGGGGAATCGCCTCAATCAGCACAAACTGCTTAAAATATTTTTCCGTCGGATAGGAATTCAGAAAGAAATCACTCAGGCCTGACTTCCATTTTTTGGAATACGGCGTAAACACTGTGTATGGCTCCCCATTGTCTTTGACAACTTCGTTTCTGTCGAAGATTACCTGGTCTT
>Ga0163163_10002502_pt1 | contig 15548 bp, 15 predicted proteins | sample S65metaG_FD_119766 | JGI IMG/M metagenome (GOLD analysis project Ga0163163, IMG submission 119766) | Switchgrass rhizosphere microbial communities from Kellogg Biological Station, Michigan, USA - S6-5 metaG | ecosystem: Host-associated > Plants > Roots > Rhizosphere > Soil | place: USA... | reverse complement strand
TTAGAAAAGTGCTGGGTTCACGGAAACAACAGCTCATCCGCCAATTTCTTTCAGAATCGTTGTTAATGACTGCTTGCGCGATGATTTTGGCCATTGTATTGGTAATTGCACTACTTCCTTATTTCAACCAACTTTCAGGCAAGCAAATTCACCCATCCTATTTCTTCAATGTTAGATTTGTCCCTGCTATTATTTTGCTCCTTTTGCTTGTTGGGATCGTTTCAGGGATATATCCTTCATTTTTCCTGTCATCATTCAATCCCATCAGGATTTTGAAAGGATCGCTGGGTACGGGAAGTAACAAAAGTCCTCTGCGCAGCGGTTTGATTGTTTTTCAATTCTTTGTTTCAACTGCTTTAACAATATCAACGCTGATTGTTTACAAGCAATTAAGATTTATGGAGAATAAGAAGCTGGGTTACGACAAAGAACAGGTGTTATTTCTATCTGACGCGAGATTGATTGGAAAGAACCAGGATGCTTACAGGCAGGACGTGTTACAGGATAGTCGCGTGGTGTCAGCTTCAATTGCCAGGTCAGTGCCGGGTGATGACTTTATGGATGGAACCCAGGTTTACCCGGTAAATGAAAATGGCAACGGCAAGGAGATTCATATGAATATTTACCATGTGGACTATGATTATATCAAAACGCTTGGGATGCAGATTAAAGAGGGCAGGTATTTTTCAAAAGATTTCGGGTCCGACAGTAGCGCCGTTGTTATTAACGAAGCGGCTGTTAATGAGCTGGGTTGGAATAAGCTGAATTCAATTGGGAGGACGATTGTACGTTCGGGCCAGCAAAGATATACCGTGGTAGGGGTGGTGGAAGACTTTAACTATACTTCAGCCAAACAAAAAATAGCGCCGCTTATGATGTTGCTCGGACGTAATTATGGCGGATTGGTCGTTAAAATTAATTCGGCAGATGTACAAGGTGCGTTGGATGGATTGAAATCGAAATGGGATAAACTTCAACCGGAGGGTCCCTTTAGTTATACATTCCTGGATGAAAAATTTTCAGCGCTGTATGCAAGTGAATTAAAAACGCAAAAGATATTTTCTGCATTCGCCATCATTGCCGTCATCATTGCGGGACTTGGGTTGTTTGGCCTGTCGGCTTTTGTCATCGAGCAACGTACACGCGAAATTGGTATACGCAAGGTTTTGGGCGCATCCGTTGAAACTATCCTGATGTTGGTATCGAAAGAATTTTTGTTCCTGGTTGCAATAGCATTTATTCTATCAATACCCGTTACTTACTGGGCCATGCAGAACTGGCTGAACAACTATGCATACCGCATCAACATAGGCACTGACATTTTTGTAATGGCTGGAATTGCTGCCATTCTTATTGCAATCATCACCATTAGTTTCCAGGCGGTCAAATCGGCATTGATGAATCCGGTCAAGGCGATCAGGTCGGAGTAGATAACCCCCTATTTCTCAAACACAACCGTCTCAGGCGTTGCGCCTTTTTGAATGACCATATCAGTCAGTCCCTGCACCATTGTGTCTGGCCCGCAGATGTAAAAATATTTAGAAAAATCTTCAATGTGCTTTTCCAAAAAAGCATTACTGATATAATCATTGATGTACTTCGAATCTTTTTCTTTTGTGATGACAAAAACGGCATTTGCACCGAGCATCTGTTTCAGCTCCTTTTCATAGATAATGTCTTTGCTTGTTTTGTTGGAAAAAAACAATTTGTTGCCCCGGAGTTTCCCGTCCCTGTATAGCTGCCTGAGAATTGCAACGAATGGCGTGATACCTGCACCGCCGGCTATAAAGTAACCCTCACCCTTATATTCAATCGCACCCCACGGATCAGAAATGATCAGCTCATTGCCGGGTTTGAGCTGACCAATCTGTTGCGTCACACCGTTTCGCGGATATGATTTGATTGTAAACTCAAGGTATGGATCACTATTCAGGCAGGTAAATGTGAAGGGTCGTTTTTCGTCTTTCCAGCCAGGAAGATTGACGGAAACATCAGCGGCCTGCCCCGGCACAAATTGAAAGCCCGCCGGTTTTTCAAGTCTGAAGCAATGTACATCGTGTGTAACATTCTCTGCAGAGGCGATTTTGAGAATATGTTCCATAAGTTCGCGGCTCAGCGGGTTAAAGCTGGCTTCAAGTTGTCGTTGATGCGCGTTAGCTGGGCAAGCGTAAAGGCGCCCAAAGCGATGACAAGGTCACGAACGGCTACGTCAAAAAAGTTTCCACTGAATATCAAAGATAAAGCAATACAAATCAGCCAAATCATAACGATATAGGCTCCTATTTTTGGCCTAAACAGGACAATTATGCCGGCGATTATTTCTATCACGCCTATGATTTTCATAAACAAAGAAGCTTCTATTGGTATACGGGAGGCATTGCTGCCCAGGTAGTTTGCCCAATTTGTGAGGAGATTGGTGAATTTATCCAGTCCCGCCACGATAGGAACAATGCCGAAAGTGAGTCTCTGTGTGTTTTGTAACTGTGCAATGGTCATCATTCTGTTTTTTAAGATTAGAGCGGTTGGCCCGAATTTGGTTACAAGAATTTTTGTGGTGTAATTTGTAACCCATTCATTGTTTTATACTCTAATGGTTACCGATGTCGGCTAAGACCTTACATGAAATACCGGATTCGGACCTGGTTATGAGAATTGCAAAGGGTGAAAAGGAACTCTTTGAAATGATCATCAGGCGCTACAATCAAAGATTGTATCGAATTGGTATGTCCGTACTTAATGCTGAACAGGAGGCAGAAGATGCGATGCAGTCTACCTATGTCAGTGCTTATGAAAACTTGTCCAGGTTTGAAGGTCGTTCTTCCTTTGGGACCTGGCTGACGCGAATCATGCTAAATCAATGCTATTCCCAGAAAAGAAAGCTTAAAAAAAATGCCCTTGAAATTGACCTGCACGATGCAATTCTTAACACGAAAACTCCCGCAAACATTCTCATGAACAAGGAGTTGAACCGAACGCTGGAAGACGCTATTTCGTTATTACCTGAAAAGTACCGCCTGGTCTTTATGCTGAGGGAAATAGAAGGTCTCTCCGTTCAGGAAACAGCCGAATCATTGAATATTGAAGATTCAAACGTGAAAGTTCGACTAAACCGGGCTAAGGTGATGCTGCGCGCCTATCTGTCTGATTACATTAAAGCGAGTGTATACGATTTTCATCTCACCCGCTGCGACAGAATTGCAAAACAGGTGATGGACTATCTGAAAGATAAAACCATGAACTAAGCTCGTCCAATAAATAAATCTCCATTTACTTATTTCCCGAACCAAAAGTCTTTCTCTTTCTTATTCAAGCCGCTGTTATACCAGCCTTGCCACTCCGCATTTCTTACCAGGCCCTTCCATTTCGGTTTGTTGTCGATTTCATTGCCATTTTTGTCAGTCACTTTTGATCGGTAAAACCTCCAGCGATAGTGGTGATATACTGACTGCATATGCACGGCATAGCTTTGCGCAAGTTCCTTGTTGTCAAGGATGATGTTGAGGTTGTCATCGTTGCTCTGGCTTGCTTTTTCACCCATGTTATTAGACCCGGTAATCACTACCGGCTTGCTGCCGAAGGGATCTATCACGATCGCCTTACTATGAATGGTAACGGTTGGCCGGGCGAGTTCTACTTTCCAAAAGCCGAAATCCTTTTTGATATTCGATGGTGTCACAATTGACATATCACCGTACTCTTCTTTTCCTTTGTTGACAAATGTAATTGAAGGTGTTTTCTTTCCACCAGGATCAATATTGATAACGCCCGAGATGAACGGCGCATTTGGTTCCTTTGTGCGCTTGAATATTTCTTTGTACAGTCGCGCGGTCTCCATGTTGCCTGGCTGGAACATCAAAAATAAAATACCCTGCTTTGCTCCCTTGATCAATTTAATTGCGTCTTCCAGATCCCCCTCTTTACTAGTAGGATCAAACCACGTCCTCACTTTTCCATTCGTATTTTTCTTGACAGTAGCATTAAATGCCTTAAATGGTTTTGCATAGAGGCCGTTGCCTTTTTTATCGCAATCTTCAACCAGCTTATGCCATTCATCGAGATAATATTTTGCAACCGAAGCATCTTCAATGATCACAGCGTTATTGGCCTGTTTGAAAAGTCCATTGTGTGTCCAATTGGTACTACCTGTTAGCACCTTATATGGACGAAATTCGTTGCCAGCTTTCTTTGCCAAAACCACAAATTTATTATGCGCGAAATGGTTGCCCTTAACGATTCTTCGCTTCAGGTCAACTTTGGTCAATTTTTTTGCGTTGACCTTTTGAGGGTCTGGTTCTCCAGGGTCTTTTTTTGATGGTTTTTTGAATGCACCGTTCCCAAGAATCACATGAGCTCTCTTACCCAGGGCGTTTAGTTTCTTAATCAACACAATATCATTTAGCTCATATAGTGCCGTGAAGAGATGAACATTTGAATTTCCATTTTTCTTTGGTTCCTCCAAAATGCTGTAGACAGCATCGAGTAGTGTTCCTCCCATAAACTTTCTAAGCGGAGAATTTTCATCATCCAGGTGTTCGTCCAGGCTTTTTTGTTTTTCCTTTGCTGGCAGATTGGCAAGTCTCCTTGAAACAAATTGTGAAGCCACTGCGCCACGATTGAAAAAGCCTTCAGTAGCTGCGCTGGCACCTACATCGACCCAATTGCTCCAGTCGGTGGCTTTTGCCTCATCTTTTTCCAGACTGCCGTTGTTGCGGGTCATCGGAATTACTTTATATCTAACAGTATCGCCTTCGTTCACCAGGAAATCCGTCCAATTGAATTTTTGAATGGGCCACATGGTGGTATCGTGGTATTCAAAATCTTTGTGAGGGTCGTCGTTAAAGCCCACACTCGATTTTACCCAGTCGGACGCGGCCGTACTTTCTCCTTTTTTCTGTCTGAGAATAGCAAAGCCCCAACAGTCTTTGATTTTGGAATTGTATTTCCATGCGATTTCAGCGTCGTCGCTGCTGGCGACGGCTTTGATTTCATTTTTAGCCATATCAATTAGTGTTTAAGTGTATGGGGTTGAGTTTTTCCAATTAGAATCCTGGCCATGATTTGGATCGTGGTCAATCATTCATCGTGAAAAAGTATAAGCGTTATTTGAGTGGGGATCGAAAACTTCCAGATGTTAAGCTACTGTATGCGAAAAGCCAATACAATACCCGCTTTGTTGAATTTTTGCTTCTTGCGAAATTCCGTAATGAGCCCGTCAGTATTAATGCAATGACTCAATGAATAGCGTAGAAGCCTTTGAAATTAACTCAACAGTATTTTTTGCGTTGAATTTTACCTTTAGATTTCTTTTGTGTGTGACCACAGTTGTTTCACTGATAAATAGGATTCTTGCAATCTCCTTTGCACAAAATCCTTTTGCCAATAGCCGGCAAACATCCATTTCTCTTTTGGTTACACAGGGACTCTCTTTCTTTTCCTTTTCACGAGCTGATGGTGGGTCAGTTGACTGGCCCTGGATCGAAGGATTTGTGGCCTGATTGTCTTGCACACATCTATCCTTTGTAAGCTCGCCAAATTGATTAAAAAGGAAATGAATAAAGTATAACAGGTGGTCACATTGTTCTTCCAGCGCCTGGGTGCGTTGCTCAAGTTTCTTGAGCACGTCTGCATTATTGATGTAAGAATTGTATTGTTTGCCGATGATTTCCCTGGCATTATCCATTGATGCATGAGAAACGATGCAGTCAATCTGTGATAGACTGTTGTCCGTTTCGTTTTTCTGAATAACGGAATTGATCTGGGCAAGCAATTCAGTCTTATCAGCGAACAACATAGGTCGTGTTTAAGATGGTAATGAAAGCGGCTTTTCTTACCGTCAATTTGTCGCCAAAAACTAGAACAAGGGAAACAGATCGCGCAGAAAAAAGTTGCAAATCAGTGTGCGTACTAAGGTAGAAAAAATAGAATAAAAAGATACACCTGTTAAAAAAAATAACCATAAATGAGGATACCACTTTGTGGTATGTAGATCGAAATCACTTGAGGATGGGAGATGAATTCATTATTAATTAGGATTGATTTCGCATATACTGAGAACTATTTTTGAAGGTCTGGCAATTCAAGTTTGAAAAGATGTCCAAGAAAATTCCACAGGATCCACTGCAGATACTGTTAAGCCAGATAAAAACAAAGGATCCGAAAATGCTGCTCTTGTTAGAGCAACAAATCCGTGCAGGTGTTGCTGCGGGTGATCAAAAAGAGGCTGTCAGGAGACTGCGTATACAAAACAAGAAGTTGTTGGAACAGGTTGCGAGATACAAGGACGAGCTCGCTGAATTGAAAGAAGATAAGGACAGGATTGCATTAAAAGAGAAGCAGTTGCGCAAGTGGAATGTCGTGCTGTCAGACGCGCTTGGCAGCTGTTCTAGTTGCTGGGGAGAAGACGCAAATTGCCCGCTATGTAATGGAAATGGACAGCCAGGTTGGCGGAGCATAAACAAGCGACTTTTTAACAGCTACGTGCTTCCTTGTCTTGAGAAAATGTATCTGCCGGGAAGGAATTAAGAAAAATTAAACGATTCAACTTCGAAGTTATGATGATGTGAATCGTAAAAATCCCAAATCTACTATCGTAAAAATACCATGATTGAACAAGCGCTATTGCTTTTGCGAGATGAACTGCAGGCTTACATCAATCATTTTGATGCATCCGTAAATGTTGTGATTGACAATATCGGCCTGATTGAAACCAGCAGGGGTGATTCACTCACGAATAATGTTGTTATCACACTTGTTAACATTGAGGAGGAAAGTGCGCTGAAAAATAATCCAGCTTTGAAACGCCCGCCAGTGAATACTGCAGTATATCGAAATCCTCCCGTGTTTCTAAACCTGTATGTACTGTTTACCTGTAACTATTCTGGTGATGACTACCGGTTGGCGCTTCGGAGACTGTCGTTCATCATTCGATTTATTCAATCCAGAACTTCTTTTGCAACGACCACCTCGCTGGCATCCCCCGCACCGGACCCGGCGGATGTGGATCTGATCAATTTGCGCTTTACCCTTGAGCTATACACGCTAACCTTTGAGCAGATCAATCATCTGTGGGGCTCTCTCGGCGGAAGGCAAATGCCTTTTGCCATGTATAAGTTGAGACTGGTGGCTATTTCAGACAATACTATCATTCGCGAAGTTCCGCTGGTAGAGGAAATTGAGACGGCCATAAAAGGTTTATCGATCAGCTAGTTTTATGTCAGTTAACTACAAGACAATATTTGAACTTAAAGTCTTTCATGAGTACTTTCTCACCGGGCCAACCGGAGTTACGGTATTTGAAAAGTCCTCACAGGCAGACAGGCTCAGCTTTTTGGAGGATCAGTTTGCACAAGATCAAATGCCGATCAATGATGACATTGATTTTGTTTTTCCTGAGAAGTTGAAATCCTTATACGCGGGACTCGGACTGAAAATAAACCCAACCTACTCTGGTTGTCATGTGTCTGTGAAAGTTGTGGAGCGTGCACAGGCGGATGGTTCAACATTTTATTCACCTGTTGTGCCCTTTCCGGCCGGACTGAGAATTTGGGTGCAGCTGGCACAAAAGAGTAATGCCCTGCGGTCGTATACCCATTCAAAGCTGCACCAGGCATTACCAGCTATATTTTATTTCTCCAATGAAAATGTGCCCTCACCAAAAAGCTTTCCATTTTTGACTGCTTCAGTTCCTGCTATTGCCGCTGTGCCGTATGAACAGGGAGACCTGGGATACAATGGAACGAATGTTCAGGAATTTTATTTTGATGGAACGACAGCTGTATGGCAGGACGTAAAGGGAAGCTCATTTGCTAATGAGAACGATCGGCTATTGCTCCGTGAAAAATTTACATACACGATTCCAAACATTACGGGATTGACTGAAGCGGAGTTTAGTCTCAAAGATAAGAACGCAGATGAGATCGCTTTGTTCAAGCCAAACCGTCCAGCGGGCCTCGCGCCGCAGCAGGTACTTGATTTTTCGTCCGTCGTAAAATCACTTCCGGTAACAAAGGACTATGCTCCCGCGGATTTTTTGTATAGCCTTGAGGTGACAGGTAACAATGGCTATCACAGCACACACCCTGTTTTCTTCGGTGGGGATTTGCTGACGTCTGACTCCTGGGCTTTGATTGGCATCAACACTAATGTTGGCAATCCTGATTTCAATCTTTTAGCACCCGATGGATTTCTTAAACGCAGGAGAGATGCATTTGGAGTATTCGCTCCAGCACCTGTCTTTGAAGTCAATCTGAAAAGCAGATTTCCTTTTTGGCGATTCATTAATGATCACGGCAAGGAATTGTTTGTAAGTGCACAGTTGACCGACTATGTAGTTAAGACAAATAATGTATTGACGTCTAAACGCCCACGGGCCCTGGCGAAGCATTTTTCCTTGTTGCAGAAAGAGGGTTCCTCCGATACAGTACGCGTACCGAATCCTGCCAATGGGTATGTTTCGCCCTCGCCGGATGGACGTCTGTATTTGGATATTAAAGTGCCGGATTCAGATTTATTTCCAACAATACCATGATTATCATCAATCATAATAACATCAAAAATTGAAAGCATATGCAAGATTACAAAACGCCGGGAGTCTACATAGAAGAGATTCCTAAACTCCCACCTTCCATTGCGTCGGTCGAAACGGCAATACCCGCTTTCATTGGATATACGCAGTTGGCACAGTGGAAAGAGCCCGATGACCTGCGCTTAAAACCAAAACGCATCAGCTCCATGCTGGAGTATGTCCGATTTTTTGGCGGAGCAGATTTGGAAAAGGAAAGTATTTCGGTTTCAATTTCGGAAGGTCAGGTACCTGTGGTTAATGCAAAAGTTGACGAAACCCTGCGTTCAAAATTTCTGATGTATTATTCGATGCAGATGTTTTTCAACAATGGCGGCGGCCCCTGCTGGATTATTTCTGTTGAAGATTATACCACGGGTGGAGGTGTCATCAATCGGGCCACGCTGGAATTGGGCCTCGCGGAAGCAGCCAAGGTCAATGAAATTACACTACTTCTTTTTCCTGATTCGATTAATCTTACTACTGCTGCTGATTATTATCAGCTCCATACCGCTGCTATCGCACAATGCGTAGATCTGCAAGACAGGTTTACTGTTATGGACGTTTACCACCAGATCGATAATGCTGATGACTGGCAGGCGGATGTAGACAATTTGCGGAACCTGGTAGCATCCAGCGATGATTTGAAGTATGCGGCAGTTTATTTCCCGCGGGTTTATACGAGTGTTGACTTTGAATATTCGAGTGATGCGCTTGTAAAAGTGGCGAACTATGCAGCTGCCGCGGACCTCAATACGCTGAAAGGAGTAAACAATGCCTATTATTTCCTGGCAAAGAATGCAATTCAAAACATTCAAATGCTGCTGCCAGCTTCATCGGGTATTATGGGAATTTATGCCACCGTTGATAATCTGCGAGGAGTTTGGAAGGCGCCGGCAAATGTCAACATTGCTAATGCAATAGCGCCGGAATACATGATCACAAATCGTGATCAGCAAAATCTAAATGTGGATGTCGTTGCCGGAAAATCGATTAACGTGGTCAGGTACTTCGAGGGTCGCGGACCTGCATTGGTATGGGGTGCGCGCACTTTGGCCGGAAACAGCAACGAATGGCGATATATTCCGGTGCGTCGTTTTTTCATCATGGTAGAAGAATCGACTAAGAATGCAACTGAAGAGTTTGTTTTTGAACCCAACGATCCAAACACCTGGGTGCGCGTAAAGTCCATGATCACTAACTATCTCATTCAGCTTTGGCGGGCGGGAGCCTTGTTAGGCACAACAGAACGCGAGGCATTCTATGTGCATGTCGGGCTTGGGGAAACAATGACAGAGCAGGATATTTTCGAAGGCAGAATGATTGTAGAGATCGGCCTCGCAGCAGTTCGTCCTGCTGAATTTATCATACTCAGATTTATGCACAAAATGCAGTCAGAGACCTGATGCAATTCAATAAAAATAAAACCTAACAGTCATGCAAAACCGATATGACAATCCCAAGAATCCCTGCGGTCCGCCGCCCAACACTGGCGGATGTACAGAGAATGATACGATCACGCAGAAGACTATCAATGCGGAGCGAAAGACCTACTGCGATGCGCTGACGGTTGCTGCTGGCGACGTATATCAATGGGAAGCAAATTTTGCAGGTGCCCAAACACTAAAAAAGAAAAAGAAATGCCTTTTTGTTTGGACTGAAAAAAACTACCAGGTATTTCGAAACCTGGAAATAAGTACAGGCACATCCCTGCTTCAATTCAATGAATCAATTAAGGACTCTACTGCCAATTTTCTTAAATCCAATAAGGCGGTATATGATGGACTCAAAGACATCGTGAAAAAAGTGAAGGACCTGCAGAGCAAAGTGTATGCACTGCGGGACGAAGCCTCAGGTCTGAAGAATTGCAAGAACGAGGGATGCAACAAGACACAATGGGGAGTACTTACTGGAGATTGGACCGATTGCAAGGGCGGGGAACAAAAGGAACCGCCGAAGCGCCCGCCTGAATGCAATGGTGTGAAAGAGAAATTCGAGCAACTTTTCTGTTTGCCCGTTTCTCTTGCGGGTGATGTTGATTCACTTTATAAGGCAGCAGCTGATGTTGTGGGCATTCAGGTATTTGCCAACATCAACACCCTCGATGCTTTGCAAAAAACATTGTACGACAATTCCAAAGCGTTTGACAAGCACCTGCAGGATACGATGAAGAAAGACCAGGATGAGTTGAAGAAGGCGCAGGACGACTTCGTTAAAGCAGTGCAGGATTGGTCGAAATCAAAGGCCACACTGTTTGGCAAGCGCAGTGACTTCCAGGGCATCTATGACACAGTCAGCTTCTTCTGCTGTCCGCCATGCACCTGTGTTCAGGTAGGAAAGCCTTGCGAAGAGAGATTAAAAGGATGCAAACAGGTGATCTGCGATATCTGCGATACGGTAAAAAAGACTTTCTGTGAATGTCCGCCACCAGATACAGATCAAACCAAGGCATCCTGAAGTCGACAATAAGTAAACTTCTAAAAACAAAATTATGAGCGATACTAAATATGAAGTACTTGGGACCGATTGGCAAAATGACGATGCTATCAAATGCTGTAAGAATCCCACAGATACGCCACCCGGGTGCGACTGCTGCTACGATAGTTGGGAGGATGAGTTGAAAAAAGTCAAGCAAGACCTAAACAAAGCGGTGGAAGAAGCCAACCAACTCAATGAAGAATTCAAATTCACGTCTGCCGAAAGAGATAAACTAAAGTCATGGTTCGATGACCTGATCAAAGCAGATCAATTGGCCCGCGCGGTTTGTGATCAACTTGATATCACCAGTTCTCAAACGGAAAAGATCTGCACCAATTCGGGAAAAACAGTTGAGGCTATTGAAATTCTTTTTTGCATGATTCGTGATCTCTTCGAACAAATAGATGCAATTGTGGTCATTTGCACGCAAATTGAAAACTGTATCAAATGCCTCAATAGTGATGAACTGCCAGAGAACAGCGGTATTCGCAAATGCCTGAAGCAGTTTGAGGATAAGCTTGACGCTGTAGTAAAAACCAGGAATGATCTGATTAAAGCCATCATGGCTGTTATCAAAATGGCAGAGGTCCTTCACGCGGAAATTTGTTCCAATTATGGTCTGGGAGAGATTATCTGCCAATGGCAGGTTATCCTGGGCTGCAATGCTACCAGTGGAGGCAGTTCTTCTTCTGGCGGTGGAAGTGGTTCTTCAGGTACAGGTAACTGTGACCTCGTTCCAATTCTCACTTTGCCAATCAGCAGCGATCCATATTATTCCTGGGTAAAGACAAAATATGAGAGCGATGTTACAGAAGCAAATGACCTGGCGGCAAAGCTTGTGGCCGCAAACAAGAAGAAGGAGGCGCTGCTGGCCTGCCAAAGCAGCCTGATTGCAGCGATTAAGGAAGTGGATCCAAAGGAACTCTGCAAATAAATTTCTAAAACAAAAAACAACAAATTATGCCGGACAATTTCAAATACCCGCTTCCCAAATTTCATTTCGAGGTGAACTGGGGTGGTACGCGAATGGGCTTTACGGAAGTAACTGGCCTCGATTTCGAAACGGAAGTAATTGAATATCGTGAAGGCAACAGCCCCGTTTATAATAAGAGTGCTCAGCCCGGACTTACCAAATACAGTCATGTGACGCTAAAACGGGGAACCATTCTTGAAGATTTTGAATTCTTCAAGCTCTGGCGCGAAACTGCAAAATTCCAGGAAAGCAACAAAGTGAAAAAGATATTTCGCCGCGATATCACCATTAAGCTATTAAATGAGGAGCACCAGCCGATTATTTCGTGGACGCTGATCAATGCCTGGCCCTCAAAGGTTCAATCGACGGACCTAAAGGCCGATGGCAATGAAGTGGCCATTGAAACCATGGAGTTGGTTCATGAAGGATTGAAAATTATCGAAGCGAAATAATTGTCATGGCAGACAGTACTACCCAGTCATTTTATCAAACTGTGAATTTTCACTTCAAGGTGGACTTCAAGTTTGGATCGGGTGATGAAATAGACGTCAGGTTCCAATCTGTTACCGGACTCGATTCAACAATGGACACAGAAACAATTAAAGAAGGTGGTGAAAATCGGTTTGAACATGTCCTTCCTGTGCGTAGAAAGTACGGTCCACTCACTTTGAAACGGGGGGTGTTAAAGCCATCCGATTCAAAATTAACGGGCTGGCTCAAAAATACATTCGATGGGCAACAGGTAAAGCCAATTGAAAAGGCAGATATAATGCTTCTGGGCGAGGATCACCAGGCACTAATGCATTGGACGATCAACAATGTTTGGCCAAGGAGTTGGAAAATCGGAGAGCTCAATGCTGAAAGGGGGGAAGTGCTGATCGAGACGCTGGAGTTGAATTACAATCGTTTAATTTTTAGCAACCGTTAAACCATGATAGTCGAGATACGGGAACTGGTCATAAAGGCCACCATTTCACAAAATAGTACAGCTGCTGCGCAGCCGTCTGCGACGACACATACCGCAAATGCAGCTTCGGGAACAGACCAGATCGTAAATACCTGCGTCGAAAAAGTACTGGAGATTCTGAATTCGAAAAATCAACGATAGTATGGAGCTGACGAAATTTGAAATCAAATCCTTTTCTGATAACGAATTCAAGAAGGATGGCGGGAAAAAGGATTTCAAAATTCCCATCAACCCTGAGACTTTTACCCGCAACCTGAAAGTAGAGCGGGATACCACAAAAGGCCACGGAAACAACCAAACGAATTCCAAATTTGTAGGAACTGCCCCTGAAGAATTAAAAATTGAGTTTATCCTGGACGGAACCGCCACCATGGAAGGTTACCTGGATGCGATGAAAACCATGCCGGTTAAAGACCAGTTGAAGAAGTTTATTGAATGCGTGTATGACTACGATGGCAAGATTCACTCGCCGCGTTACCTGAAAGTGCTCTATGGTTCTGAATTGAAATTCAATTGCGTTTTAACCAGCCTTGACATCAACCATACCTTGTTCAATCCTGATGGGTCCCCACTTAGGGCCAAAATCACAGCAAATTTTTTGCAATACATCGCCCCGGAAGCCAGGGCAAAAAAAGAGCGCAACAGCTCTCCCGACGTAACACACCAACGCACTGTAAGGGCCGGCGACCGCCTGGATCTCTTAACGTTTGAAATTTATGACAGCCCACAATTCCTTTTGCAGGTGGGATTGAACAATGGGCTCACGAATGTTCGGCGCATTCAACCAGGGCTGGAGCTATACTTTTATCCATTTGACAAAACTGAATAATCATGCAGGAAGTAAACCTTACAAATACCTCGACGCATGATGTAAATACGTTTGATATTTTGATCGACGATAATGCTATTGACCCTTCCTACCAGGTGATGTCTGTTTCAGTCACCAAAGAGGTTAATCGGATTCCATGTGCCAGGATAACACTACGCGATGGAGAAGCTGCGCAAAGAACTTTTGAAATCAGCAGCAAGAACGATTTCGTTCCAGGAAGAAAAATTAAGATCAAGGTTGGCAGGGACAGCAAGAATTTACAGGTGTTTCAGGGAATCATCGTTCGACATGCAATCAGAATTAGAAATAATGGGCAAAGTGAATTGCAGCTGGAATGTTATGATGAAGTGGTAAGAATGTCGATTGGCCGACACAGCCGCTACTATGAGAATATTAAAGACAACCAGGTGTTCGATGAATTGGGTCGAAAATACAAAGGTCTTAAAACAGATGCAAAACAGACGAACCTTAAGCACCGTCAACTGGTGCAACATCATGTTTCGGATTGGGACTTCCTGCTCATGCGTGCCGAAGCCAACGGTATGCTGGTGAATGTAAATGATGGCACAATAAAAATTGATAAGCCGGATACAAGCCCGAAACCAACCATTCAAGTTACTTATGGTGCTTCAATTATTGAATTGGAAGCCGAAATGGACGCCAGGCAGCAGTGGAAAAAAGTTGCAGCCAGGTCCTGGGATTTCTCAAATCAGCAATTGTTCAAGGCCGACGCCTCACGCTCACCAGTAACCGAACTTGGAAATTTCACGGGTGAACAGCTGGCAGGCGCTGTAAGCCCGGACGACTACGAATTGCACCATAGTGGTCACCTGTTGCAGCAGGAATTGCAGGATTGGGTTGATGCTACAATGATGCGCAGCCGACTAGGCAAAATTCGTGGTCGTGCAAAGTTTTTTGGCGCCACAGACATAAAACCCGGCGATGTGATACAATTGGATGGTGTGGGTGATCGATTCAAAGGCAAAGCTTATGTGACATCTGTTCGACATGATATGGGAGACGGTATGTGGGACACGCATGTGCAATTTGGTTTGGACCCTTGCACGCACGTAAGGTCATACCGGGATGTTCAGGATGTGGCCGCTGCCGGACTGGTAGGGGCTATCAAAGGCCTGCAGATCGGAAAAGTGGTGCAACTGGAGAATGACCCCGATGGCGAACACCGCATTTTGGTGCGCGTTCCTGTAATTGACGAAAAGGCGCGGGGAACCTGGATGCGCGTGGCAAGTCTGGATGCTGGCGATGATCGTGGCGCTTATTTCAGGCCTGAAATCGATGACGAAGTAATTGTTGGATTTATTAATGAAGATCCCCGTGATGCAGTAGTGCTGGGTATGTTACATAGCAGTGCAAAACCGTCCCCCATTCGCGAGCAAGACGCCAATAATGAAAAAGGTTTTACTACGCGGAGTAAGATGCATATACATTTTAATGATGATACCAAAACGATAACAATTGATACGCCGGCCGGAAACAGCATCGTGATGGACGAACAAGGTCAATCCATCAAAATAAAAGACCAGAGCAGCAATTCAATTACCCTCGATACCAGTGGAATTAAGTTGGACAGTCAAAAGAATGTGGAGATTAACGCGGGAGTCAATCTCACGTTGAAAGCGGGAGCAACACTGAGCATCGGTGGCTTATCAGTTTCACTCAAAGCAGATGGAAATGTTTCGGCAGAAGGTGCAATGGCGAAATTGTCGGGGCAGGGCATTAC
>Ga0163163_10002501_pt1 | contig 15550 bp, 19 predicted proteins | sample S65metaG_FD_119766 | JGI IMG/M metagenome (GOLD analysis project Ga0163163, IMG submission 119766) | Switchgrass rhizosphere microbial communities from Kellogg Biological Station, Michigan, USA - S6-5 metaG | ecosystem: Host-associated > Plants > Roots > Rhizosphere > Soil | place: USA... | reverse complement strand
TTCAGCGTCATTCGCCGCGGAGCAGCGGGGCCCGCCGGCGTTTCCTGCGTGGCCGCGATAGTTGCTACGTGATCTTCGAAGGACTGTTTCATACTATTCTTTCGCGTACCCGTACTTGTAGCCGTGTACCGGATAATCTTTGCGCAGCGGGTGACCTTCCCAATCGAGCGGCATCAGGATGCGGACCAAGTTCGGATGATTGCGGAAGCCGATGCCGAACATGTCGAACATTTCGCGCTCATACCAGTCGGCGGCGCGCCATACGCTATAGACCGAATCGATTTCGGGATTGGTCCCGCTCACGCGGCATTTTACACGCACACGGCGGATGGGCTCAATCGAGTGCAGATGGTAGACGACTTCAAAGCGCGGCTCGGCCGGATGCCAGTCGACGGCGGTGATCGAGCTCAGCCGCACGAACTTTTCGTTGTCTTTAAGGTGGCGGCAAAAGTCCACGATCTGCGCCGGGTCGGCGATCAACGTGGTTTCGCCCAGGGCGAGCTTGGTCTCGAGAATCGCCGGATGCGTGAAATCGCTCATGGCTTCACTCATTCCTTCATTCATTCCTTCACACCGGGCCGCTTGGTCTCGGGGCCCCACTCGAGAACGCCCTTCTTATACACGTAGAAGAAGCCCACCAGCACCAGCACGACAAACACGAACATTTCAGCCAAACCAAAGAGCTTCAGTTCTCGGAACACGACTACCCAGGGAAACAGGAACACGGCTTCAATGTCGAACAGGATGAAGATCATCCCCACCAGATAGAACTTGACGCTGAACCGTTCCCGCGCCGAACCCACCGGCGCCATGCCGGATTCATAGGGCGTGTCCTTCAACGGACTGTGCCCGCGCTTGCCCAGCAGCGTGGACGCGCCAATCAGTCCTGCCGCAACTGCAATGGCAATGACAATCTGGACCACTACGGGGAAGTAAAGTTCGGGATAGGTGGTCGGCATGTTTTCGTTGGCGTGCAGCGGAAGCGAGGGCTACCACCGGATTGCTTCAGGTTTAGGTTCTAAACATTCCAATATAATGAGGAGCGAAAGGGAGTGTCAAACCCGCCGGATGGAAATGTCGGAAACAAAGACAATTGAAGTTGTTTTGAATGGCGAGCGGCGGAGCATTCCCGCGGGCCTGACAGTGGATCGGCTGCTCGCGTTCCTGGAGATGAACCCTTCCCGCGTCGCCGTCGAACTCGACCGCGCCATCGTTCGCAAATCCGATTGGCCCGCAGCCGAGGTTCGTGATGGGGCGCAGCTTGAAGTGGTGTGGTTCGTCGGTGGCGGCTAACCCTGGCGTGATCGCCAGCCGATGGACGGCCCGGCGACACCAGTATGATGATCACTTCCGAATTTTCCGAATCGAAAATTTGCCAGCAAATTTGAACCTCGAAAGTAACCCTATTGACACACCCCTGAAGTTGAGTACAATCGAAAAGTCGCCCCCAAATGCTCAAATCCCGCAAAAGCCGCCCCGAACCTGCGAACCCGAATCGCACCTACTCTTCCGTTGAAGTTTCAACCCTCGCGAGCGTGAGCCTGCGGCAACTGCAATGGTGGGATGAGCGCAAGGTAGTCTCGCCGCGACACGAAGGTCACCGCCGCGTCTACTTCCCGGCGGAGGTCATCGAGATCACCGTCATTGCCGAACTTCGCCGCAAGGGATTCTCGCTGCAGAAAATCCGCCGCGTGCTGCGCTTCCTGCAAAAGGAAATGGGCAAGCGGCTCTCCGATCTCACCCAGTCCGGGTCGGACCTCCACCTGGTGACGGACGGGAAGGCCATCTACCTCGAAGACAAGCATGAGCGGATTATCGATCTGCTCAAGAACGCCCACCAGCCCATGTTCCTGGTGTGCGTGAGCGATCAGGCCCGCCGGCTGGATGAAGTGACTCGCAAGCCGGTGCGCGTCGACAACGGACTGCCCGCACGCCGCTTCCGCGCCGGTTAGGGGCAGCAACGCGGACAAAAGCCTGCCATTCCGGCCGGTTTTTTGTCGTGCCGGCGTCACGGAACTCGCAGCAGAGCCCTTGCGCCTTACCTGCAACTCATTGAAACCGAGAGGACGTATGAGTGTGGACATTGCCGCGAGGGTAGTTTCTACCGTAGGTACCAGGGGATACTAGTACTTAGCCTGAGGGAAAGGTATTGAATTCTGGTAGGCTGAGGCGATATACTTACCGTGTCGTCTAGGGAAAGGACTAGGGTATCTGGAATGGAACACTTAGCCCACCCTGAGATGTACCGGAGGGTGTGTGTCAAATAAGATTCTTGCAGCCTTATTTCTAGTGGGGGGAGCCAGCGCTTTGTATGCTGGCCCAGTATATAGCTGCGGCGGTGGCTCGGCATGTGACGGGAACCTGTACGCGGTTTGGGTAGTCAGCCAGACGGCCACTTCTTATGTGTTGAATGTGGGCGTCCAGGTAACTTCCGGCTACACTGGAAGCACCACCGATTCGATCAAGGGCTTGGCAGTCATCCCTGACGTTCAAAAATCCTTCACATCTGCGAGCCTCACGGGCCGTCCTTCCACCGGAACATGGAGTTACCAAGCCGGCGGATTGAATGCCACAGGCTGCGATGGTAGCGGTGTCGGGTACGTTTGCGCGGCGGCAACTGGAACTGGTTCCCATCTATTTTCATTCCCAGTGGGTGGTGGCGCTGCAACGCCGAATCTGCTGGTCTGGCAGTTTACGATCATAGGGACGCCCCCGTCCTTGGGTAATACCGCCCACATTAAGTACACCTACGTCAACTTGAGCGGCACCCACGTAGGCGACTTGGGATCGTTCGACGTCGCTATCCAGTGCATTGGCGGTACGGGTTGCCCTGTTACATCATCGGCTCCCGAACCGATGACTTCCGCACTGATCGGTAGCGGGTTGATCGGCTTGTACTTCATCCGCCGACGCTTTCCGCGTTAGGCCTCCCGCATTTGAGCGAGCGGCCGAGCGAAAATTTAGACTACCCTTCAGCGGCCGAGGCAAAGTTCCATCTCGTCTTGACTGCGGTCCCGCATCCCACACATTTCGCTGCTGAGTGATCTTCCTCGCGTTCGCGCGCCAGCGCAGAATATTCTAGTACTTTTGTGAAGCGTAGTACTAAAACTACTGTCATTATTGGGTTTTAAACTTGACTTGAAGTAATAGGGCCGCCATACTAAGTACATCTAAGGGGAAAAGCCTAGGATTACCTGGGTCGCCACCTTAGGACTTTAGGAGGATATAGATAGTGATTAGAGCAAAAATATTGAGCCTTGGCCTTCCCCTGTTGATGCTTGCGACAACAGCCCACGCCGGCTTATTTACCTTTCAGACCGCCGCTGGTGCGACAGAGTCGGGCGGCAACCCAGTCAGTGCCAGTGCGAACATTACCACGGCCAACGGGACGATGACCATTACGCTGAACAACTTGCTGGTTAATCCCACGACAGTTGCGCAGAATCTCAGCGACTTTAGCTTCGTCTTAAGTGGCACGACCTCGCTTGGATCGTTGGGCACGAATACCGGGCAGGAAATCACGGTAGCTGCAAACGGCACGGCTACTACCGGCAGTACGGTGGCTACGGGGTGGATCTTTAGTTCACCCTCGGCTGGAACTTATTTATTGGATGCCCTTGGCGCTGGTGGCGCCGGACCGGAACATACAATTCTTGGCGCCCCGGGTGCAGGTGGCATTTATACCAACGCTAACGGCTCGATTGCCGGGAACGACCCGCACAATCCGTTTCTGAATCAGTCTGCGACGTTCACCTTGAATATCAGCGGCGTAACGACCAGCACCACGGTTAGCAATGTATTATTCTCTTTCGGAACAGTCTCAGGTAATAACGTCCCCGGCGGCGGGAACAACAGCACAGTGCCTGAGCCGGTGTCATTGTCGTTGGTCGGGGGTGGACTGCTTGCCTTGGGTCTTCTCCGCAAGCGTTTGCCGCGCTAGTAGTCTAGGCATCTAGCCCGGTCTCTATTGCTCTTCGGGGGAAAGCTCTCACGGCTTTCCCCCTTTTACTTTTTTCGGCTCACCTTGCTCCGCTAAACGTAGCTGACTTTCCTGCGCCCTGTGAGTTCGCAGTCAGCGTGCGCCCCGCGCGGTTTCGGCTGCGGGTTAAAATATTCTGCCACTAGTCTGCCAAACGTGGGGGCCCAAAATTGCAATCCTGCGCTTAAGGTGCTCCGGGAGCCTACTGCAGAGTGGCCGGGGACTCTGGCGGATAGATCTTGCGCCAATTTGTGTAATCCAATAGGAACTGGGTGTCGGAACTAGACAGCAAGAAGCCCATGGAGCCCGCAATCACCGGAACGATAATTTCAAAGGCGCTATTGGGATCTTCCAGAAATTTGGTATCAATCGCTTTTGCAATCGCCAATTCATGATCGTTTTTCGGTCGCATGTCGAGAGCAAGCGTAGCAGGTCAGACTTAAGACTCCCTGAGTGGTATTTCCCCGCCGTGGGTCGGAGGGTACAAGTACGGCGTTTTCCCGGCGGGGTATTTCCCGATCTTCGTTCCACCACGCTGCCAGTCCACATCGACGCGTACCAAAACCCACCCAGATTCAGCACACTGCCAAACGACGCATCCCCGGGCGAAAACACTTGATATACTGAATGCGGAGGCTTGGATGCCATCTCGTCGCCGCTCTTACTACTTAGTTCCGCTTTTTGTAGCCCTAGGTGCACTCGCTATCGGCCTGTTTACGGGCAATCATCTTTCAGCGGCGTCTCCCAGTGACGATGCCGTCGGCCAGAGCATGAAGTCCTTCACCTCGGTTTACGACGCGGTGGAACAGAATTTCGCTGATAAGGTCGATGCGGATAAAGCCATCTACAATGGCGCGATCCCCGGCATGTTGCGCACTCTCGATCCGCACTCCAATTTCTTTGACCCCAAGGCCTACGCGGCGCTGCGCGAAGATCAGCGCGGCCAGTATTACGGCGTTGGCATGCAGGTGGGTCCGCGCGCGGGCAAGACCATGGTGATGTGGCCGTTTGAAAGTTCGCCGGCCTATCGCGCTGGTCTGCGACCCGGCGACATGATCATTCAAGTGAACGAGAAGAAGACGGACGGCCTCAATACCTCGGAGATCGCGGATCTTCTCAAGGGCCCGCGGGGCACCAAAGTTCAAGTCACGGTCAGCCGCGAAGGCAACGCCAAGCCTATCAGCTACGACATCATTCGCGATGCGATCGCGCGGCCTAGCGTCCCGGAAGCCATCTGGCTCAAGCCCGGCATCGCGTACATCGACGTGACGCAGTTCGGCGAAAACACCAGCAAAGAATTCGAAGAACAGTTCAAGAAGCTGGGCGAGAACAACATTAAGGGCTTGGTGCTCGATCTGCGCGGCAATCCCGGCGGCCTGCTCAATGAAGGCGTCGAAGTGGCAGGTCACTTCCTGAAGAAGAATGACTTGATTGTCAGCCACCGCGGACGCGCCCAGCCCAACAAGAACTACGTTGCCCGTTCCGATAACGGAGGCAGGAGTTACCCGGTAGTTGTAGTGGTGAACCGCTCTTCTGCATCCGCGGCCGAGATCGTTACCGGCGCTCTACAGGATCACGATCGCGCGTGGGTGCTGGGCGAGCCGACCTTCGGCAAAGGCCTGGTGCAAACCGTTTTTCCCCTGAGCGAGAATACCGGACTGGCGCTCACGACGGCGCACTACTACACGCCCAGCGGCCGCCTGATTCAGCGCGATTATTCCAATATTTCGTTCCTGGATTACTACTACCGCACGCGCAATGAACAGAAGGACATGTCCGACGTGAAAATGACCGACAGCGGCCGCACCGTTTACGGCGGCGGCGGTATCACGCCGGATGAAAAGTTCGAGGCCGCCAAGCTGAATAAGTTCCAGATTGAAGTCCTGCGCAAGTTCGGCTTCTTCAACTTCTCCGCTGCTTACTTCGGCCCCAAGGCGGATGCTCATCTGCCCAAGGGCTGGGAGCCGGACGAAGCTCTGGTCAACCAGTTTCACGAGTATCTGATGAAGAACAGCTTCAAATTCAGTGAGGCTGATTTCACGGCGAATCACCAGTGGGTGAAGGAGCAGCTTAAGCGCGAGATGTATATTACGGCGTTTAGCTGGGAGCAGTCGGTGCGCGTGGGTATCCAGCAGGATCCGGAAATCGTGCAAGCCATCGATGCGATGCCCAAAGCGGTGACGCTGATCGAGACTGCCAAGAAGCTGCTGGTTCAGCGTGTCACCCAGCAGGAACGCCTGCCGCGCTAGGAGCAGTAAGGATTGAGTGTGGCGGGGCTGCGGCCCCGCTGCAAACCCCCTCCGCGCGGGCGCGCTAAGATAATATTTGCCCCCCCAGATCACGGTCCTCGACGCCGGAGGACAATACTGCCATCTCATCGCCCGCAAGGTCCGGGAGCTCGGTGTCCACGCCGAAGTGGCGCCCAGCGAAACCCCTGCTTCCGCCCTTACAGGCCGTAAAGGAATCATCATCTCCGGCGGACCGTCGAGCGTTTACGACCCCGGAAGCCCTACCATCGATCCAGCGCTGCTCTCGTCCGGCATGCCAATCCTAGGTATTTGCTATGGCCAGCAGCTCATTGCGCATCTCTTGGGCGGCTCGGTGCAGCCGGGCAACAAGGGCGAATATGGATTCGCCCAACTGGATTTCACAGGCTCCGGCGACGGCTTCGACGCGCTCTTTCGAGGCGTCTCGGGTAGGCAGCAGGTTTGGATGAGCCACCGCGATCTGGTGGCCGCGCCCCCGGAGGGATTCGACGTGCTGGCCACCACCTCCACCTGCCCAGTGGCCGCTATTGGATCGCACGCACGGCGTCTTTATGGGGTCCAGTTTCATCCTGAAGTCGCCCATACTCCGTGCGGCAAGACCATCCTTGCCAACTTCCTGTTCGACGTCTGCGGATGCGTCAAGGACTGGGACCCGGCAGGTCAGGTGCACTCACTCGAAGAACACATCCGCCAAATCGCCGCCGGCCGCAACGTCTTCTTCTTCGTCAGCGGCGGTGTGGATTCCACCGTGGCCTATACGCTGTGCCTGCGCGCGCTCGGCCCGGAGCGGGTTCATGGCACCTACGTTGACACCGGCATGATGCGAGAAGGCGAGACCGAATTCGTGCGGCGGCATTTCGCGGACCTGGGCGCCAGCGCCTTCTTCGTCGAAGACGCCCGCGAGCTGTTCCTCACTGCGCTCGCCGGCGTTACCGAGCCCGAACAGAAGCGCCACGTCATCGGCGAGAAGTTTGTCCAGGTTCAGCAGCGTATTCTCGAGAGCGAGCACTATCTCGACGGCCGCTGGATTCTCGGCCAGGGCACCATCTACCCGGACACCATCGAATCCGGCGGCAGCGCCAAGGCGGACCTGATCAAGACCCACCACAACCGCGTGGCCGGCATTCAGAAGCTGATGGACGAGGGGCGTATCATTGAGCCACTTTCGTCGTTCTATAAAGATGAAGTCCGCGCCATCGGTCGCGAACTTTCGCTCGCTCCGGAGTTGCTGGAGCGCCACCCTTTCCCTGGCCCCGGCCTGGCGATCCGTTGCCTTTGCTCCAGCACGGAAGTGGAACTTGAACGCGTGGAGGAGGGCTGGATCCTTCCGGTGCGTTCGGTTGGCGTACAAGGTGACTCGCGAACTTACCGGCCAGTGCTGGCTTTGGCGTCAGTCCCAGCCTGGGATGAAGAAACCGCCGATGTCATCAACCGCCGGACAGATGTGAACCGCATCGTCGGCATCGCCCATACATGCAAGCGGATCGGAGACCTCAAGGTAAGGCCGGCATACCTGACTGCCAAACGGCTCGACCGCCTGCGCCGCGCCGACGCCATTGTGCGCCGGCTCTCGCTCGCCTCCGGCTTCGACGCGGCCATCTGGCAATTTCCGGTGGTGTTGATTCCAGTGGGCACCGCCGCGCGTCCCGATTCAGTGGTGCTCAGGCCGATCGATTCGGTGGATGGGATGACCGCGAGCGCGGTGCGGATTCCCGCCGATCTGCTGACAAAGATGGTGCGGGAACTGATGGACGTGGAGGGTGTGGCCGGCGTGTTCTACGACCTCACCAATAAGCCGCCGGCCACCATCGAGTGGGAATAAATTATTCCTTCTTCTTACCCATGCCGCTGCGGATGCTCGACGGCGGAACCTGGGATTTCGCGCGCAGATACACCGCCAGCGTGCCGTACATCTCGTTGTCGTGAATCACGCCCATATTGAGGGATCCCAACATGGTGCGGTCACGTCCGAACACCTTCACCATTTTGGTGGCGTCGGCATCGGTCGCGGATTCGTAGATCGGATCGCAATAATCGAACGCCGTTTTGAGAGCCGCCTGAGCATCCGCCTTGGAAGTCTTGGTGCCGTCGATCTTGGGAGCCGCCTCGCCCTTCACGCCCCCGCAAACGCTTGCTTGCGCTTCGGCAATGTGGACCACCGCGGCGCCGAAAGTCCGGCTGCCCGGCCCGGGCATAAAACCGTAATCGCTCTCCGGCATCTCATCCGCCGCCTTGATCACGTTTCCCTTGATCTGGGTGTAGTTCTGCTTTACCTCCGTGGTCAGCGGATTCTGCCCGTACAGAGCAGACGCGCCCGCGAACGCCGCGAGCATTATCATCTTGGATTTCATGTTTCAGTCCTCTTCCCGTTGTCTCTTTTGGATAGCCTGCATCGGCCTGTCCCATTCTACCGGAACCAAACGTTAAAATCGGGCATGAGCCACGCCAAAGGCCTGCTCAAGGGGGCGAAATTCAATGGGCGCCATTCGACCGTTATTCCCAGCGCGATCCCGGCGGTCGAAGCCGCCAAAGCCAGCCCGCACGTGACCAAGATCGGCCTGGGCATCATCACGCCAACGAAGAATGGCGAGGAGCGCCTGAAATTCACCAAGGCCAGCGGCGCCCTCAAGATGCAGGTGCGGGGCACGAACGCGATTCAACTGTTCTGGGTGTATACGAATCGTCCGGATGAAGTGATCGAGGAGATTACCCGCCAGTGGGATGCACGCTGAACGCAACGGAACGTAGAAGAATCATGGCATGAAACCGCTACTTGGAGCCCTTCTGCTTATGTCGAGCGCCGCTTTCGCCGCATCCAGCGTCCATGAGTTCACGATGGACGCTCTCAATGGAACACCTACGCCGCTTGCCAACTTCAAGGGCAAAGTGCTTCTGGTGGTGAACGTCGCCAGTCAGTGCGGCTACACCTATCAGTACGAGGGCTTGCAGGCGTTGTATATGAAATACAAGGACCAGGGACTGGTGGTCGCCGGCTTCCCGGCCAACAATTTCGGCGCGCAGGAGCCGGGCTCGAATGCCGAGATCGGCGCGTTCTGCAAATCCAAATTCGGCGTGACATTCCCGATGTTTTCGAAGATCTCGGTAAAGGGCAGTGACAAGGCCCCGCTGTATCAGTTCCTGACGGACAAGAACGCGAATCCGAAGACCGGCGGCGAGATTCCGTGGAACTTCACCAAATATTTGGTAGACCGCGACGGCAAAGTGATCGCGCGGTTTGACGCGCCGGTGGAGCCGGAGTCGAAAGAGATGATCTCCGCGATCGAAGCCGCGCTTAAAACCAAGTAGCGCAGGGCTACATCGTAATCAGCGCCGCCATCAGCTCTATTCCGTCCCACAGATTTTGCAGGCGCAGGTTCTCGTTATAGCTGTGCTGATTGTTGTCGTGGTTCCCGATGGGGATCACGATGGTACGTGTGCCGAGCGGCCGTTCGACGCTGGTTAGCGGCAATCCCCCGCCCATATTCGGCAGCTTCACGGCGGGGCCGCGTGCGCTCTCGACCACCCGGATCACCTCCTGCGAAATGGGCAAGTCCATTGAAGTGCGCGTCGCGGCTTCGTAACGTCCCGCGACCACCATCGCGACCTTTGGGTGAGACAACCGCATCTCGCGGGTGGGCTCCTGATCCACCACGAAAAATCCCTGTTTGCGGATGTGTTCGATCACCCGCTCCGCCGTAGTGCGAGGGTCCATGCCCTTGACTAGACGAACGTCCATGGTGACGCTGGCGGTCGAAGGAATCACGTTCGAGGCTTGAGCGCCGATGCGCGAACTGGCCATGCCGCGGATGTTGAGGGATGGCAGAGTAATCAGCTCGGTGAGTTTCTTGCCGCCACCTTCCGTGGAGCCCAGCCAGAACTCGCGCATGAGGTCCGCGTCGACGTCCGGAGCTTCTGCGATCGCGCGCTTTTCAATATCGCTCAGCGGTTCCACCTGATCGTAAAAATGTTCTACCAGAACGTGTCCGCTCTCGTCTTTCATCGAAACCAGCAGGCGGGCCAGTAGCAGCGCGGGATTCGGAGCCCAGTTGCCATAGTGACCGCTATGCAGCTCGCCGCGCCCGCCGTAAACGGTTACGTCCACTCGTGCCGCGCCACGCGCCCCGAATGCGATCAACGGGCGGCGGGTTTGATGCACCGGACCGTCGCACATCAGCCATAGATCGCCCGAAAAGATCTCCTTGTTGGCGGCCAGCGTCTTCTCCAGGTTCGCCGAGCCGGCCTCTTCCTCTCCCTCGAAGGCGAACTTGATGTTGGATTTGGTCTTGATACCCGCCGCGCGAATGGCATCCAGCGCCGTCATCATCGCGATGATGGGCGCTTTGTCATCGGCTGAGCCACGAGCATACATGCGCCACTCGGGATCGAAGGGCTGCCCGGCCGCCGGGAGCGGGATCACCTGCCCGTCGCGTTCGAGCGTCTTGTCGCGCAGCGACGGCGTGAACGGCGGCGTGGCCCACTCCTTAGGGTCGAGCGGCTGGCCGTCGTAGTGCGCGTAAAGAACGATCGTGCGCGTGGCGCCTGGAGTTTTGATTTCGCCAAATACAACGGGGTTCCCACCGGGGATCGATACCAGTTTGGCCGGAATCCCGCGCTTCTCCATCATCTGGGCGATGGCCTCGGCGTTGCGTTGGATGTTGGCGTGGTCGGCGGCGATGTTGGGGATCGCCAGCAGCCCGACGAATTCGTCCATGATGGCGCGCTCGTGCTGTTGCCGCCACTGGCGGGCGGCCTTCGCAGCCGGATTGGTGGTGGGAACGGCGGTCTGGGCCAGCATTAGCGAGGCGAGAACAATCATCGAGACCGCGAAACGCTTCATTCGTCCTCCAGTTGATAGACTTGATATGATCATATCAGTCAGCATGATCAAGACACTGACCGCGATAAAGGCCCGGCAGAACCTGGGAGAGGTCCTCGAAGAAGTGTATTACAACGGGGACCAATTCATTATTGAACGCGCCGGAAAGCCGATGGCGGCGGTGGTGCCGCTGTGGCAGGTGCAGGCTCGCAAGAAGCACCAGGAGCGAGTCTTCGGCATGCTGGACAAGCTCTGGGAATCCCGGCCTCCCGCCAAAGCTGCGACCATTGAACGCGAGGTGGCCGAAGCCGTTCGTACCGTCAGATCCAAAACCGTACGCAAAAAAGCATGATCCGTGCGGTGCTGGACGCTAACGTTTTGGTTAGCGGCATCATGGCCGAAGGTGTCCCTCGAAATATCCTAAGAGCATGGCGCGCCGGCCATTTTCATCTAGTGGAATCACAGGCGACACTGGATGAGATCGCTCGCGTGCTGCGATACCCCAAGATTGCGCGCCGCCACCAATGGTCCGAAGCTGAGATCCAGGCGTTTATGGAGAGCCTGGAGGCGCTGGCGATTTTGACGCCAGGCAAACTGCGCCTGGACGCGGTCGCGGCCGATCCTAGCGACAATCGGTATTTGGAGTGCGCGATTGAGGGGGAGGCGAATTGTGTGGTTACGGGGGATGGCCACCTACTTGAACTCGCCGTGTATCGGGAAGTTGAGATGCTGTCGCCGCGCGAATTTGTAGAACTGTTGGCCAGCAGATGCTAGAGTTTTTCGGCGATGGATTTGGCTTGCAGAAATTGCAACAGGTAATCGGGGCCGCCGGCCTTCGAATCGGTACCGGACATATTGAACCCACCAAAGGGGTGCGCGCCCACCATGGCGCCGGTGCACTTGCGATTGATGTAGAGGTTGCCCACGAAAAATTCGTGGCGGGCGCGATGAATGGTCTCGGGGTTGCGCGAATACACGGCGCCGGTGAGGCCGTACTCAGTGTCGTTCGCCAGCTCCAGCGCATGGCTGAAATCGCGCGCGCGGGAGACAGTTAGCACCGGTCCGAAAATCTCTTCCTGAAAAATGCGCGCTTTGGACTCGACACCTGCGAACACCGTCGGCTGCACGAAATAACCATCGCCGGGCAGGACACCGCCCCCCGCGATCAGCCGCCCCTCGCCGCGTCCGACTTCGATGTAGTCAAGGATGGTCTTGCGCGCGCCCGCGCTGATCACCGGGCCCATGAATGTCGCACGGTCTTCGGGAGCGCCAACTTTGAGAGCCGAAACTTTCGCTTCCAGTTTTTCGACGAACTCATCGTAGACCGGATCGTCTACAATCGCGCGGGAACAGGCCGAGCACTTCTGCCCCTGGTAGCCGAACGCGGACTGCACGACGCCCGCGACGGCGCTATCTAAATCGGCCTCGCGATCCACGATGATGGCGTCCTTACCGCCCATCTCGGCGACCACGCGCTTGATCCAGATCTGGCCCTTGCGCGGCTTCGCAGCCAATTCATTGATGCGCAGACCCACTTCGCGCGAGCCGGTGAAGGAGACGAAGCGAGTCTTGGTGTGCTCGACGAGAAGGTCTCCGATCACGGCCCCGCTGCCCGTACAGAACGCCAGACTGCGCGGCGGGAATCCGGCTTGGTGCAACACCTCGACAAACTTCGCGGCGACGGTCGGGGTCTCGCTCGACGGCTTGATGACGACGGTGTTGCCCGCGACCAGGGCGGCCACCGTCATACCCGCGAGAATCGCCAACGGGAAATTCCACGGCGGGATGATGACGCCCGCGCCCAGCGGAAGGTACACCAGGTCATCGCGCTCGCCCGGCATCTGAACCACGGATTCGGGCGAAGCAAAGCGCACCATCTGGCGCGCGTAGTATTCGCAGAAGTCGATGGCTTCGGCGACCTCGGCCTCGGCTTCAGGCCACGTCTTGCCGGCTTCGAGCACCAGCCATGCGTCGAATTCGAACTTGCGCTCGCGAAGCAACGCGGCCGCGCCAGTGAGCAAGCGCGCGCGATCGATTGGCGAGGTCCGGCCCCAGACCAGAGCGTAAGCGTGGGCGTCTTCGATGGCTCGATTCGCCAGCTCCGCAGTGGCCTTGTGATGACGACCTACAACTTCAGAGGGCCGCGACGGATTAACGCTGATCAGCAGATCGCCGGTACGGTGCGCGGCGCCAGCGATCCATAGGTCGTAGTCGCGCCCAAGCTGCGAACGCACCAGGGCAAGCGCGGCTTCTGCCTTCGCCCACACTTCAGGCGCTGAAAAGTCCGCATAGACTTCGTTGACAAAAGGTGTCAAGCTGACCGCTCTATCGGTTAGCCCTTCACCATGCTGCGGCCTTTTTCGAAGAGCTCCGCCGCGTCGTCGGCCACTTTGCGGCCCTTCTCGAACAGTTCCCGGCTTTTCTCGAGCAGCTCACTCCCCTGGTCTTCCAGGACTTCACGGCCTTCGGTTAACTTGCGCCCGAGCAAGCGCCGGGTCCTGTGACCCGATTGAGGAGCATATAACAGCGCCACGCTAGCGCCAGCAGCCGCGCCGATCAGAAACCAGACGAAACTTTCTCCGTTATTTCTTTCCATGCTTATATTCTACGGAGTATGCTCAGGAAATGGAACCCAATAACAACCCATCGAACGAACCCGGCCTGGTGACTGTCTTCCGCCTGGCGGGCGGCGGCATCGACGAAATGGAAGTGATCACGGTCCAGCAACTGCTGGAATCGAACGGCATCGACACCGTACTGGTGGGTGACAGCCCGCTGCCGAATCTCGCGGAGGAAATCCGCGTGGCCGAAGAAGACGCCGAGCGCGCCAAGCAGTTGATCGCCGACGCTCTTGCCGCCGGACCAGCCGGGGCGGCAGAGGCAGAGGCCGAATCGGAGCGCTAGTGTTCAGGGCAGTGGGCGCGTGGTAATCTAGTCCACCGTGGGCCTTAAATCCGCCGGTCACGGCGCGGAAAGTTTGAGTAGAAAGAACATGCGTAAAGTACCACTCATCGCAATGCTGTTGGGACTCGCAGTGGCAGCTACGGCGCAGAACGCTCCCAAGTTTGCGGTCGATCCCTCTTGGCCGAAGCCATTGCCGGCAGGTTGGATCGTGGGCCAACTGGGAGGCGTGTGCGTGGACTCGCACGATCACATCGCCGTGGTCAATCGCCGCAACATCACCGACGAAGAGAAAGAAACGTCGCAACAGGCTCCGCCGATCCTGATGTTCGACGCCGCCGGCACGCTCGTCAACTCCTTCGGCGACCCGAACACGGTGCCGAGTTCCATCCACGGCTGCACCTTTGACGGCGAGAATAACGTGTGGGTGGGCGGAAACACCGATGGCATCATCCAGAAATACAGCCACGAGGGCAAAATGCTGATGCAGATCGGCATGCGTGGCCTGGTAGATTCGACCGACGGCACCCAAAAAGGCAAGCCCCTGAACGCGGCGCATGACCGCTTGTATAATCCCTCCGGCATCGTCGTCGATCCCGGCAACGGAGACATTTATGTCTCGGACGGCTATGGCAACCGCCGCGTAGCGGTATTCGACAAGAGCGGCAAATTCCTACGCCAGTGGGGCCGCCAGGGGACCGAAAAAGAGGCCGAAGACGGCACCGCCAGCGTTTTTTCACACTACGTGCATTGCATCAACATGAGCCGCAGCGGCTTGCTGTATGTGTGCGACCGCTCAGGCGACCGCGTCGAGGTGTTCGACAAAGAAGGCAAGTTCCTGCGCAACATTTGGATCAGAACCGGAACGCCTAAGCTTCCGGATCCGCGCGGCACGGTGTGGTGGGTGGCGTTCTCGCGCGATCCCCAGGAGAAATATCTCTACGTGATGAATGGCCGCAATGAAGTAGTGACGATCGTGGACAACGAAAGCGGCAAGATCCTTTCGACCTTCGGCCGCCCCGGGCACCAGATCGGCGACTTCACCCACGGCCATACCATCGCCGTCGATTCCAAGGGCAATCTTTACGTTGCCGAAACCGACACTGGCCGGCGTGTGCAGCGTTTCAAGCCTGGGAATTGAGGCCCGGCGCGGGCGCCGCCAACGCGGTCACTTGGCCAAAGCCTCCAGCACTTCAGCGGCGTGTCCAGCCGGCTTGACCTTCGCGAAAATCTGGGCGATCTTGCCCTTCTCATCGATCACAAAAGTGGTGCGCTCGATGCCCATATACTTGCGCCCGTACATGCTCTTTTCCTTCCACACGCCGTAGGCTTCCGCGATGGCGTGATCCGGATCGGCCACGAAAATATAGGGCAGACTATACTTCTCCGCGAACTTGACCTGCGCCGCGGGCTTATCGGGCGAAATGCCAACGATGGCCGCGTTCTTCCTGGTGAAGGCCTTCTGAGCGTCGCGGAACTCGCAGGCCTCCTTGGTGCATCCCGGCGTATCCGCCTTGGGGAAGAAAAAGAGTACCACCCGCTGGCCCTTCGCATCCGCCAGCGAAAATTCGGAAGTTTTAATGTCCG
>Ga0163163_10002500_pt1 | contig 15552 bp, 11 predicted proteins | sample S65metaG_FD_119766 | JGI IMG/M metagenome (GOLD analysis project Ga0163163, IMG submission 119766) | Switchgrass rhizosphere microbial communities from Kellogg Biological Station, Michigan, USA - S6-5 metaG | ecosystem: Host-associated > Plants > Roots > Rhizosphere > Soil | place: USA... | reverse complement strand
ACTGAAGCAATACCAGTCTGCAGCTCCACCTGAACTTGAGCGCATACTTGGCAACGCGCTGGCCAAGCAGCCAGGTGCGCGATATGCAACCACGGGGCACATGTATCGCGATCTCACGGCGCTCGATCAACAACTAAAGCTCCAGGCGAAGCTGGGAGAGTTATTGCCGAACCTGATGAACCGCCGTCGAGCGATATGGCTGGGCGGCACGGCGGTTGCAGCCACTGCGCTGTCCGGGCTCGTCGCCTGGAAGATTTGGCCGGAAGCGGCGGCACAGAAGCTGGCCGTCCTGCCGTTGGCCTATTCGGGGAACGGCCGTTCCGCCCAGGCAATCGCTGCTTTCATCAGTGCGACTCTGATTGACGATCTCAAACCGATGCCTTCGCTCAAAGTAACGGAGCACAGCGCGGTTTCGGGCCTGATGCCAGACAACGTGGATTTGCGAGCAGTGGGTACACAGCTTGGGGTCTCCTACCTGCTGACGGGCCGGGTCACCGTTGATGAAGAGAGGGTGTCGATTGAAGCGAAGCTCGTGAATGCAGCGACTGGGGAAGTCCCATGGGAAAGCACATACGCACCGGTTCCCCTTGGAGACGCCTATCGAACACATGAAAAGATCGCCAGTGATGTCATCGATCAGCCCATCTTCAAGATTCTTTCCAACTTTGAAAAGAATCAGCTGGCAACACTTCCGGCGGTCGATCCGAATGCCTGGGAACTTTACCGAAGGGGACGCCGTCAGTACCTGCTGGATAATGAACTGGGCTATTCGAGGGCCATTCCCCGGTGGCAACAAGCTGTCGAACATGATCGCCGGTTTGCAACAGCGATCTGTGCGCTCGGTTCGGCAAGTATCGCGATGGCCGTAGAGGGCTTCGTACGCCCCGATGAGGCGTCCGAAAACATCACGGATTGCGTCCAGAAAGCCACCAGCCTGGACAAAAGCCTTCCCGTCGTTCAATGTCTGCAGGGAGCCCAGGCGTTTTTTTTCAAATGGGACTGGACGACAGCTCAGGCCAAGTATCAATATTTGATCCAACTCCCGGGTCCGAAAGTCGATCCCGTATTTTTTTTGGGGTATGTCGCCATGTGGCGAGCGCTCGGAAACACCGCCGGGGCACTCCGTTTAATAAGCATGGGCTACGAGATCGATCGGAACCCCGTCTTCAAAGTTCAGGAAGCCGACGTCCTGGTTGCGATGCGTAAGTTCGATGACGCCATTCGAATCTATACGACATTGCTCGATGATTACCCGAGCGATTCCAGAGCATACTCGGGAATGGAGGAGGCATATCGCATTCAGGGAAATTTTCATGAGGCAATCAATACCCGCCGCAGCGCACTGAAAGCCGCAGGTCCCTATTCGGTCCCTGACGAACTTGTGGAGTTGATCGACAAGGCTGAAGGCGAGGCAGGATACCGCCGGATTGTCCAGAAATCCGCGCAGCTTGGACTCAGGGACCTGGATGCTCGCGAAGCGCATGCGGACTATGTCTCTCCGCTGGATTTCGCCAGGTGCTACTCGCAGCTCCGCAATAAAGACAAAGCCATCGAATACCTCGGAGCTGCATTCGATGAAGGGTCGCCGGGACTCGTGTTTCTTAACGTCGATCCGGTATGGGAAAGCATGCGTGATGATTTGCGTTTCCGTGCGCTTAAAAGCAGAATGGCGTTTCCATCAATCTGAAAACGCCAGTTTCTACGTCAGTTGTCGGGTTTTCTTATGGAGGCGATATGAAGATGAAATCGATCGGATGCGGGCTGCTTCTCTTGACCAGTATCTTTATCAATCGAGGATTACTGGCCTGCGGTGACAAATATTTCGTTACGGTTCAAGGCGCTCGCTATCTGCTGGCAAGCCTGACGAGCGATTCAAACATTCTGATTTACAGAAATCCGGCATCGGAAGTGCAGCGGCTATTCGAAAGCAACTCCATTGAAAAAACGCTGCTGAAGACGGGATTCATTCCCACAGTCGTGACAACTGAGGCCGAGTTCCGATCGAACCTGGCGCATGGAGGATGGGCCATTATTATCGTCGGCACAGCAGATGCGCAGAAAATCCGTTCAGGAACTCCGGGCAATAGTGGGGCGGCAGTGTTGCCCGTGGTCGACAAAGCGACCTCTGCGCAGCTCAAAGAGATCAAGGCCCAGTACCCTGTGGTTCTGAAGGCCACTACGAGCAAGAGCGAACCATTACTGGACGTGATCTTTGACGCCTATGGCCACAGGTCGAAGCCCAAAACTCAGATCGCAAAAGCGGCGTCCCACTAATTTGTTTCGGAGCACCGCCCGCCACGCGTTTCTGATGACCTGTGCTCTCGGCCTGCTTGCATTTTTGGCTGCGACGAACACAAGCAATGTCTTTGCACAGGCATCGGTTCTGCCTCGCGGCTTTGGCTCGGTATCGTTCAGCTACCAGACCATCGGCCATACCGGCCGTCTCCAGACAGATGGCACAATCGTCAGAGATTCGCAAAGCACCAACAGGGATTTCGTTATGGGAGCAGAGTACGGATTTACGGATCGGTTCACTTTGTTCCTGGGCATACCGATCGTTTCCTCGATGTACACCGGCGCTATTCCACTTCCGACGAAACCACCACTTTTCCCAGCGGACCAGTGTCGCTGCTGGAATTCGGGCTTTCAGAATTTCAGTTTTTCCGCACGTTACAATATCGTTGGCCATCCTCACAGTGCGCTGACAGTGACGCCGTCGGTGGCCAGCATCGTGCCAAGCCACGACTATGATTACCACGGCCAGGCGGTGTTGGGCCGGGGTCTGCGGGAACTTCAATTTGGAGTCGACGCGAGTCAGCGAATCGACGCTATTTCAGACAATCTTTTTGTCCAGGGCTACTATCGTTACGCGGTAGTTCAAAAGGCGCTCGACGTGGGCACCAACCGCAGCAACGCCGCAGTAGAAGTGGACTTGCTTCTCGCAGACAAAAGGCTGACGCTCAGTGGACTGGCGACCTTTCAGGTGACACACGGTGGACTACGGTTCGGCTCCACTACACTGGGTTCCAGCCTGACCCCTCCTGGGGAATTCAAATCTCCGGAACTATTCGACCAGCGCAACCGCCTGCAGCGCGATATCTATCAGCGCGCCGGAGCCGGAGTCATGTATTCATTTCAGCGGATGAGCGTGTTTGGAAATTTCTTCGGAATCCTTGGCGGCAAAGACACGCATATCGTCAATGCAGTCACAGTAGGTGTAATTATCCCCTTCCAGCTTGGACGGAGTTTCGTGAACTAAGTAGACCGTTTGAATTCTGGTGACGGAATTCTGTCACGTAGAGTTAACTGCAACAGTAAATGTGCAGCCTGAAATTTCCCGACGGGCATGAATTAACTCTACGTCACGAGAACTTGTTTTTCCTCGGTATACCGTTCGTCCTAAACCTAGGAGGGATAAGCGGGATTGCCCCTGTATTTCAGAACTCCTGTCGCAGTCGGAATATTATGTGGAACGCTCCCGACACGGCAGGGAGAAATCCATAGGTCCGATGTCGGTCGATCTCACGGCAGTGCGAACGACATGGAGTTCGATGTTCCCCGGTTGTTGCGCAGCGTGACTCCGACCGTGCCGTGAACGGTTCCCGGGATTGACAATGGCAAACGCATTGTGCTTAAGCTGCCGAACGTCGTATCCCCCGCGAACCAGGTGTTGAACATCGATCGAACGTCGAAGGTCAAGGTGGATCCCGAAGCCACGCATCCGGCGGCCGAGCCACAACTGAGCCGGACGGGCACCGTCGTGTTGAATTGCAGCACCAATTCGGTCACTTCTCGCGCAGGTGAAAACAGGGTGATCTCCGCGGTAAATCCGTTCCCTGTGGTCGTCTGTATCTTCTGAATCGCAGGAGCCTGCTGCGGAATTGTCATCGCAGCCGAGAACCCCGTCTGTAGCGAACCGGTCTGCACTGTTGCGTCGAAATTCAGATTTCCGGCCACTGTACCGGGCTGGAAGCCGAGCGGTCCGGGCTTTATTGCTGCGTCAAAGCGTGCCTCCGTGCCATTGGCCGGGATCGTGAACGTGACGCTCCGGCCACCGACTGCAAACTGCGCAGCCGGGTCGTCCGTTGGGATCGAGGCAGTGGAAGCGAACGTCAGGGTCACCGAACCAGAAACATCGTGCGGGAAGGGAGTGTCCATGTTCACCGCGACGGTCGCCCCCTGTCCCGCAACTGGTGGAGAGGGCTTAAAAACAAAGTGCGGTGTTGGAGCCACAACCGTTGTCGGATCTGAAGCCGTGTTATTCGCCGCATTGAGGTCGCCCTCCGCGGAGACCGAGACAATATGGTTCACATTGGACGCCGCGCTGCCGTTCACCGCGACGGTGATCGAATAGCTGGACGAAGTATTCGCGGCGAGAACAGTGAAATTCGTGCACAGGACTCCCTGACGCGAAACGGAACACGACCAATCATCCGCTGTGCTGGAAACAAACGTCCATGCCGGCGGAAGTGTATCCGAAACTGTGATCGCGCCTGCAGTCGGCACTGCCCCCCGATTCGTAACCTCGATCGTATAGGTTTCATCGAATCCGGCTGCGAAGTTTCCATTGTGTGAACTCCGAATCGACAAATCCGGAAAAGCATCGGTGACAGTAAAGGCGGCGGGGCCGCTGGTCCCTCCGGACGTCGTGACGCTCACCTGACGCGCACCCAACGTTGCGGAGGTTTCGACGCGAAGCATTGCCGTGGCTTTCGTGGAACTAAGAACGTTGATGCCGATGACGGTGATGCCGGCACCCGCATCCAACGCCAACGCACTGACAAAGTTTGTGCCCGTCAATGTCACCTCGAGTGGCGCTCCACGTGGATCCCGCACCCCCACGGCGGGCACAATGCTCGATAGTGTCGGTTGCGGCAGCATGACGGTGAACGCCACGGAGGAACTGACTCCTCCGGCCGTCGTGATCGCGACTTCGCGCGCACCGCTTGCAGCACCGGGAGCAACGGTAAACGTCGCGGTGACCGACTCCGAGTTGCGGACCTGAACATTGGTTACAGCCACACCCTCCCCGTTGACTGCAACTATTGGAGAGACCATGTTTGCTCCCGTGAGCACCACGTTGACGCTGGTTCCCGGCGCGCCCGATGCGGGAAGGATTCCGGTCAGTGCCGGGGATGGAGGGTTGACCGCAATCGGGGCAGGGCATGCGCCGATTGTCCCCCCGGTTATCAAAGCCGCGGTGCTGACTGGCGGCTGAGGACTCAGCGGCCTCAGGTCGCGCCCCTTCAATGCGGGGTGGTCCGGCCGGACCTTAAGTGCGCGAAACAACGTGAACCCGCTGCTGCTGTTCCCGCCATAGGGCGACCAGTATTCCCAAACGATGTCGCCGGCGGATGTCACCTCGAAGAGCCGCCCCTGCGGACCCGAGCTGATAAACGTGTTGGCATTTTCCAGTCTGTCGGCGCCCGACAGGAGACTTGCCTGAAAAGTGTCCGGCTTCGAATACGTCCAGACGGGTGCAGCGGGTTCGAAGGGACCGCTGGCAGACACGGCATAGCCTCCATTCATGCCGACCGGAGGAGCAAATTCGTAGACCTTCGTATAGTCGCCGTTCGCCCCCGGAGTCTGGGTGCTGAACACCATCATGTTGCCCGCTCCAGGCACTCCCTGCGGAATCCAATGCGCGTCGTGTTGGAAGCCCAGCAGGCGGTCGGCCGACGTGCCCCGGCCATAGACCTGGGGATTTCCCCACCGGTAAAGCAAGTCTCCACCTTTGCCGTAACGCCCACCGGCACTTCCCGCGGCCTGTTGCGTGGTGGTGCTGTGATCGATGACCCAGACCTCGTTGAAAGTCGGCACGCTCAGGAGGATCTGGTCGAGATCCGGATTGTAGTTCACGGAGTTTGTGTGGAAAACATCCCGGGCTGGAAACGCTGACGGAACCCTTCCAATCGTGTCGCCATTCACGTTGATCCGTTCGGGGTGCTGGGCAATATCGCCGAAGTTTTCGGCGCCGCTGTCGATATTCTGAATAAGGTGGTCCCAGATGTGCCACTCCCAGACGATCCTTGCGCCATTTGAACTGAGGGGTTCGAATTCGATCAGCATGTCCGGCCATATGCCATTTTGGGGAATGAATCCATCCTTACGGCCGGCGCGCCGCGCCGCGTCCGCGGTTTTGGCCTCCCAGACGATCGCCAGGAAGTTGCCGTTCGGAAGAACCGCCACATCATGGTGTGGAAGACGCCCCGCACTATTGAATTTGAAGTCCCAGACGAGATTCCCATCGAAATCGAATTCCTGAAACCGGCCTCCCTGACCAGCCCCGCTAATCCCCGAGGTTCCCGGATCGCTCCCGCCGCGAAACATATGGCCATTGTCGAGCAAATACACCCACGCACTGGGCAGCAGAGTGCTCTTCCAGGTTCGAACGACCTGGCCGTCGAGATCGATGAGGTACGTCGTAGTCGAACTAAGGGGCGCGAAGAGCGTGTAACCGGAACTGACACCTTCGCATCTCAGGCGGAGTCCACGAAATTCCGACCCGCCACCTGGCCCCTGACCAAGAGCAAGACTATGGACGAGAGCGAAGAGTGTGAACACAGCGAGAACTCTCGACCTCATGGCGTTGCTCCTTTGATCATGGCAGGGGGAACGACTTCGCGCCCGAAATGCCCCTGCTATTGAGCAACCGGACCGCGACTGAACCGTGAACGGTATCCGGAATCGATAACGGGATACGCAGAGTCGTCAGGCTGCCGAACGTGTTGTCCCCAGCGAACCAGGTATCGAACAACGATCGGACATCGAAGGTCAGGGTGGACCCCGACGCCGTGCAGCCCACGGCCGAACCGCAACTGAGCCGGATCAATGCCGTGGTGTTGAATGTCAGGAGCAGTTGTGTGACTTCGCGCGTTGACGAAATCAGTGTCATGACAGCGGCAAACCCGTCATGCGTGTCCGTATTTATTTTTTGAATCGACGGAGCCTGCGGCGGAACTGTCATTGAGGTCGAGTTCACCGCATCGATCGTCCCGGCATGCAGGGTGACGCTGAATCTCAAACTTGCAGCGACCGTGCCGGCCTGGAAGCCGATGGGACCGACCTTGGAGAGCGAAGCAAATTGGGGTTGCAACGAATTTGCAGGAATTGTGAACGCGACCTCACGGCCGCCGGTCGCAAACTGAACAGCCGGATCGTCGACCTGAACAACCGCGCTCGGCAAAACGGACAATGTTAATGTGCCGGTGACATCGAATGGAAATGCTGCCGGCAGAGTTATACCCACCGTCCCCTGCTGCCCGGCAACCAGGGATGTCGGACTAAACTGAAAAATGGGCGCGGGGCTCGCCACAATGGTTGTCACATCCGAAGCGGCGTCGTTCGAAGAAATCAGGTCTCCCGACACGGCCACCGATGGGGTGTGCGTCACGCTGGAAGCCGCGCCACTGACTGCGACCTTGAGCGTCACGCCTGTCGAAGTGCCTGCGGCCAACGAATCTGGATTCGAACATGTCACCGCTTGTGCCAATGCCGAACATGTCCATCCGTTTCCAGCGCCCGACGTAAAGGTCAGCCCCAATGGCAGGTTGTCCGTAATGGTGATGGGGCCGGTCGTGGCCGATGTCCCGACATTATTGACGACAACATTAAATACTCCGTCGAAGCCCACTCCAAACGACCCGGAATGAGAACTGGCGATCGTGAGATCCGGAAATGGCGGCACGACCTTAAATACCGCGCTGCCGCCCGTGCCCAGGTTCGTCGTGACCGTTGCGTTTCGTTCACCCAGTGCGGCATCGGAAGCAATGGTCAGAGTCGCTCTCGCGGTGGAATCGCTTGTAATGACGATATCGCTGGCAGTGATGCCTGCCCCCGGATCCAAGGTAAGCGAAGTGATAAAACTCGATCCTGTAAACGTGACATTCACCGTGCTGCCCGGAGCCCCAAAGTTCTGCGCAATGGCGGTCAGCGTTGGAACCGAAAAGAGGAACTGGATTTTGCGAATACGCTGGTTATCCGGGTCCGCCACGAAGAGATTGCCCGCCGCATCCACCGCAATACCTCTGGGGTAGCCGAGCTGCGCGGCGGCCGGTGCGCCGCCGTCGCCGCTGAAACCATAAGTTCCGTTGCCGGCCACGGTCATGATGATGCCATCCGGAGTTACCTTGCGGATTCGGCTCTGGGCGGAGTCGGCGATGTACAGATTGCCTGATGCATCGACCGCAAGGCCAGTTGGGTTGGTAAGGCTGGCGGACGTCGCCGGTCCGCCATCGCCGCCGCTGCCGAATGTTCCATTGCCCGCTTCAGTGCTGATGATTCCAGCCGGCGTCACCTTGCGGATTCGGCTCTGGGTGGAGTCGGCGATGTACAGATTGCCTGATGCATCCACCGCGAGGCCAATTGGATTGGAGAAGCTGGCGGCTGTCGCCGGTCCGCCATCGCCACGGCTGCCGAATGTTCCATTGCCCGCGACGGTGCTGATGATTCCAGCCAGCGTCACCTTGCGGATCCGTCTGTTGCCGGAGTCGGCGATGTACAGATTACCTGACGCATCCACCGCGAGGTCAGTTAGATTGGAAAAGCTGGCGGAAGTTGCCGGTCCGCCATCGCCATCGCTGCCGGATGTTCCATTGCCCGCGACGGTGCTGATGACACCAGCTGGCGTCACCTTGCGGATCCGTCTGTTGCCCGGGTCGGCGATGTACAGATTGCCCGCCGTATCCACTGCGACAGCAAGCGGGTTGGAGAGAAGCGCCGAGGTCGCCAAACCGTTGTCTCCGCCAAAACCGAAAGTCCCATTCCCTGCCACGGTGCTGATGACACCATCCGGTGTCACCTTGCGGATTCGGCTGTTCTCGGTGTCGGCGATGTATACATTACCCGCCGTATCCGTCGCGACCCCGATTGGGTTGAAGAGCCGGGCCGAAGTGGAAAGTCCGCCATCCCCCGAAAAATGCGAAGCACCGTTGCCCGCCACGGTGCTGATGACACCATCCGGTGTCACCTTGCGGATTCGGTTGTTGCCGGAGTCGGCTATGTACAGATTGCCTGACGCGTCGAAGGTCATATCGACCGGATAGGAGAGTAACGCGGAGGTCGCCAAACCGCCATCGCCGCTGAATCCGGATACTCCACGATCAGCACCCGCTACCGTGGTGGCGTTTCCCGCCGGCGTCACCCTGCGAATTCGATTGTTGCCAGAGTCGGCGATGAACAGATTCCCCGCCGCATCAACCTCGATACCAGCTGGGTTGCAGAGGCTGGTGCTCGTTGCATAACAGCCGTAATAGTAGAAGTAGTAACCTTCGCCATCGCCCGCGACGGTGCTGATGATTCCAGCCGGCGTCACCTTTCGGACTCGATAGTTGCCCGCGTCGGTGATGTACAGATTACCAGTCTCGTCCAGCGCGACAGCAACTGGGTTGGCGAGAAGTGCGGAGCTCGCCATCCCACTGTCTCCGCCAAAGCCGTTCACTCCAGTGCCTGCCACAGTGCTGATGATTCCCTCCGACGTCACCTTGCGGATGCGGTTGTTGCTCGTGTCAGCGATGTATAGATTGCCAGCCCCGTCCGGTGCGAGCCCCCTGGGGTAGGCGAGTAAGGCGGAGGCCGCGGCGCCGCCGTCTCCACCGAAGCCCGCTGTTCCATTGCCTGCCACGGTGCTGATGATCCCGGCTGAAGTCACTTTGCGGACGCGATGGTTCAGGGAGTCCGCAATATAGAGGTTGCCCGCCCCGTCCTTCGCAATGTCCGTCGGAGACGCAAGAGAAGCCGAGGCCGCGGGACCACCGTCTCCACTGAATCCCGATGTCCCGTTGCCCGCGACCACCGTCAAGGTTCCACCAGCGGCGACCCGGTATACTCTTGCCTGCGAATCACTGGCGAAGTAGAAACCACCCGCTCCATCCGAAATGACGGCCGTGGGGTCATCAATGTTCTGGCTGAGTGCGGGCGCGCCATCAACTGCAGGAAGGTGGCCACCGGCAAAAGTGGAAATGATGGACTGAGCCAGACTCCACGATGCCGTCAGATGAAAGCACAGAATCAAGAGACCTGCCCTGTAGAATGCGGCGAGTCCGCTAAGTCGAAATTTCGGATTCAGAATCTGATTCATAATCAATCCTTCGGTGGAGGAGCAAATAGGATTCGAGCCGTGGGAGAGCTGGCATCCAACAGGAAAATCGTCCGATGAACCCGGTCCGTCAGGCGGAATACCGAATCACGAAGCGCAAACGCACCCGTGAGAGTGCAATTACAATCCAGGGTTTGCAGGTAGCGGCCATTCGAGTCCAGGGCAATCACAGTGCCCGAACCCGCGTTCGAGATGTAGATTCGATTCGCATCCGACGCCAGCCCGACCGGGTCCGAAACACCGTCCCCTGGGCCCGCCAGAAACTGCGGGATCGCGGCACCACCCAGGTCCCAGATCGCGAACACTTCATTCGCACCGCGATCTGCAACAATGGCAGCTCCGTTTCCCGTAATCGCCACACTGCTGATCGAACCCGCGGCCATCAGAAAGCGGTCACGATCCGATGAAGCGCTCCAGCTGAAGAGTGCATCGCCTTCGCCTTCAGCAATCGAGTACACCAGCAGGGCCCCATCATTACTGAGAGCCATGTGTGTCAACGGCCTGCCCAATTGTGAAAGCGTGATGCGGTTTGACAATGCCGGTTTCTGAGGAAGCCCGGTGACAATCCGTACCTCCTGAACGTCGGCGTAGTAGAACGCTGCCGCAGTTCCCTGAAGACTGACGGCTGCGAGCGCTGGCTTTCCAGAAACTCCGGAAATCACAGTGGTCGACGGAGGGCCGGATTCCAGACCGACTACCAGGAACTCGGGGCCGGCATCTGTAGAGGCGATAATGTGCATCGCATCCAGTGTCAAAACCAGAGAAGGAGTGAACCCAAGTTCAACCGGCGTTCCGACTGTCGTGCTGCCCAGGATGCCCAGCAGAGGACGCAACTTTCCGTCGTTGCTGTCGAACATGTAACCCAATACAGGACCGGATAAGGTGCCGGACAGTTGTGCACCCATCGCAGCGGTTGTCAGAATAGCCAGACAAACCGCTGCCGCCAGGAATAGAGATCGAATGAGTGAAGTCATTGTGGTTGCCCTATGGTTAGAGTCCCGGCTGTGATTGTTTGCGTCTCCGGCTTCTCGTCTTTTTGCAACACAACCGCCGTCGTAACTGCGGCTCCTCCCAAGGCCAGGGCAATCAGGATCCATTTCTTCTTATTGCTCTTGTGCGGTGTTTTTGACGTGTCCGCCGGACGATCCGACTGGGGTGGCAGGAAGTAGGATTGCCTTTGAGACGTGCTCCGGACGATCTTGTCCAGCGCCTTGTCCGAAAGGTCAATTTTTGGGGCTTTGACTTCAGTAGTCTGCTTGCTTCCCTCTGCACTCTGGGCGAATGCGGTCAATTGCAGTTGGCTCAGAGTGAAAATCAGGATAACGAAAACGCTCGTTGGCAAAATCATTCTTGAGTTCGATCGCATAGAGATCTCCTTTTTCGAAAAATTTCAAATTGCGCCATTTACTAAGAGAAGCGAAATTTGTGGCAAGGAGCTCTCACCCAAAGTTGAAATATTTTTCAATGCATGGATGAACCCTGGGCCTCTTTCAATAAAACGGTCCGGCACGAGGGTGAGTTTTCAAGAAAGGAACGAATGGAAAATTCAAATGAAGTGGGAACCCGACAGACTCGCAGCTGGATATAACTCTACGTCACCAGAATTCCCCGGGGTGCTATGCCTGGGCCTGCTTCACATGCAGGAGGGTAGGATTCGGAGCGTGTCGGGAGTTCTCAAGAAACTCAACTGCATCGTCCGATATCAAACCGGTGGAGTCATGCGTTCGAGTTTTTGGATCCATTCGGGAGGATCGGCATGTCGTCTTTTGATTTCGAATTATCCGAATGCGCAGTGTCACTTTTTGCGAAGGGCGCGGCTCAATCCGATATTGAGGAAAGTAATGCTGAGAAAAGCCGACTGCTGTAAAAGTAGTTTGAATTCATTTATGCCCAGGCTGAGTGTCTTGGGTCAGAGCGGCGATGTTGCGGCAGAACGGCTTCGAACTATTGAAATTTAGGGGTTCTCGTGAGAATTCTACTCATGGGCCCAAAACTTGAGTAACAAAGTTCGCTAAATAATTGCGGGGGAAGGATTTGAACCTCCGACCTTTGGGTTATGAGACTTAGTTAACTTTGTCAGCTCTTGCGTTTTCAATCATTTCAGGTCGTTTGTTGTCGTATTTTACCGATGTTTCCCGAAGTTTTGGGCCCATTTTGGGCCCATTGCCGATTCAGACAGCATCGGTTTTCGGCATTCAGAGTTTCGCTGGTTTTCTCCGTCGCTGTCGGTTCGCTTCCGATATGAAACTCGCGCCATTGCTTCAAATCTTCGAGCCAATAAGTTCAATGGCCTTTCCGCCATCCGGCTTAGGAATCGGTCGCTTGCACTCCGACGTGGTTTCGTCGAACCGCAAGACCAGCGTGATGAGAGTGTCGTCCGCAACATTTATATAAGGTGACATGGTTTGAGGAATTCGCCACTCACAGCTTCAGGGATGGCGTATTGTGCCACTTAACGAACGTAAGAACGCGATCAGGGCGCTCTTTTCATCAGGCGTAAAGTTGCGTGGACGGATCTCGGCATCGAGTGCCGGATTCGGCCGGCCGCCTTCCGAATAGAAGTCAATGACCTCTTCGAGTGTCGTGGTGCTACCGTCGTGCATGTACGGCGCCGTGCGCGCGACTTCACGGAGTGTGGGAGTTTTGAAGGCGCCGCGATCGCGCGGATTTGCAGTGATAGGGAAGCGGCCTTCATCGGTGTATCGGCCATCGCGCCAGGCGACTCCGGTGTTGTGGAATTGCTCGTCTGTGAAGTTCGGACCATTGTGGCACGTCGTGCAGTTGCCTTTTCCACGAAAGATCTGAAGTCCAAATTGTTGTTCTTTGGCTGTTCCAAGGCGTATTTGCGCTTGGCCAACTTCGCCGCGAATATCTGGACCTCGAGGTTGACTATTCGGGCCAGTCGGACAATCTCTCCTCTATTGTCGGCGCTCATTTCCCTAGGTGTTCTTAAAACGCTCCGGGCTGTCATTGAATACGCTACTCTTAACCGCCAGCGCTGTGACAAACATCACGTGCTTGCGGATGCATTCGATAAACGGCAAAAGAGTATCGGCGAGGCTTGCTGTGCCCAAGGCCGCAACTGCCTCCGATAGTGGCCGGTCAAACCGCAGGGCGTCTTTCATCGACAGAGTTTCAACCTTTATTGATTTAGGCATTTCGTCCCAATGGTCCGCAAATGCTTGGCAGTTGGCACTCGGGGCTGCGACACCTCCAAAGCAGATGCTCGGCTGGTTTTGAAACTTACCGCTCTCGTCGAAAAGTGGGGAAATCACTGAGGCACTGTATTATGCGGAATATTCGGAGCAGGCTTGGAAATTGACAACGGGGTGGAACGGGCCTACGGTTCCGAGAGATAATAGCCGCGAGGGATTTATGTCCACGACCGACAACAACGTTCATGTATCCGACGACGTTCTGGCCCTGCTGACCGCGAAGGCCGAGGCAGAGCACAAGACCGTCGATCAGATTGCCGAGGAGACCCTGCGCAATGGCCTGAAGGAAAAGTCCTGGCAGGAATTGCTGGATTACGGTCTTGAACGCGGCAAGGCTTCAGGATACACCGAAGATCAGGTGCCGGAAGTCGTGCGCGAATGGCGAAAAGAAAATCGCGGGCGTTAGGTGGTCGTATCCGCAACTTTTGATTCCAACGTTTACGTCTCGGCCCTGAACTATGCAGGCATCCCTCGCCGCATCTTCGAACTCGCCCGCACCTGTCAAATGAGACTCGACATCTCGAATGAAATCTTCGCGGAAACGGCGAGAGTGCTGCGCGATAAATTCGCGTGGTCGGATATTCGGCTGGACGCGCTGAAGGCCAACCTCGACAGTTTCGCCAATCGTGTAGAGCCGACGGAAAAGCTGGATGTCGTGAAGGCGGACCCGGACGACAACAAGATCTTAGAATGCGCTGTTGAGGCGGGATCGGATTATCTTGTAACAGGCGACAAACAAGTTCTCAAAGTGGGGTCGCACGGTAAGACCGTGATCGTAACGCCGTCCGAATTTCTCCGTATTCTTTCCCAACGCGGACAGGATCGCTAAGCTTCTGAAGACCGCACTTCGAAGTATCGTTCCAGCATGGTCAAAACCAAGGCTTCGTTCATCTCACCGAAGCTCCTGTTGCGGACAAATGAACTTCCTGATGATGATGACCGGCTCAGGGCATCTCCCAAGGCACAAATCCGGTGCGATTTTCTACCGCCCGGATTTCCGAACGCGAGGACGTTTTCCATTCGGTTGAGGAAGTTGCCATCCAGCAACATTGCAGACTGGCAATGGACTGTTTTCTTCAGGCGACCACGGTCGAACGTATCGCGCGTCTTCTCAGCAGGCGCCAGCAGCAGGACGGCGACCAGCGGGAATCCGAGACATGTTGAACCAAATCGAGTTCAATGAGACCTTGCATCTCATCTGAATGCTTTATGTCACTTTTTGCAGAGGTCGTGGCTCAATCCAGTATGGAGAGAAGTAATGCTGAGAAAAGCCGTCCGCTTTACGAGAAGTTTGAATTCATTTGTGAACAGGCCGAGATCCGTGGGGCAGAGCGCGGCGATGATGCAGCAGAACCGCGCTGCGAACGATTGAATTTAGGGGCCTTCTCGTAAGAATTCTTGTCAAGGGCCCAGAAATTGAATAACAAAATCAGTTAACTAATTGCGGGGGAAGGATTTGAACCTCCGACCTTTGGGTTATGAGCACAAGTTAATGATGGCCGGTCCACTCGTTTCAAAGCATTTGATGTCCGTTGGTGTCCTGTTTTACCCCTTGTTTTCGAAATTTTGTGATCATTTTGTGAGCACGTAATGATGAGTAGTGTAGGCCTCGAAATCGCGGGGCGCTGGCCATGTCCCGGACCAAATTCTTAATTCCGAAAAATGGTTTGCTTGGGTTGTTAGATTCGGAAAATAGCAGGGAAGTCCAATAGTGCAGAACGCAGCTCGCGGAGCCGACCGCTCTCATGGTTCAGCTCTACCCAGTTGGCCGGATACGGAAGAGAAGAGAAAAGAATCGCCTATAATCTCGTTCCGTGAGCCGACTGTCCGGGCAAAAGGAAAGTTTTCGGATATGCCCCTTCTCCGCAGAGTTTGAACGAACCGAAATCTTTGAACCAGTCTCCGACAGGAACTTCAGGATTGGATTCAACCCACAATCGCAGCTGATTCAGATCCGTAAGCGTGATGCTGCGATCGCTCATCCTTTCGATCAGGTGTCGGCGCAAAGCATCGGGAAACTTGGCCCACTCTTGGATCTTTGGCACTACTTACCAAAGACCATCTGACCGAGTTTCTCACCAAGGCGCTCGACCTCTTTCGGATCGGTTGCGTTTCGGAAATGTTCCGCAAGTTCAAAGAAGGCCTTTTCCTTTTGCTTTTTTGCCTCGATACCTTCTTCGAGAAGTTCCACCAGCATTCGACTGGCGCTCAGGCGTTGCCGATTTGCCATACTCCGAACTT
>Ga0163163_10002499_pt1 | contig 15553 bp, 23 predicted proteins | sample S65metaG_FD_119766 | JGI IMG/M metagenome (GOLD analysis project Ga0163163, IMG submission 119766) | Switchgrass rhizosphere microbial communities from Kellogg Biological Station, Michigan, USA - S6-5 metaG | ecosystem: Host-associated > Plants > Roots > Rhizosphere > Soil | place: USA... | reverse complement strand
TGGGATATTGCCGAGGGGGCTAGGAATGATTAGTTCCGCACTGTAAGTGCCCTTGCGGACATTAGCGATGCTAAGGACACCATCGTTTCGCGCCAGTACAACGTTCCGATCAAGAAATCCCAACCAAACGCCGCTGCTCATTGGCAGTGCGATGCTGGTAAGTGGTTGTATCGCCACGACCGAATAGTCCTGGCCCAGCCCCGCGAGATCATCAAGTAAGAGTTGCAACTGATCAAACAGGGGTGTCTGTTGAACGGGGCTTTGCCCCGTGCTCCAAAGGGTCGACTCTTGAAGCGACACCATGTGCGGTTTGGCTGTGGCGATCTCTTGTGCAAGAATCGCCGCGCGACCGGCGAAGTTGCCTTGCAGGATCTCCTCGTAGGTGAGGTCGATGCCGACGGTTGGGGTGGCGGTATTGAGATAGGCCAGCGCGAATCCGAGATCCGTTCCGGCGTCCATATTTTGGGTCATCACGGTAACCGTTGGGTTCCCCTGTTCTGCCCGCATCGCGCACGTCCCAATGAGCACCAGGCTGGAGTAGACCCACAAATTATATGCAGCGAAGCGCATAGTTCCTCCTTACGGGCGGTCAGTATACGAGATGCGAATGTGGTCGTACAGTGTTTCACTCAAACTCCAACATTGCCATGAACTGGACGCGTTGCCGCGACGCGGCTTCAGGGTGCTGACGCATACGACTGACCTCGGTAAAGGCGAGATCGGGGCCAAAGTGACGCCCATGATGACTATGGATATGTGACGTATCAGGGCCCGCATCTTTTGCGAGTATTTCGCGACGGTTTGCTCATATCGCTATGTGTAGTTTTTGCACTGCGCATAGGACACTTTTAGTACTACATCCTAAGTGAATCCTCAGCCTATCCGAATATACTTGCCCCGATAGCAGTCAGGAGAATGTCTCGTGACTACGCGGGGATCCGCATCCACGGCGATGACCGATGTAGCTAGCGACTACACCTCGGGCAGCGCCGTTCACCACTCACCCAAGCGCGCGTTTCGACATTGGCCGCGTCGCTTCACAAGCAAGAACAAGCTTTCAAACAAAACGACAAAAGAAAAGGGGAAATGTAAAATGCCGACTTCTTTTTCCTATTGGCGTGTCTATTGCGGGTTGCTGTTGTGCGCGGCCTTGAGCACAGGCGCGAATCTGCAGAACTCAGGACTTCAGCTCCTGCAAACCATTCCTGTACCAAACTGGACTCTAGGTAAGGCCAGCACGGATCTTTTCGGGTTTAACCCGGTAACGCGGATCATGTATCTAGCCGACCGAACAAACCATGCGATCACCGTGATCGACACCCACACCAATAGTGTGGTGGGGCAAATGCCCTTGGCTCCGACCACCGTAGTGAATCAACCGCTCATCGCTATCGACTTACAGCAACTCGTCGTCTCTGATGGCGTCAACTCGGTTCTCGTTTGGGACTTACGGACACCGCTCGGGACAGCGCCAACAATTTACCCGGTACCCAACGTGCCTGATGGGATGGATTATGACACCATCAACCAGACCGTCTACGTGGTCAACGATAATGCACCTTACAATCTGACGGGGATCAGTCTGACGAAAAACATGATCGTGAGTCAGACACCAATTCCTTTCAGTGCTGACTTGATCAAGTTCAACCCGCGGGATGGCAAGATCTATATCGCCATGGAAGATGCCGACCATAACAACGCATCAGCCGGAATCGCGGTTTTCGATCCCGCAACCAATACCATGTCGGCGCCGGCGATGTACAAGGTAGGCTCAATCTGCCCGGGTCACGGAATTGACATCGATCCGATCTCAAATGTTGCAGTGATGGGGTGCTTTCAAGGGACTTCGAACGGCAATCTGGGTGTTGACTTGGCCACCGGGAAATTCATCCAATTCACTGACGTGGGGGGAACGGATTCCATCGTGTTCAACCCGAATCTGCGGCGGTTTTACTCCGGATCCGGCCTTAATACTGCCACCACCAGCGGTTGCCCCGCAACACTTTCCGGGCCTCCTTTCGGTTCGTTGGTTCCGGTTGTGGGCGTCTTCGACGCACAACACCCGACAAAATCCGCACCGGCAAGGATCGATGGCGTTGCCTGCACCGGGCGGGGGAACCACATTGCCGGGGTCGATCCAATCACTGGAGATGTCTACGTTCCAGTCTCGCAATTTCCAGCCGATCCCACCAGCAACACCACGGGTATCGCCGGCATTCTGGTGTTTCACGACACCACCCGCCCGGCGCAAGATTCCGGGGGCGGGTCCGCGACTATGTTGAGCGGCGGCGGAGCCGCGTCCGGTACAGTGCGCACAAGATCAGATGGTGGCCGGCGTACGCTTCTCACCGCGACGATCACAGGCGTCGCGGGCACATCCGCATCTCTCACTGTGCCTACGACTGTGGCAAATGAGCTGGTCCATTGCACCGTAACACCCAATTCCGCCAGCGCAACGTGTAATGACTTCCTGCTGGGAGACCCGCTCATCGGCAGTATCATGACACTTGCAGTCGATCAAACCGCTGTGGCTCGCGGCACTATCTGCGGCGGCGAAGGCAACTCATGCCACGCCGATTCGGGCTCGGGAGACGACGATTAGGGGCGGCAAGGCGGTTTCCGATAATGGTGGACATCGGGCAACTGATGCTGCGAGGCGCGAGAAGCCTACCCGGCGACGTTCGTTTCTTTTGAGCGGTTGCGTTGTATCTCAGCTACGCCAGCTTTTTTCGCTTCGTTGAAGGACCGATAGAGGGTGCCCGCGACCGCCCCGACGGTTTTGGAGGCTCCTTCAACCCTGGCGGTAAAACCGTCTGCGCCCTTTTCTAATAACCGCGTGGTACACGCGAACGCGGCGGGTCCTAATAGCGCAAAACCGACAACGCCCATCCCAACACCCGTCACTATCAGACTAGAGCCGACAATTGCCATCTTCTGTTTCGTGTCCATTTGTTTGGAAACACCTCAACCCAATTGCATCACTCCATCAAGCCGAATACGTGCTGATCTCTCCACATGGAGCGCGATCCTCCGCGTGCTTTGCTCTGGCGATCTATCGGGGATCGGGAGTTAGCGGCGATCATTTAGGGTCGTAAGACCAGATGATCATGCCGCCACCTTGTCATTGGCGCATCGCGTCTGAGAACCGTGGCACGGGCAATCGCAGCTCGCGGCAGCGAACAGGATGTCATCGTGATAAGCCGCGGCGCATGCCGCACAAACTGCTATCGATGCCTCGCGGACGTCTCCCACTCCGCGGCGGTGGCCTTAGTTGACAAACAATAAGTGAGATTGACCAGATGCCGTCAGAAAATGCAGGCGAGGGCCAGAGCGGCGAGAGCAACTGTAGCATCAAATTGAGCGAATTCGGCGTCGTGGATCCACGGCGACCAGTATCCGAGAATTCACTGTCCGCCGAGAGACGGAAAGTTAATTCCGATATTACGTGTTAACACCATGGGGGGGCTGAAGTGCTTCTGTTCTTTCCATACTTCCCCGCCGATAGAACGTCCATGAACTTTTTAGAAGAGTCGCTAGTAGGAAGAGAAATTCATAGCGTGCACGTCGATTCCGATGTCACCTATATCATGCCGAGCGACGGCACCCAGATCACGATTCGCGGCTGGGTAGTGGTTGAGCGTAGCCTCGATTAAGTGCTATCGAAGCGACGAAGCGTACAATGGGGCGCTGGGAAACCTGCCGAGGATCGTCGGCGATTAAAGATCTTGCTTCGCAATGGCCAGTTATGTGCAGATGCTGAGTAGAGGCACCCTATAGTGATCGAGGAATTTCCGCAAAAAGTTCAACCACGTGCGTTTTTGGCTACCGAAGTTGCAGCATCGCTAGAATGGATCGGTCCTAAACCGGATGATGAGGGCCTGGACGATGATCCGCCCAGTTCTATTGGGATGGCAGCTTAGGACGCCGAGAGGCTCGATGCGTTTCCCGCCACATACACGCCACGAAATTCCTACCAGGTTCGTCTTAAGCGTCATGTGTGCAGTTTTGTTAAGCGCACCTCTTTTAGCGCACACCGACGTGACTTCGCGAGAGCAGTTTAATCGGGTACTGCCCGGAGGCTTACCTAAACAGTTGCATTACAACGCAGATCGCGTTTCGTTGGAATTAAGAGCCGACGAACAAAACTGTCCCAGTTCCGCGCGAGGCTTTTTTGAATTGAACATTAATTCACAAGGCGACGTTACACAGGCGAGAGATGTAAGTAGATCTCGTTCCGTGCACCCTAATAGGATGGCAGTAAAGTGGGTGAAAAGCATTCTGATGCAGATTCATTTCAGGCCTCTACGACTGGGAAGCAAGACCACTTCTGTACACACGTTTGCCACGGTAGTATGTCAGTAACATTACGCCCTTTATACGCACGCCCTACCCGCATGCAGACCAATACCTCTCGGTAAAGATTCTGTGCGCCGCCTCGCTCGAAGGGGCCAGCGGCGATTGCGCCGTGGCTTAAGATGGGCGAGGCGCAAGGTGCCTGGCCGGCCCCCTACTTCCGGGGATCGCTGTCTGCGGCCTTCGCTATGTTTCCTCCCGCTGCAGTCGCGATCCCAGCCATGAGCCGTTTGGAAATAACCGAACGCGGCCTTACAGACACAATATCGGACGTGCTAGCGTAACGATCGCGATGCTTGATGAGCAGCCAGGAAGCGCGTTCCGTCTTACCGGCACTCCTTTTTGTGCGCACCAAAACCCAGGACCCGCGCAATTTCTTCCCATGTAATGAAAACTTCAGCTCACCATCGCGCAGGCCAGATTCGATGTCAGTCTCCGGTACCCATGTTCCCTGGTCCCACACCATCACTGTGCCGCCTCCATATTGGCCCTCCGGGATGATGCCTTCGAATTTCGCATACTCGATCGGATGGTCTTCCACGGCCATGGCAAGCCGCTTGATCGACGGATCCAGGGAAGGCCCCTTCGGTATTGCCCAGGAAAGAAGCACGCCACCCCATTCGAGCCTGAAGTCATAGTGCAGATGGCTCGCTTGATGCTTTTGAACCACGAAAATGAGCGAGTCCTCCGCAGCTTTCGTCCGCTTGACGCCCTTCGGTTCCGAAGTGACCTTAAAGTCGCGCTTGGTTCGATATTTTGCCAGCGGCATCAATCACGACATTGCAATTTCGATGCCACTCTTCGTCAGCGCAGGAAACATACGGTGCACTGGAGACATCTAAACATTAGCGCTTATGCCGGTACAATCGCCGAAGAAAAGTTCGCATCCGAGTACGTTCCGGCCCGGCGCCAAGAGCGCAAAGTCGAACAACGGGAACGCCCGGCTAACCATTCCGCGGAACGTCAAAGATGTCACGTTGCAAGTTGGCGGCAAAGAGCTCACTCTGAGCAATCTCTCCAAGGTCTTTTGGGCCGAGGATGGAATTACCAAGGTCGATCTCCTGCAATATTACGCCGATGTTTCCTTCTACTTGCTGCCGCATCTTGAATCCCGGGCAATGGTCTTGAAACGCTATCCGGACGGAGCGGCAGGCAAGTTCTTCTTCCAAAAACATGCGCCGGCCACGCGGCCCGACTGGATTCCCATCTGCGAAATCAAACATCCTTCCGCAAATCTGGTCGATTTCCCCGTGATCAACGATCTTGCGGGACTCCTTTGGGCCGTGAATCTTGGATGCATCGATCTCAATCCCTGGTACGCCCGTTGCGATGATGTCGACCGGCCCGATTACCTGCACTTTGATCTGGATCCGACGCCGGGAGCGGACTTTGCCCTGGTTAGAGAGGCAGCACTGGTCCTGCGCGACGAACTGGATGCGCTGAAGATCACAAGCTATCCAAAGACCACCGGCTCGCGTGGCATTCATATCTACATACCGATCATGCGGGGTCCGCTACAGAAGGAAGTGTGGGGCTTTGCGAAAGCGTTCTCGGTCAGCGCGGCGCAAAAATATCCTAAGATTCTGACTTCGGAATACCGCGTGGCCAAGCGCTCTCCGAAGCGGATTCTGGTGGATTACAACCAGAACGCCTGGGGACGGACATTGGCTTCGGTCTATTCTGTTCGGCCCAAGCCGCGTGCGACCCTGTCGGCCCCGGTTACCTGGGACGAAATCGAGCGCGGCATTGAAATCGCAGATTTTCGTATCGACAATATGGTGACACGCCTCGCGAAAGTGGGCGACCTCTACCGGCCTCTGCTGTTGCAAAAGAATCGCTTCAAGCTCGCGGCGCTGCTATGAAGCTGCCGATCAAACTTCCATTCCCCCCAATGGAAGCCAAGAGTGTGGGAACAATTCCCAGCGGGCCCGAATGGCAATATGAACCGAAATGGGATGGCTTCCGGTGCCTGGCTTTTCGCGAAGGCGGATCTGTGGAGCTGCAATCAAAGGCCGGTCAATCGCTCACCAGATATTTTCCAGAGTTGGTGGCCGCACTACTCAAAGTGAAGGCGCAAAAATTCGTACTGGATGGCGAAATGATCGTTTTGGTAGATGGCAAACTGTCTTTTGATGATTTGCTGCAGCGCATCCATCCGGCGGCGAGCAGAGTAGCCAAGTTATCCCAACAACACCCTGCACAGTTCGTGTTATTTGATCTCCTGGTGGATGACCGTGGCCGTTCGCTGGTAGATCAGCCATTCCTAAAACGCAGGGCCACGCTCGAATCTTTCACAATCAAATATTTGAAGGGGAGTGCCACCTTTGCCCTGTCCCCCGCCACCACGGAGATCCCCATCGCGCGCGGTTGGTTGAAGACTATGCGCGGACAGCTCGATGGTGTGGTCGCCAAGCGGCTAGACCTGAAGTATCTATCGGGCGAGCGAGGCATGCAGAAGATCAAGACATTGCGCACCGCTGATTGCGTCGTGGGCGGTTTTCGATACTTGGCAGGGCGGAAAGTAGTTGGCTCATTGCTGCTCGGTTTATACGACGACGAAGGGCTCCTGCAACATGTGGGTTTCACATCTTCGATTGACGCCACGAGCCGTCCCGCGCTCACGCGCAAATTGAAGGTTCTCATCGAACCTCCAGGGTTCACCGGTCGTGCACCTGGCGGACCGAGCCGATGGAATTCCGACAAATCCAGCGACTGGGAGCCGCTCCGTTCTGAGTTAGTAGTAGAAGTTCGATATGATCACTTTACCGGCCACCGGTTCCGGCACGGGACTAAATTCATGCGCTGGCGACCCGACAAAGCTCCCCGGCAGTGCCTGATGGAACAGGTGGAGCGCGAAACCAAATCGCCACTCGATTTACTGCGCGAGTCGGCGTAAATGAATCTTTGTGCCGCACGAGTTTCCACTAATAGTCCTGATGTCACCGGCGCGCATCGGCGGCCCAAGATCGAATGCCTTGCTGCGCCCCGAAGCCGGCTTCGCTCTCGCTGAACGTCTGCGCGCCCGAAGAGCGACTCTTGGCGAAGTCTACGCTTTCATCAGCGGACTCTACTTCCGTGGCAAGCTGGCGTACGCGGAGGCTTTCGCCGCTCCCCCGGAAGGCGTCCCACCTGCTCTCGTCATTGTGCCGGGGCTTGGCTTAATCCCTCCGGACACCCTGGTCGACGCGGAACAACTGCGCCGCATCGGGGACGTATCGATCGAAGAAAATAATCTGGCTTACAGGGATCCGCTCCTGCGTGATGCCAGACAGCTTGATCAGAACGCTGGCCCGGCTTGCCAATACCTGCTGCTCGGAAGCATCGCCACGGAAAAGTACACGCAACCTCTGTTAAACGTATTTGAAGATCGTCTTCTATTCCCCGTTGAGTTCGTCGGCCGAGGGGATATGAGTCGTGGCGGATTGATGCTGCGCCGGGCCGGTAGTGGTGAACAGCTATCATACGTGCGCCTGCGTGGAGCAGTTCGACGGGGGCGGCGTCCGCCCAAATTAGATCCGTGGGTGAAGCCCGTGCCGTCGCCGCAGTAGGGATGCGATCGGAATGCAAAACCTGTCGCTAGGAAGGAAATCGAAGCGCTAGAACCATCCTGCACTCGACCACCGCTCTTTCGCTAAAGCGCGGTAGCCGTCGAATTTCAGCTCGTACAGCTAGTCCGGCCCTTCGGGTGGTTTTTCCGTTCGCAGAAGTAGCATTGGCCTCGACGATTTACTGCTCTAGTCCGCTTTTCGGCCATACCGACAGCTTAAAGGGAACGTCGAACCGGAATTATTTCCGGAATCGGAACTCTACAGCTTACTCGTGATGCGGTCGTGGATCCAGTGTTCGTCCCACCATTCACGCGGGTTGACCTGCACGCCGTCGATCTGCATGCTGAAGTGCACGTGCACGCCGCCGGCGAGGCCAGTCTCGCCGGCAATCCCCATCTTCTGTTCCTTTTTGACCATGTCGCCTTCCTTAACGTCGATCTCTCGCAAATGACCGTAGATCGATTGCAGACCATAGCCGTGGTCCAGTACGATGCAATTGCCGTAGATGCCGAGATTCTTCGCCCACACCACGCGACCGTGATCAGCAGCCTGGACAGGTGAGGTCTGGACATGCGTGGCTCGGAGTACAACATCGAGCTTCCGTTCGATGGATCCCACGTGCTTTACAAACCGCCGTGGCTGACGGAATCAATGAGTTTCGGGCAAAAGAAGAAAGGTTTACTTTCTTGATTGAGAAGGTTTTACCGGCTACCTCGAAGCACAAAACACCCAGAGGAAGCGCGGGCAAGCCCGTCACGCTGCAAGGAGAAAAGGAGAACTACGTTTCTGACGATGGGCGCGCTCGCGTTGAGCCTAGTGGGCACGGGATGTGTTGCCACTCATAAGTATGTTGCGAAAACGGTTACTCCGGTGGAGCAGCGTGTAAGCGGCACGGAAGCCAAGAACACGGATCAGGATAAGCAACTCTCAACCCACACAACGGAGATTGCTGATCTGGATAAGGACGCTTCTCAGACAAAGGAACGCTTGCGCGATACCGATGCCAAGGCCACCCAAGCCGGTGAAGCCGCCAAGATGGCGGATCAGAAGGCGGGCGCTGCCCAGCAGTCCGCTGACGGCGCGAAAACGGCTGCCGATGGCGCGCGCACTTTTGCCGATCAGGGCTTGAATAAGCTGGATCAATCAATGCAGGCGATGAACAAGTTTCAGGTCGCCAAGGAAGACTCGGTTCTGTTCGACTTCAACCAGGACAAGCTGACTGCGGATGGCAAAGCGCAGCTGGATGAAATCGCACAGCAGGCCATCGGCATGGAGCGTTACGTGATCGAGCTGCAAGGCTTCACGGACAAGACCGGATCGGCCACGTTCAATGAGACCTTGAGCGAAGCCCGAGTGCAAGCCGTGGCGCGCTACTTGGCCAATGCGCATCAGATCCCGGTGCGCAGCATCTCGATGTTGGGTGCGGGTTATGCCCGGCCGGTTGCCGACGACAAGACGCGCGAAGGCCGCAAGATGAACCGTCGCGTGGAGATCCGGTTGCAGGTTCCGGAGAGCCAGAGCAAGACCTCGGCATCTAGTGGCGCCGGAAGTAAGTAGGATTGTACCTCCACGGCTGATATCGTAACGATCAATCAGCTTCAGGGCAGGCGCTTTAGCAGGCAGCGTGTTTCGTCACGAGACTCTGCTTGGGCGGCTGCCCTTTTTCATTGAATTCCGCCGTGGCAGGAAACCGGGTTTGCTGTGCACTGCTATTGGGTTTGGTAGTTGGTAAGTTGCTCGATCTACCGCACCGGTATAGACCGACACTTCAGGGTCATCCTACCCCCTGGCTCGCGAGTCCGGTTCGTGTTAACCTCACGATTATCCGCAGTTAACAGTTCCTAAAGTGCAATTCTGATCCGCGACTCCCGCAGCCTAAGCTTGGCGCGAAGAGGATGCGCCTGACTGATCCCTGCGAAGAACTGAGAGTTTGAGCGATGCCTGCGAAAACGTGGGCTTGTAGGATATGGAGTCGGAGTAATGAAAATCCCTGCATCCGCCGATAGCGGAACCATGAGACTCGTGTCGGTCCTGGCGTTAAGCGCTCTTTTTGCTGGCGCGACGCCAACGAAGACAAGCGATTACTACAAACTGCCCGGTATCGAACGGATTGGAAAGAATTTGTACCAGTCCGCGAAAGCGATCGTTGAAACGCGCGCCTGTGTCCACCAGCCCGTTGACGAGGAAGATGCGCTCTTGAAAATTCTGGGACCAGGACAGTACGAAATCGTATGGGAAGACCGCTCGACTTGCGAGGTCCAACGGGTCGCGCTAGGCGATACGCTTCCGATCTAAGCCGTTTCTGTTTGGTCACGTCGCCCTCGCTTAACAGGCCCCGACAATTTTGCGCGCCGAGATTCCGAACCGGTCGAGTAGTTCAGCAATCGATAAGCAGGTCTTTATCGATTGGCTGAACGCTAAAAAGGTCGATTGGATCACAGCTGCCTAGGGAGTGGCGCGCAACGCCCGACGCCTTGAGGACTCGGCAGAATATGAGCGCCTGGCCAAGTGGGTTTTGCGCTTTGGCTTGGGTTACATGGCCGTACAAAGCATCCTTAAAATCGTACACAGCTATGCGCACAGCAGCGTATCCTCTGGGAAATATCCGGCCACTATTTCACAATTCTGACGGCCACAGGGGCCGGCGCTCTTACGGGAAGCGCGCCAACAACAGGATCCCCCCCGACCGACCTTATGTGAACGTCCAATAACGGCATTGATTGCGACACACCGTCAAGGATGACTCTTTGGGCCGTCTGGGGAGTTTGTGCCGCCACGACGCGGGGAGAGACCGCATTCTGAACACAGAGACAGATAAGCGCCGCGGCTATCAGCGTGAGAATAGATTTTGCGTAAAGATCCAGCTTTATCATTTAAGAATCCTATCACGACCCGTTCTCCATAACACGCTCAGCAGAAGGCGATGTCTAGGAAACTCATGGCTGGGTTTAGAACAATCCTCACATGAATGAGGCGAAGTGAGACGTCCTACCGCGATGACCCAACCCAACAGTGCGCTTTGCTAGCGTTTCGGCGATGAAGCCCGCTGCGTGTCGGGTGGATTCGTCCCGGGCGGGTAGACCAGAATCTCCACGCCTCCACCGGCTGCCTTAGCATCCGCGGATTTTCCTTGGCCGATGGTTTTGATCCGTGTATCGGCCAACTTGAAATTTTGTACCAGGTAATCGCGAACTACCATCGCTCTCGCTTCTGTCAGCAGACGATTCTTTTCCGTGTCGCCCTTCATGTCCGTGTACACGGCCACAACCGCCAGGCCAAACGCATTGGTTTCAAGAAAGTTTCCCGCTTCATTTAGCGCCTTTGCATTTTTGAGCTTGGCGGTGTCTGGCTTATCGAAGAGCTTCACCGACTCGTACGTAAAGTTCTTGCTGACTCCTGCGCTCGGCAGTTGCGGAATTTCGTGCTTCGTCAGATCGGCCGAATCTTCATATCCTCGCCTGTTGAAGAAGCCGCGTAGAAGGAAATTGTGTTTGAGCGCCTCCATATCTTCTTGCATGGCGGCTGCTCCCGCATTGATGCGCTGATAGACGCTTTTGTCGTTGATCAATGCTCCCATGGTTCCGGTACCCTGATTGATCTTACTGCTTATGGACTTAAGGTCTTCGGACGTACTCGCGACATTTTGCATGGCGCCTCCCGCCGAATCCAAAAGTCCGTTGGTCTTCTTCATCAAATCCGAGAATTCGAGCGGTTGCTCGCCTTGGATCAGATCGCCATTGCTCACCTGCGGAGCGCTGTCGGATCCGAATGCGATTTCCACGTATTTATCGCCTACCAGCCCCTCGGATCGGATCGCCGCTACGGAATCCTTCTTAATCACGTTTCGAGTCGCGTTCTTCAGATCCATCACCACCCGCACCTTATCGTTAGGCGCGCGCGGCAGTTGGATGCGCACGATGGTGCCTTCGTGAATTCCTCCTACCCGCACGTCAGCGCCGTTGGGCAAACCGGCCACGGTCCGGAAGTCCGCATTGAGGCGATAGGTTGAACTGAACATGAACTGCTTGCCGCCGATCCAAAACACGCCCGCGGCAAAAATGAGCAGCGTCGCAATGATAAAGGCACCCAGTCGAAAAGTTCTGGACATAACTCACCACCTTAGGAACTCTCCTTTAGGAATTGAGTGACGAAGGGATGCTTGCTCTCTTGCAACTCGGCAAGAGGCCCTTCAGCCAAAATGTTTCCTTCATGGATAAGAGCCATGCGATCCGAAAACGCTTTCGCGCCGCGAATGTCGTGTGTGACGACGATGGCTGTCATTTTCCGTTTCTGCTTAAAATCTAGAATCAACGTGCCAATTTCCGCGGCGGTAATTGGATCCAGTCCAGCGGTGGGCTCATCAAAGAGCAGAATGCTTGGATCCAACGCAAGAGCACGCGCCAGGCCCACTCTTTTTTTCATACCTCCGGAGATCTCGGAAGGCATCTTCTCCAGGTCTTGCTCCATCCCCACACTTTCGAGGAGTTCCCGTACGCGCTCTTTTCGGTCTGCGTCGGCCATCTTGGTGTGCCGGTTCAAAGGAAAGGCGACGTTTTCCTCGACCGTTAGCGAATCATATAGCGCAGCCTCTTGAAATAAGAAGCCCACTTTTTTCCGCACTTCATTCAATTGGTTTGCGTCGAGATCGTTGATCCGCTGCCCCTCAATTGACACCGTGCCTGAGTCGGACGGCTGAAGGCCGATGATAAGTTTCAAGAGCACACTCTTGCCAGTTCCGCTCCGCCCCAGTACTGCTACCGTCTCGCCGTGTTCTACGCGCAGACTGATTCCATTCAAGACTTTTTGATCGCCAAATGTCTTGCGCAGATCGTCGATCACGATGGGAGGTGCATCCCATTCTTTATTCATAAGCTCACCCCCACACCATTTGAATAAGTCGCACCAGCACCACGTCCGCGAGAATCACGAATAAAGAAGACAGTACGACGGAGCTGGTAGCGGATCTTCCCACGCCTTCCGTGCCTCCCTTGGTACGCATTCCCTGAAAGCACGCAACAATACCGATAATGAAGCCAAAGACCGCCGTTTTGAATGTTGGCGGAATGAAGTCGCTGAATAACACATTCTTAAAGCCGTTCTCGAGAAACAGACGGAACGAAATCGGATCCGCCAGCGTGTTCGCCAACCATCCCGCGATGAGGCCGGAGAAATCAGCAGCCAGCGTCAGCAGAGGAAGCATCAGGACGCAGGCGAGCACACGCGTCGCAGCCAGAAATTTATAGGGATTGACCGAGGAGGCTTCCATCGCGTCGATTTGCTCGGTAACTTTCATCGACCCAAGCTCCGCTCCAATGCCGGCTCCGACGCGCCCCGCGACTACCAGGCCGGTGATCACCGGGCCACTCTCCTTGATGATGGAAAATACGATCACCGCAGGAAGCAGGGACTTGGCCCCGAAGCGGGTCAGGGCATCGTGAGTCTGTAGGGAGAGTACTACGCCGGTGGCCGCCCCGGCCAGTGCGACCAAGGGCAGTGACTTGGCTCCGATGGTGTCGCACTGGCGGACTAATTCTCCGAGTTCGGAAGGAGGCGCTACCGCAGCGCGGAATACCCGCGCGCAGAACAAACCCAAGTCTCCAAACCATTCAAATCCCTTCACGAAAATCGAGTTTGCGCGAGTCTCATCTCGCAAGCCGCCAGGTGCGAGCGTCCTAGAGATCGTATTCAACATCGCAGTATCCCCTTCGGCTTAACCATGAGCCAATCTATTGCCAAACTCAAAAACACTTTTGATTTCAGAGGCCTAGACTCTCTCACTAACCTGCAATTATTACCTGATTCTTTCCAATCGCAATCAGTTCACGCAAATAACCCGCCTTACGCAGCCGCTCCTTGTTGTGGCTCGCTCCCGTTTCTAGCAGTAGGCCGCTACTCCTCCGCTGCTCCAGCGGTCGCGGGAACGATTCAGAGGTACGTTAGTCCAGACCGATGAAACTATTGGTCAGCATGATCATGCCGGATACGATCCGGTGATGTAATTATGCAAATGGCGAATTGTATCGTCCTGCGCGCCGATGATCCAGTTCACCAGGTCGCCGATAGACACGATACCGATGACTCGGTCGGCTTCGAGAACTGGAAGATATCTGATCTGGCGCGAGCTCATCACGTACATACATTGGCCAATGGTCTGTTCTGGCGTGACAAACAACACGGGCGCGGTCATGATCTCGTGAACTTTCGTGGCGCGCGATTGTCTCGCTTTGAGGATGACCTTACGTGCATAGTCGCGCTCCGTGATGATTCCGACCAAATGTCCGGCGCTGAGAACAACTAATGCGCCAATGTGCCTTTCTGACATGATTTCAATGGCTTCATAAACGCTGGCATCGGGCGAAAGTGACCAGAGCGCATGACGCTTTTGACCAAGCACCGACCTTACAGTTTCATTCAAGTCGATCGCTCGCGGTGAGGCAGTGGAATGCATTGCTCTGTCCTCCTGCGTGAAGTTTTTTCCTTCGGAAGTCAACCTGAGACACCATGAAGGCGGGCACCCTAGCCCGCTTGGACCTTCAAGAGATTGTTGACTCGCCTGACGCCTTCGGTCTGTTTGGCAGTTCGCTCCGCTTCATCCTTAGCGGCCATGGTTTCCACTTGGCCGTGCAAGGTAACAACTTGATCGATAACGTCAATGTTTATCTTTCGTGATGGTGTGTCGGGATTATCGATAAGTTTCGCTGTGATTTTGGTATGAATCCAGGCATCGTCAAGCGAGTTCCCTATCTTGTCACCGAACTCCTTAGCCTTCTGGCGCGCAGCACGTGCCATGTCCTCTGTATACTGACTGCGGGCGACTTGACTAGATTGGACGACAATTTTATCAGTAACCACCAAGTTCAATCGCCCGTTCTTGGCGAGATCGACCGCCTTAGTTCTAAGCTCCTCGGTAGGCACGGTGCCAGACAGAATCACTTCATTCTTGTCCGCCTTTGCGTCCACGCCGATCCCTTGAAGCTGAGGGTCAGATGAGAACTGTGTCTTGATGGACTGCTCCATTTCGGAATTGCTAGATGCTGCGCTATTCTTCCCGTTGGTGGAGCAACCGTGTAGTAGTAGAGCGCCCACAATCAATGCAATCGGTAGTAGTATCCTCATGGATCACCTCCAACTAATAGATTGCTTCAGCGACCCGACCGTTGCATTCTGAGCGAAACACATTCAAAGCAAAAGGGATATTCTCCCAGGAACTCATGCCGATTGTTAATAGGATTGAGGTCTGCTATCAAGAAAAAAGAAGTCTGACAATTCCCGAACTCATACTGATTGCGGATACACGAGTGAACGCGCAGGATTGGGCCTCTTGCGAGAGGTCGAAGAGCGCCGAATCAACCTTCTGGCGCTTGACCCAGCTGGTCGAGCCGTCGTTATTGAGCTGAAACGTGGAAACGATGAGAAACGCCTGCTGCAGGCGTTGTCGTATGATCTCTACCGGAATCGGCGTTTATAGAAGAAATCGACGCCGAATAGGCCATTGTCTTCTCGTGTAGCAATCAGAGACCATTCTGCGTTAAGAGCCCATTCTACACGCACGATTTGTGCATCAGGTTGCGTGAGATTCGTGATGTAGGTGAAGGTCAATCCGCTAGTGATCTGCTGCTGCATCGTGAGTCGCGCCTGGGGAAGTTCCGAAC
>Ga0163163_10002496_pt1 | contig 15558 bp, 11 predicted proteins | sample S65metaG_FD_119766 | JGI IMG/M metagenome (GOLD analysis project Ga0163163, IMG submission 119766) | Switchgrass rhizosphere microbial communities from Kellogg Biological Station, Michigan, USA - S6-5 metaG | ecosystem: Host-associated > Plants > Roots > Rhizosphere > Soil | place: USA... | reverse complement strand
GATGCCGTTGAATCGGTTGGTTCAACCATTCGGTTACGGACAACTTGAACCGACAGCAGAAAATACTACGAAGGCCGGTCGTGCCAAGAACCGTCGTGTTGAAATCAGATTGATGGTGAACAAGGGTATTGCCGGGACGGCGGGCAATTGAGGAATAGTCCAGTCAACTGAATTCGAGCCGAGGGTTCGTGCATTACATCGTGGGACGAAGAGTCACCGCTCATAGAATCGGGACCGTGTCTCTACGGAAATTCACAGGAGAGGTATTCAACCGGGCCGGTATGACATCAAGCGAGTCATGCCGGCCCTTCCATTTGTTCAGAGTCTTGTCGAACATCTAGCCGACCCACGTCACCACTAGCCCAACAGCCGCTGCGAACATCACTAGGACCGCCGCCCAACCTACAAGATTCGTTGCGAGTCCATTCACCTTGTCGCCCATCACCTTCTTATTGTTTGAGACAAGCATGATAATTACCAGCAACGGCGGGGAGACGAGTCCATTGATAACGGCTGTCCAGAACAGCGCAGACATTGGGTTGATTCCAGAAAAATTTATCAGCATGCCGAGTAGAGTTGAGGCAGCGATCACCGTGTAGAAGTGCGGTGCTGCTCGCGGCTTGTCGTCAAGCCGGCATTCCCAACCGAATGTTTCCGCAACGGCGTAAGCGGCTGAGCCTGTGAGCACCGGTACCGCGAGAAACCCGACCCCGATTAGGCCGACTGCAAAGAGATATTTTGCGGCGCTGCCGGCAAGCGGTTCCAAAGCTCGCGCTGCGTCAGTCGCCGACTGGATATCGGTTTTGCCGTGAGCATGTAATGTCGCCGCTGACGCGACAATGACGAAGTAGAATACAAGGTTGCAAACAAACATTCCGACGTTCGTATCCAAGGTCGCGTTCTTCAACTCTGAGAATGTCGCGCCTTTACGTTCCTCAACGCTGTTCCGCCCCATACTGATTTCTTCCTCAACCTCCTGACTTGCCTGCCAAAAGAAGAGGTAAGGTGAAATCGTAGTTCCCAGGATCGCCACTATCGTCGTCAGGTAGTTTTTGTCGAAGGTGATCGTCGGAATCGCCGTGGAATGAAGCACCTCACGCCAGTGTGGTCTTGCCAGAAAGGCTGCTCCGATGTAAGCAAAGAGTGTCAGTGTAAGCCATTTGAAAACGCGGGTGATGAGTCGGTATGAACCCCAGAACTGCAAGACAACGATCAAGACGGCAATCGGCACAATCAGATAAGAGATCGATATGGGAACAATAAGATTGATGGCGGCACCGATCGCTCCAATGTCAGTACCCGCATTGATGGTGTTGGCAATCAAGAGAAGGAAGACTGCCGGGTATAGGAGCCAGCGCGAATAGTGATTTCGCAACACCGCCGCCAATCCCATGCCGCTGACCATGCCGATCTTTGCGCAGAGAAACTGTACTACCGACATGAGAGGCAGAGTGACGAGAGCGGTCCAGAGTGTCGTGAAGCCGAGCGAAGCACCAGCTATTGAGTAAGTAGCTATGCCTGAAGGATCGTCATCGGCAGCCCCAGTGATAAGCCCTGGACCAAGAACCTTGAGAAAGCTTTTGATTCGGTTTTGCTCGACGTTATTGGGAGCACCGGGCGAAGTGCCCGACATCAAAGGAGGTTCTTCGTGCGCCCGGGAGTCTTTAGCGGAGTGATCGTTTGCTGGTGTGGACCCTTCGTTGTGCATGAATTCCACGTTCGAGTAAACAAAGCGCTGTCATTCACTCGGAACGTATTTGCACGTTTATAACACGTTCCCCAACTTAGCGATGAGTTTCTTCCTAATTCATCTGCCAACGTGCTGCCATTGGCAACTCGTCACGGTCCACATCTGTGAGTGTTAGTTTTCTGGTAGGAGGAACCTTCCCTTCCTTCCAGAGAAAGTCGCTCAAGAGTCTTTCGGCCTGACCAGTCCAGAAAGAGTTTTCGGGAGGAAGTTTTCTCCTAATCATCCTCTCCACATATCCGATCGCTTCATCAGCAATCTGAACCATCACCTCGTGTTCAGTGCCCGACGGACTCGTGACACGAAACCGACGCTCGTTGGGTTCCTGGACGCCACCTACCGAATCGAGGATCGTGAAACCGTTCATCGTGATGATCTGGATTGGCGGTGTTGTTAAACCTGCTTCAGCCCTTGTGCTCCTTCCTTGCACGCGAGTTCGCGTTTCTTTCGACAGTGCTGCAGCCACAGCGTTTCGCAATATTTCCGGAGTCATTGGCTTGCGCACAAAGTCTGTTGCGCCGAGTTTCATCGCATCCACTGCTAATTCAATCGACGCATACGCCGTTGCCATGATTACACGTGCAGCCGGATCGCGATCACTGATATGACGCAGCGTTTCGAGCCCGTCCATGCCCGGCATTCGTTGGTCAAGCAAGACCGCGTCCCACGTTGATCCGTCAGCAAAGAGCTCCAGTCCACTAGGACCATCACTCGCTTCGCCGACTTCGTAGCCTGATGCCTGGAGCGTCAAACGTATAACACGCCGAATGTTTTCTTCATCATCAACAATCAGGATTCGCTTAGGCACGACTTAACTCCTTTATCGATTCTGAATCCGATGCTAACGGCAAAGTGAAAGTGAAAGTGGTTCCGTGTCCAATTTGCGATTGAACACTGATTTGGCCGCCATGTCTTTCGACAATTGATTTCGAAATGGTAAGTCCAAGACCCGCTCCGCCGGCCGGGCCATCTGGCACCTGAACGAACTTATCGAAGATGTGTGGCAAGTATTCGGGTGGTATACCGCTACCCGTGTCGTGTACGGAAACAGCAAGATAATTATCTCGCTCTTCGGCTCTGATATTGATTTCACCACTCTTCGTATGCTGGAGAGCATTTACAACCAGGTTGCTGAGCACTCGTTCTACTTGCAACCGGTCAACTGAGATCCCGGGAAGTTGGGAAGGTGCATCAACGGTCAGCTTTAACCCTTTTGCTTCGACCTGCGGTCTTAACTCCTTGGTGGCCGCCAGGAGTAACTCGCGCGCGTTCGTGGTCGCAAGCTGTGGCTGGCTTTCACCAGCTTCAATCTTTGAGAGATCGAGCAGGTCACGCATGAGTTTATCGAGCCGTTCACAATCCTGACGGCACGCTTCTAACACTTCTGTTTGACTGTCGGTTAACTCGCCAAGTGCGCCCTCGAGTAACAAATGAACACCCATTTGGACGCTCGTGAGTGGGGTGCGAAGTTCATGCGAGGCGGTGGCGATGAATTCTGATTTGAGTCGATCGATCTCACGCAGATGAGTGATGTCTTCCAGAATTGTTACTGCGCCAAGCAACCGATGCCCGTTGCCACGCATAGGCGTAGTACGTAAACGGAAGGCTCGCTCAGAACCGTCTACGTCAAGCGGTAGAACAGAAGACATGCCTTCCCCGGCGACGGGACGCTGCGACTCCAGCGCCTCAGCAACAGCCCCAGCGATCCTTGTGTCATGCGCAATTTCACCGACATGCTTGCCGGTATTTTCGCTTTCAAAACCGAATATCTCTTCAGCAGCATGGTTCAGTCTGGTTACACGACCCTCACCGTCGGTGACTATTACGGGGTCGTAAAGTGAATCAATCGCGGCTTCGGTTGTTTGCTGAGCAACGAGGAGTTTGCCCATGTCGGAATTACGCAGCTGTCGAATCCGCTCGGCCATTCGGTTGTACTCCGCTGCAAGCAAACCAACTTCATCGTGGGAACTCACAGTAACTCTCGCATCCAAATCACCACCCGCCATCTTTGTGGTAGTGGTAGTGAGTTGTCGCAGGGGTTCGACTATTCGGTTCGATAGAAAGACGGCCAGCGTGATTCCGGCCGCGACCAGGATACTGGCGACAAGAAGTGTGCGATAAAACCAGAGTTGGGCCACCCCAGCGGCTGCCTCCGACTTCCCCAGCATGGCGCGCTGATTAAGCTGCAGCAGGTGATCACAGTCAGCACGCAATTTATTGAACTGAGGTTCAAGAGTTGTGAAGTATTCGTTGCGTTCTGAAAGCTCGTCGTTTCTTGCTGCGGAGATAGATTCAGAATTCTGGGCCGCATTTACTCTAGCGATGAATGCATCGAACAGTCGGTAGTAGACATCACGATCTCCACGAATCGCTTCGATAGCATCTGGCTCCCCGAGTTCTGTGATGTTATTGGCGGCCTTTAGAAAGTTGGTATCAAACCTGTCTCGGTGCTCTCGTAGCTGAATCTCTGCTTTCTCTCGCGCTCCCAAAAGTTCAAACAAAGCAGCTGAGTCCTGGCGCTCCAAACTCTCTTTCATTTCCTGAGCAGCAACAACCGAATCGTAGTTATTTGAAATTATGCGACGGGACACACTGCCCATCTCGCGCAAGCGAAGAGCGCTCCATGCGCCAAGCACTACAAGAGCCGCTACGAAAATGAGATAGCTGAGGAGTAGTCTATTTCTTAAACTCATAAAAATATTGCGGATTGCGGATTTTCAGAGCCTGTTGCGAGATTTCTGTTTCACAAGACTTTGCGGGTCCGATGGTTTTTCAATCGGCAATCCGAAATCCGAAATCTCACCCCTCCTGCATCATTTCGCCCTTCTCCCTCCGTTCCAACGGCACTACCTGAACAGTTGCGTCACGCACTTCGTGCAAAAAACGATTGATGATTGAGCCGTGTAGCAGAATGTCCAGCCTCGAACGTGACGTTTGACCGAAAACGACGTGCGTGATGCCTTCGCGTCTCGCGAAATCAATAAGCGCATCTGCCACGCGACGCGATTTTAGCTTTACGACCTTTGCTCCCAGATCTTCAGCGAAACTGATGTTCACCTGAAGTGCTACATAGTCTTCCGGTCGGATTCGGCCCATCTCTTCATTTGGGGTTTCGACATAGACAGCAAACCAGTCGCTTGCCAGCCTCCCCGCGATGCGCGATCCGACGCGCAACAATTTCTTCGCGCTTCCTCGCGATGCCATCGCCACCATTACTTTTTCTGGAATGACCGCCTGATCGAGTCCTTCACGTTCGCGGTAATCATGTGCTTTGGTCGCCTGGTCCGTAGCAACTTGTCGTAAGGCCAACTCGCGCAGTGCTGAAAGATTTCCTTTGCGGAAAAAGTTGTTTAAGGCTTGCTCGATCTTGACGATGTCGTAGATTTTTCCCTGGCGCAAACGAGTGCGTAGGGTGTCGACGGAGACATCGACGTTAACAACCTCATCAGCCCTGCGCAGAAAATAATCGGGAATTGTTTCGCGTACGCGTATGCCTGTGGTTCGAGTCACGACATCGTTGAGAGACTCGAGGTGCTGAATGTTTACGGCGGTAATAACCGAGATTCCGGCGCTAAGCAGATCCAACACGTCCTGATAGCGTTTTGAGTTTTTCGAGCTGGGAACATTCGTGTGGGCGAGTTCATCAACAATCGCAATCGCCGGGTGTCGAGCGATTACCGCGTCGACGTCCATTTCTTCAATTGTGACCCCTCGATATTCAATGCGACGCATCGGCACACATTCCAAATCACCAATGAGCGCCTTAGTGTCTTCGCGGCCGTGCGTTTCTACGACCGCAACAACAATGTCCACACCCTGCTTCTTCAGTAGGTGGGCATCTTCCAGCATCTGGTAGGTCTTTCCGACTCCAGGTGCGGCGCCGATGTAAACACGCAACGTGGCCTGCTCGCCCTGACTTAGCTTGGCGAGAATGGATTCGGGGGAAGGACGGGCGATGGATTGGTTCATCTCGGAAACAACGAGTTTTGAACTTTGAGCTTTGTACTTTGAGCTTTGCCCCTCTTGTTTATGGCCTACTTCCTCTGAGCGATCGAATAAAGAACAAAGCTCAAAGTACAAGCACTCAGCTCTTACTTCGGCATCGCATACCTATTATCCAACTCCATATTCAGTTCCAATACATTCACAGTTACTTCGCCTAAAAAACCGAACTGCCTGCCTTCAGTATGAGCCTTTATGAGTCTCCTCAATTCTTCTCCACTTATGCCGCGCTCTCGAGCGATACGTGGAACCTGGAATTCAGCCGCAGCTGGAGAGATATGTGGATCAAGGCCCGACGCAGACGTTGTGACCAGATCGACCGGTACGGGTTGACCGGGATTTTCGGCTCTTAACTTCTCTACGTCGGCTTTGACCCGGTCAATTAGTTTTTGATTAGTAGGACCAAGGTTTGATCCAGAAGAAGCACCCGCGTCATACCCAACCGCGCCAGCGGCGGACGGTCGGGAACGGAAATAGCCGGCCGAGGAAAACGGCTGACCAATCAATCGCGAACCAAGCACCGTACCGTCCGAGCTCTTGATCAATGATCCATTCGCCTGCTCGGGAAAGATGACCTGTGCCAAGCCGGTTACGACCAACGGGTAAATTAATCCCAGTAAGAGCGTCGTCACGATTGTCATCAATATTGCTGTGATTAAGTTCTTCATTTCGTTTCAACTCACAACCGACGAATCGGTAAAGTAATTACAAGACGAAATATTTTCAGGTTAGGAGGGGGACCCTGTCCCCGCGAGCCTTAGTAATATCAACACTCGATTCCACCATTAGGCCAAGCGGGGACAGGGTCCCCCTCCTAACCTGAAAATATCCTACGCCGGAAATATCACCTCTCATGCTAAACCCACCGCATGAATAATCACGTCAATGATCTTGATGCCGATAAACGGCACAATGATTCCACCCAGCCCATAGACCAAAAGATTCCGACGGAGCAAAGACGCTGCACTCATTGGCCGGTACTTCACTCCGCGTAAAGCAAGTGGAATAAGAGCAATGATGATCAATGCATTAAAGATCACCGCCGACAGAATCGCGGATTGCGGTGTACGCAACCCCATTATGTTGAGCGCATTGAGGACAGGAAACGCCGCAACAAACATCGCGGGAATGATCGCGAAGTACTTGGCGACGTCGTTCGCAATCGAAAACGTCGTAAGCGCACCGCGCGTCATCAGCAACTGCTTTCCAATCTCGACAATCTCAATCAACTTCGTCGGATTAGAATCGAGATCGACCATGTTTCCAGCTTCCTTCGCGGCTTGAGTCCCGGTGTTCATTGCCACGCCAACATCAGCCTGGGCGAGAGCCGGTGCATCGTTCGTACCGTCGCCAGTCATCGCCACTAACTTGCCGCCCGACTGTTCTTTCCTGATAAGCGCCATTTTGTCTTCTGGAGTCGCCTGGGCGAGAAAGTCGTCGACGCCGGCTTCACGTGCAATGGTCGCGGCTGTGAGAGGATTGTCACCGGTGATCATTACGGTTCGAATGCCCATCTGTCGCATCTGATTAAACCGCTCGATCATTCCGCCCTTGATGATGTCCTTGAGTTGAATAACACCAAGCGGCAAACGATCTTCCGCAACTACAAGGGGCGTACCTCCCTCTCGCGAAATCCGCTCGACTATCGAAGTCAGATCATTCACGAGGTGATTGGATCCATTGCCGAGATATTTTTGAATTGCATCGGCAGCACCTTTCCGAACCTCACGCCCGTCGAAGTTCACTCCGGACATCCGCGTCTGAGCGGTAAAAGGAACAAAGGTCGCTTCAAGAGAAGTCAGGTCACGCCCGCGCAAGCCGTATTTCTCTTTGGCCAGAACGACGATCGAACGCCCTTCAGGAGTTTCATCAGCGAGGGAGGACAGTTGTGCTGCTTCTGCTAACTCCATCTCATTCACACCTGGCAACGGAATAAAAGCCGTCGCTTGTCGATTGCCCAATGTGATCGTACCTGTCTTATCCAACAGCAACGTGTTGACATCCCCGGCTGCTTCCACCGCGCGACCTGACATCGCGAGCACGTTGTGTTGAATCAGTCGATCCATCCCGGCTATGCCGATTGCGGAAAGGAGTCCCCCAATTGTCGTTGGAATTAAACAGACAAGCAGAGAGACAAGAACAAAGATTGTTTGTGGTGCGCGTGAATAGATTGCGAAAGGCTGTAGGGTGACGACTGCAAGCAGAAAGATGATTGTCAGTCCGGCGAGCAAAATGTTGAGTGCGATTTCGTTCGGGGTCTTCTGTCGTTCAGCACCTTCAACAAGCGCGATCATCCGGTCAATAAAAGTCTCACCAGGATTCGAGGTGATGCGCACCTTGATTTGATCCGAAAGGACCCTCGTCCCGCCTGTGACTGCGGACCGATCACCTCCAGCTTCGCGAATAACCGGCGCGCTCTCGCCGGTGATTGCTGATTCGTCTACTGAAGCAACGCCTTCAACTATCTCGCCATCGCCAGGAATGAACTCGCCCGCGGAAACGATGACGAGATCGTCCTTGCGCAATTGCGGCGCCGGCACATCTTCCGTTTGAGACCCTGATACACGGTGCGCGATGGTTTCGGTCTTAGCCTTACGCAAATTGTCAGCTTGCGCCTTACCACGGCCTTCCGCCATAGCCTCGGCGAAGTTCGCGAACAGCACGGTAAACCACAGCCACAATGTGATCTGTAGTTCAAACGGCGTGTTCGTGATGCCAGGGATTGGAGCGACTAATCCGCGAAGTAGTTCAAGAGTAGTAAGTACACTTCCCACTTCCACCACAAACATGACGGGATTGCCCATCATCTTCTTCGGGTTAAGCTTGAAGAACGAATCGACAATTGCGCGCTTTACGATTTGCGCGTTCCAGATTGCGGTCTTGTTTGATTGTTTTGTCATGTGGGTTTAGTGCTTTGTACTTTGTGGATCGAATTCAAATCGTCTACCGCGAAGCGGTTACATCCCCCTACACAATTAATCTCATCGATCCCCGACGAAACCGCATTGCGCTTGATAACCTTCCCGCGTGATCCCAGGGTTGAAGCAACCCTGGGCTTTGGGTCGTAACCGCTTCGCGGTTGAACTTTCTTTCTTGCTGCATAGTGATTCGCAGACCAAGCACAAAGCTCAAAGATCCAGGTTCAAATCTTCAAAACGTCTTCCCTGCTCCCATCAACAGGTGTTCGACTATTGGCCCAAGACTCAGCGCTGGGAAAAAAGTTAACGCACCGACAATCAAGATCACGCTGACTAACAGCACAGAAAACAGCGGTGTCGTGACGGGAAACGTTCCCAACGAAGGAGGCACAAGCTTCTTCGTCGCCAAATTTCCAGCTACTGCCAGCATGGGAACAATCATCAGGAAACGACCGACCAGCATCGCCATGCCAAGCGTCGTGTTATACCAGTATGTGTTCGCGGAAATGCCGGCGAACGCAGAACCGTTGTTACCTGTTCCCGAAGTAAACGCATACAGAATTTCGGAAAGACCGTGCGGTCCGGCATTGTTAAGTTGCGAAGTGCCAAAACTCGGAGCGAGTACAGAGATCCCGGCAAGAACCAGAATAACGAGCGGGAAAATCAGAACGTAGAGCATCGACATCTTGACGTCGTACGATTCGATCTTCTTTCCTAAATACTCGGGTGTGCGGCCAACCATCAAACCAGCAATAAAAACTGACAAGATCACAAAGATAAGCATTCCGTATAGACCACTCCCAACTCCTCCAAAAATGATCTCGCCGAGCATGATGTTCACGAGTGGCACCAAACCACCGATTGGAGTAAAGCTGTCGTGCATTGAATTGACAGCCCCACAACTAGCATCAGTTGTCACAGTGGCGAACAAGGCGCTATTCGCAATTCCGAAGCGAACTTCTTTGCCTTCCATGTTCCCACCGGTTTGCGTCGCACTTAGATGTTGGTCTACCCCAAGGCCAGCAAGAATTGGATTACCGCGAGATTCCGCCCAGTAAGAGGTCAACACTCCTGCAAGACAGAGCAACACCATCGCAGCGAGCACGGCCCATCCGTGTCTCTGTGATCCCGTCATACTGCCCAGGGTGTAAGTTAAACCGCCACCGATCGCGAAAATCGCCAGGAGCTCTATAAAGTTTGTAAAAGGATTGGGGTTCTCAAATGGATGTGCTGAGTTGACATTAAAGAACCCTCCGCCGTTTGTACCGACCTCCTTAATGAATTCCTGCGACGCAACCGGACCCTGTGCGATAGTTTGCTCACTCACCGTCTGATTTTCTTTTTGATTCGTTCCGTCAGGATTTGTCAGAACACTGCCGGCCGCATCTTTCTTATCAACTTCGATCTTCTGTGGATCGAGCAGCTTCGCCGTATCGTAAGGGCGAAAGTTTTGCACTACTCCCTGGGAAACGAGCAGTAAGGCACCTATTACACAAACCGGCAGCAGTACATAAAGATTGCAGCGCACGAAGTCGACCCAGAAGTTGCCAATGGTTTTCATTTCCCTTCGGGCCACTCCACGAATCAACGCAATCGCGAGCACTATCCCTGTCGCAGCTGAGCCAAAGTTGTGATATGCAAGGCCAACCATCTGCGTGAAGTAACTCATCGTCACTTCAGGCACGTAACTCTGCCAGTTTGTGTTGGTGGTGAATGAGGCTGCTGTGTTGAATGCTGAAGCGACAAATCCGCCAGTGGCGCTCGACGCTGAGTCCACACCTGGTAGCTTTTGCGGATTGAAGGGTAGATGGCCCTGGAGACGTTGAATGATGTAGAGCAGCAACAGCGAGACTAAGCTGTACAGCAGCATCGCAGCCGCATACTCAGTCCAAGGCATCTCTCGTTTTTCGTCTACGCGCGTCAGTCGATAGATGACACGCTCTAATGGACGGAGTACTGGATGCATGAACGTGCGCTCGCCATTGAAAACGTGGGTCATGAAAATACCCACAGGCTTGGCAATCGCGACTATGATCGCCATGAAGAGCACGATTTGGAACCAACCGTTAAGAGTCATTAGAACTTCTCCGGCCGTAACAGCGCGTATGTCAGATAGATAAGAAGCAGCGCTGAGACTACTAAGCTAGCAACTGTTTCGAGGTTCATCACAACTCCTATCGCAGTCTTTCACATGCGCGCACATACGCCAGTGCTATCAGAAAGAAGAAAATCGTTAATCCAACAAAAACTACATCCAGCATGTGTCTCCTTACTCTTCTCTGCGTCACCTCTGCGAAGAGAAGAACCCCATCAGTTAACGTTGTAACCAACCTCCAATAGAAAGAAATGATTACCATTCGAAACGTTTGTATTCCCGATTGAGTAACCCGCATACCCGGTCACCTTTGGCCCAACCTTGAACACGACCCCCGGCGTGAAATACCCTGCGCCGTGTTTCCCGGTGAGCCAGTCGGCAGCAAACGTGATCTTCTTGTTCAGGGGTTGTTCAATACCAAATTGGCCACCCGCTCGATTAGCTGACGCCACGACGTTGTCCGTAAAGTCGTAACCACCAAACGTAACCCGTGTTCCACGTTTGAACGTTCTGCTCATCTCGGCATAGACATAATTGCCGGCGTCATACGCGCGATTGTGAACTGGAATGAATAGGTCGTCCCCGACAACCATGGCCCAACCATTCATTTCATTCTGGTATGGTTTCCATTTGACGGTCGGCACTAGCGTGGTTGCGTCCGAACCAGGTTGGATGTTGCCAGTTACGTTCAATCCGACTTCAACTCGATGTCCGGCGCCGACTACAACTCGCGGCACAAACGATGAAAACTTTGACACAGCGGACCCGTCAGTTGGTTTCAAACTCGCATCAAGTTCGACATACACTTTGCCTTTATCAAGCACGTCGGTGCTCGGAACGTTGAAGATAGTCTGCTGGCCCTGCGTCCGCGTCAGAGCACCACAAAGCATTGCGAACGAAACAAGTACTAAAACTCTGGTCATGTAAATTTTCGAATTCTTCACAACAACCTGCGTAATTCTGCTTGGTCATCTGCAACTCCTGCCTCTGAGACAGCTTCTCCCAAACTCATTGTTTCGCTCCTCACTATCGAAGCCTGTTTTCTTCATTGATGTTGGGACGCCGGCTCTTTGCTGCTTTATCTTTCGCGTCCAGCAAATCGAGACAATGTGCGCCGAAGATGAGAAGTGGAATGGTCAGAAAAAGCAGCACCGCACCATCACGCTGAATAAGGAAGCCATGCCATTGTGGACCTGTTAGCCACGTGATTGCCGTTAGAAGTGAACCCAGCAACGGTGAAAGAATGCCAAAGCACAAACCAAACATTGCCCCGGCACTCATCCAGTTCCAGCCATGAAGATGTAATTGCTCCATGACGACATGCGGTGTCAGTTTCATCGTTATTGAGGCTGATTCAGTTGTCATAGCGTTATGCATAAGCAAAAAAGAAAGGCGCGAAGCCCACGCTCCGCGCCCTTTTCCTAAGGCGTCTATTCGCGTTCTTCTCAAAGCCTGCGAGGTTAGCTGACGGGCTCGGACCAAGAAGTGTCCGTCGTGAGAATCACGATTCGCCCCGACTCTTGCTGACGCAAGAGCATTGGTTCCCCCGCGCTACTCCTCAGCAATCAATCAAGCGTGAGCAGCTTCGGCAAACAGATTGTCAACAAGAGAAGATTACGCTTGCACTTATAAAGATGGTGTAAAGAGTGCATAAAGAGTTCATAAAGATGGGCCGTGAGGGACAGAACTATTGATTGGAGGGGACAAGGGGAAACTGCTTATAGCTACGACAGGCCATCGCAGAGTGGCAGGATCAAATTTAAGAGGAATGAATCTTGATCAATCCCGGTTCGTGTTCAATGCACTGCTGCTGTAATGCTCTCCATGGATTCAACAGCCTCGTGATGTTTAATGCTGACCGAACGAACTGGTGAGGTACTTATTGCTTTCTCGCCAATCCACATCTCCAGGCGATACCCAACGGCAATCGACCCAACTTTGTACGGTAATCCATGTCGACTGGAACCCATTAGCATGACTTCGTGAGGTTCATTCAGATATTGACCTCCGTCGACCAATGCGCGACCCGTTTTCGGATCCAGAAGCAAAATGCGATAGTCACTGTTACGCGTTCCAACCAAAATCGTGTCGAACGGCTGAAGTGTTCCCAAATCAAAGTCAACCTGTGACAGCTGATTTTGCTGGTGCTTCCAACAACCGGGACAAAACGCGATGGCGGGATCGAGAGCCATCTCAAAATCTCTGATCTCCATGCCACATTTAACGCAATGACCGTAAGAACCGGACATTAACCGGTCAAGCGCGTCGTCTATCTTTCGCACGCGTGCTTGCATCAACTCTCGATGCCAGTCTGTTGCTAACTCAGGGGGAGAGTTGTTGTCAGACTCTGCCTCTGGCATCGATTGATAGTCATTCAGCATGAGTTCACAGATGTCTTCTCGCTCGTCATGCAAACAATTCCAAACGCGACCCGCTTTTCCAGCAATAGGAACTTCAATCAGGTTGACTTTGGTGCTTGTACTCATGGCGGTTACCTCGATGCGGTCTGAGTCAGCTATCTATCGTCATCAACCCTGTGTGCACGATCCGTACCATTGAGCCCTTGGCGAGAAGGCGAATCTTTTCGACTCATAAAGTGAGTTTGATGATTTCGGTTGTGAAGTATTCCGCACTCGACTGAATTTTTTCCCAGTCCGGGTTAGCAAGTACTAACCCCTCAGTGCAAATTATTGAGATCTAACTCGGCATGAACATTGCTCTTTGAAAGGTGGCTTCGATGCCTAAATTGATTCAACGACAACAGCGGCAAGCGCCATTGGTTGGGCAAGCCAGAATGGAGGACACTTCCATGACTAATGACGATCGCGACATTCTCGAACTGCTCAAAGAGGAACTTGATTTCATTGAGAAGGGCGGATACGGACGTTCGGTTCACACTCCGTGGAAGGAAAAATCGATCTTCCAGGATTCGCTGTCTTGCATCAACTACAGCTACCCATACCGCGCCCATCCGTGTAACGAATGCCATCTACTCGATTTCGTTGACCCCGAGCACCAAGGCACAGACATACCGTGCCATCACATTCCTCTAAACGAGGCCGGCGAGACGATCGAAGACCTGGAACTGGTGGATAACGAAGCAAAGTTGGAACACAAAGTCAGAGACTGGCTTCGTACCAAGATCAGTGAACTCGAGAACGAGCGCGCGACACAGGCCATCGCCGGATGCACCTGAAGGAAGGTTCAAATGCAGACCTCGATTTATCTAGTAGTATCAACGGGGGTCGTAACTAACTCGCACGTTGCTTGAGAATCCCGTTACGCCAGTTCGCGTTACTCTTGGGCATCCGCCGATCGAGATCTCACGAAGCCGCGGCAGCTTAGTCAGAAAACGAATGCCCGCGTCAGTAATAAACTTGCATCCTTCAAACGAAAGCACTTCGAGGGGATTCATTCGACCTAACAGCTCCAGGCTGCGATCTGTAATGAGAGTGTAGCCGGCGTGATATTTCTTAAGACTCGACAGACCGACGAGATGACTCGTTGCCACATCAGTGGTGTCGCGGCAATACATTAATGTCAGCGACTCGAGTTGAGGGCAGCGGCCGATGTGTCGAAAGCCATCGTCGCTCACATCCATCGGAAGCAACTCCTTCAGCGCCGGAAAATCAGGCCAAGTGGCAAGTGCTTCGTCGTCAACAAACTTGCAGCTAACGGCTAGGCCTTTCAACGCTCGCATACCAGCCAGAGCCATGAAACCCCGTCCTTTCAAGTTTGGACACTCACGTCCCCAGATGTATTCGATGGTTTGTGAGCCACTCAGAGATTTAAAGCCTTCATCAGTGGCGACCGTTCCCTGGCCCATCAACATCCGCAGTGTCGGAAGGGAGGCAATGTGTCGCATCGCCTGGTCATCGCATAACTCACCCTGACAACCGAGATAACCAAGGTTAGAGAGCCCTTCGAGACTTTGAAGATCCTCACCTCGCAAACCCGACGTGTGCCAGAAGAAACTCAAACCAAACACTCCGTCGAGTCCACGAAGATTAGCGAGACCAGCCTGGGTGAATGGGCCATCGATCAAAAGATTAGTGGGCTCGCTAGCGAACGACATCAGGTCATAGATAACCTCTCCTCCCTGCCATGTCTTGAACGCTGGAAACTGGTGAAGCAGGCTAAGACCAGCGTCAGTGACGTTCCTCCCGGTCTTGAAGCGCCGTATTGGTTTGCCCGTAAGTGAAGCAATCGCTCCGTCCCCTGTATGCGTGCCTAACAGATCGACGGTCTCCAGCTGGTCACAGTACCGCAGATTCGAAATACCTTTGTCGGTAACTCCACCCTGCCAAGTCATCTCGAAAACACGCAGCTTGGGCAGGTGTTGCAGCACGTCAAGACCGCAATCGGTAATGCGACCACCCGGGTCGCTTAAGTTCAGTTCGCACAGCTGAGGCATCTTCGCGAGATGCTGCAGGCCTGCGTCGGTTATCCGTTTTGAGCCACCAAGGTTGAGCGACGTTATCTGATCCAGTTGTGAAATTATTTGTAGATCATCATCGCCGATCATATTGCCCGACTTAACCGTTGTGATTCCCAGCTCTTTGATAATGCCACTAAGGTCCTCCCAATCCTTTGTCGACATCGGTTGGCGCGGCTCGATGCTGTTGTTGGCCCATTCAATTCGATAGAGGGGCGGTCTTGAGCTCAACACAACAGGAGCGGAGCGCGCATCGCTCGGGGACGCATTACTGGACTGCACAAACTCCTGCCACGTTCGAAAACCGTAGAGTTGCGCGAGAACCAGTTGCGCATCAGCCACTGTGAAGTTGTTAATGCGT